>WNFR01002529.1_pt1 | contig 19180 bp, 19 predicted proteins | sample 5400221 | NCBI WGS metagenome assembly WNFR01 (sample SAMN13153357, study PRJNA577476) | soil metagenome | isolation source: 40 cm soil under Madrone tree | place: USA:California | collected 2016-06-14 | reverse complement strand
ATTACCGCACCGATCCATCATCATTTTCAGGCGCTGAGACTCGATGTGGCCGACTCGCCTGCTCGCGGGACCGATGCTGATGCTGAGCGCGGTCGCCGGCGCGGCGCAGACGACGTCCAACGAGAACGCCCTCACGCTGTATGGCGCCTACCGGGACGGGGGCGGCTTTGTCGATGCCACCAACAACCAGACGTTGCGCCTCGAGGCTTCCAGCGCCTGGGCGCTCAGCTACGACAAGGACCTCGACGGCAGCCGCCAACTGCAGATCTACCTGTCGTACCAGCACACCGGTCTGAGGCTCGACCCGTCGGCGGTCGCCAATCCGCCGTCGGGCACGACCCCCGCGCCGCTGCCGATCAAGGTGATCTACTTCCACATCGGCGGCACCAACTTCCTCGATGGTTCGATCGGCCAGGGTCCGTACCTCGTCGGCGGGCTTGGCGCCACGCTGTTCCAACCCGGAGCGAGCGGCTACAGCGACGAAGTCAGGCCTTCGCTGAACCTCGGCATCGGCTATCAGGCGACTCTTGGAGAGCACGTCGCGCTGCGCCTCGAAACGCGAGGCTATGTCACGCTCGTCAAAAGCAGCGGCGGGCTGTTCTGTTCGGGCGGCTGCGTCTTCAAGATCAAGGCAGATGCCGTGGCGCAGGGTGAGGTGCAGCTGGGCCTGTCCTACCGCTTCTGACGCCTCCAAGCCTGGAAAGTGCGACCCGTGCGTGGCGAAGATCCACCTCCGCCGCACGCTGTAGCCCGTTGCGGGATCCTTCAGAGCTATTTCGTAAGCGGGCGCATCACAGGAAGCAAGGCCCCTCTGCAGCCACAGCCGCCTCCATCTGCAGTGTGTGCAGAAATTCGTCGCAGTCGTCTTGAACCTTGGCATACAGCAGGCAATCAGCGCGCGTTTTCCCGAGGTTGATGGCCATGACGGGCTTACCGAGCCGATGCGCGTGTTCGGCAAATCGGAATCCTGAATAGACCATCAAGGAGGATCCGACCACCAATAGGCCACGGGCCGCGGCGATGGCGTCCATGCCGGCCTTGACGCGATCCTTCGGCACGCTGTCGCCGAAGAACACTACATCCGGCTTGAGCATGCCGCCACAAGAGGGGCAAGCCGGAATGCGAAAATCAGCATGAAACCTCTCCGCAACCTGAGCATCGCCATCCGGGCCAACCGGCGCGGCGTCACTGGTAAAGCCTGGATTGGCCTCGCTCATCCACGTTTGAACGCAAGCACGCTGGAATGTCCGATGGCAGTACAAGCAAATCACCCGCTCCAATCCCCCATGGAGTTCGAGTACGCATCGACTCCCCGCTTTCTGGTGCAAGCCGTCCACATTTTGCGTAATGATCAGAGCAATGCGGCCCAGATGCTCGAGCCGGGCCAAAGCACGATGGCCCCGGCCTGGGCTCGCCAAACCGACGATGGGCCAGCCCACGAAGCTCCTTGCCCAGTAGCGCCTACGCGTGCTCTCGGATCGCAGGAAGTCATGATGATCGACGGGCCTGGCGCCCTTCCATTGGCCGTCACCGTCTCGATAGTCCGGAATTCCGCTTGATGTGCTCAACCCCGCACCGGCGAGAACAACAACGGAACCATCCTCGAACAGACGCCGTATCAGATCACCGGCTCGGTCAATTTCTGTTCCGAATGCGGCCATGGCGTACCTGCAACGGCGAAATCCTCCAGAACGAGCATCCTGGTTCAGCGCGAAACTCTGCTCGCGGTTGCGCGCCGTGATGCCCCATACGGCGTTCTTCGTTCGTAAACCGCAGAGCACGCTGGAACGGCCATGACGCCAGGGGCAGCGAAATTCCTGATGTCGGCTTTCGGTCCGGGGCAGGCTCGACGGGTCTGTCGACGTCACCCTGGCGGAAAAGCTGCGCCGCGCCAGCTCGCACTGGACGCGCCACACCCCTGCAATTCACGCGCCGGCACGAGGGACGCGTTCGTCGTCGCCAGGGTCAATCGCTCTTTTCGCCGACGATCGTGACCCGTTGGGGCCGCTCGGCGTTCCACTTCTGCCAGCCGGCTAGCTTTGTGGAGAGAGACTTATTATCTTCTTTAAGTTGTTGATTCTCTCGTCCAAGGTCTTGAGCGATTCCGGTAACTTCTCCGATACTGTCGAAGACTCCACCGATGGCTTCGGAGATTCCAGCAATTCGGGCGGTACAGGCTTCTCCTGAGCTTCGGGCGGCGGACAGGCCGGCTTCGAGACTACGGCGCACCCCGGCAGCACGGCCACTAAAAGCAGCCAGATGCCGATCTTTTGCTTGAATATCTTTTGCATGTTCTTCACGCTCCTTCGCCAGTGTGTCGGTCAACGTCTGCTTGTCCTGTTCCGCCCTTTCCGCGGCCTGCTTCAGTTGCTGTTCGTGAGCGAGCTTCAGCGAGGCCGCTGTGTGCGCAGCCAGTTGCGACTCCAGCAGCATGCCCGCGCCGAACGCCGCCACCGTGACTGCGAAATAGATCAGAACTTCACGCGCCCGGTTTCTCGGCGGTTCACGAGTAAACTGTTCATCGCTCATCTGCGGTTCCTTCCGTCTTGATTTCTTTCCGGGTGTTCGAGCCGGTGAACCTGCCGACCGTTCGGCTCACCCATAGAAGCAGGCGCGTCGGCCTGTTCCTACATCATTATATTGGCGGCATTCGTTCGGCGGTGCATCAGTCACCCGGACCCGAACATGGCCTCCGTCACCGCGTCGCCGGCGCGCGAATCAATATGCGAGCTTCGATTGTGGTCATGGTGCAGCGGACTGCACGGGCGCAGCGCGGATGTGGTGAGGACGCTATGGTCTTGTTGCGGATCCTAAAGCGCTTCGGCCGCGTGGTCGGCCAGCCTTGAGCGCTCGCCGCGCTGCAGCGTCACATGGCCCGCGTGCGGCCAGCCCTTGAAGCGATCGACCACGTAGCTCAGGCCCGAGCTGCCCTCGGTCAGATACGGGGTGTCGATCTGCGCGATGTTGCCCAGGCACACCACCTTGGTGCCGGGCCCGGCGCGCGTGATCAGCGTCTTCATCTGCTTGGGCGTCAGATTCTGCGCTTCGTCGATGATCAGGTACTTGCTGATGAACGTGCGTCCGCGCATGAAGCTCATCGCCTTGATCCGGATTCGCGTTCTGATCAAATCGTTGGTGGCGGCCCGTCCCCATTCGCCGGCCGCGTCCTCGCCGCGGTTCAGCACTTCCAGGTTGTCTTCGAGTGCTCCCATCCAGGGCGCCATCTTCTCTTCCTCGGTGCCCGGCAAAAAACCGATGTCTTCGCCGAACGGCACCGTGGCCCGCGTCATGATGATCTCGGAGTAGCGGCGCGATTCCAGCGTCTGTGCCAGGCCGGCGGCCAGCGCCAGCAGCGTCTTGCCGGTGCCGGCTTGCCCGATCAGCGTGACGAAATCGCAATCCGGGTCCATCAGCAGATTCAGCGCGAAACTCTGCTCGCGGTTGCGCGCCGTGATGCCCCATACGGCGTTCTTCGCATGCAGGTAGTCGCGCAGCACGCGCAGCACCGCCGTCTTGGCGCGGATTTCCTTCACCTGGGCGTAAAACGGCGGCGTTGCCACCTCCAGAAACACGAATTCGTTGATCAGCAGCTCCGGCACCAGGGGTCCGGTGATGCGGTAGTAGGTGGCGCCGCTTTGCTGCCAGGACTCCATGGCCTTGGAGTGCCGGTCCCAGAAGTTGTCCGGCAAGGCGAGGACCCCCGTGTACAGGACGTCGGTGTCCTCCAGCACCTTGTCGTTCGTGTAGTCCTCGGCAGACAGGCCGAGCGCGCGCGCCTTCACGCGCATGTTGATGTCCTTGGACACCAGCACCACGTCGCAGTCGGCGCGCGTCTGGCTCAGCGCGCGCACGACCCCGAGGATGTGGTTGTCGGCCTTCCCGACCGGCAAGCTGGGAGGCAGAACCTCCGCGATCGCCTCCGTCTGCAGAAACAGGCGGCCGGTGGCCTCGGTGTTGCCGATCGAGGACAGCAAAATCCCCTCCTCGATCTTGTGGTGGCAGGTCGCCACCAGTGCATCGAGCGAGCGGCTCGCCTGCCGGGCGTTGCGCGCCACCTCCGACAGGCCCTTCTTGTGGCCGTCCAACTCCTCCAGCGTCATCATCGGCAGGAAGATGTCGTGCTCCTCGAAGCGAAACAGGCTCGTGGGGTCGTGCATCAACACGTTGGTGTCGAGCACGAACAGCTTGGGTCGGCCGCTCGCAGGACGCACCTTGCGACCGGCAGCGCGAGTGCGCGTTTCGACCAGCGCCAGGTGGGCTGCCGGGCGCTCGCGCGCGCGCGGCTCCGATGCGGGCTGGCCCGTCCGAGCGCGCAACTCGGAGGCGGGCTTTCCCGGCGAAGCGCGCAGCCCGGAGGCGGGCTTGCCCGGCGAAGCGCTCGGCCCGGAGGCGGGCTTGCCCGGCGAAGCGCTCGGCCCGGAGGCGGGCTTGCCCGGCGAAGCGCTCGGCCCGGAGGCGGGCTTGCCCGGCGAAGCGCTCAGCGCGAAGCCGGGGCCGCGCGCGCGCGCAGGCGCCGGCGGGGCAGGCGAGTCGGCCGGCAGCAGGATCGTGGCGGGCTTGTCGGGCGCTTTGGGTAGTGGCATGCGATCGGCGAGGAGTTGAGGTTGTGTGGGCCGCGACGGCAGGCGGCAATCAGGCGAGCGAGCGCGCAGCGGCCAGCGTCTGCTCCGCGTGCCCCGGCACGTTGACGCCGCGCCATTCGTAACGCAGCACGCCCTGAGTGTCGAGCAGAAAGGTGCTGCGCTCGATCCCGCGCACCGGCCGGCCGTACATCGTCTTGTTCTTGATCACCCCGAACAGTGCGCACAGGTGCTCGTCGGGATCCGATACCAGCTCGAACGGAAGGTTCAGTTTCTCCTTGAAGCCCAGGTGCGATTTGATGCTGTCGCGCGAGACCCCGATGATCCGGATCCGATGCTGCGCGAAGCGGGGGTGAGCCGCCGCGAAGTCGTTGCTTTCGGCCGTGCACCCGGACGTGTTGTCCTTCGGGTAAAAGTAGATCAGCAGCGGGGAGCCGCGCGCATCGGACAGGCGGAATTCGCCGCCGGTGGAAGGGGCCGAAAAATCGGGCACCACGGCGCCGATCTCGACCGTCACGACCCTGCGACCTCCTGCAGGAGGGCGCCCGCCACGCGACGGCCGTCAGACACCAGGATGTTGTAGGTGCGGCAGGCGGCCCTGGTGTCCATCGCCTCGAGCGCGACGCCCGCGCGGGCCAGAGAGGCCGTCAGCGCGGGGTGCACCAGACGATGGCGCAGCCCCGTGCCGAGCAGCACCACCTCGGGCTCATGACTGAGCACCGGATCGAAATCCTGCCGCTGCAGCGACTCGAACCCGGCCACAGCCCAGGACTGCACCGCAGCGGCCACCACGATCAGGTTTCCAGCGTGGCGCGCGCCGTTGATCTCGATATAGCCCGGGCCGTAACCGGTGACGGTGTTCAGGTGGGCGGCACGCTGTTCGTGCAGCTTCAATGCGGCTCCTGCATTTGCGGTAAATTATGCCTTCGAAAGGCCCCCATGGAGCACGTCTCGCCCGAATTTCCGCGCATCAAGCGGCTTCCGCCGTACGTGTTCAACATCACGACCGAGCTGAAAATGGCGGCCCGGCGCCGTGGCGAGGACATCGTCGACATGAGCATGGGCAATCCGGACGGCCCCACGCCCAGGCACATCGTCGACAAGCTGATCGAAGCGGTACAGCGGCAGGATACCCACGGCTATTCGGTGTCCAAGGGAATCCCCCGGCTGCGCCGCGCGATTGCCAACTGGTACCAGAACCGGTTCCAGGTCCGGATCGATCCCGATTCCGAGGCGATCGTCACGATCGGCTCCAAGGAGGGCCTGGCCCACCTGATGCTCGCCACCTTGGACCGCGGCGATACGGTCCTGGTTCCGAATCCAAGCTATCCGATCCACATCTACGGCGCGATCATCGCCGGAGCCGACATCCGCTCGGTGCGGACCACTCACGGGACGGACTTCTTCGGGGAGCTGGAGCGCGCGATCCGCGAATCCTTTCCGAAGCCGCGGATGATGGTGCTGGGTTTCCCGAGCAATCCGACCGCGCAGTGCGTCGATCTGGACTTCTTCCGGCGCGTGGTCGAACTGGCACGCGCGCACGGCATCTACGTCGTGCACGATCTGGCCTACGCCGACATCGTGTTCGACGGCTACCAGGCCCCTTCGATCATGCAAGTGCCCGGCGCCCGCGACGTGGCGGTCGAGTTTTTCACGCTGAGCAAGAGCTACAACATGGCGGGATGGCGGATCGGATTCATGGTCGGCAACCGGGACCTGGTGGCCGCGCTGGCGCGCATCAAGAGCTACCACGACTACGGCACGTTCACGCCGATCCAGGTCGCCTCGATCGCGGCGCTCGAAGGTCCGCAGGACTGCGTCGCCGGCATCTGCGCGCAATATCAGCGCCGGCGCGACGTGCTGGCCAAGGGACTGCAGGAAGCCGGATGGCCGGTCGAGGTGCCGAAAGCTTCGATGTACATATGGGCCGAGATTCCCGCGCCGTACCGCGCGGCCGGATCGCTGGAGTTCGCCAAGAAGCTGCTGTCGCAGGCCGGGGTCGCGGTGTCGCCCGGCATCGGGTTCGGAGAATACGGCGACACGCACGTGCGCTTCGCATTGATCGAGAACGAACACCGGATCCGACAAGCAGTGCGCGGCATCCGTGACATGCTGCGGCGCGACTCGCTGGGCAGGGCCGCGGCCTGACGCCCGAGTCGCCCGCGCCGCTATGAAACCGATCAGGGTCGGCTTGCTCGGCTTCGGAACCGTGGGGCGGGGCACCTACGAGATCCTGCGGCGCAACCAGGAGGAGATCCAGCGCCGCGCCGGCCGTGGCATCGAGATCGTGAAGATCGCAGTGCGCGACGCCGCCAGGGCTCGCACCGTCGTGGGCGCCGGCATCGAAGTCACCGACAGCCCGGAACAACTGGTCGGCAGCGCCGGCATCGACATCGTGGTGGAGCTGATAGGGGGCTGCGACCCGGCCCGTGCGCTGGTGCTGGAGGCGATCGGCAACCACAAGCACGTGGTCACGGCCAACAAGGCGCTGCTGGCGGTGCACGGCAATGAAATCTTCGCGGCCGCCCACCGGGTCGGCGTGATGGTGGCGTTCGAGGGGGCGGTGGCCGGCGGCATCCCGATCATCAAGGCGCTGCGCGAAGGCCTGACGGCGAACCGGATCGAATGGATCGCGGGCATCATCAACGGGACCAGCAACTTCATCCTCAGCCAGATGCGCGCGACCGGCGCCTCGTTCGAATCGGTGCTGGAGCAGGCCCAGGCGCTGGGCTACGCCGAGGCCGACCCTCGCTTCGACATCGACGGGGTCGACGCCGCGCACAAGCTGACCATCCTTTGCTCGATCGCGTTCGGCGTGCCGATCCGCTTCGAGGCCGCGTACATGGAAGGCATCGGCAAGCTGGCGGCCGCCGACATTCGGTATGCCGAGCAGCTCGGATACCGGATCAAGCTGCTCGGAATCACGAAACGGACGAGCCATGGAGTCGAGCTCAGGGTGCACCCGACGCTGGTGCCGATGCAGCGGTTGCTCGCCAGCGTGGAAGGCCCGATGAATGCGGTGCTGGTCAAGGGCGACGCGGTCGGGACCACGCTGTATTACGGCCCCGGCGCGGGCGCCGAGCCGACCGCTTCGGCCGTGGTGGCCGACCTGGTCGACGTCACGCGCACCCACACGGCCGACCCGGACAACCGGGTTCCGCATCTGGCCTTCCAGCCGGACGCGCTGGTGAACCTGCCGTGGCTCGGGATCGAAGACACCGTCACGTCGTATTACTTCCGGATGCGGGTGGCCGACCGGCCGGGCGTGCTGGCCGACATCGCGCGGATCCTGGCCGATCACCGGATCTCGATCGACGCGATGTTTCAGCGCGAGCCCAGCGAGGGCGAGAACCAGACCGACATCATCCTGCTGACGCACGAAGCGCTCGAACGCGACGTCAACGCCGCCCTTGGCCGCATCGAGACGCTGCCGACCGTGCTGGCGCCCGTGATCCGGATCCGTCAGGAAGAGCTGCTCTGATGGTGTATGTGTCGACGCGGGGGCAGACGCCGCCGGCGCGTTTTCGCGCCGTATTGCTCGAGGGCCTTGCGCCCGATGGCGGACTGATGGTGCCCGGGCGGTATCCACGCGTCGATGCGGCCATGCTGCGTGCCTGGCGCGGCCTGCCGTACGCGCAGCTTGCCTGCGAACTGATGAGCCTGTTCGCGGACGATTATCCGGCCGGGGAGCTGGCGAGGCTCACGCGCAGTGTGTACACGGCGGCGTTGTTCGGCAGCGAGCAGGTCGCACCGCTGACAGACCTGGAGCCGGGGCTGAAGCTGCTGCAGCTGTCCAACGGTCCAACGCTGGCGTTCAAGGACCTGGCGATGCAGCTGCTGGGCGCCCTGTTCCAGCACGAACTGCCGGCCGGCGCGGACACGCTGAACATCCTGGGGGCGACATCGGGCGACACCGGCTCGTCGGCCGAATACGCGATGCGCGGCCGGACTGGAATCCGCGTATTCATGTTGTCGCCGTACGGCCGGATGAGCGCCTTTCAACGCGCTCAGATGTATTCGCTCAACGATCCGAACATCTTCAACATCGCCGTTGAGGGTACGTTCGACGACTGCCAGGACATCGTCAAGCAGATCGGCTCCGACGTCGAGTTCAAGCGGCGCCACCGGATGGGCGCGGTCAACTCGATCAACTGGGCCCGGGTGGCGGCGCAGGTCGTTTACTACTTCCACGGCTATTTTGCCGCTACCGGCGACGACGCCGATCGGGTGTCGTTCTGCGTGCCATCGGGCAACTTCGGCAACGTACTGGCCGGATGGATCGCGCGCAGCATGGGGCTGCCGATCGACCGGCTGATCGTTGCGACCAACGAGAACGACGTGCTCGACGAGTTCTTCCGGACCGGTCGCTATCGCCTGCGCAGCCGCGGTCAGACCGTCGCCACCAGCAGCCCGTCGATGGACATCTCCAAGGCGTCGAATTTCGAGCGCTTCGTCTTCGACCTGGTGGGGCGCGCTCCGGATCACGTGCGCCAGCTGTGGCGGCAGCTCGATGAGCGCGGCGAGTTCGATCTGACGGCAACACCGTACTGGCAGGGTGCGGCAGCTTGCGGATTCGGCTCGGGGCGCAGCACGCATGCAGACCGGTTGGCCACGATCCGGTCCGTGTTCCACGCGAGCGGCAGGATCGTCGATCCGCACACCGCCGACGGCATCAAGGTCGCCCGCGATGCGGGCCGACCGGGAATTCCGATGATCTGCCTGGAAACGGCGCAGCCGGCGAAGTTCTCGGAAACGATCGTCGAGGCGATCGACCAGGCGCCGCCGCTCACCCACGCGATGAGCGAAATGCTGGCGCGCCCTCAGCGGTTCGAGAAGATGCCCCCCGATGCAGCCGCGATCCGGCGCTACATCGAGGCCAGATCCAAGCTGAGGCAAGCACAGTGAAGGCCATCGGTTTCGTCGGTCAGTCCGGGTCCGGCAAGACGACCTTGATCGAGCGCCTGATTCCGCTGATGGCGCAGCGCGGGCTGACCGTGTCGGCGCTGAAGCATGCGCACCAGGGATTCGATCTCGATCGGCCGGGCAAGGATTCCTTTCGCCTGCGGGCCGCGGGGGCCGCCCAGGTGATGATCGCCGCGCCCCAGCGCTGGGCCCTGATGACCGAGCTGCGCGGCCAGGCCGCCGGGTTCGACCAGTTGCTGGCCGAGCTGGCCCCCTGCGACCTGGTGCTGGTAGAGGGCTTTCGTAGCGACGGATCGATCCCGCGCATCGAAGTGCGCGGCCCCTCCTTCGCGCTTCGCGCTTCGGAGGGCTTGCCCTCCGTTGCGTCTGCGCTTCGCGCTTCGGAGGGCTTGCCCTCCGTAGCGCCGTCAGGCGCGAAGGAGGGCGATCCGAATCTGATCGCGGTCGTGTGCGATGATCCGGTCGATCGCGCGCTGCCGCGATTTGCGCGCGACGATGTCGCGGCCATTGCGGTCTTCATCGTTCAGCATCTGGGGATTGAGTGATGATTGCGCTCGACCAGGCGATCGAGACACTGTTGAGGCAGGCCTCGCCCGTTAGTCGGGTCGAAACGGTTGCGACACTCGATGCGCTCGGCCGCGTGCTGGCCGAGCCGGTCGTCTCGGACATCGCAGTGCCGCCGCTGGACAATTCCGAGATGGACGGATATGCGGTGCGCAGCGCCGATCTGACCCACGTGCCGGCCAGCCTGCCGGTGTCGCAGCGGATCCAGGCAGGGCAAGTCGGTCAGCCGCTCGCGGCCGGGTCGGCCGCGCGCATTTTCACCGGCGCGCCGATTCCCCCCGGCTGCGACGCGATCGTGCCGCAGGAGGCCACCCAGCTACAGGCCGATCGGGTCGTCGTGCTGGCGATGCCGACGCCCGGACAATGGATCCGGCCAGCCGGAATGGACATCGCGGCGGGGGCCAAGGTGCTGGCGCGCGGAACGCGCTTGCGGCCGCCGCACGTCGGTCTGGCGGCCTCGGTCGGCCTGGCCAGCCTGACCGTCTATCGGCGCCTGAAGGTGGGCGTGCTGTTCACCGGCGATGAGCTGGCGATGCCCGGCGATCCGCTGCCGGAAGGCCGCATCTACAACTCGAACCGCTTCCTGCTCTCGGCTCTGCTGCGAGGGCTGGGATGCGAGGTCATCGACCTGGGCATCGTGCCGGACCGGCTGGAGCCGACGCGGCAGGCCCTGGTGCGGGCCGCCGAGCAAGCCGATCTCGTGATCAGCTGCGGCGGCGTGTCGGTCGGCGAGGCTGATTACGTACGAGCTGCGGTGCAAGCCGAAGGGGCGATCGATCTTTGGCAGATCGCGATGAAGCCCGGCAAGCCGCTCGCGTTCGGGCACGTGCGCGGCGTCCCGTTCATCGGCCTTCCGGGCAATCCGGTCTCGGGGCTCGTCACGTTTGCGATGCTGGCGCGCCCGTTCATCCTGAAGCGGCAAGGCGCGATCGAGCTGCTTCCGCGGGCCATCCCGATGCGGGCCGACTTCGAAGTCCGGCAAGCCGGGGCGAGGCGCGAATTGCTGCGCGTGCGGGTGACGGATCAGGGCTGCCTGCAGGCCTTTGCGGTCCAGAATTCGGCCGTGCTGACGTCGGCCGCGTGGGCCGACGGGCTGGCCGATATCGAAGTCGGGCGCCGTGTCGCACGCGGAGACGAAGTGCCCTATCTTCCGTTTTCGGAGCTGTTCGGTTGAAACTGTCCGTGCTTTACTTCGCTCGCCTCCGGGACGCGATCGGACGTTCGGGAGAAGACATCGAGATCCCGGCCGATGTGACCACGGTCGGTGAGCTGCGCACGTGGCTGGCGCAGCGCGGAGCGCCGTGGAACCGGGCGTTCGCCGAGGTGCGGCCGATACGCGCCGCGATGGACCAGACGATGGCCGCCGATGCGACCCGCCTTCGCGACGGTGCCGAAGTCGCGTTCTTTCCGCCGGTCACGGGCGGCTGACCGCAGCGCAACGACACACGGGACTTGCTGATGACCGTGCGCGTCCAATCGAATGACTTTGATGTCGGCGCCGAACTGGCCGCGCTGCGAGGCGCCAACCCCAAGGTCGGGGCGATCGCCAGTTTCGTCGGGCTGGCGCGCGACGTGAACGACGGGCGCGAGGTGCTGGACCTCACGCTGGAGCATTACCCGGGGATGACCGAGCGCGCGCTCGAAGACATCGTGGCGCAGGCACGCCAGCGCTGGGACATCATCGACGCTTTGATCGTGCATCGGATCGGGGTGATCGCTCCCCTCGATCAGATCGTGCTGGTGGCTGTCACCAGCCTGCATCGGCACGACGCGTTCGAGGCGTGCCGCTTCCTGATCGACTATCTGAAGACGGATGCCCCGTTCTGGAAAAAGGAGAGTACCCCGCAAGGCTCGCGCTGGGTCGAGGCGCGCTCATCGGACGAGCGGGCGCGCGCGGCCTGGCAGCGCGGGGAGCCGCGCAAGTGATGCGGCCGTGGCCCGCGTGGATGGCCTTCGGCGCGGTCGGACTGGGTTCTGCCGGCGGCGCCTGGCTGCGCTGGTGGCTGGGGCTGCGACTGAATCCACTGCTGCCGACCGTTCCGCTCGGCACACTGGCGTCGAACCTGATCGGCGGTTACCTGGTCGGCGTGGCGGTGGGGTTTTTTGCGCAGAACCAGGGAGTCGCGCCGGAGTGGAGGCTGTTCGCGATCACGGGCTTCCTGGGCGGATTGACGACGTTTTCGACATTCTCGGCCGAGGTCGTGACGCTGCTGTCACGAGGCCAACCGCAGTGGGCGGTTGCGACCGCGGCCGCCCACCTGGCCGGTTCGCTCGCGCTGACCGCACTGGGAATGGCTACGGTGCGCGCGATCGCGTGAGCTACAATTATTATTGAGTTTGCCTCGTGCCCGGACGACTGTCGATGACCCTAGTTAATGCGAACGACACGACCGCGCCGCTTCCGTCGCGCAAGCAGTTGCGCAGCGAGCTTGCGCCGCTCGTGAAGCGCTCCACACCGCTGGCCATCGGGCTGCTGCTGGTGGACCTCGCGCTGTATTCGGCGGCGCTGACCGGCGCGCTGCTGGCGGCCAGCCCGGTCCTGAAACTGCTCTCGGCCCTGGCTTGCGGCTTCGTGATCGGGCGTCTTTTCATCATCGGCCACGATGCCTGCCACCAGAGCTACACGCAGCACCGTGGCCTGAACCGTTGGATCGGCCGCATCGCGTTCCTGCCGTCGCTGACTCCGTACAGCTTGTGGGAAGTCGGTCACAACGTCGTGCACCACGGCTACACCAATCTGCGCGGCTTCGATTTCGTGTGGGCGCCGAAATCCGCCGAGGAATATGCAGCGATGCCGGCGTGGCGCCGCGGCCTGGAACGCGTCTATCGAAGCGGCTGGGCCCCCTGGCTTTACTACCTGGTCGAGATCTGGTGGCTGCGAATGTTCTTCCCCAGCCAGCGGCACATGCCGAGCCGCCGGCCGATCTTCCGCGCCGACTGTGCGCTGGCGCTGATTGCGGGCCTGGCCTGGATTGGCGGCGTGGTCTGGGTGGCCACGTCGACCGGCCAGTCCGTGGCCTTGCTGCTGCTGGTCGCCTTCGTGGTGCCGTTCATCTTCTGGAACGGAATGATCGGGTTCGTCGTGTACGTGCACCATACCCACACGTCGGTCAGCTGGTTCGCCGACAAGCTGGCCTGGAGCGCGTCGAACCCCGCCGTCAGCACCACCGTGCACCTGAAGTTTCGTCGCGGGTTTGGCGCGCTGATGCACCACATCATGGAGCACACCGCCCATCACCTGGACATGTCCATCCCGCTGTATCGGTTGAAGCGCGCCCAGGCGAAGCTCGAGCAGTTGATGCCGGGCCGTATCGTCGTTCAGGCCTTCTCCTGGCGTTGGTATTTCGACACCGCGCGGCGCTGCAAGCTGTACGACTTTGCGACGCAGCGCTGGCTGGACTTTTCGGGGCACCCGACCTTCTCCTAGCGCAGGCGATTGAAAACGGCCCCCGGACGCCCAAACTAGGCTTCTGGGGGAAACCCGAAACGGGGCCGTGCCATGCGACAGGACCGCTTGACCACCAAGTTTCAGGAGGCGCTCGCCGACGCGCAGTCGATTGCGGCGGGCAACGATCACCAGTACATCGAGCCCGTGCACGTGCTGGCGGCGATGCTGCGCCAGTCCGATGGAGGGGCCCGCTCGCTGCTGCAGCGCGCGGGAGTGGCCGTCGGGCCCCTGGCCGCCGCGGTCGACGCGGCGCTGAAGCGGGTGCCGCAGGTGCAGGGAATCGACGGCCAGGTCCAGGTCGGGCGCGACCTTGTCGGCCTGCTGAACCAGGCCGACAAGGAAGCCCAACGGCGCGGCGACGCCTACATCGCCAGCGAGATGTTCCTGCTGGCGCTGGCCGACGACAAGAGCGAAGCCGGCCGTCTGGCCCGCGAGCACGGCCTGACGCGCAAGGCGATGGATGCGGCGATCGAGGCGGTGCGCGGCGGCGCCAGCGTCGATTCGGCCGAATCCGAAGGCCAACGGGAAGCGCTGAAGAAGTACACGATCGACCTGACCGAGCGCGCGCGGCAGGGCAAGCTCGATCCGGTGATCGGGCGCGACGACGAGATCCGTCGCACGATCCAGATCCTGCAGCGGCGAACCAAGAACAATCCGGTGCTGATCGGCGAGCCGGGCGTGGGCAAGACCGCGATCGTCGAGGGGCTGGCCCAGCGGATCGTCAACGAGGAAGTGCCGGAGACCCTGAAGGGCAAGCGCGTTCTGGTGCTCGATCTGGCGGCCATGCTGGCCGGGGCGAAGTACCGAGGCGAATTCGAGGAGCGCCTGAAGGCGGTCCTGAAGGACATCGCGGCCGATGAAGGCAGGACGATCGTGTTCATCGACGAGATCCACACGTTGGTGGGCGCCGGCAAGGCCGAAGGAGCGATCGACGCCGGCAACATGCTGAAGCCCGCGCTCGCGCGCGGCGAGCTGCACTGTATCGGCGCCACCACGCTGGACGAGTATCGCAAAAACATCGAGAAGGACGCGGCGCTGGAGCGCCGCTTCCAGAGAGTGATAGTGGACGAACCCAGCGTGGAGGCGACCATCGCGATCCTGCGCGGGCTGCAGGAGCGCTACGAGCTGCACCACGGCGTCGAGATCACCGATCCGGCGATCGTCGCTGCCGCCGAGTTGTCGCACCGCTACATCACCGACCGCTTCCTTCCGGACAAGGCGATCGATCTGATCGACGAGGCCGCAGCGCGGATCAAGATGGAGATCGACTCCAAGCCCGAGGTGATGGACAAGCTGGACCGGCGCATCATCCAGCTGAAGATCGAGCGGGAGGCCGTCAAGAAGGAAAGCGACGAGGCCTCGCGCCGGCGGCTCGAGCTGATCGAGGCCGAGATCAAACGGCTGGAGCGCGAGTACGCCGACCTCGACGAGGTGCTGCGGGCCGAGAAAGCCGCCGTGCAGGGGGCGGCTCAGATCAAGGCCGAGATCGACCGGCTCAAGGCCCAGATGGCGGACCTGCAGCGTCGCGGCCAATTCGACAAGCTGGCCGAGATCCAGTACGGCAGGCTACCGGCGCTGGAGCGCCAGCTGAAGGAGGCCGAATCGGGAGGCGGCAAGCGCGAGTTCAAGCTGCTGCGCAAGGAAGTCGGAGCCGAGGAAATCGCGGAGGTCGTCTCGCGCGCCACCGGCATTCCGGTGTCCAAGATGATGCAGGGCGAGCGCGAGAAGCTGCTGAAGATGGAAGAGCACTTGCACGCGCGGGTGGTCGGGCAGGACGAAGCGGTTCGGCTGGTCGCCGATGCGATCCGCCGCTCGCGAGCGGGCCTGGCCGATCCCAACCGGCCATACGGCTCGTTCCTGTTCCTCGGGCCCACAGGCGTCGGCAAGACCGAGCTGTGCAAGGCGCTGGCCGAATTCCTGTTCGACAGCGAGGATCACCTGATCCGGATCGACATGTCCGAATACATGGAGCGCCATTCGGTGGCGCGGCTGATCGGTGCGCCGCCCGGCTACGTCGGTTACGAGGAAGGCGGCCAGCTCACCGAACAGGTGCGGCGCAAACCGTACAGCGTGATCCTGCTGGACGAGGTCGAAAAAGCGCACAGCGACGTCTTCAACGTGCTGCTGCAGGTGCTGGACGACGGCCGGATGACCGACGGACAGGGCCGCACAGTCGACTTCAAGAACACCGTGATCGTGATGACCTCGAACCTGGGATCGCACGAGATCCAGCGGATGGCGGGCCAGGATCCGGACCTGATCAAGGAAGCCGTGATGGGCGAGGTGCGCAAGCACTTCCGGCCGGAGTTCGTCAACCGGATCGATGAGATCGTGGTGTTCCAGGCGCTGGACCGGCGCCAGATCGAAGCGATTGCCAGAATCCAGCTGCGTCGCCTGGAGGCGCGGCTGGCAGCGCAGGACCTGAAGCTGGTCGTCAGCGACGCGGCGGTGGCCGAGCTGGCCAAGGTCGGATTCGATCCGCTGTATGGGGCACGGCCGCTGAAACGGGCGATCCAGCAGCAGATCGAAAACCCGATCGCCAAGCTGCTGCTGGAAGGCAAGGTCGGCCCGAAGGACGTGGTTCCGGTCGACTTCAAGGACGGAGGGTTCCGGTTCGAGCGGACCGTTCACTGAAACAGGCAAGGTCGGCCCGAAGGACGTGGTTCCGGTCGACTTCAAGGACGGAGGGTTCCGGTTCGAGCGGACCGTTCGCTGAAACGGCCCTCCTCCGCGCTCCGCGCTACGGAGGGCGGTGAGGCTAGGGCGGGCTTGCCCGCCCTAGCCTCACGCCTCCACGATGAAGGTGCCGTTCATCTCCTCGTGGCCCGAACCGCAGAAGACGTCGCAGAAGAACGTGAAGGTGCCGGCCTTGTCGGGCGTCAGCTCCACGCGCATCAGCTTGCCGGGCGGAATGTCGGTGCGGACCTTGAAGTCCGGCGCATTGAAGCCCATCACGACGTCGAGCGAGCTTAGCTCCAGCACGACCGCTTCGCCGCGCTTCAGGCGGATCTCGTTCGGTTCGTAGACGAACCTCTTGGCGACGACCGGGATCACCCGTGGTCCGCCCTGCGCCTGAACGCGCCACGCCACAAGCGCCAGGCCGAGCCCGCCGGCCGCGGCGACGGCCAGCGCGCGCCGGCGGGGAAGTTTCGTTCCGATCGCCATGGCTCAGGCTCCCTGGACGGGACGTTCCTGCAGTTCGTAGTAGGCGCGCGCGGCGTCGGCCTCGATATCGCGCCAACCCAGGCCGCGGTAAGGCGCCGCCGCATCCCATGCAATCGGCGTCCGCTTCGGCTGCGATCCAGGCGGCGGCAGCGGGAAGATCAGCGACTTGGCGGCATGGTGCGCGATCCGGCCGGTCATCTGGTGGTGTTCCTGGTGAATGTGGCCATAGAACACGGTGACGTGCTCGAACGGCTCCAGCAGCGCGATTGCGCGCGACGCGTCGCGCGTGGCCCAGTCCCACTGGGGGTACAGGTCGAACAGCGGCCGATGAGTCAGCACCACGATCGGCGCGTTGCGCGGCCGATCCGACAGATCGCTGGCGAGCCAGCCCAACTGCTCGTCGCCGATCACTGCGCCCGGATCCGAGACATTGTCGAGCACGATGAAGTGCACGCCCTTGTGATCGAACGTGTAATGCGTCTTGCCAAAGACCTCCTGGAACGCTTCGCCGCGGTCCAGCGCGGCATCGTGCTCGCCGGGCATCAGGTGGACGGTCTTCACATTCAGCTTCCCGATCTGGTCGCGCACCTGCGCCATCCGCACGCGCCGCTCCTTCGGATCGTCGGTCGTATGGGTCAGGTCGCCGGTAAACACGACAAAGTCAGGGGCCTGCGCGAGCCCGTTGACGGCCGCGATCGCCTTCGGCAGCGTGCCGCGCGCGTCCGGATTGGGCGGACCTTCGAATCCCCAGTGCAGGTCCGACAGCTGGACGAAGTGAAACTCGGCGGCGGCATCCCCGGCGCGGGCGCCGCCGCTCGGGGACGCGCAACCGCCGGTGACGAGCCCAGACGCGAAGACGACGCCACCGTAACCGGCCAGCCGGAGGAAGTCGCGCCGATCGATCTGCTGTTCCATGAGGACTCCTTTCGTAACCAACAACGACAGCCGCGCATTCGCGGCCGCTCCCGGATGTAGTACCGGGCAAGGAGCCGGAAAATTCCCCGCCTACGCGCTGCGCGCTTCGGCGGGCAAGCCCGCTTCGGCGCTTCGAGCTCGGTGGGTCGGGTCCATCCGGAATTTCCGCCATTTCGGCGGCCTTGGCCGCCGAAGCGCGCAGCGCGTAGGCGGCTCAGTGCAACGGCGTCGAGGGCTGCTCTTCGCCCTCGTCGGGCGGCTCGGTATGGACCGAGTGACCGGCCGCGTTGGGGAACATCGGAGCGCCGCAGTCGTCGCAGAATTCGAGCGGGAAGCGGTGCGCGTGCGCGACGATGCGAACAACCCCCAGGCGGCGCAACGCGGCCTCGATTTCCTCCACCGAACGCTCCTCGTCGTCACCCAGCAGCGGCCACACGACGCCTTCGATCACCAGGTCGTCTTCACCGGCCCGCGAAATACCGATCCGGATCTCCGGAGCCGAGCGTTCGCGCTTTTCATCGTAGGGCGCGATCGTCGCCTGCAGCGCAGACGGCGACAGATCGAAAGACAGCTTCAGGTAGAAGATGGCCGCCTCCAGCGAGAACTCCCGAAGCTCGCGGTCGCCCTGGCGCAGCGCTGCGTGAAACGCGTTCGGCGGCAGGGTGCGGAACTTGCATCCGGTCATCACCGGCGTCACCACGTTGTCCAGCTGCTCGCGAAAGGCCTGCATCGCGCTCAGCTTGGAATCCGGATCCACGCCGGTCTGTTGCCAGTGAAACAGCGGGCTGCCTTGCGCCACCACGATGGCCGCCAGCAGGTAGCGCGCGTCCGCCAGCATCGCGATCGGCTCGCGCAGGCTCTTGGCGTCGACCTTGTGTCGCCCGTCCTGCACTGCCGCCGAGAACAGCTGATCGGCCGTATCGCGCACCTCGCCCAGCGACTCGGGCAGCTGATCGATCGAGAACAGGTAATCGGCGACCGCGCAGCGCGCGCCCCGGGGCGCCAGGTGGCCCACCACCTGCGCCAGCACGTTTTCGACGACGGTCGGACTCAGTTTGGTCGCCGGCAGCCGGTAGCGCGACCAGGCGAGCAGCGGAATCGCCAGCAGCAGCGCGTCATGCGGCTTGGCCGGTCGTTGACCAGCTCGACCAGGCGTCGCTCCCACAGCCGGTCCTCGATCCGGCTGCCGGATTCCGACAGGCGGCGCGCCAGTTTGGCCAGCGTGTCCGCATCCGCCTGATGGCGGGCGCGCGAGATGAAACGATTGCGGCGCATACGAGTTACGGTGATTTGCAATCGCTATTATCCCATCCGCCGGCCCGATCGCGTTTTGGGTGCATCGCGCAGCGCCGATCGATGAAACGCCGCCGGCATGGCGTTGACGCCGCTTCTGTTCGGGCGCTTGCTCGACGCGGGCCTGTTTCGCTCCGCTGCAAACCGCGGCTGTTTCAGTCCGCGAAGCGCGTTTTGCGATACGAAACGTCCCTGCTGCGCAGCAACAGTTTGCATTTCAAAGTCATCAAAACTATTTTCCAATGTGGAACAAAGTTCATAACATGTTGAGTTAGTTAAGTTTAATTGTGTG
>WNFR01002481.1_pt1 | contig 19193 bp, 20 predicted proteins | sample 5400221 | NCBI WGS metagenome assembly WNFR01 (sample SAMN13153357, study PRJNA577476) | soil metagenome | isolation source: 40 cm soil under Madrone tree | place: USA:California | collected 2016-06-14 | reverse complement strand
CGAGCTTCGTTTCTCGACATCGTGACCAAGCTGCGCAGTGAGGTAGACGAAGCGTCTGTTTCGCAGTTGCTCCATCAGAACTTCGCTAAAAACCTCGTTCTGTATGCTGATACTTGACATAAAATGTCCAAACTCCAGCCCCCAACGGCAGTTGGGGGATGGTTGATGTACAGCCTACATCGACACGGACCGCTGTGCTCTTGAATACCCCCAACGGCAGTTGGGGGATCGTTCAAGTACAGCCTAAACACGCGGTACACAAGCGGTCGCTCCGAGAATACCCCGACAGCAGTTGGGGATCGTTCAAGCACCACCCTAGTGCCGCGAGACTTCTTGTCGGGTGGATATGCCAGGTGTATCGTCTCGCCATGCGGCTCGAACCGTTGACCAGTCTGCATTGGGCATTTCAGCTTCACTACCTACTTTGCTTTCGCACTAATCGGCGGCGAACCTTGTTTGAGGGCAACGAGCGGACGGCTTTGCTCTCAGACTGGCTAACCGAAATCTGCGGTCGGCACGATTATCACTTGCTGCAGGCCGAGCCTCATACAGATCACCTTCGCTGTCTGCTCAGTCTGCGCCCGAATCACGTCATCTCGAATGTGATCCAAACAGTCAAGACCAACCTTTCGCGCGAGTCTTGTGCCGCATTTGCACTGACGCCGCCCGTGTGGGAGCGAGGCTATCTTGCGCGGACGGTCGGGCGCGTGCGAATAGGCGCAGTGAGAAAATATCTTGATAGCCAGGCCGAGCATCACGGCTATGCCTCGCGTCTCTGGCCGCCCGTGTTTCGCTATGTCGCACGCGAGCCCGTGTCACTGAAAGCGGCACACGCCGCCTTCGATCTCAACTATCATCTGGTGTTTGCGACCCGCTACAGGCGCGCGATTTTCGACTCGAGAATCGGAGGCGAATTGAGCGCGTACTGGCTGAGGGTCGCTGAGAAACGGGGCTTCGCGATAGACCGAATGAGCGTTCTGCCCGATCACGTTCATCTGATGGTGAGAACCGTCCCGAAGATGAGCATCGAAGTTTGTGCGCTTGCGCTGATGAACAATGCGCAGCATTGGATGGCCGAGCGGTTCGCGCCCGTGCTGGTGAAAGAGAAGGTTGATCAGCTTTGGCAATCGTCAGCTTATGCGGGGACCTGCGGCGAAGTGACTACGGCGTTGATGAAATGGTTTCTGCGTAAAGGGGATTAGGCTGTACCTGAACGAATCCCCCAACTGCCGTTGGGGGTATTTGAAATGAACCCTGCGCCGTCCTCTGTAGGCTGTCCTTGAACCATCCCCCAACTGCCGTTGGGGGTATTTGAGATTGCACCAGCTCTTTAGCGTTACCGAATCCCTTGATGTGGTATATGATGTTGACACGATATTCCCCCTGTTGCTTCGGCGGCAGGGTGCGGGGCCGTAGCCGTCCCCGGTTGGGGCCCCTGCTTTTATGAGCGTCGGCAAAGTCTTAGCCATGCGATATCAGAACATTATCACCATAGACCCGGGCATGCGCGGGTGGAGGCCGTGCATTCGCGGCATGCGAATAACGGTTTACGATATCTTCAGCTATCTGGGCTTCGGCGAGTTTGAAGGGCCCGAGCCAGCAGAATTGCTGGCTCGGACGGTCGCCGCTATCGAAAAGCTCGATGGAAAGATCGAGATAACCGCGGAGACTCCCCGTCCAAGAACACTGTGCGCCGTGAGTTCTCGTCTGCCCGGGATCCCGTCGGAGCCGGTCTGAGATGACATACGATAGACCTGAAAAAAGGACCAGCTGATCTGTATGTTCTCATTGTTCAAAGATAGTATAACGGACAAACCAGGCAGCGATGGTATTGTCTGAAGTTACAAAGGACATCAGAAGTAACTATCTTCAAAGGGTGTTCTCAGATGCCTCGCTACCGGATGCCGAAGTAGTACAGGAACAGCTTTTTTTCTTAGCTATGTATGTCATCGACGGCGCGATCAAAAACTCAACGGAGAAATCTTGGATCGGCAAACCAAGAGTCCATTGCCAAGCAGTACTACTTCAAGTGCGCTGAACTCGCTGGCGAAGGCGTTGATGAATTCATGTGGCGCTTTTTTGACCAACTGAATTTCTACAATCATCGGATTTCGACATACGCTTCAGAGATAGTGAATTTACAGAGTCGCGATGATCGGCTGGTTAGGCTTGGGGTTATCGTGGGAAAATTGTTTGCTGAATTATGTGGCTGTCCAGATGAAGAGAAGCACAAGTTGATTGGCGCAGGGGCATTTATTGCAGTTAGTCTCTCTACACAGCAGTTCTTTTCAAAATCACGAATCGCGACATGAGTTTTGCGGACGACCAGCAAACAGTCATTTCCGCCGTTAGATGTCCCGCGCTAACCAAAGGGAGACCAGCCGTGAGCCTCATCGACCGATTGAGAAACTCGGAGGACCAGCTTACCGAGCGCAAGGAACCCGGCCTCAGCTACGAGGAAGTAGCGAAGACGATTGTGGCATTTGCGAATAGCCTCCGAGACGACCAAGAGGGGATCCTATTCATCGGCGTGGCAAACAACGGTGCGATAAAGGGGGTTTCTAACCCAGACAAGAGTCAGAAGTGGATATCGCGTATAGCGCGCGAAACGGTGTTTCCTCCTGTTCCCATCGAGCAGCATGTGTTGGAAGTTGATGATCAATCCGTGCTGGCTGTCCTCGTGCGGCGATCATATTGTGGACCTCATTTCGCTGGACCGGCGTACGTTCGAGTCGGGTCGCAGAGTGTCGCGGCGTCCGATACGGTGTTTGAGCGGCTCATTGCCGAGCGCCTCTCACCTTTGCGTCCCATCGCGCAAGCCCTTGATTCGCGCGTAGAAGTTCTGGTTGACCGCCGAGCTCAGTACGGGGTGCTCGAACGAGTTCGAGCGAACGTCGTTGAGGTGAACGCACATTGGATACTCTTTCAAGAAGTGCCGAACGGCATATCTTTTGGTATCGCGTCGGATCGTATTTCGGTGCAACCGGTACCGTCCAGAGAATCACTCTTGATCATCGAACGAGCGTGAACACACGAGCGTTTAACGCCCCTTGATGAAGGACAACTGAACCTGAAGCGTTAGGTGCTGTTTCAATGGGCTGGTCACTTAGCCATCTTCCACTGCGAGAACCTGAAAGGCTCGACGCATTCTTCCTGGCGGTAGGCAAGTCGCTGTACTTATCGAACAGTTTCGAAGGGAAGTGTGGCTACCTTCTTCAGCTCATCCGCTTCGGCAATGCCCTTCGAGATGGCAACGATTTCGATGCTGCAAATTCAATCCTCCGCGCAATGAAAGACAAGATGCTTGCCGCTACGTTATCGGAACTGCGCGGGTCACAACCCCTCGAGCCGGAGCACTTCGCCACACTTGAGAGCGCAAAGGATGCTCGCAACTTCATCGCTCACGAGGGAGCATCGATTGGGCAGGTATGGTCTGCTACTGCGGCCTCATTGGAGTTGCACACCTCGCGGCTCCGACATGAAGTCTGCGCACTTGCACTCGGTGACAACCTTGTGTCGCAGTGGATCTACGAGATTGAGGAGAATGAACAAGCACCTTTCACTATTCGAAATGAGTACCCTCGATGGGTTGATGAATGGGTGTTTGGAAACCTGCCGCTTTAGAGTGGCCACTTCAGATCTTGGTTAGCTCGCGCGAACAGTAGTGCCGCCGATTGCCACTACACTTCTTTGGAAGGACATTGACCACTTTTCTTTTCCCTCCGCCATCGACTAGAATCCAACGCGCAATGTCATTGACAATTCTGTAGCCTTACATCGAACGTTTTTCGCGGGTGTCTAAATGTTGAGAATCAAAAAAGTCATTTTCGCGCTATCGATCGCATCTTTGTCGCTCTCGACCGTCGTCGCCGAAGACTGGTCGCAATTCCGCGGGCCTAACGGCACAGGCGTATCAATCACTACCGGGCTGCCAACTGAGTTCGGGCCCGAGAAGAACGTCGTCTGGAAGACGCCGTTGCCGCCCGGTCATTCGTCGCCCGTGCTCACGCGCAATCGCATCTTCATCACGGCGCACAGCAACGAGAAAGAGAACCATAAGCTGTTTGTCATCTGTCTCGACCGACAATCAGGCAAGCCGGTTTGGCAACGTGAAGTGCCTCGCTCCCAAAAGGGCCGCTTGCAACTCGTCAACGGACCCGCCTCGCCGAGCCCAGTCACCGACGGCGAGAACGTCTACGTCTTCTTTCAAGAGTTTGGGATGATCTCTTACGACGGCAGCGGCAAGGAGCGATGGAAGCTGCCGCTCGGGCCGTTCAACATGTTTTATGGCTTCGGCGCGTCTCCTATTCTCGTTGACGACAAGGTAATCCTGCCGGTGGATCAGGACAATCCGAACTCATTCCTGATCGCGGTGGATAAGAATAACGGCCGCGTGCGCTGGAAGGTCGACCGGCCCGAAGTCATCTCCGGGTATTCGACGCCGATCATCTATCAGCCGAAGCAGGGCGCCAGGCAGATCATCGTTCCCGAATCCTTTCAGCTCTCGGCTTATTCAGTCGAAGACGGCAAGCGAGTCTGGTTCGTGCGCGGCCTCGCCTGCGAGATGAAATCGATCGCCAGTCACGACGCCGAGTATTTGTACGTCAACGGCTGGGGCTTTCCGCAGAATCAGCCCGGGCAACAGGTGAAGACGATCACGTTTGCCGAGGGTTTGGCGAAGTACGATGTGAATCATGACGGACTGATCGCCAAGTCTGAGATCTCCGGCAAGGAGATGATGGACAAGATGCTCAGCGGCGCGTTCGAGGCGTTTGACGCGGATCGCGACGAAAAGCTCAACGAAAAGGAATGGGGCATCTTCCGCGCGATGTTGGCGGCCGAGAACGGATTGCTCGCGATCAAGTTTGGCGGCCAGGGCGATCAGACATCAACAGCGATCCGGTGGCGATACACGAAACCGGTCCCTCAAGTGCCTTCGACGCTGCTTTACAAAGGCGTACTGTACATGGTGAACGACGGCGGCGTGCTGATCTCTTTTGATCCGGCGACGGGTGCGGTGATCAAGCAAGGGCGGCTCACCGGCGCGATCGACAAGTACTTCTCTTCGCCCGTTGGGGCCGACGACAAGGTCTTCCTGATCGGCGAAGGAGGCGCGGTGTCGGTGCTGAAGGCGGCGGGCGAGTGGGAAATACTCAAGGTGAATCAGCTCGACGATGAATGCTTCGCGACGCCGGCTATTGCGGACGGCCGAATCTATATTCGAACGCGAAGCGCGTTGTATTGTTTTGGAAACAAGAGCTGATTGTTCTTTGCGATCTTTGCGGACCTTTGCGTCTTTGCGCGAAACCTGACTTTGCAGGAAATCACTACAGGGTTTCGCGCTAAGACGCCAAGGTCCGCAAAGACGCAAACGCGGAAGGGAGGGTTCGTGGCTCAAATCAAAAAGGAGCAAAACAAATCTATGATCTGGGTGATGTTCGCTTTAGGCGCGGCGCTGTCCTGGGGACTGTATGGCCCCGTTCTGCACGAAGGACAGAAGGAGCTTGGCAACAACCCGTTTCGCGCTCTGCTCTGCGTGGGCGGCGCGTACTTCTTAATCGGAGTGCTGGCGCCACTGATCGTGTTAGGAGCGCAAGGCGGGCTGAAGGACTTCAACAGCGGAGGGATCACCTGGGCGACGCTGGGCGGCGCACTCGGCGCCGCCGGAGCGCTCTGCATAATCTACGCGTTCAAGAGCGGCGGTATTCCGACTTACGTGATGCCCCTGGTGTTCGGCGGTGCTCCGATCATAAACGTGGTGTACTCGATATGGCAGCACCCGCCAAAGACGGCTCCAAATCCGCTGATCTATGTTGGCATGATCCTCGTCGCCCTGGGCGCAGGGATCGTGTTGTACTTCAAGCCGCAGGGATAGCACTCGTATTAGTTATGAAGAGAATCTTGCTCATTTCGCTGACGACTATAGCGCTCCACGGCATTTGTTTCGCGCAAGCCAGCGGCAATGCCGCTTATTCGCAATCCAGTGGCAACACCAGAGCCAAACTAAACGAACGAAGCAAGCATGTCTTGCAGCCGGGCGACCTGCCACCGAGCCCAACCAGCATGTTCCTCGAAGCCAATGTGCTCATGAACGTAAAGGCCGATGAATACGTCGCGGTATTCGGCGTCTTGCAGGAAGGCGCCACGGTGGCCGAATGCAATCAGAAGATGGATGCCACTGTGAGTGAATTCTCGGCTGAGCTGAAGCAACTGGGAATAAGTGGCGATGATGTCTTCATCGACTTCGCGGCGCAGAACAAGATTTATGGCTTTCAAGTGACGGGCACTATTGCTAAGGAGAAGCTTGTTGGTTTTGAACTGAAAAAGAATGTAGCTGTTCACTACAGAGACAAACTGCTACTCGACAAGCTCGTGATCGCGGCGTCCAAATCGAAGATCTTTGATCTGATAAAGGTGGACTACGTGGTAAGAGACCCCGCTGCGATTCAGGGCAAGCTCATGGATGACGCTGCCCAGGTCATCAAGCAGAAAGCGACAATGTACGAGAAACTCCTGGGCATCAAGCTTCAGCCCCCGGTTCAAGTCTACGCGGAAAAACCGAGCATCTACTTTCCCACCGAAATGTATGACTCATACGCGGCCTCGGAATCGGAAGAAATGAGCAGCGACAGCGATCGCCAGAAATACACGATTCAGGGCGCGCGAAAGAGCCGCACCTTCTACTTCAACGGCTTGAATGCAGATGGTTTTGATCACGTTACAAACCCAATTGTTATCGAACCAGTCGTGCAGTTCACGCTTTATCTGAAGGTGAAGTACGAGATAGAACCCAACAAGAAATAGGGTAGAATCAATTCATGCCAGATCAGGCCGTGACGGCGAGGCGACTGCTGAACCACCAGAGTGTCGGCGTGCTGTCCACACATTCGATCGACGTTGAAGGATACCCGTTCGGCTCGATAGCCCCTTATACCCTCAACTACCACGGTGAGCCTGCGATACTCATCAGCGACATCGCCCAACATACCCGCAATATCAAACAGAACAACAAAGTCTCACTGACTGTGTTTAAGCCGGACACGGACGATCCGCAGGCAGGCAGCCGACTCACCTGGATCGGAGACGCCGAGCCAGTCGATCCGTCTGACAAAGAGAACCGCGATCGCTACCTGCGCTATTTTCCTTCGGCGGAATCGTACTTCGAAACGCATGACTTCTCTCTCTATCGAATCGGTTTGCGGAGAGCGCGCTTCATCGGCGGGTTCGGACAGATATTCTGGATCGAGCCAGACGACATGCTAATAAAGAATCCTTTTCGTGAGACCGAGAAAGGCATCGTTGAGCACATGAATCAGGACCACAAGCAGGCGTTGTTTCACTACTGCAAAGTCTTTGGCCGAGCTGAGGTCGAGGCCGTAACGATGACCGGGATCGATAGCGAAGGATTTGATCTATTAGCTGACAACCGCAAATTGAGGATAGATTTCGACTCGCCTATACACACCTCTGAAGAAGCCCGAGCCAGTTTGGTGAGATTGGCCAGGAAGTAGAGAGATGAGGCGATTAACCCGCTAGGGCTTCTCGCCTTTTTGGGTCTCAGCAACCCCCCGAGATATCGAATCACGCAGCCGAAACTCCTCACTCTTGCCCACTGTACTACCTCGCTTCAAGAATGACATGCTATGATGAGCCGCTATGGATTACACGACGATCATCACCATTGAGCCCGACAAACGGAGCGGCAAACCATGCATTCGCGGCACGCGGATGACGGTTACGGATGTGTTGGAATACCTTGCGGGTGGAATGTCGCCAGAAGAGATTGTCGCTGAATTCCCTGACCTAACTCTCGATGACATTCGCGCGTGTCTTGCCTTTGCCGCCGATCGAGAACGAAGGCTGGCCAGTCTTCCAGCATGAAACTCCTGTTCGACCAGAACCTCTCACCTCGGCTTCCGCGTTTGTTGGAGGATCTGTATCCTGACAGCGCGCACATCCGGGACCTCGGAATGCGTGACGCGACAGACACTCAAATCTGGGAATACGCTAAAGCAAACGGCTTCGCGATCGTCTCAAAAGACTCAGACTTTCAAGCGCGCAGTCTGCTGCGAGGTCATCCGCCAAAGTTCATTTGGCTCCGTGTTGGGAACTGTCCGGTAAGCACCATCGAGGATCTGTTGCGAAAGCAGTCGGCGGCGATTCACACCTTCGATCTCGATCCAACACAATCGCACTTAATGATTCCTTGAGAGCGAAGAGAACTAGACTCGGGCCGTCTTCGGAGCCCTTACTTCTTTCCGTACTTTGCGATGTAGTTCCGCGCGAACTCGGTCAGGTGGGGCGCTTCGCGGAGGCCGATCTTCCTGGCTTCTTCTTCAGCGGCTTCGAGCGTCCAGCCGTCTCGCAGAACGCGACGGATCATCCAGAACGCGCCGACTCGAATCGCCGCTGTGCAGTGAATGAACACCGGGCGGTTTGCAGGATCGTCGGTTATCTTTAGAAACTCGGTGGCCTGTTCGTCCTTCGGGTCCCTGTACACAACCGGGATGTTGAAGTACTTGAGGCCGAGTTCTTTCGCCTTAGCTTCTTCGTCGGCGGCGCGGTGCTCGCCCGGTGTTCTGAGGTTGATGATAGACTTCACGCCTTCCGACTTCAGCTTTTCCAGAGCCTCGAGCTTCGGCTGGCCACCCGTGCAATACTGATCGCTCACACGCGTGAAGTTGAAGATGGCCGGTTGTTCCGGTTGAATCTGAGCGTACATGGCAAGCGCGCAGAATGCTGCTATCAGAATGACGCCTAGGTTCTTCATAAGTCTCTCCCAGTAGCCATGATTCCACACATGGCATGCCACTGGGTTCTCGTCTTACCCTTCCCAACCACGAGCATGCCACCGCGTTCTGGTCTTACACTTCCCGACCACGAGCGTGCTATTGCTACTTGTCTTACCCCCTTAAGCCTTCGCAGCTCCGCCCTTAGTAATCCGATAAAGCTTCGAAGCCGTGCGGATGATCAGGCTCCCTCGCACAATCGCCGGCGTAGCCATACACATCTCGTCCAGCGAGTTCTTGCCCAACAGCTTGAATTCCTTGCCCGCTTGAATCACAAAGGTGTCGCCGTCTTCACTTAAACAAAAGATCTTTCCGTTGTAAGCCCAAGGCGACGACGTGAAGGCATTCACACCGGGATCGATTCGTACTTTGGGATAAACCTCTCTCCCGCTCTTCGCATCGTGACACGTGAACAAGCCGCGGTCATACAACGTGTAGTAGTAGTCGCCGTAGACAATCGGCGAGGGGTTGTAGGGCCCGCCCTGCGGCTGATACCACGCGATGAAGTTGTTGCTCGTCTCTCCTGGTTTGAGAGATATGTCACCCGATGCGCCCGGCTTGATCGCGTACACCGGCCGGAGCTGGTCTCCGACGTAGCCCGATGCGATGTAAACCAGTCCGTGCCGTGAAAACGGGGTCGGTATCGCGATCGAAGACATCCCGCTGAACTCCCAAAGCGTCTTGCCGTTCAAATCATAAGACCTGACCTTCTTTGTTCCCGGCGTGATGATCTCGGTCCTCCCTGCGTTCTCCCACACATAAGGCGTAGCCCAGTTGGTGCCTTGCTCTCTTTCAACCCGCCAGATCTGTTCGCCGGTCTTCGCATTCAACGCGACCATGAACGACTCGGTGTCGTTGTCGTTCACAACGTAGAGCCGGTCCTTATAAAGCACCGGCGACGCGGCCGTGCCCCAGCCGTAGCGAGTCGCGAAAGGTCCCCACTTCTTTGACCATAGCAGCTTGCCCTTCATGTCGAAACAAAACAGACCGACGTTGCCGAAGTAGGCATAAACACGCTCACCATCGGTCACCGGTGTCTCGGAAGCGTAGCTGTTCTTCAAGTGGCGTGGGTTCTCGGGCGGCCCCTTCTTCACTTCCTGCTGCCAGCGGATTTTGCCAGTCTTGAAGTCGACGCAGTAGACCATCCACTGGTGGATGTCCGTCGCTGGTTTGCGCTCGCCACCAAAGTAAAGACCTTTTTTCGGCGGTTCGCCTGCGACCGAACTGACGACGGAGGTCAGGAAGATGTTGTCGCCCCAGACGGCCGGCGAGCTCCAACCCGTGCCTGGAATGTCGGTCTTCCACGCGACGTTTTCAGTAGTGCTCCAGGTGTCTGGAAGGCTTGGGTCTTCAGCGACGCCAAGCGAGCCAGGTCCACGAAACTGCGCCCAGTTGTTCTGAGCCGTAGCTGTCGTCAGGAGCACGCAGCCTAGAAAGACCGCTGTCATTGTTTTCTTGATCATCGAGGTTGTCTCCAAAAGATTTGGTTGTTGCCAGAATATGTAGTTCACAATCACTCTCCTTCGTTAATATCGATTCAAAGGCGCTGATCTCTCATCCGGTCTAATGCGATAAGCGCTTACCGATACAGTAAAGATACTGTGCGGTTCGCAGGAATATCTGCCCGTCGGAAATAGCCGGTGAGCTGAGAGTGTAATCATTCAAGTTATTCTCGGCCAGCACTTCGAATTTGGGCCCGGCCTTCAGCACCGTCGTCAGCCCTTCTTCGTTAGTCACGTAGAGCTTGTCGTCGGCCAAAACCGGGGACGAACTATAGGTAGCCGGCTTGATGCGCTGCGGCCCCCAGATAGCCTGCCCCGTCTTCGCGTCGAGACACCACATGATCCCGCGATCATCGACAACGTAGAAATACTTGCCATCGGTCACCGGAGTCGGCACATCGGGACCGTGAGTAAAAGCCCAAAGCTTGTGTGACTCGGTCACGTCGCCGCGGCCGCCGCCTCGAATCGCGAGAAGCGGCTTCTCTCTCGTCGGCGCGTACACGACGTCTTCGAACACGACGGGAGAGGCAATTATGCGAAAGTTGGGATTGTTGTCCGGGTTGAGGCCGTTCGCGCGCCACAGCTCCTTGCCCGTGGCGGGATCGTGCCCCGTTACGCAATCGCCTCCGGTGATCACGATCTCGACGTTCTTGCCGTACTTCAGCAGTGCCGGAGTTGTGTAGGAGTCAGGCGACTCTCTGATGGCCTTCGTCTCGCGCTCGACCTTCCAAAGAGTCTTGCCGGTCTTCTTGTCGATGCGCATCACGTAAGACGGATCGTCGGTCTTCATTCCGTGAAGCACCTGAACGTACAGCGCTTCTTCAAACAACAACGGTGAGGAAGCATAGCCCCAGTTCAACCCGAAGCGCCCGTAGTCCTTCTGCACGTCGCGCGCCCAAAGCTCGGCGCCGCTGAAGTCGAACGCCTTGAGGATGCCGGTCCCGGTCATCACCCAGACGTTCTTGCCATCGGTGACCGGCGAAGGAGAGGACATATTCTGCTTGCGCATCTTGGTGTTGCCGGCGCTGAGATGCTTCTTCCAGAGAAGCTCGCCCTTTGCTCGGTCGACACACCACAGATACAGGTTGTCCCCCTCCGCGACGTTCAAAAAGATGCGTTCGCCCCAGATGATTGGCGTCGCGCCGGTCCAGCTCGGCATCGCGAGCCTCCAGGTGACGTTCTCTTCAGCGCCCCATCGAGTCGGGAGGTTCTTTTCGCTGCTTATGCCGTTTAGAAACGGCCCGCGCCATTGAGGCCAGTTGTCGGAAGAGACATTAACACTAACTAGTGACACACAGACAAGGAACAGTGTGACTAGAGCAATTCTCTGCACGTGTTTCCCTCCCAAGCGTATGAGCTCGTCGTCGACCTAACCGACCGCGATCGATGCGGAATCATCGCTAAAGTACTCCGAAAGGCGCATCAGTGACGAAGCGAGAGCTTGCTCCCTACCGTACTCTCGCCAATCCCATAAGTCGATTCCGATCGACTGGGCAAGCAGCTTTCGAACGTACTGGGAGGGCATGAAGTCGACATCAAATACATAAGGCTGCCCGCTGAGATTCTCATAGTATAAGTACGAAGAACCCATTCGGATCGCGTCGTTGATTTCCGAAATACCACTGATCATCTTGAATGAGTGTCGGTGTTTCAGTTCATCGATCGGCTCTCTAGCGCCTGCGAAAGGGACGGCATGCAGATGCGCATGATCTATTCCACACCCTCCAGATTGCTCCGCACGAACACCATGCTCGAAAAAGAGGCACTGGCCGTAGGAGCTAGAAAGGCCGTTACGGACCCGACGGCAGAGTTCGGAGAGCTCTTGAATCAGCTGCGTCGGCAAATTTGCCAGAGCCGTGCGGTGTCTTACCGGCACTATCAGGAGGTACCCCTCAACGATTTGCCCGAGACTTGGAAGGACCCTAAAGTTTTGGGTCCTTAGAACGGTACGGGTTCGAAATTCACTCTGATAGCGTGCCGCAAACGAGTTGTCTAATCCACCCGAGAACTCATCGCAAAACTCACACTTCAGCGCCAGTGGTTGAGTTTGTTGGCGTGTATTCGTCGACATTTTCCTCCTTGATCTCAGTTGCATGATGCCTCTCCACGTTCAGCATATTCTGTTCGTAAATCCCGTAAAGATCATGCGTATCCCCAGCCGTCTGAACCGGTTTGATCACCAAAGCCGGCGAGGTCAGGTTAGGAAAGCCCGCGAGATAATGTGTAGCGACCATTAGAGTGTCTACCCAGGTAGCACCAAAGCTTGGCGTGGCATTGTACACATATGGCTTCAAAAACTTCCGCTCATTTTCTTCCATTTCATTCCTTAGGTTCCATATAAATCTAACGGACTCTTTGATTGCTTGTACAGTGTCTCTCGCCGCCTCCGGGCTCTCCTCCTTAGCCCTTTGTTGCGCTACCTTGCATGTAGGGTCAAGGAAGAAGACCTTAACCTCGACCTCGCGGCGCAGCAGGTTCGAGAGCGCCGCCTTGAAGTCTCCATCCCTGCACCAATTGTTGTTTGAAATTCCGAAAAGAGTACAATGACGCCGTGCCGATTTGAGCCACTCAACCCATTGCTCAGGGGGAATACGGTTCCGTGAAAGGTAGACATCGCTTATTCCGAGTCTGAGAAATCTTTGAAATACTTCTTGGTTTGCCGGACTAAGATAAGTAACTATAGAAGCAGCGATCATCGACGCGCCAATACTTATCAGAGTGGTAGACCAGAATATCCCTCCCAAAACAAACAACAGTCCAAGCAAGAAAACCACAGCCACTTGAGTGTTCTGTTGGATATAAAGTCGCAGGTTGCTCATTGACGCGAGACCTCCGTAGCGGAGATTGGAGTCGAAAGGTCACGACGAAAGGCTACTGTCAAAAAGAAGAGGCAAGTTGTCTATTCTACGCGCCGGGCTTCTAGGTCGCCGCGGTATCTGCGGGCGCGCAGACACTCTACGCCTACCCTGCTCATTTGCCCCAGCGATTGGGATTGGTACGAAGAAGAGATTCAGCTGCAGCTGCCGACGCCGGAGCGGTTGAGCGTCACCGGGAATTAGTCCAGCATCAGCGAGCACTTTACGGACCAAAGGAGTCGTCGGAACTTGTCCGAGTTCATCAAGGGTGAAAAACTTTAGTTCAGAAAGGTCGTCGGACGCTTTTGGGGTGCCTCCTATTAACGTACCCCAACTATAAATAATGAGTCGATGCTCGTTGGGTGGATTAATAATCTCGTAAACGCCGAATTGATCTCTGACTTCAACTATTAGGCCTGTCTCTTCTTGAATCTCCCGCGCGGCAGCGTCTGCAATGGTTTCGAATGCCTCTATTCGGCCCCCTGGGATTACCCAACTACCCCTTTGCGGATCCTTGTTCCTCTTGCCGAGGAGTATTCTGTTGGCCTCGTCTCGCACGAGGAGGGCTGAGCCCACTCTAGGCAATGCATCGCTCATGCTACGTCTTAGAAGCAGATGAAACTCCTAAATGGGGCTGCCTCTGTTCCTCCTTATAATGTCTGCGAGTCTGCGAGCACCAAGGGCCGGCCTATTATACTACCGAGCTTCACGAGTGCAAGAATCGCTTGGGGTTTCCTTAGTCGAAACTCAACAACGCGAGGCTCGAAGCGTCCTTGATCAATACCCGATTCCCGACCAGCACCGGGTGGGCCCACGTTGGGCTGTCTGCCACCGAGTATTTCTTCAACACTTCGAACGGCTTCGGATCAGTGCGCGCAACGATCAGCTCAGCCCCGTCGCTCAGCAAGAACAAGAACTGTCCAGCAACTACTATCGCGGCGTTGTCGCCTTCGCGACCGCTGCTGCTCCACAGAGTCTTACCCGTGCGAGCATCGAGGCAGAAGAACTGGCCCTTGCGCTTGTGCGAAAGCCCGAACAGATAATCCCCACTCACAACCGGCGAGTTCATGTACATCGATACTTCAGTGTTAAGCCAAACCTGCTCGGTCTCCCACTTTTGTGCGCGTTTGATCACTCTGATTGCCATCGTTCCCTTGTCGAGGCCCGAGAAGATCAACATTTGCTTGTAGACAACCGGCGTCACGATGTTCTGAACGTATTCGGTCTCGAACGGAATCCGCCAAAGCTGCTCACCGGTTTCGGCGGAGAATCCGGCGATGGACTTTTGAGTCTGTGTGACGATTTGAGCGGTCCCGCCGCTCCCGAAGACTATCGGCGAAGCGTAGCCGGGGCCGTCGCCGGTCCACGCCCATTTCACATCTCCGGTCTCGGCATTGAAAGCCATGAGTGCGCCCGAGTCGTGGCCGCCGACGTGCACGATCACGAGACCGTTGTGCACAATCGGCGAGGTCGCGGCGCCGAATAGAGGTGAGGTCGCTTTGAACTGTTTCGAAACCTCTTTGCGCCATCTCACCTTTCCAGTCATGGTGTCGTAACAGGAGAGAATCCCGCTTATGCCGAAGGTGTACAGATTGTTGTTGTAAACGACGGGGGTTGATTTCGGGCCTTTACCATGAGATACCGCGGCGGGGTTCATCATGTAAGGAGTTGGATAGCTGTCGCGCCACAACTGCTTTCCGGTGTCGAGATCAAAACAAGCCGCGACTTCATTCTCTTCCTGCCGCGAGTGTAGATAGACTCTTCGGCCAACGACTACCGGAGACGAGTGCCCGATACCAACCTGCACTTTCCATATTGGCTTCAGCTTATCGGGCCAGACTTTCGGAGCGATGAACGAGGCGACCACTCCGTCGCGGTTCGGCCCTCGCCACTGCGGCCAGTCCTGAGCAAAACAAACGTGGCCGGCGAGCGCGACCGCGATGAAGGCGCGCGATGCGTTCTTCGAGAAAATTGCATTAATCATATTAAACATGGAACTCATGACGGAGTTCGCGCCGTCTCACATCTGACACCTATAAACATGGAACTCCTGACGGAGTTCCCGGCCGCAGATTTCCGAATGTCCAAACTCTACTCCGAGCGCAGAGCCGGGAGCAACGGTGTGCGTAGCGCCGCCACGGTTGCTGCCAGGGATGCAAACAACCCAGTCACAAACACACTCGACAACAGCCACATCGAGAGAGCAGGAAAGGTCCCGCCCCTCGAAACAAAAGCTGGTCCGATGGCAACCAGCGCCGAAAGCGAGCCCGTCACAAGACCGCAACAAACAAGGAACGCATTCTCGGTGATCACCATCAGCGCGAAGTGCCTGGAGTTGTAGCCGATCGCCCTCAGCAGCGCCAACTCTCGCCGGCGCTCCAGGACGTTTCTCAGCAACACTGTCGCAAGTCCTAACGTGCCCAGAACCAAACCGAGCCCGCCCAGCGTCTGGAAAGTCGACAGGTAGGTATTCTCTACGCGATGAAAACTCGCCAACCGCTCCGAAGTCGAAATGACGTCAAAGCCAAAGTCCGCGAGCTGCTCCTCCAAAACACCGGCTGCCACGGAAGAGGCTTCTGGAGCCACTTCCAACAGAAAGAAGCTGTAGCCGCCCTGCTCCGGGAACAGTCGCAGGAAGTTCGTGTCACTCATCAGCAACTCGCTCTGGAAGATGCTGTCGGCCAGCGCGGCGACCAATCGCAGGCGCGCCGATTCACCGCTGGACCCGCTTACGACTATCTCGTCTCCGAGCTTTCGATGAAGCACGTAGGTCATCGAATTCGCATCAGCGATCACCGGGGTCGCGCCATCCGGAAGCTCCCGATCGAGAAGCAACCACGGATTCTCTTTCTCTTCTTTTGTCTGGGCCAACGACTCTTGAAACGAGAAGCGGCCGCTTTGAATGAATGGGTCGCCGGCTCCGAGTATTCTCGGATTGCGCGGTTGATAGAGGTTCAGACAACTCGCGTCATCGCCCGGTCGAACTCTGAAGCCAGTGAAACTCACGCTCGCGGGGTTGAGTCCTTTCTGAGCTACCAGGCTCAACGCCTCTCTGCCTTCGCTCGTGTTTGGGTCGTGATAAAGAGGCAACTGGGACTCGGCCAGAAGCGGAAATCCTCCGTTGCCGGACTTTTTGTCAAGCGTCGCATCACTTGTGTCTCGCTTGAACGCATCCACCGCGACAATGATGAACGCCGCCGATGCGATGAGCGCGATGCATAGAATGCTGCGGCCCGGACGATACGTCGCGTTTCTGAAACCGAGTCTCGAAACGGACCACCAGCCGCTGCCGCGAATCAGGCTCCTCGCTTTCCCTCTGAGCCAGCCGTACTCGAAACACAAAAGTCCAACCAGTAGTAGCGCTCCCGCGCCGAAGAACCCCGCGGTCTTTCCTATCCGGTTCAGCGAAGCGGCGACGAGCAGCGTGGCTCCGGCCACGGCAAACAACAACGAGAGAACCCGCGGAGACAGGACAGCGCGGGCACGGGGAGAGCCAGCCGAATCAGTTTGCATCGCCGCTTCCAGACTGCCGGTGAGCAGACTTCGCGGCGATGAGCGCCTCAGCGTTCTTAGCGTCCAGATGACGCACAGCAACGAAACGACGATTCCGCCCGCACCGCCCAGCAGCAGCGACAAAGAGGAAACGTGTAAGCTCAACGTCGTCGTCCCCACCGCGCCTACCCACCAGGTCCGCAAGCCGTACATTATCAGCGCTCCGTACCCTACTGCACCGATTACCCCGAGCACGCTTCCAACTGTTGCGAGCGCCAGTCCTTCTCTCAGGAACAACGAACGCACTACCGAAGCCGAGAACCCCACTGCACGAAGAGTTCCGATCTCGCGCAGCCGCTGCTCGACGCTCAGCTTGAAGAATAGACTTGCGAGCAACAGAGCGCCCACAACCAGGAAGAAGCTGAAATAAACGAAGTACTCTCCAAAGTCCGTTGCGCCGCGCGACGCTTCAAGGCCTTCGGTTCTCACCGAGTTGATCGAAACACCCATCTCGATCGGGTCCAGCCCGGCGCGGAGACTTTGTTTGAAAGACTCCAGCCGTAATTTCGGATCACCGCCCTCCAACGCCCGAAGACGAAGCGACGTGTACTTACCGTGGCGCGATTGCCAGAGCTTGATTCCTGCCTCGAGCGGAATAAAAGCCTTGGGAGTCGTTCGGTACTTGTGCCAGTAGTCTTCATCTTTAGGGCGCACCCGCTTGAGATCGACCGGGAACGGCGGGTCCCAATCGGCAATGTTCTCGGTTTCAGTGAGGCCCGGATAATCGGGGACCAGATCGCGATCGACGGCTTGATCATTGAGCGGCGCTATCCCATCGAGCATGAACCGGGCGCTCTCAGCCCTCAATCGACCTTCATCTTCCCACAGGTAATACTCCAGCGTGATCAGGTCACCACGCTTTGCGCCCAGATCGCTGGCGGCCCATTCGTTCAACGCAATGCGCGGTAAAGCGGAGACTTCGTCGGGTACGGTCTGATCGACTTGATCACTGGCGTAACGGCGCCTCATCGCTTCGAACTCCTCGGCGTTGATGGCAGTCACCACCGAATAGGGTACATCGCGCTCGCCCAGGCGAATGCCGTTCGCTAAATAGCTCAAGATCGGAAAGACGCGCAACTTGGACTTCGCGGCTGTATCCACAGCGTCGGCATAAAGCGCGTCGCTGATTATCGCAGTATCGCTTTCGAGGGCGACGCCGCGTTCCTGGTCGAGCACGCGCAGCTTCACCCCAAGGTCTTCAAGCGAGAGACTATCTTTTAGAATCTCGGCGATGACTGGTGGACCGTTGGTCGTTGACTCACCAGCGCGAGACGCGTCGGCCACCAGGATCGTGTTCACCTTGGCGGTTTGCTCGAGATCTTTTTGCAGCCTCGCCAACGACACGAAGATCGCCCGCACCGCGCCCTGGGTTGGCCGAAGCGAGAATTCGCCGAGATGCGACGCCGCGAGCCCTTCGCGAAGAGTCAAACGAATCGTACGGCCCAGGTCATCCTTCCTCCCGTGCAGCGATCCCGCGGGAATGGCCGAGGGTTTTTCAATGCGAAGAAGGATGGCGTGTCCAGGTTCGCTGCCCAACTCGCTCGCCAGATCAGGACTCAACAGGGCTTCGCGTTCGGTTGGCGCCTTCACCTCGTTTGCAAGTCCGTGGAACTTCCAAAAGCGATCGTTGACGCCGTAGACCTGAACGCTAGAAGCTCGCCGCCCACTTTGCTCGTCAATCACAAGCCCGCTAAGCACGATCAGCGGACACGCGCCGCTGAAACCCTCGCCGAACCTTGAATCGGCCTGGAGCTCGTCTGCGAGCTTCTCTCTGAAAAAGCTTGTGGAAGCGATGACCTCGTCGGTCTTGCCCATCCGTTGCACGAACAAGTCGCGCAAGCTGCCGCGCACCGAATCCCCGACCAGCAATGCCCCGGCAAGAACGGCCACCGCGGTTGCAACTCCAAGCACGACGGCAACGTTGCTGCGCCAGAAGTAAACGAGATTGCGAGAGAGGAGAGTGGAGAGTCGCATCACGCCTGCCTGATACTTTGCTGGACCATTTCGTAGCGAACCGGGAACTTCGCCGCGAGCTCGGCGCTGTGAGTGACCACGACGAGGATCGTATTCTGCCGCGCGTGCAACTCCAGAAGGAGCGAGGCTACTGTCTCTGCTGACTTGGCGTCGAGGTTGCCGGTCGGCTCATCGCACAACAGCAAAACTGGTTCGTTGATGAGCGCCCGCGCCAGGGCCACTCGCTGCTTCTCGCCGCCTGACAATTCCGCCGGGCGATGATCGAGCCTCTCGGAAAGTCCGACTTGATCCAGCAGCATTCGCGCGGGTTCAGCGCGGTCAGTGTTGGATGGCGAAACAAGCGTCGGAGTCAGAACATTCTCCAGCACAGAACACTGCGGCAGCAGGCAATGATCCTGAAAGACAAAGCCAACCTTCTCGTTCCTGAAGGCTGCGAGCTGTTTTTCTTCCAGTTCGAAAGGACTGGCGCCGTCCAGTGTGACGCTGCCCGAGGTCGGAGTATCGAGCGCGCCGAGTATGTG
>WNFR01007515.1_pt1 | contig 19205 bp, 14 predicted proteins | sample 5400221 | NCBI WGS metagenome assembly WNFR01 (sample SAMN13153357, study PRJNA577476) | soil metagenome | isolation source: 40 cm soil under Madrone tree | place: USA:California | collected 2016-06-14 | reverse complement strand
TCGTTCCTTTTCCGCTACCGGTTTGAGTCGCCGCTGTTCTCCTTGATTCTTCTTTCGCCGGAACGGCTTTCACGACTTCGCTTTTCTCAAGCGGACCTTCGGCAGGTTCATTCTCTTCCTTTTCGGGAGTCGGCTTCGCTGACGGCTTTGGTAACGCTTTCGCTAAAACAAGTTTCTTGGGCGATGGCTTTGGCGTCGGCTTGGGCGATGGCTTTGGTTTTGGCTTCGGCGTCCCTTTTACTTTTGGGGACGCGCTCGGGTTTGGCGTTGATGTCGATCTTGGCACCGGCGTACGAGCTGGAGTCGCAGTCGGAGTTGGGAGTTGGATCTCACTCGGCGCCGACGCCAAGAGCGGCCGGTCTTCGTCAGCGTCGCGCTCCTTCAATAACTCAGTCTTCAATTCCTTCCGCGGCGGTCTAGTTGGCGACGGAAGATCTTTCTTTTCGGCAACAACGCCGTCTCCCGCGCCGCCATTCATCCAAACGATGCTTTGTGCGTTCGCGTCATTGCTGGCGCGGCTCCAACGAATCAGACCGAGAATCACGGCAACATGCGCAACCGTGATCAGTCCGACGTTGATCCAGAAACGCAGATTTTTAGGCATCGTTATTTCGTTTCCGCGCGCGTAGCGATCCCGATCTTCATGATCTGCGCGCGCTGCAACGCATCCATCAGCCTGATCAGACTCTGCACCGGCAAATCCCGATCCGGCCGAATCACGACAGCCAGATCCGGATTGGCCCGCTTCATTTCGATTAACTGCGCGCTGAGCGATTCAAGATCGACGACTTGATTGTTCAACCTAACCGCCTCGTTGCGATCGATCGAGATCGTTTGCACTTGAGTCGCGGGCACAGCGGAATTTTTTACACCACTCGATGGAATGATCAGACTCATGCTGTTCTCGAGCAGCGGAGTCGTGATCATGAAAATAATCAGAAGCACGAACGCGAGATCGAGCAGCGGCGTGATATTGATCTCGGATAGGGACGAGAGGCTTTGCCGTTGCGAGTAACGCCTCATCTCCGAAACGCCGCTGTTGCGGAGTGATCGATAAATTTGTGCTCGAGCTCAGAGGCGAGCTCGGCGGCAAAGTTATCCATCTCCACGATCATGCCGCGAATGCGCGTGACCAAAAAGTTGTAACCGAACATCGCGGGAATTGCGACGCAGAGCGCAGTAACGGTGGTGATGAGTGCGCCGGAAACGCCGGGCGCCATCGCCGCGAGATTCGGCGCGCCTGCTTCAGCCACACCAGTGAAAGCGTCCATCACGCCCCAAACCGTTCCAAGCAATCCGAGAAACGGAGACCCGCTCACCGCGGTCGCGAGCAAAATCATTTGCGATTCCAACTCGAGCGCGGTCTCCCCGACGGCGCGTTCCATCGCCGCTCGGACAGCGCCCATTTGTGCAGCCGAAATCTTATCGGCGATGCCGAGCCGTGCTTTGAATGTCTCATCAACTTCGGCCGAGCCAAGCAACTGAAACGCGATTTCCTGACAGCCCGCGCGGTAAACACTAAAAATTGGCGAACCCGGAAAGCGCGCGTTTTTTTCCAACAACCGAAGCGGTTGTCGATCTTGGCGAAAAGCGTGGAGAAAACGCGCGTTTTGTTTTCGCGCGAACTGAATCATGCGGAACTTCGTCAGCATCACGGACCAACTGAAGATCGAGCCGACCGCGAGGAGAAGGAGGACAAGCTTGCCGGCAATGGTGGCGTGCTCAAACGCAAAGAGGAGTCCGCCGGCTGCAATCAACAACGCTATCAATCAATTCACCTGCGGAAACTAATAGCGAATTCTCGCGAAAACGAAAGGGCTACTACTCACGCGCGGAAATCTTTTTTGGGAAACGACGGCCGCAATCTTGCGACGATGACGAACGCGAGACCGATCACGATCAGAAAAAAGGAAAAGAATTGGCCGCGCGTAACGCCAAGAATCAAACTCGCGTCCGGTTCCCGAAAATTTTCGACGATGATCCGGAAGATGGCGTAGCAAATGAAAAACAAGCCAGTGAGAACGCCGTTCGGCTGCCGCATGCGGGTCCGAACGAACCAGAGGATGGAGAACAAAAGAACGCCTTCGAAAAAAGCTTCATACAATTGCGACGGATGACGGGGCGTCAAAATGGATCGAAGCGCATCCTTAACTTGCTCGCCGTGGCGTGCCGCGGCGACGATGGCATCCGGCGAAGTCAGCGACGGATCGATTTTGGTGCAGGCCGTAATCGCGCGCTCAGCTTCACCGACGTTTTCGGTCAGCTCTTTTGGAAACTGCATCGCCCACGAAACATTGGTCGCGCGGCCGTAGAGCTCCCCGTTGACGAAATTGGCACAGCGCCCAAAAAACAAACCGATCGGCGCGGTCACGACGAGATTGTCGCCGAGGTTCGTCCACGAAATTTTGTGCCGCCACGCATAATAAAAGGTAAACGCGAGCAAGCCGGCCATTCCGCCGTGGCTCGACATGCCGCCTTCCCACACCCGGAAGATCGACATCGGCTCCCGCAACATCTCCGGTTTGTAGAAAAAAACATAACCGAGCCGGCCACCGACGATCACGCCGAACAACGCCGCGCCAGTGATAAAGTCCCCAACTTTGGCGACGGATAAATCTGCGAAGCCGCGTTGAGCCAGTTTTCGGTAAACGAGGAAACTGCAAAGAAATGCGAGTACATACGCCAGCCCGTACCACCGCGGCCCGACGTTATCATAAATCCGAAAAATCAGCGGATCGAGATCGTGAACGTAGTAGGCGAGCATGCGTGCGCGATTCTCACCGCGCGCTCGAACGGTTCAACATTTTTCGCAAAAACGGTGCGGTGCGGCTCGTTTTGTTTTTCGCTACTTGCTCCGGTGTTCCGACCGCGACGACTCTGCCGCCGTCCGCACCCGCTTCCGGTCCAAGATCGACAATATAATCAGCTTCCGCGATCACGCTCAGATTGTGTTCGATCACGATGACGGTGTTTCCTTCATCGACCAGGCGATGCAGCACCTTGAGCAGAAGATCGACATCGGCCATGTGCAAACCGATCGTCGGCTCTTCGAGCAAATACAGCATCGATCCCGGCTTGCGCATTTTGCGAATCCGCTCGTTCGTCGCGCGACTGACGCCGCGTTTCAATTGCGTCACCAGTTTTAACCGCTGCGCTTCGCCGCCGCTTAACGTGGGACTCGGCTGACCGAGTTTTAGATACCCAAGTCCGGTTTCAACCAGCAACGAAAGCGGGCGCGCAATTTTTGGGTGCGCTGAGAAAAATTCCGCCGCTTCTTCGATCGTCATCCCCATCACGTCGCCGATCGATTTCTCGTTGTAGAGCACTTCGAGCGTTTGCGGATTGTAACGGCTGCCGCGGCAGTCTTCGCACGGCACCAGCGCTTCCGGCAAAAAATTCATTTCCAGTTTGATCACGCCTTGACCTCTACAGGCTTCGCATCGGCCGCCCTCGGCATTGAATGAAAACCGGCTTGCCGAATAACCGCGCACGCGCGAGACCGGCAGTTGCGCGTAGAGATTCCGAATCTCGTCGAAAACTTTGATGTAAGTGCCGGGCGTCGAACGCGACGTTTTGCCAATCGGCGATTGATCGACTTCGTAGACGGCTTCGAGCTCTTCCGTGCCGCTGACCAGCTTGAACAAGTCGCCGTTGCCGCGGCGTTTTTTATTGTCCAGATCTTCGATCACCGCCGGGAGCAGCACATCGTGCATCAAGGTCGATTTTCCCGATCCAGAAATTCCCGTGATGATCGACAGCCGGTCAACCGGAAAGCGAACATCGACATTTTTCAGATTGTTCGCGCGCGCGCCGCGGATCTCGATCCAATTCTCAACCGTCCGCAATGAACGCCTCGATTCGCGCGTCGGATGTTGCATCGGCTTTCTGATACAACGTCCCGTTTCGGAATTTTTGGCGCGCTCGATATCGCGCAACGTTCCGGTCGCAACCACTTCGCCGCCGTGAATTCCCGCGCGCGGGCCAAGATCGACAATGTGGTCGGCGCGCCGCATCGTTTCTTCGTCATGCTCGACGATCACGAGCGAGTTTCCTTTTTCGCGCAGCGCTTCGAGCGTGTCGAGGAGGCGCAAATTGTCGCGCGAGTGCAGACCGATCGTCGGTTCGTCCAAAACGTAGAGCACGCCGCGCAGATTTGAGCCGAGCTGCGCCGCGAGACGAATCCGCTGTGATTCTCCGCCGCTCAATGTTTTAGCCGAACGCCCGAGCGCGAGATAACCAAGACCGACATTTTCCATGAACCGCAAACGTTGCCGGATCTCGGGAATCAGGTCGGCCGCGATCGTTTGCTCCGTTCCCGTGAATTTCAGATTGTCGATCTTTTCCGCCGCTTCGCTCGCCGAAAGATTTGTGAATTGATCGATTGCCATCCCCTGTACGCGAACGTAACGAGCGACCTCGTTGATCCGCGAACCGTGACATTTCAGGCATTCGTGCGCGTCGGTTGCTTCGATCCATTCCGATTCGCGCTCGGCCGCGAGCTCGGTCTCGATCACCGAGTCATTGCCATGATCTTCGCCCGTTTGAAATTCCTGGTCCCAAATTTCACCAAACCCGCCACATTCTTCGCACGCGCCGTGCGGCGAATTGAATGAGAACAAGCGCGGATCAAGCTCTTCAAACGCGCGCCCGCAATTCGGGCAACTCATCTCGGTGCTCATCACCGTGAGATTGTTTTTCGAGTCGAGCAGTTGCGCGGTGCCCCGACCAATGTCGAGCGCGCGCTGCGTGAGGTTGGGCGCCTTCCGGATTCGCTTCTTGTCGATCACGCCGACGACAACCGCGATCGTGTGTTCTTTGAAGCGCTCGAGTCGTCGGAACTGCGAGATGGGAATAAGCGCGCCATCGACAAGCAATGTGTCGAATCCTTGCTTCTCGGCCCAGCGCGCAACGTCGGTGTGAAATCCTTTTCGTGCTTTCACGAGTGGCGCGAGGACCTTGATTAGGCCGCGTTTCGCCGCCGCTTCAATTTGTTTCGTAATCGCCGCCAAGCTTTGTTTTTCAACCGGCAAATCGCAGTGCGGGCAAAACTGCGTCCCGGTTTTGGCAAAGAGCAGGCGAAGAAAATGATAAACCTCGGTCACGGTCGCTACCGTTGATTTTCCGCCGCCGCGAGTGACGCGTTGCTCGATCGCGACGCTTGGTGGCAGGCCGGTGACAAGATCGACATCCGGCTTCTCGAGTTGCTCGACGAACTGCCGCGCGTAGGGCGACATCGAATCTAGAAATCGCCGCTGGCCTTCCGCGAACAAAATGTCGAACGCGAGCGTCGATTTCCCGGAACCGCTCAAACCGGTGATCACGACCATCTGGTCGCGCGGAATCTTAACGTCGATGTTTTTCAGATTGTGCTCGCGCGCCCCGTGAACCCCGATTGCGCCGTTGATTCCATTGACTTTGAATCGCGGTGATGTTTCCGCGGCCCGCGCAAACTCGATTTCTTCATCGACGTATTCAAAGCGCTGCCGTTTGCCGCGTGTAGTCGTTCGGCTGGATGCGAGGAAGCCGCTCAAGAATTTCCCAGTGTGCGAGTTCGCGATCTTCGCGATCTGTTCCGGCGTTCCAACGCCAACAACTTCGCCGCCATCATCGCCCGCTTCCGGACCAAGATCGACAATCCAGTCAGCGCACTTAATCACTTCGAGATTGTGCTCGATTACGATGATCGAGTGACCCGCGTCGACTAGTCGCTGAAAAACCTGGAGCAGCATCGCGACGTCGTCGAAATGCAAACCCGTCGTCGGTTCGTCAAAGATGAAAAGATTTTTGCGAGCGCTCTCGCCGTTTGTTGGATGCGGAGTGTTCCGAGCTTCAGCCAAATGGCGGACGAGTTTTAACCGCTGCGATTCCCCGCCGCTCAAAGTATTCAATGGTTGGCCAAGCCGCAGATAACCAAGGCCGACTTCGTCCAGCACGTCGAGCGGCTCGGAAAGCGTTTTCTTTTCGCCGATCTGCGCGAAAAACTGGATCGCCTCAGCCACCGTCAACTCGAGCAAGTCGTGAATCGATTTGCCGTGCAGCTTGATTTTCAGCACGTGCGGCTGGAATCGCTTTCCTTCGCATTCTGCGCAGCGGACATAGAGATCGCTCAGGAATTGCATCTCGATCTTTTCGAAACCTGTTCCCGAGCACCGTTCGCACCGGCCGCTGCCTGAATTGAACGAGAACGCGCTCGCAGTCAGACCTTGCGCCAACGCTTCCGGCTGACCCGCGAAAAGTTCGCGAACGCGATCATAAAGACCGAGATAAAGAATCGGAGTCGAGCGCGGTGTCCGCGCGAGCAGCGATTGGTCGACCATCACGACTTCGTTGATGCGGTGCCCGCCGCTGATCGATTTGCAGGCGCCAACTTCCTGGTCGGTCGCTTGTCCTTTGGCCGCAAACAGGTTTCGATAAAGCACGTCGTGAATCAGCGTCGATTTTCCGGAACCGGAAACGCCGGTCACGCAGGTGAAGACGCCGAGCGGCAGATCGACATCGATGTTCTTGAGGTTGTGCTCGCTCGCGCGGGTGATCTTGATCGACGAGGAAGATTTCCGCCGCGATCTCGGAAGCGGAATCGACTTCCGACCACTGAGATAATCCGCGGTGAGCGATTTGTTCTTAAGTAAAAGTTGATCAAGCACGCCGCTGAAAACCAACTCGCCGCCGCGTTCGCCGCGTCCGGGCCCGATGTCGATCAAATTGTCCGACGCACGAATGATTTGCTCCTCGTGCTCGACCACGAGCAGCGTGTTGCCGCGATCGCGCAAGTTATGCATCACACGCACAAGCCGGCCGACATCACGCGGATGAAGTCCGACGCTCGGCTCGTCCATGACGAAGAGCGTGTTCACAAGCGATGCGCCGAGACAGGTTGTGAGATTAACGCGCTGAACTTCGCCACCGCTCAACGTGCGCGTCGAACGATCGAGCGTGAGATAACCAACGCCGACTTCGCAAAGATAATTCAGCCGCGCGCAAATCTCGCTTCGCAACATCTCCGCAGTCGAATCGTTCGGCGCGATGTCGATCTTCGCCAGCAAGTCGCGCGCACTGGAAATGGAAAGCGCAGCGAAATCCGGAACGGTTAATTGATTCTTCCGGGCAACGATTTTGTAATTCAGCGCTTCGGGTTGGAATCGGCCGCCGTTGCAGCGCGGGCAGGTCGTGTAGGACCGATAGCGGCTGAGCAGCACTCGCATGTGCATTTTGTAAACCTGGGATTCGGCCCAACGGAAAAATCCGCGCACGCCGTACCAGCGATCGTTGTCGGAATCGTCGTCGCTGTAGCTTTCGCCTCGTTCGCGCGCAGCCACGACCGATTTCTCGCCTTCAATGACAAATTGCTGATCTGCTTTCGGCAATTCTTCGAACGGCACGTTGATGTCGATCTCTTCGCGGGCGCAGGCGCGGAGCAAATCCTTTTGCGATTCGCCGAACTCCTGACCGCGGAAAACGCGGACCGCGCCTTGTTTGATCGACAACGAGCGATCCGGGATCGCTTTGTTCAGATCGATCGTGATCGTGCGGCCGAAACCGCGACATTCCGGACACGCGCCGAGCGGATTATTGAAACTGAAAAGTCCGGGCGACGGCGGACGAATATCGAGATCGCAATGCGCGCAATGCCAGCCGGTGCTGAATGGATGCTCGGAGTTCTTGTCGAGATCGACGATGTTGACTTTGCCTTTGCCGAAACGAAGCGCGGTTTCGAGCGCTTCGACGAGTCGCGCGCGATTTTCTTTCGTGATCGCAATTCGATCCTGAATGACTTGAACGCGCGCGCCGAGGCGTTTGATCTTTGCGTCGGAATCCACGCGGACGACCTCGTTGTCGATCCAAACACGGAGATAACCTTGTTGCTGAAGAAATTCGAAAAACGTTCGAGGCTCGGTCTTCGCGGGGACAGAAACCCAGAATGTGATCAACACATTTCTATCGGCGCAGTCGCGCATCACTTCGTCTGCGATTGATTTCGCCGTTTCGGGCCGAATCTCGCGGCCGCAGCTGGGACAAAATGCTTTGGCGATCCGCGGCCAGAGCAATTTCAAGTAATCGTTGATCTCGGTCATCGTGCCGACGGTGGAGCGAGAGGTCTTAACCGGATTCGATTGCTCAATCGCGATAGCGGGCCGCTCGGGCCGGTGATGACGGTCAATTGGCCGAGCGGAAGATCGACATCGATGCCTTTGAGATTGTTCTGCCGCGCCCCTCGAATCTCCACAGACGTCGCCGAGGCGACCGCGGTGGCGCATTCTTTTTCAGCAAGCTTCGACCCCACTGGAGACAATTCCAGATGGCGAATCAGTTCGCAAATTCACCGCGCTATTCGGCGAAGCGCGCGGCGACTTGCTCGCGCTGTTTCATCAATTCCTCAGGCACGACGCCGCCGAGCGAATCGAAGAACTTTTTGTGCTCGGCCAGCTCCGTTTTCCATTGCTCGTGATCGACTTCGAGCAATTCATCCACGCCTTTGTGATCGATCTCAAGCTCGACCAGGTCGAGATCGTGAATACCGGGCAGGAAACCGATCGGCGATTTGACCGCGCCGCCGCTGCCTTCGCAGCGATCCAGGATCCATTTGAGCACACGCATGTTGTCGCCGAAGCCCGGCCAAAGAAATTTCCCGGATTCGCCTTTGCGGAACCAATTCACATTGAAAATGAGTGGCGGCTTGGTGAGCCGTTTTCCGATCGCGAGCCAGTGCCGGAAATAATCGCCGATGTTGTAACCGCAGAATGGCAGCATCGCCATCGGATCGCGGCGAACCTGGCCGACCGCGCCGGTGGCGGCGGCAGTCGTTTCCGAAGCCATGGTCGCGCCAAGATAAACACCGTGATTCCAATCGAAGGACTGAAACACGAGCGGCAACGTCGTGCTGCGGCGTCCACCGAAAATAATCGCGCTGATCGGAACGCCGTCGCCTTTTTCGAAATCGGGATCGAGCACCGGATTGTTGCGACAGGGCGCGGTGAAGCGCGAATTTGGATGCGCGGCTTTGTCTTTTGAATCAGGAGTCCAATCGTTCCCGCGCCAGTCAATCGCGTGTTTCGGTCCCGCCCCGGCGGGATCTTTGCCTTCCCACCAAACGTCGCCCGCATCGGTCAGCGCGACGTTCGTGTAAAGCGAATCGTGCGAGATCGATTTCATCGCGTTCGGATTCGATTTGTAGTTCGTGCCGGGCACGACGCCGAAATAACCGTTCTCGGGATTAACCGCGAACAGGCGACCGTCGCGGATCTGCATCCAGGCGATGTCGTCGCCGACGGTGGTGATTTTCCAACCGGCGAAATGTTTGGGCGGAATCAACATCGCGAAATTGGTTTTACCGCAGGCGCTCGGGAAGGCCGCCGCGATGTAGTGTTTTTTTCCTTCAGGCGATTCAGCGCCGAGGATCAACATGTGCTCGGCCATCCAACCTTGTTTCCGCGCGAGATAGGAACCGATCCGAAGCGCGAGACATTTTTTCGAGAGCAAAACATTGCCGCCGTAACCGGAACCGACCGAGATGATCGTATTGTCCTGCGGGAAATGGCAGATGAAGCGCCGCGCAGGATCGACGTCTAATAATGAGTGCGTCCCGCGGTTCCATTCCGCTTTCGGGTCATTTCCGAGCCGCTTCAACGCGACTTCGCCCATCCGCGTCATGATCCGCATGCTGAGCACGACGTAAATCGAATCGGTGATTTCGAAGCCGACTTTGGTGAGCGTCGAATCGGGCGGGCCCATGATGTACGGGATCACGAACATCGTCCGCCCACGCATCGCGCCTTTGAGCAGGCCGTGAAGTTTCGAATAAGTTTCTGCCGGGTCGCTCCAGTTGTTAGTCGGGCCGGCTTCCTGTTCTGTCGGCGTACAGATGAAAGTGAATTGCTCGACACGCGCGACATCGTTCGGATTCGAGCGATGCAGATACGAGCGCGGAACTTTTTGCTCGTTGAGTTTGATGAGAACGTTCTGCTTCTGCGCTTCCTGCAACAGGAACTCATGTTCGCGATCGGAACCGTCGCACCAAAAAATGTTTTCCGGTTTCGCGAGCAGCTCGACTTCGTGCACCCAATCGAGCACCGCCTGATTCCCCGACGGGCGATCGCCAATTCCCTTCGGCGGCGAGATGGCGGGCGCGATGTTCTTCATGGATTGTCGATCTAATTAGAGGAAAGGATGAATTTCTGCCGGTTCACGCCGTTCTCCAAGAAATTTTTCGTCCAACCCGGACCGACGGCACGCTTGGTGTCGAAGTTTTTATGAATCTTGCACCTGCGCCGTCGCGGCTGTTTACTTATTGCATGTTCGGGGTCACCACGTCCGATGATTACCGGCCAGTGACGTGGATGGGACGCTATCCGGTCGATGTCACGACGATCCTCGTCGGCGCGCACGTCGCTTGCGCAATTCTGACGGCGCTTCTCGTCGGGTTCGTCCACGGCGCCTTCCTGGACAATGTAATGTTCGACAGCGCGCAGGTTTGGCATGGGCAGGTTTGGCGGCTCGTCACGTATGCATTCATTCACCCGCCGAACGGCTACGCATTGATCTGGTTCGCGATCGAAATGTACATGCTGTTTTTCTTCGGGCGCGAAGTGGAACGGTTCATCGGTCAACGCGCTTACCTTTGTCTTTATGCGCTCTTGCTGTTCGTACCGGCGTTGATCTTGACCCTATGGGGATTAAACACGCGCACCGGGCTTGCCGGATCGGGCGCGCTGCACTTCGGCGTCTTCGCGGCGTTCGTCACGCTTTATCCGAATGTGCAATTCTTTCTCCGCATTCCCGCGAAATGGATTTTCGCAATCCTGGCGGCAATCGGCACGTTGAGCGATCTCGCGGCGCATGACTGGCCGGATCTGGTCGTTCTTTGGGCCAGCATTGGTCTGGCTTTCGGATTTATTGAGATGCGCGGGGCGGGACCTGAATTGGCGTGGGTCAGCAATTTCAAAGCGCGTTTGCGCCCAAAACCAAAACTCTACGTCGTTCAAAAATCTTCGACCCGAAGAAGCGTCGAAGCGGACGATGTCTATGCGTCAATCGATCCGATCCTGGACAAGATTTCAAAATCCGGAATGTCGAGTCTAACCGAGACGGAAAGAACGATTCTCGACCGCGCGCGCAATCGTTTGTTGAAGAAATCAGATTGAACGAGCGCTTAAGAGCGTCTCGATAAATTCGCCGACATTCTCAGCGTGCAGCAACAACGTGCGAAGCGGCCGGTCTTTCGTCGTGCGAGCGATCGCTCCCACGACCACGAGGTAATCGCTGATCAATCGTTCCGGAACGGCGATCAGAAAAATCAGCTCCGCGACTTCACCTTTGCCGGTCCAGGGGATTCCCGAGGCGCTGCGGCCGATACCGAGGACAACTTCGTCGACCAATTTGGTGCGCGCGTGCGGAAACGCGATCCCATCTGCGGCGTAAGTTGAGTTCACGGCTTCGCGCGCCTGCAATTCGACGAGAAATTTTTCGGCATTGTCGATCTTGCCGGCGCTGACGAGCAGATCGATAATCTCGCGTACCGCGTCGGCCTGAGTGCGAGCGCGCAAATTCAGCGCAATTTGCTTTGGATCGACCAGATCAGCGAGCGCGATAGCCATGATGAGGAAATGTTGGATTCTGCGTCAGTTATCCAGTTAATTGATCGGCCGTGGCAACTGAAAACAGCGCACCCATCGCAACCAACGAGGAGACGACTGTTTCCGTCCAGCGCAGCATCTACGATCCCGGCTACGTCAACGCGATGTCGCATTTCTATCGCGGCGAAATGGGACGGATCATGGTTTGGCGGCAACGGCTGGATGTGACCACGAATTGGGCGATTACCAGTAGCACGGCCATCATTACCATCTCATTTTCGAGCCGCGAGGTCCCGCACATCATCTTCTTTTTCAATCTCGCGATCCTTTGGGTGTTGCTCTGGATCGAAGCGCGGCGTTACCGCTTCTACGACGCATTCCGCGCGCGAATTCGAATGCTAGAGGCGCATTTTCTCGTGCCGATGGTGATGGAGAATCGCGACCTGCTGCAGGGCGAATGGAAAAAACTCGTGTGCGAAGATTTGATCTTGCCCTGCTTCAAAATCAGCAAACTGGAAGCGATCGGCCGGCGTTTGAAACGCAACTACGTTTTCATTTTCGTCATGGTCTTGCTCGCGTGGATCACGAAAATCTTTTTGCACGCGCCGAAGGCGATGCAAGGTCCGCTCGATTTTTATCGGGAATTGCGCGTCGGCCACATTCCCTCCTGGCTCGTGGCGTTGGTCATGATCGGCACCTTCATCAGCTCGATTGGCCTCGCCGTTTACGTCGGCAAGAAGTCTTCCGGCGAAATTTCCGAGTTCGGCACGCATCGCTCGTTGTGGAGAATTTGAAGTCTGATCCCTTCGCGAAGCTCTGCGCAATCGTGGCGAAGCTTCGCGCGCCCGGCGGCTGTCCATGGGACCGCGAGCAGACTAACGAGTCGCTCCTGCCCGCAACAATCGAAGAAGCTTACGAGGTCGCCGAAGCGGCGCGCGCGAAGAACGACGCGCACTTTCGGGAAGAGCTCGGCGATCTTTTGCTGCTCGTCATAATGCACGCGGAGATCGCGCGCGAAGGCGGACGATTCAACATCGACAACGTGACCGAAGAGATCAGTGAAAAGCTGATTCGGCGGCATCCACATGTTTTCGGAACGAGTGACGCACGCGACTCAGGCGCGGTATTGAAGCAATGGGAGGCGATCAAACGCGAAGAAAAGAAAACCGACACGCATTACCTTGCGAGTCTTCCGAAAGCCTTGCCTGCTTTGCAACGCGCGCAAAAAGCCCAAAGCAAAGTCGCGCGCGTGAATTTCGATTGGACCGAGCTGCGCGACGTGATTGCTAAAGTCGAGGAGGAGCTGGCCGAGCTGAAGGACGCGATCAAAAGCCGAGATCAAGAATCAGTGGCCGATGAAACCGGCGATATGCTCTTTGCGGTAGTAAACCTCGCCCGGAAATCGAAGCTCGACGCTGAGAGCGCGCTCCAATCGGCGACGGATAAATTCGTGCAGCGATTCAATCTGCTCGAGGACGAGCTGAAGGCTCGCGGAAAGAAGCTGGGCGATGTCGATCTTGCCGAGCTGGACGGAATTTGGAACGAGATCAAGAAGCGATGAGCGGTTGCTTCAGGTTCTGATCTCGCCATATTGGCCGCTCCCCGATGCAGATCCTGATTAACTTCCTGCTCGCGATTTACGTTCTCGTTGCGCTGCTGATGACTCTTGTGATCCTGATGCAGCGGCCGAAGAGCGAAGGACTTGGCGCGGCGTTTGGCGGCGGTGTAACTGAAAATATTTTCGGCGCGCAAACGACTAACGTCCTGGTCAAGTTCACTTCCTGGTTGGTGGGAATGTTCTTCGTCATGACCTTTGTCTTGTCGGTCTTGTATTCGCACAAGACCAGTCGTGACACGGGACTGCGTCGGGAATTGCTGAAACAGCAAACGACAGCGCAACCATCGGCTCCGGTCGCGCCGGTAAATCCAAACGCGCCCGCCGTTCCAGCTCCGGGCGCTCCGGCCTTGCCGTCATCAAGCGCCGCGCCGAGCACTTCAGTAACGGCGACTCCGCCAATCGCGCCCTCAGCTTCGCCCGCGGCTTCCAAGCCGAAGCGATAATCGAGATTGCCGGGTTACGCCCGACGGCTCATAATTCGCGTCATGGGTTTCAGAACCGTGACTCTGATGGTCACGGTGGTCTTGGCGGTTGGTGAAATCTCAAGCCGCGCACAAGACGCTGGCCCGATCCTGGACCTGCTCGTCCGAAAGAAAATCATCACCGACCAGGAAGCGGAAGAAGTCCGCGCCGAATTAACGAAACAATTTTCCGAAACCAGTGGCGGGAAATGGAAATTGTCGGCGTCAATCAATGAGCTCGAACTCTATGGCGACGCGAGGTTCCGTTACGAAATCCGCCAGGGCGATACGGACAGTCACGATACGCTCCAGCGAAACCAACCGCGTTATCGATTGCGGCTCGGACTGCGCGGCACTTTGGCCGATGATTGGTTTTTCGGTGTGCGCTTAGAAACCGGCACGAATCCGCGATCGAGCAATATCACGTTCGGGGACGACTCCGCGAACGGACCATTCGCAAAAAACAGTGACGGGATTTTCGTCGGTCAGGCTTATCTCGGCTACAAAGGTTTCAAAGACATCACGCTCACGGTTGGCAAGATGGCGAACCCGATGGTCTCGACGCTAATGATTTGGGACCCCGACATTACTCCGGAAGGTTTGGCCGAGCAGTGGAAGCACACATTCACGATCGCGCTCGGAGGCGCGTCGGAATCCGCGCCGCCGATATTCGGCAAAGACGCAGGGCAGGCTGACAAGAAAAAGAAATCGGACGAGCGAGCGCTGAAGATCGAAGTGTTCGCAAACTTCGGACAGTTCGTTTACGACGACGCGAATCCGGAAAATCCGCTCGGCTCGCGCGCGCGTGTGTCTGCCGGAGCGGGCACCTCGACGCATCAAACCGGCCAGCTCATTCCGAGCACCGACGCGTTTTTGTTGGCGTGGCAAGTCGGCGCGAAATTCACCTTCCCGAAAAATCTCTACGCACAGATCGCGCCCGCTTTGTACAATTACACGAGCAACGGCGACACCTTCAACATTCATTATCAAGGTGGCGATCCGAAACTCTCCAACGCGGCTTCACTGGCGCAGAACCAGACCGGCATCAACAGCCTGCTCGTTTTTGATTTGCCGATCGAAGTTGGCTGGAAACTTGGCGATATCCCGGTGCGAATGTACGCCGACTTCGCGGTGAATCTCGAAGGCGACGGGCGCGCGAAAGCGGCCGGCCATCCCGACAAAGGCGACCAGCGTTACGCGTATCAAATCGGCGGCGCGCTGGGACAACTGAAAAAGAAGGGCGAATGGCAGTTGAACGTGTTCTATCAACGTCAGGACCAGTTTTCCGTGGATCCAAACCTGGTCGATACCGAAATCTGGGACACGAAACTCAATCTCGAAGGCGTCACCGTCACGCTCGGCTACATGTTAAGCGACGCGGTTTGGGTGCAATTGCTTTACGGATACGCGTGGCGCGCGGATGATGCGCTCGGCACTGGCGGCGACGGCGCTATCGCAATCAATCCGGTGAAACATTTCCAACTGTTTCAAGCGGACATGAACTTTAAGTTCTAAAAGCTCGTCCGACTGAGTTGGGCATTCGCATTCCCATGCTCACGCCAGCTACCCATAGCTGCGTTACCGCCTACTCGAGTCAGTCCCACTGACTCGAGTTCACGCAATTGTCACTTCGCCGCCATCTGCTCGTAACAATCGCTTTCTAGGTTCCGTCGTCGCGAGAAGAGCGGAGGCGGCGCGGGCGCTCAACTCACGATCCAACCCGCGGCGAAAGCCGCAAATTCCAAAGGAGAAAAATGCTGACCAAAAAACTCGCTCTCATTGTAATCACCTTATGTTTCTTCGCCGCGCCGATGTCGATCCTGCGTGCCCAAGACGCCGGCGCGCTGCTCGATCTCCTGGTTAAGAAAAGACTCATTAGCGATCAGGAAGCGGAGGAAGTTCGCGCCGAGCTGACGAAACAAGTTTCGGAAACGAGCGGCGGTAAATGGAAATTGTCGACGCCAATCACCGAGATCGAGCTCTACGGCGACATTCGACTCCGTTACCAATACAACGGAGGCCAGACCACGGATAATTCGCCGTTGGGGCCGCATGTCAACGGCATTGCTGGGCACGATGATTGGCAGGAGCGCGAGCGCGAACGTTATCGTTTGCGCCTGGGTTTGCGTGGAACGCTGGCGGACGACTGGTTCTTCGGCATCCGCTTGGAAACAAACACAAACCCGCGTTCGACCAATGTCACGTTCGGCGATGACAGCGGAGTGAATGGTCCGTTCTCAAAAGACAGCGACCGGATCAACGTTGGCCAGGCTTATCTCGGCTACAAAGGTTTCCACGACATCACACTGACCGGCGGCCGCATGCCGAACCCATTAGTGAACACGCCGATGGTTTGGGACCCGGACATCAATCCAGAAGGTTTGGCCGAGCAATGGAAGCATAGCTACAACTTTGAATTCGGCGGCGGATCGGCAGTAGCCTCCTCTGAAACGTACGGCAAAGAGGGTGGAAAAGGGGTCGTAGCGCCGGCAGCCGAGGAGCCGTTTAAGTTGAAGCTCGATCTCTTCGTCAATTTCGCGCAGTTCGTCTACGACGACGCCAATCCGGAAAATCCGCTCGGGCCGCGCGCGACCACGACAGGGCAGGTTGGAAGAGTTCGCGGGACCCAGCTGATCCCGAACACGGACGCGTTTCTTTTGGCGTGGCAGACTGGAGCGAGGCTCACGCTTCCCAAGTACAACCTCTTTTTCCAGATCGCGCCGACGATCTACAATTACACCGGCAACGGCGACACGTTTAACATTCATTATCAAGGCGGCTCACCGTTCATCACCAACGCCGCGTCGCTGGCGCAAAACCAGACGGGCATCAACAGCCTGCTCGTGTTTGATATGCCGTGGGAAATCGGATGGAAAATCGGCGAATTGCCAGTCCACGTCTTCGGTGATTTCGCGGTCAACCTCGAAGGGGATGAGCGCGCGGACGCCGCGCTCCATCCGGACCATGAGGGCGAGCATTACGCTTACCAGGTCGGCGCCGGTGTCGGTCAGCTGAAACAAAAGCACGATTGGCAGATCGACGTCGCGTATCAGCACTCGGAGCAGTACACACTCGATACGAATTTGGTGGATGACGATATCTTCGACGGCCGGCAGAACATGGAGGGCATCATTGTGCGGGCCGGTTACGCGTTGAGCGACGCCGTCATTTTCAACGTCACTTACAATTACGGTTGGCGGATCAATAACGATCTTGGCACCGGCGGCACGCCGATCGCCATCGGCATCAATCCGCTCGACCAGTACCAATTTTTCGTCGCCGACCTGAACATCAAATTCTGAACATCGACATCTCTTAACAACGACAGACTCCAACCAATATGAAACTGACCTCCCTACTCGTAGCTCTCACAGTTGCGTTCGGCTTTGCTGAAGCGAAAGCTGATCGCCTTGTCATCAAAGGCTCCGATACACTCGGCGCGAAACTCGTTCCGCAATTAGCGGAGCATTTCAAGGCCGAGCATTCCGGCACCACATTCGACATCGCAGCGGAAGGATCGACCACCGGCATCTCCGCGATCATCGACGGCACGGCAGAAATCGGAATGTCGAGCCGGCGCGCGAAATCGTCTGAAGTCGGCGCCGCCGCCTCAAAGGGCAAAAACATGAAGCCGACGATCGTTGCTTACGACGGCATCGCGGTGATCGTGAATTCGGGAAATTCCGTCAGCAAACTTACCAGGAAGCAAGTCGAGCAAATTTTCACCGGCGACGTGCAGGATTGGAGCGCCGTCGGCGGCTCGGGCGGAAAAATTTCGATCTACACCCGCAACACTTCATCGGGCACGTATTCGGAATTCAAAGAGCTGGCGATGAAGAAACGCGATTACGCGGGCGGCTCGCAGAAAATGGCGGGGAACGAACAAATCGCGGCCGAAGTTGGCAAAAACAAAAACGGCGTCGGCTATGTCGGCATGGCTTACACCAAAGCCTCGGGCGTAAAAGTTGCATCGATCGACGGCGCGACGCCATCGGTAAAATCGGTTCAGGACCATTCCTATCCCTACTGGCGGCCGACGTTTTACTACACCAATGGCGAACCGAACGGCCTCGCGAAACAATTTCTCGATTACACGGTCGGCCCAGCCGGTCAGAAGATCGTCGCGCAAGTTGGATTTGTTCCAATCAAATAGAACCGCAATTCGTCACCAAGAATCTATGAAGAAACTCCTAGTAATCCTGTTCGCTCTTGGCTGCGCCGCGACCGTGTCGCGCGCGGAAACGCTCGTCATTAAAGGTTCCGATACGCTCGGCGCCAAGCTCGTGCCGCAGTTATCGGAAGAGTTCAAAGCGCAACATCCCGACACCACTTTCAACATCGCCGCCGAAGGATCGACCACCGGCATTGCCGCGATCATCGACGGCACGGCGCAGATTGGAATGGCCAGCCGGCCGACCAAGCCGGAAGAAGTGACGGCGGCGAAAGCCAAAGGCGTCAACTTCAAGGAGACGACCGTCGCTTACGACGGCATCGCGGTAATCGTGAACTCAGCGAACCCGGTTAAGAACCTGACCAAAAAACAGGTCGAACAAATTTTCACGGGCGACGTCACCGATTGGAGCGCGGCCGGCGGATCGAGCGGAAAGATTTCCGTTTACACCCGCAACACGTCCTCCGGCACTTACTCGGAGTTCAAAGAACTCGCGATGAAGAAGCGCGATTATGCACCGGACTCGCAAAAGATGGCCGGCAACGAGCAGATCGCGCAGGAAGTTGGCAAAAATCCAAACGGCGTTGGCTACGTCGGACTTGCCTACACGAAAGCCAGCGGCATCAAAGTCGTCGCGATCGATGGCGCAACGCCATCGAAGGAGAGCGTGCTCGGGAAAAAATATCCGTACGCGCGGCCGACATTTTACTACACGAACGGTGAGCCAAGCGGCGTCGCGAAACAATTTATCGATTTCACGCTCAGTGATGCCGGCCAAAAAATTGTCGAGCAAGTTGGATTTGTTCCAATCAAATAGGTCCGAGCCGGACTGGCATTGGTTAGGTCAGCTCAGGCCCGCCGGGAATTCGCTCCGGCGGGCCTTCCTTCAATGATGGAATCTTCAGACGATCCGATGTCGATCTTGACCGAGCCGCGCTTTTCATTCGATCCGCCGCCGACACACCAGCCCGAAGCGACACATCACGTTCGAACCGCGTGGATCTCGGACGTTCATCTCGGCACGCGCACAAGCAACGCCGCTGCGCTCTTGGAATTTCTCCGCGATTACGAATGCGAGCAGCTCTACGTCGTTGGCGATCTGATCGACATCTGGTCACTGCGCCGGGGGCGTTACTGGCCACAACAGCACAACGATGTGATCCAGAAAATTTTGCGCAAAGCGCGAAAAGACGTCCCGGTGATTTTCATTCCCGGCAATCATGATGAGTTCGTCAACGAGTTCGGCGGCGCGTACGGAAACATTTCCATCCAGCCACACGCGATCCACGATCTGGCCGACGGGCGGCGAATGTTGGTCATCCACGGTCACGAGCTCGACACCGTTGTGCAGAACGCCAAGTGGCTCGCTTATGTCGGCGACGTTG
>WNFR01002527.1_pt1 | contig 19207 bp, 17 predicted proteins | sample 5400221 | NCBI WGS metagenome assembly WNFR01 (sample SAMN13153357, study PRJNA577476) | soil metagenome | isolation source: 40 cm soil under Madrone tree | place: USA:California | collected 2016-06-14 | reverse complement strand
TTGAATTCCTGATCGAGGTTATTTTCTGTAGCGGCGATCCCCGATCGCTGATCTGTAGCCACTCCGCTGCCTGCCGCGCCGTAGCTGTGCGAAGGAAGGATGTGGCGGCTTTTCGGCGCAAATTTCCGACGGGCCACAAGGTCACATCCTATGATGAGTACGCGGCCTCTAAAATCCTTGCTTCTGAAATCTGCGGAAATATCGACAAGAGACTGGAGGCGCCAATGCCGCAGACAATACCAATCAGACCGCCAACCGAACTCAGCGTCACCGCTTCGATCAAAAACTGTGTCAGAATGTCGTTGCCGCGCGCGCCAACCGCCATGCGCACACCGATTTCGCGCGTCCGCTCGGTCACGCTCACTAGCATGATGTTCATGATTCCGATTCCGCCGACCAGCAGCGATACGCCCGCAATTGCGCCCAGCAAAACCGTCATCACCCGTGAAGTTGCGGTGGCCGCTTCGGCGATCTCCTGTTGCGTGCGCACCGTGAAATCGTCGTCGCGTCCTGGCCGAATGTTATGCCGTTGTCGCAGCAACGAGATAATTTGCTGTTGCGCTGCTGCGATCTGGCCGGCATCGCCGATTTGCACATTGATGTTGCGCAAGGTTGTGCCGCCGATCACACGTTTCATGGCGCTGGTGTACGGCATGACGACAATGTCGTCCTGATCCACGCCCTGTGGACTCAACCCCTTTGGCGTGAGCACGCCGGCAATCGTGAACGGCACATTTTTGATACGTAAAATCTGGCCGATTGGATTTTCGTTGCCGTAAATCTGTGTTGCGGTCGTGCGGCCAATGACGCAAACCTTGTTCGCGCTGCGCACATCTTGCGGCGTGAACGGTGCGCCGTCCGCCAGCGGCCATTGGCGAATATCAAAATAATCTGCTGACTCACCGAAAATCCGAGTGAACCAGTTTTGATTTCCGGCAGCCACCTGCGTGGTTGAGGCAACTTCTTCGCTAACGCCGATTACACCGGGCACTTCACGCCGAATTGCTTCGGCGTCTTCGATCTTCAAGGTGCCGGCGCCGCCCCAGCCGGTCCGAATACCACTTGAAGTTGTGCTGCCGGAAAAAATCAAAATCACATTTTCTCCGAGGCTGGCGATCTGTGCTTCCACCTGCGCCTTCGCGCCATTGCCAATCCCGACCATCGCAATGACCGCGCCGACCCCGATGATGATACCCAGCGCGGTGAGCACCGAACGCATTTTGTTTCGACGCAGCGCGCGCAACGCAACGTGAAATGTGGGCCCGATTCGCATGGTATTCGTTAAACGGTTGAAGCGTTAAAGCGTTGAAGCAGCTTCCGGCGTGCCCGCCGGTCGTGCCGTGCCATTTTGAAGCTGCGCCGCTGCATTCGCGCGTTGTGAAACCGCATGATCGTTCAGAATCAAGCCGTCGCGCATGAACACGTTGCGACGCGCATAAGCTGCAATGTCCTGCTCGTGCGTCACCATGATGATTGTGATCCCGCGCTCGTTGAGCTGCTGAAAAATTGCCATGATCTCGATGCTCGTGCGGCTGTCGAGGTTGCCGGTTGGCTCATCTGCAAGCAGGATCTCGGGCTCATTTATCAGCGCGCGGGCAATTGCCACGCGCTGTTGCTGGCCGCCAGAAAGCTGGCTGGGATGGTGATCCTCGCGACCGGCGAGTCCGACCGATGAAAGGACGCGATCGGCTTTCTCGCGAAGCTGCGCATGTGACAAGTGCTGCGTGCTGTAAACCAGCGGCAATTCCGCGTTCTCGCGCGCCGAAGTGCGTGGCAGAAGGTTAAAATTCTGAAAGACGAACCCGATTTTGCGATTGCGAATATCGGCGAGCTGATCGCGATCTAATCCAGAAACGTCGGCGTCATCCAGGAAATAGCTGCCGGAACTCGGCCGGTCGAGACAGCCAAGAATATTCATCAGCGTCGATTTTCCGGAACCGCTCGCGCCCATCAGGGCGACGAATTCGCCCCGCTTAATTTCGAGCGACACGCCGCGCACAGCGGGAACTTCCATTTCACCAGTGCGATAAACTTTGTGCACGTCGAGCAGCCTAACAGGCGCGGCGTTGTTCATGTGGAAGTTTTCGTATTCTTACTCTTACTCATGCTCATGCTCTTGGCTGACGCATCGAAAACGAAACGGCGAGAGATTTGATTCGCTCACTTCCCGTTCGCTCAGCCTCCGGCCTTCCCGTCTATCTCGCGGCTTCCCACTCGCTCCATTCTCGACTTCGCTCGGAATGACAAAAATCCGCTCGAAATGACAAAGCCTCATGGAAAGCGGCGCGAGCCGCCAGAAAATGGATTGGCCGGCGGAGATGCCGCCGGAGATTTCGACGCCAACTCGGCCGTGACAACGCGGTCGCCTTCTTTTAATCCTTCAATGACTTCAGTCACCACGCCATCGCTAATTCCTGTTTTAATCTGCACGGGTTGCGGTCGGCCACCGGTCAAAAGATACACGGTCCGCTCGCTCGTTCGCCGCTCGCGTCCACCAACGCCTCGTGCGCTCGCAGGGGCGGGTGATCTCGACCTTACTTCGGCAGGTGTCGCTTCTGCCGGCCGATAACGCAGCGCGGCGTTCTTGATCTGCAGCTCGTCGTCCTTGTGCGCGATGACGATTGACACGTTCGCCGTCATGCCGGGCTTCAATTTCAAATCCGGATTGCTTACGCCAATCACCGTGTCGTAGGTCACAACATTTTGGACCGTGATTGGCGCGTTTCGCACTTGCACGACCTTGCCGTGGAACGTGCGCGTGGGGAAGGCGTCCACCGTGAAATCGACATCCTGCCCCACCTCCAGAACGCCGACGTCCGCCTCGGCCACATTCGCGTCGATCTGCATTTTGGTCAGATCATTGGCAATTTGAAAAATTATCGGTGCCTGCAAACTGGCCGCGACCGTCTGACCAACATCGACATTTCGCGAAATGACGATCCCGTCGATCGGCGACGTGATTGCGCAGTGCTCAAGATCCGTCTTCGCTTTGTCCAGCGCACCTTGTTTGATTTTCACGTTTGCTTCCGCTTGATGAAGATTTGCCATTGCCTGATCCAAATCGGCCTGAGCGGAAGTTTTCCTCGCAAAAAGTTCCTTGGTGCGAGTGGCATTTACTTTTGCAAGTTCTAGCGCCGCCTGTGCGTTGGCCAGGTCACCCTCCGCTTGCGTGACGGTGGCCTGAAAAAGCGCTGGATCGATTTGCGCGACCACCTGGCCGGCTTTCACCTGCGAATTAAAATCCGCGAACAACTTTGCGATGTTGCCCGAGACCTGGCTGCCCACCTGCACGTTCACGACGGGATTGAGCGTGCCGGTTGCGGTCACCGCCTGTGTAATCGGGCCGCGCGTGACGACGGCGATCTGATAATTCTCAGCGCCGGGGTTGCGGCATTGGCGCATACCGAAGGCGACAATGAGCAGCGCGACGATCAGGGCGATCCACGGGACAAAACGTTTCATGCAAGTGGCGGTTGACTGCGCCTACAAGTAGGAGACAGGAAGAAGCAGTGCGCCGTTACATTGAAATTTATTCCATCATGCTGCGCAACTCGCTCATTCGGGAGCTGAGTTTCAAGGCGAATTTCCTCCTGTGGATGATCGTCGAAGTTCTCTGGTTCTGCGGACAAATTGTCTTTTTCAGCATCATCTTCGGCAATGTGGATCGAATTGGTGACTGGACAAAATGGGAGGTGGTGCTGCTGGTCGGCACCCACCAGATGATCGCACAACTTTTTCAGGCGTTCTTTTTCGTGAACGTTGCAAACATTCCAGAGCTGGTGCGCACAGGTAAACTCGATTCGCTGCTTGTGCTGCCGATCGACAGCCAATTTGCAGTCTCCACCAAACAATTCGGTCTCGACAGCATCATCAATGCGGCGCTTGGAGGCGTGGTAGTCTGCATATCGTTGTCCCGGCTGGGAGTCGTCCCGAGTCTAATATCCATCCTGCTTTACGTGACGGCGCTCGGATTCGGGATTGCCGTGCATTATTCCATCATGCTTGGGCTGGCGGCGGTGAGTTTCTGGATCGTGCGCGCTCAAGGACTGGTTTACGGTTATTTTAATTTCCTAAACATCGCGCGTTATCCTGATGCGATTTTTCCCCTACTATTCCGGATCATTTTTGGCTGGATCATACCAGTGGTGATCATCGCGAACATTCCCGCGCGACTGCTCATCAAATCGTTTGGGCAACCCTTTCCGCTAATGCTTCATCTGATTGTGGCATCCACGATTGTGTTTTGGCTGTCCCGTGTCTTTTGGAGATTTGCCCTGCGGCATTACTCCAGCGCCAGCTCGTAAGCTGTAGCCGCCTCGCTGTGTCGAGGCGATAATGCGCGCCTCCAGAACACGGCGACTGAGCGCCGTGGCTACAGTCTTTAAATCTCCGCTTGCGCGGTCAACGAAATGTTCTTAATTAAGCGTCCATTTTCCCGGCGCCAGTCGATTAGAGGGCGCTTACAGCTATGGCAAAACGAACCAAAAAGAAGAGTTCTGCAAAGAAATCGGCCGCGCGGAAGCCGCAAGCGAGGCGCAAGGTTCACACCAAGAAGGCCCGCCTTCGCCAGGCTACGTCGCGGCAGGCCGACTCGAAAAGGAGCGCGCATGGCACGAAGACCGCACGACGTTCGCCGAAATCCAGACAGCAGAGCACCGAGTCGCCTGCGATTCTGCTGGGCTTGAATCATCGCGAGAAGAAGCTGGACCCGTTCATCCGCCAACAGAAACAAAAGCTCCTCGAGCTTCGGGATGCTATGGTTGATTCGATGGCCGGCGTAGCCCAAGGCACTCTTCGTTCCCGCGCTGAAGGCAGCGAAGCTTCCGCATTTGGCATGCACCAGGCCGACGCCGGGTCCGACGCATACGATCGCGATTTTGCGTTGAGTTTGCTTTCGCAGGAACAGGATGCGCTTTATGAAATCGACCAGGCGCTCAAGCGAATCGAGCTGGGGACCTACGGAAAGTGCGAAATGTCTGGCAAATCGATCCCGCGTGCGCGACTCGAAGCAATTCCATTTGCCCGTTTCACGGTTGAATGCCAATCGCAGTTGGAAAGGCAGAATAAGGCGTCCCGCGTTCGTCAATCGGTCACCTCTTTGTTCGGCTTGACTGAGGAAGAAGGCGGCGAAACCGAGGAAGAGGAAGTCACACCAACTGAAGCGAAAGACTGACGCGAATGGCGCAGGAAATTGTTACTCTCGAATGCACCGAGGCGAAAGCTCTCGGTAAGCCCGTCTCGCGTTACATGACGACGCGAAACAAAAAAAGCCCGCGCACGCCAAACCGGCTCGAGAAAAAGAAATACAATCCATTTCTGCGGCGACATACATTGCACCGCGAAACGAAGTAACCATCGATGCAGCCAAAAACACCAAAGCGCCGTTCCGCGTTCCGTCGTGCTAATCGCCCCATGCCACGGCGCCGGATCGATATTGCTCTCGAAGCAATCGATTACAAGAATCCCGATCTCTTGAAAAAATTTGTCACTGAAAGTGGCAAAATTCTTCCTCGCCGCGTGACCGGCATGCCGGCGTACATGCACCGCAAGATCACGCGCGAGATCAAGCGCAGCCGCTCTGTGCTGTTGATGAAGTGACAAACGCTCCCTCGCGTCTTGTCATCCTGAACGAAGAGAAGGATCTCACCTAAGATCGTTGATCACGCAGGATAGCTTGCGTGACGCAAAACTTCGACTGTGAGATCCCTCGCTCTGCTCGGGATGACCCTGCGAGATCAAGCGGCCGCTCGGTGGTAATGAAATAATTGTAGAGCGTCTGTGTCAGTTCCGAATGCTTTCGGGGTGCACAGAAACACCCTACAATGATTAGCGTTGGGCGTTTTCTGATCTTACACTCGCCGCGTTTTCTCGCCTTGCTCGATCAGTTTCCAGAACTCGCGCGTCTCGCCGAGTTGCGCGTCTTCGGAAACCGGCAGTTTGCTGCGGAAAAGGAAATCGCGAAACGTGTTCTTGTGTAAAACGCGATGGACCTTGATGCCTTCGTCGGCCTTCGCGAAATAAATGCGATAATCTTTCGCGCGATAGCGATACAATTTTTTCCCATCGCGCTCGATCAGCCCAAATCGTTTCGAATCGAGCTGCTCGAGATCCTCAGGCAGAATTCGAAATTCAGCGAGCAATTCGAGCTGCAATTTCTTCGGCAGCGCCGAAATCTCTGCCGCGCTCAACTCGTTAAAGATGATTTGGAACATGGGTTCGTGATTCGTTAGGCTGTTAAAGCGTTACATCGTTACACCGCTAGACCGTAAATGCGGCAAGCGCCGCGAACAAGGAGCGCCGGCCCGCGACGGAACATGGGCCTGTGGCTTGTGCGCCCAGCGGAGTTGCATTCCGCTGTTCTTGATTCAGCGGCAGGCGCTGTTTGAAATTCAGCGGGTTACAAACCCGCTGGGCGCACAGACTAGAAGTCTATGTTCCGGCTGTCGCGTCGCGCTAGACAAACACCCGCCGCACCCGCTCTCCAATGCGGGTAACAATTTCCCACGGAATGGTTCCCGCCTTTTCAGCGAGTTCCGTGCAGGAGACTTCCTCCCTGCCGTCGCGCCCCATGAGAACAACGTCGTCACCGACCTGAACACCCTGTACGTTACTAACGTCGGTCATCATCAAATCCATCGTTACTCGGCCCACAACGTCGCAACGCTGGCCTCGCACCAAGACCGCGGCCCCGCGGTTGGAAAGGTGCCACGGATAGCCATCGGCGTAACCGGCCGATAGCGTTGCGATCCGCATTTTTTGCGGAGCGATGAATGTGCGACCGTAACTGATCGAGCTCCCTTTCGGCATGTCGCGCACCAAAGAAATTCGCGTTTTCCATGTCATCGCTGGCTTGAGCAGCTTCTGAAATTCCGGAAGCGGCGAAATTCCATAGAGAATTATTCCCGCGCGGACAATGTCGAACGTCGAGGGATCAAATGCGAGTGTCCCCGCGCTTTGAAAGACGTGCGCTTTGTAAGTGCCCGGAATTTCAGCTCGGATCCGCTCAATGATTCTTCGGAATCGGACGAGTTGGTCGCGCGTGTATTCCGCGTCTTCGTTGGACACAGGCATATGGGTCGAAATGCTGTGAACGTTGATATTCGGCAACGCTGCCACGCGTTTGAAAACCTCGGGCGCTTCATTCTCCACCACGCCCATTCGCCCCATACCAGTGTCGATCTTGAAATTGATTGTGGCTGGTCCGAACCGATTGAACGTTTGCGCTTCTTCGAGACTGGAGATCGTCGGAATAAATCCGCGCTCGGCAATTATCCGTCTCTCCTCAGGAATTGCCGGGCCCAGAATGACGATGGGATGGGGGAGCGATTCGCGCAGTGCAAGCGCCTCTTGCAGATTTGCCACGCCAAATAGTTGTGCGTCATCCGCCAGGGTCTCCGCCACGCCGACTAAACCGTGACCGTAAGCGTTCGCTTTCACTACCGCGAGCATCTCGGCGGAACCGATTCGATCGCGGACCACGCCAGCGTTGTGGCGCAGAGCGTTTCGATCGATTTCAGCCCAACAACGATACGTTTCTTTCATGGGTGTTCAGGAACATAGACCTGTGGTCTGTGCGGCCAGCGGAGCTGTCGCTCCGCTGCACCCGCGAATCAACCGACAACATGTCCGCACGACGTACAGGCTACAAGCCTATGTTCCCCCTTTTTGCGATGGTGATGTGCGGTTCGCGCAAATAAATCGGCTCAAGCGGTGGTAAAAAAAACCCGCGGCGCGGCTCTTGCGCAACTCTGGCCAGCACGAGAGCCGAGGGATAGCGGACCACCGCGCGGTCAAATTGCTGTAGCGACTCCGAAGAGAAGATCGGCATCGTCGGCTCAAGCTTATCGAGTTTCCCTTTCATTTCTGACTCAGAGTACAGCATTGGGCCTTCCACGAGTTCGCGGTCGCGTATGCGCGCCAAGAAAAACGATTTCCTGCGAGCATCTCCAATCGCGCAGTACTCGCACACGTCGCATTCAATGGCACAGATGGACGGACACCCAATCAGGCGCGCCCCGGAAGATAATTGCAACCCGACTGCCGCCGAAATCGCAATGCGCGTACCGGCGTACGAGCCGGGGCCAAGCCCAACAATGATCGTATCCGGAGCGCCAAGTTTCCTCGTTACAGCGTCGAGATTCTCGAAAAATGCGCTGGAGTCTTTTCGGTCGTTAGGCCATTCACGCGCAACTTCGACATCATTATCTAGCCACGCCAGACCGCCGCGCGTCGTTGAAAGGTCAAGGGCGAGAATTTTCATTTCGTTATGATTGCCCGAACGTTTTGCGACTTTATCTCAAACAAAATCCAGCGCGCGTGTTCGGCAATGAATTCGGGGAAGCGGTCGGCCCATTCGATCACCGAGACGCCATCTCCAAAAAAGTAATCGTCGAGCCCCAGTCGTTCGGCGGATCGCTGATTCTCAACGCGAAAAAAATCGAAATGGTAAACAGGCACTCGCCCACCTCGATATTCATGCACGATGGTGAACGTAGGGCTCGTCACATCGGCGCTACTGCCGAGGCCGGCGACGAGACCTTTGACGAACAACGTTTTACCGCTGCCCAAGTCTCCTTTTAGAGCCAAGATCGATCCGACGTCGATATACTCTGCAAGTTGTCGGCCGATCGCCTCCGTCTCAGCCGGACTGTTGGAAATGAACGTAGCCACGCGGAAGGAGTTGATAGTTTTTAGTTGAGAGTTGAGAGAGCGAACCAATTCGAGTCAGTGGCAGATTGGGAAATTTTTTCGCCCATTCTCGCTGCAATCGAGAACGATCGCGCGGTGAAATCGCGAAGAGCAATTCGTAATCTTCGCCGTCGGAAATTGCGTCATTGACGTTTGCGCCGCGGGTGAGTGGTAACTTCTCGGTGTCGATTTTGAATCCGACTTTGCTGGCGCGCGCCAGGCGAGGGAGATCGGTTCCAAGTCCGTCGCTTAAATCCATCATTGCGTGGATTGAGAAATTGTTTGTAAGCCATCGCGACTCCACGATTCTCGGAATGAAATGCAAATGCTTTTGTTTTAATGCGCCGCCGAGCCGGCCGGTAACAAAAAGATCATCGCCCGCCTTGCCGCCGCGGCGCGACGTCGCGCGGCCTCTTTCGACAAATCCAGCCACACTCGTTGAAATCGAAATGGGCCCTGGTGTGCCGCTCGTTTCGCCGCCGACTATGCTGACTTCGAACCGGTTCGCCGCCCGGCGCAGGCCGCGATAAAGCTCTTTCACCCATGCGAGCTCCGTTTGTTCCGGGGCCATAAGCGTGATCAGCGCAAATTGAGGCACGGCTGAGGTGGCGGCAAAATCGCTCAGCGGGCGCATCATTGCTTTCCAGCCAACATCCAGCGCGTTCGTTGCCTGAGAAAAGTGCACGCCTTCAACAATGCAATCGGTCTTGAGCACGAGAAGCTTGCGGCGATCCTGCGTTTCCACCACAGCGCAATCATCTCCGGGGGCAACAACAACCGCTTTTTTTTTGAGCGGAAGACGAGGCAAAAGCTGATCGAGCAGGTGGTCTTCGCCCAAGTCACCAAGTTTCATTGAGAAAAGATCTCTGGAAATGCAAGGGCGGTCAGCGTGACCGAATTGAAAAGCGAATGCATTGCCATCGCAACGAGGATGGAACCGCTCCACTCGTAAGCGATCGCGAAACAACTCCCCAGAACGAACAATGGCACAAACGAAGGAAAGTGCGCGTGCGCTGCGGCGAACAGCAGCGCGCTAAAAATCACGCCAAGTAGCCAGCCAAAATAGCGTTTGAGAACGCCATAGATGAAAAATCGAAACAGAAATTCCTCAACCATGGGCGCAATTGCCACTGCGAAAATGATAATCACAATCCGCTGCTCGATTGTTCGCGACCCGCTAAAAAACTCGACAATGCTCTGCCTGCTCGAGCCGCCGCCGAAAAGTCGCTGCGTAATGACGTCACACAACAAAACCAGTGGATAGGCGAAAAACAGCAGGATCGCTCCAGTGGCCACGACTCGAACGAAATTGATTCTGAGAAATCCGCCCAGCGTACCGATGTCGAATCCGCGAAGATGCAGGAAAGTCACGACAACCAGCACCACGAAAACGGTAAAAAGAAGGTTTGCCACAAGGCTCTGCGCGCTGAACTGGATTGACGGCCGCGAAATTGACGCGCCGATGTTTAGCAAGAGAAAAAGAATCAACAGCGCAGCGAGAATTGCTTCCGGGAATCCGAATCTTCGCGCCGGGGCGTCCGCGCCGACCGTGTCCGAGGTTCGCGCGCTGATCTGATGGCCTAGCGAAATGTAAACGTAAAGGCTGGCAAGAACGTAAAGAATCGAAAGGAGAGTCAACACGAGACTCGGGGCGGCGCCGAGTGCCGCAAAAAGGCTGGCGGATAGCATGGGACCCCGCCGCTACGGTGCGTAATAACTTGGCAGGAAATACGCGCGTCCCGATTCCAGTTGCGGAAGGAGCTGCTTCGGAAGCTGGAGCTCGATTTTTGATTCGGATTCTCCAAATATTCGCAGGAACCGGCTTAGACTGAACGGTGGTCCGTACTTCACCACTTTGGCGTCTGGCGCGTTACCCAATTCTTTCGCTTTATAGTAGGCATCGTCCAACTCACCGAGGCCGTCGATCAGTTTGTGTTCTAATGCTTCCTTGCCGGATAAGATGCGGCCATCGGCAATGGTATTGCGCAGCAGATCGGCCGGCAGGTTTCTCTCCTTCGCGACGATACCGAGAAACTTGTCGTACGTTTTCATGATGAAGTTTTGCACAAGCTCGCGCTCCTCCGGCGTGATTGGCCGGGCGCCATTAAGCATATCTTTAAATTTGCCACTTTTGAAAACGACGGAAGCAAGTCCCACCTTGTTGAATAACTGCTCGTAATTCAGGGTTTGGATAATCACACCGATGCTCCCTGTAATGGTCGTTTCGTTAGCCATTAAAAACTTACCGCCGCATGACACGTAATAGCCGCCGGACGCCGCCAGCGAATCCATATAAACGACGACTGGTTTCCTCGCGCGCGTCTTGACCAGCGCGCTGTAGATCGCATCCGACGCAGTCACTTCTCCCCCGGGAGAATCGATCTCCAGGACGATCGCTTTTACTCGACTGTCGTCGCCCGCCTGTTGCAGAGCCGCGCGCATGTCATCGACCATTGAATCGGTCACGTTCCCTGGAAGCGACGAACTGATCAGGCCACGCATGGTGATGACCGCGATTTTGTCGAAACTTCCGCGCGCGCCTCTTTGGAGCAGGATCTCTCGAAAACGCGGGATCGGTTCGGCTTCTCGGCTGCCGCCGAGGCGCTGAAACGCTGCAATCATCAGCACGGAGTTCACGAACAGACTGGCGCAAAGCGCGACAAACAAAAAGATACTGAGACAACCGAGTCTGCGATTTCCCGCCATGACAGAACGAAACTGCCGGAGAACCGCCGCGCGCACAAGGGCTTTTGTTCGGCGGGCGGAGCGTTAGTAGAGGCGGCAACGAATCACGGGCGGCGCTAGAGCGTCTTCAAATATTCAACCAATTTTTCCTTGTCCTCGTTCGACATCTGTGTGCCGTAGGTATGACCTTGACTGCCGTTTCCTTTTTCTCGCGTATCGAAAAGGAAATACGGCTGCATTAATTCGCCGCGGGGCCCCGTCGCTCGCGGCGGCGGTTCTCTGAATCCGACTTTCACTGGGTCGAACACATCGTAGCCACGGTGGAAGCTTTGCGGGCGCTCGTTGGGCGAGTTCAGCAAGTCGCGCAGTGTCGGCACCGAACCGTTGTGAAGGTACGGCGCACGAAGCCAGATTCCATCCAAGGGGGGTGAGACGTAACCGTGTGGGTTCTGGGTCTCCACCATCGGGGGACGATCGATGCCCAGTTTTTTAACGCGCCGGTTTGCTTCTGCTGCGGCATCCTTCGACCATGAATACATCCGCTCGAGATCGGTCTTAATGTCGGTGATAGGAATCACCTTGTTTGTAAATTCAGCGCGCGGTTCATGACACGCCGCGCAGTCGCGCGCGTAAATCTTCTGGCCGTCACCAGCCATCTGCTGGTTGATGGGATTTGTTTCAGTAAAGGGCCACTTGGGCGGCGGTAGATTGCTCAGATAATGATCAAGATCAGCCATGCGCTGAAGAAACCACGGCCGTGCCGGCGCTCCGAGACCCAGCGCGGAATCGATGAGGACCGAGCGCACCGCCGGCGTGTCGCCGGTCCAATTCAGCAACATTTGTTTTCCAGCGTTATCTTTTCCGCTGCGGATGCCCAGGTTCCAGATCGAAGGAAAATCGGTCGGACCAAATGTGTTGTCCTCCGGAATGTTGGTCATGAAATATTTTGTCAGGTTCATGGCATCATCGCGGCCCGGCCCCCAATCCGGCTTTGGCTTGCCGCCGGTAACGTAGCGCTCCATCCAGGTAAATTGTTTTTCCTGTTGAAGCAGCGCTTTCTTGGTGAATGGAATCAACAGGTAATGGTAAATCTGTCGGTCGATAAATGAGAGTCCGCCATTCCCGTAGTTGTTCGCGCTGACCAGCCGGATTTCGTTCATGATGATGTCGGAATTGAACCGCGGATCGTGCGCGGCTTTAAATAGGAACCGCAGCATCCTTTGCAGATTGTTGGTGTGTGCCGGCCCCGCGACGACAACGTGGGGCACTTCGTCCTCGCTTAACCGATAGGTCGCAGTGTGGCAGACAGCGCAGTTGTTAGTGATCCGCTCGAAGCCCACCACCTTCTTCGAAAAGCCGACAGGAATTTCATGTCCCTCTTCCCAAACCACGCCTAACGATTTGTAGCCACCTGGGCCCGGCATCAGGTCGGGAAAAACGCGTGGCAAAACGAGCCAGAGATAATAGGGAATACCACGATCGCCCTCCGCGCCCAGCGAACCGTATTTGAAATGTTCCTCTTCGTTCGCAAATACTTCTTTCTGTTCGCGGAAAAATTTTGTCCAGGTGAACAAAGCGCCGAGCGCCAACAGAATCACGATCAGAATCGCGCAGATCCAAAGAACGCGTTTCGTTTTCAGTTGAAGACTCATCACCTAAAAGTCCAAGCTCCAATACCCAAATCCCAAACCTCGCGCGCATTGCTGTAGCCGCCTCGGTGTGTCGAGGCGTTGCGCGAGCTGTTACCGACACGGCGACACAGCGCCGTGGCTACAACAGCGCAATTTCCACATCTGATCACACGAAGATGATGCTGCCTGATCATTGTGTTTTGAAATTTGTCTGAAAGTTAAGATTTGAGATTTGGAGTTTCCGCGTCAGCGGGATTGCTTAAAATGTTTTCAGATATTCCACAATTGCGTCCTTCTCCTGGAACGAAAGCATGGTCCCGTATTGCTGCCCTTCGTGTCCGGCATTCGAATTGCCTTCATTTCGATCGCGCGGGGTCGCGCCGCCCGGTTTTACTTGCGTGTCGAACCTGAAGTATTGCCTCGGGTTTGCCGGTTCATCTTTGCTGCGCCCCTCGTCATCGAATCGGGTGATCTCCGAAATAAATCCCACCTTGGCCTGCTCGAACACATCATAGCCGCGGTAAAAAACTGCCGGGCGCTCAGCGCTGGGATTCATCAAATCGCGCAATGTCGGCACCGAGCCGTTATGCAGGTACGGCGCGCGCAGCCAGACGCCGTCGAGCGGCAAGTTTGCGTACCCAAAAGTTTTTCGGAAATGGCTGAACCGCCACGGATAGCCCGCGTAAAGCGTATTCTGCGTCACAGCCAGTTCTTCGGTGTAGGAATCGAGCCGGTGACGGTCTGTGCCAATCTTGTCGATCGGCAGGACATCGCCAACGTATTCGCCATTAAAATCGCGGCCATTGCGACCGTGACAACTCGCGCAGTATTGCCCGTAAAGTTTTTCGCCTTGAGCGCTGAGCTGGGTATCGATCGGGAACGGGTATTTGGGCGGTTCCTTGTAGAGGAGCCACTGCTCGACCCGAGCCAGTTGTTTGAGATCAATCGTCGGCGGAAACGCGCCGGTGCCAAATGCGGCGCTCTTATTGCGCTCCTCCATCATGCTGTTGTTGCCATCCCAGTGGGCGTGAATGTTTTTCTGTTTGCGCAGACCTTGCAGCCAAATCGATGGCAAATCGCACAATCCAACCAGCTCGCGCGTTTCCAGCTTTTCCAAGGGAAATTCCAAAAGCGTCTTCGCTGGGTTAAACGTGTCGGTGCGCCCGGGACCCGCGTCCGGCTCCCATTCGGCAAACCGGAAATGGCCTTTCAACATGAGCAAGCGTTCGCGCATGAACGGGATGGCGTAATAGCGCATGAGAAATCGATTGATGAAATCGTACTTGCCGCCGATGGATTCAATCTCGGACATGATCCGCGGCGCGTTGAAACGTTGATCGGTTGCGCAGGCGAAAATGAAACGCTCGAACGCCTCCAGATCGACCGTGTTCGACGGCATGCCGGCATAGATAGCGGGGGGGCTTTGCGGCGTTGCGCGCACGGAACCGGTGTGACAAATCGCGCAGTTCAAAAATACGCGATCGAGTCCCTGAGTGTTGCGACGGGATACGCCAATCGGCAGATCTTTGCCGGGCTCGTAAATAAAACCTAACGAGACGTATTCCCGCTCCGGCGTGTAGGTTTTTCCCGGCAAATATTCCGGAAACATTTTCGGCAGCACTTTCCAAATCCAGTAGGGAATGCCCGACTCGCGCTCGCCGCCGGTTGAACCGTATTTGAAATGATCTTCCGGGTCCGCGTACGTCGCTGGATCGTCACGCGAAAAACGCCAGATCAGATATGAAAAGACCACCGCGATGATTGCGACAACTGCGAGCAACAAAATCCACCAGCGCCGGCACCGGATTTCCCCACGTTGATCTGGAGCATCGGCCATGGCCGCAGAATGCGATTATCCTGACGCTGGAAACTCAAGCGCGAAATCAATCAATCGCTTTTTGCCCAAGTAAACTTTGCCGAGGTAGATGCCCGGCGTGACTTCGCGAATCTCGTCACGGACCCAGTGCGCCACCAAGGAAGTCTCGGAATAGTCGAGAACAATGCACTCTTTGTTGTCCATCCAGCTCGAGCCCTTGTACACCTTGGCGATGATCGCGTTGAGTCCAAAGGGCAAAATCTTGTTTCGCAAAATTCCCTTTGCCGGGTCGAAAATCTTTCCCTGCCACGCAAAATGATTTACGAAATTGGCCATGTCCTGCGTGTAAGTTGTTCCTGGCGCGATGATCGCCGTGCCTTTCGCTTCGCCGCTTGGGATTTCGCCGACTGGACTTTGCGTGAATAGATCGTCAAGCTGCGCCTGCGACATCTTCAACATTTCTGCAACTGTAACTGCCATATGCTTCCTTTCGTTTGACGCGTGCTTAGAACGTTTTCAGATATTCGATCAGCGCGCGCTTATCTGTATCTGGCAAATCCGTGCCGAAATAATGACCTTTGTCCTCAACGAAATCCGGACATTTGTTCGCTGCGAGCAGATCCGGAATGAGCTTGTTGAATTCGGCGGCGGCTTCGTCGCGTGAAATATCGGTGGTCTTAATCTTGATCAATTTGTGCGCGATTTTGAGAAAGACGTCGATGTTTTGAAAGTTCGGTTCGAGATTGGCGACCAGGTTAATAGGTGTGCCTTGCGGAATCATTCCCACTGTGATGTAACCATCGCGATCGGCCATCCGCCTCAGCGGCTCCGGTACAAATTCCTTACGCAAATGCAGCGAGCAATCGTTCTGCGTGCGCCAGATGGAGTCTTTGCCCAGTCGTTTTTCCGGCCAAAGCAATTTTTCCACTGCATCATTAAACGCGTCCATGCGCCCCGCTACCGAAGGATCGCCGGTAAATTTTCCCAGCATGTTGTTGTGCAACAGCGGCGCGGAACTCCAGACACTGACCAAGGACGGCGTCCGATAATAACCGGGCGCAACATTTTTGTCTTTTGGTTTGAATTTGATCGGGTGCGTCTCATCAAAGGGGTTGAAAAATTCAAGCTCGTCCACGGGCGAAAGTTCCTTGTAAGTCTGCGACGAAAAGTTGTCCCAGACATGGCCGGCTTTTGCGTTTGTCGCGAAAGCGCGTGCGGAATTGGTCTCGATTTTCGTTAGCGGATAACGCTTTTCGTTTGACAGGAAATTGTTTTCCAAAAAATCGGGCGCCATGACCGCTGCGCGGAACCACGCCGTGCCTTCGCCGGAGCGCGGGTCAATATTTACAGGCGGTTGCTTGCTCGAGTGACATGCCGCGCAGCTTTCGGCGAAAACTTCCTTTCCGCGCATCGTCACGGCTGCATCGGCGGTGATGTACGCCTGTCCCCCGGGGGCGTCGGCGAGACGAAACGATTTCAGTTTTCGGAAGAAGGCCGCAATGTGGTCGAGGCGTTCCTCGGTAGCGCGCCAGAAAACCGAATGCTCGCGCGCGTATGGAATCTCAAACGGTTTTTGCGGCGTAAGCCCGACCAGTCGGTTGTGGCGCGTCAACCAATACTCGGAGAACATGCCGATATTGACGTAAACACGAATGGTTGCTCCGGGTACTCCAATGGAATCCGCGCCATCCTTCAAGATATGCGCGACGTTCATCTCCTCTTTCTCACCAGGTAAAGCGAGCGTGCCGCCTGCCATTTTTTCCGGCACCGCAATGCGCTCCCGCTCTGCCAGCAAGAAGATTGCGTTGATTGCATTTGGATTATTGATGTGATCCGTCGCGATCCGGGACGTATCGGAAGTGCCGCGCGGCTGCGCAGCGAGCATTTCGTAAAAGAGCCCGCCCTTCTCGACGTTGCAGGCAAAAACTTTCCCCTCGTTAATGTACTGATTGCCAATGGCGGACGCGAGATTTTCCCAGCGCGGATTTTCGGGATCGTCAGGCGGATTACTCGGATTCGGCGCAATGTGACAGGAGCCGCAAGCCACTCCGACGCGATACGGACGGACAAGCTTGTTGTCGTTGTAATAAGTCGGATCGTTCATGAAGCGATCGCCGTCCCATCTCTTCCGCGCTTCATCATTGAATTCAGGATTTGGAAAAAGCCGAAAGCCAAGAACACCGGAAGATTTGCCGTAAACGCTTTCGTCGATCCCCGCCGGTTCCGGTTCTACCTGCCCATCCAGCCACAACCCAAATTCATCCGCCTTGGCGGCAGCGCGAAATCCGGGCTCATTCACGAGGCCCAAAGTTTTGAAACGCTCGCCGCGCGGAAATTTGCGGCTGTCGAGCATCTTCAAAAGATCCATCAAGCCGTAGCTGTCTTGGGCGGTGCGATTCCAAAAATGTTGGTTGCCAGCGCTCCAGAGATTCCACGTATTGCGGCCTATGATTTCCTCTGGCGAAAGACTGATGCCGCCGTCCATTGGCTTGAAAATGTCGGAGGTGATTTGCGGAAAATCGGCAGTGGTCTTGCCAGCCGCTTTCGCTTCGTCAATTGGCTCGTTTTTTTTGCAGCTGGAAAAACCCAAAAGCGCGCACGCAAAAAAGCACCTTCCGACTCGACCGAGACGGAAAATATCGCGCCTGGCTGGCAGCACTGCCTTCACCGATCCTATCAGTGATATGTCTTCGGTGAACCTTGTGGCAAGAGAAAATTCCAAACCCAATCTCAATTGACAAAATGGAGCGCGAGCGAAAGAGCTTAAAAATGAAACAAATTCCGTTGTACAGCGCAGAACAGACCAGGGGATCCGATTAAAGACGCAATCGTTTGCTCGCCCTAGAAAATATCGAGCAGTCGCTGGCCGACTGCGAGCAGACCGAAACCAGCACCGGGAAAAAGGACAGCTCGAACAAACGGTTGGTCAGTCAGCGGGGCAAACGCGCCTTTCTTTAAGCCGCGAATCTCGGCGATCAGTTCGTCGAACGTCGCGCGCTTGGCTTCGATAGCGCGGCCCCTGACGCGCGAGAGTTGCAGATTGCTGAGCGTGGCGCCGCGCAATTGCTCCGCAGCTCGCCGCAGTAAGATCGCGCTGCCGAGGGCCCAACAGACATTGATCCCGTAGATGGCCAGGAGACCGGGAGACCAACTCCAGTTATCAAAGAACGATGAGCGCGCCACAATCATCAAGGTCACGACAATGAGTGGATACCAAATCAAACGAGCCACCACCTGCGTGCGGTCCGCGACAAAAAAGATTTCGTGATAGGCAGAAAGTTCCTCTTCGCTAAGCGGCGGGCTTCGCCAGGACTTTTCCACCACCGTGTCGCCCCATTTCGTGACCACGCGAGCAAACATCCGAATAAAGTTGCTGTTCAACTGGATCGCATCGACCACGTAAAAAGAGAGGACCATCATGCCAATCGCAGCGAAGAAAATCGCCCACCAATCGAACTGGAAAGCGAAGTCGCCTCGGGCCGGGGGGGTCGGTGGCGGAAAAAGCCTCAAGATGACGATGGAGAATAAAAGGTAGAGGGTAAAAAGAACACCGATCCGGATAAAGCGCGGCCAGAATTTGTTCCGGCAAAGATAGGCGTGCCACGCTTCCTGCGCGGAGAATTCCGGCTCCGTCGCCGACTTATCCGAGCGCATCATACGCCATTGCTCGAGGCCCAAGCCGAGGTGGTGCCAGCAAAAACGGGTTTTCGGCAACGGTTCGAGAGAAAATCGTTCACCGAGCTCTCGTTCGTTTACGCGCAAATCGATGCCTGCTTTAACCATGAAATGGATCGCTAGCATGAGCGCGATTAAACGCACCATCTCACTAGGCCAGATGCTGATTCCGGAGAAAAAAGCCAGCGGCTCCTGGGCGACATGTGCGATGACGCCCAGTTTTGTTAGATAATCGCTCGCTGCCGGGCTGCCGAGCTCGTATTGTGCAATGTCAGCGCTCTTGTATTGCCCGAACATCGCGACTGAAACGACGATCAGCGGTACGCCGCAAACCAAGCAAAAAGTCGTGCTGGCGAAAACTCTTCTTAGACGTCGCGGTGTTGTGCCTCCACCTTTCAAGGTCGGGCTGGCAATGGTGACGCTGATCCAAGCCACAATTGCCAGGAGCGCGAGCGCGCCAATGACTAGCAGCCAAAAGGTTGGACTCGACCAGATCACGCGGCTTGCCAAGTGCCAATCCAAGGAGTTGCTCCTGTGGGTCTTTGCGAGATCTTGCTCTTCCCGACCCCATGTGGGAAAAAGCCAATCCCGAAACCACGACTTATTCGACTTAGCGAGCTTTTCTCCCCCCAGATACCACGCCGGACTCAGATCATAAGCACCCTGGCGGCTGATCTCGAAGATCCGCGGTTGCCACGAAAGAGAATCCGCT
>WNFR01002476.1_pt1 | contig 19215 bp, 20 predicted proteins | sample 5400221 | NCBI WGS metagenome assembly WNFR01 (sample SAMN13153357, study PRJNA577476) | soil metagenome | isolation source: 40 cm soil under Madrone tree | place: USA:California | collected 2016-06-14 | reverse complement strand
CGCGCAAATGGCGAAGATCGAGCGGTACGCAAACGGGCCGCCGAAAAAATTCAAAGCCGGTCAGGCTTTGTTCCGCGTGGGTGATCGCGACGCCAAGTTTTTCGTGATCAAGTCCGGCGAGGTCGAAATTGTCGATGAAAGCGACGACAAGCCAAAGACCATCATGATAGTTGGGACGGGACAATTCACCGGTGACGTCGGGCATCTGACGGGCGACCCGAAGGTGGTGAGCTGCGTCGCGCGGGTCGATTCCGACGTGTATGAAATATCGGTCGAAGTTTTGCGCGGGATACTTAATCAGGACCCGCAGCTGAGCGATCTGATTCTGCAAGCGTTCATCGCGCGGCGCCAACTGATGCGAACGTCTGGTGATTTTATCGGACTGCGCGTCATCGGTTCACGCTATTCGCGCGACACATTCCGCGTGCGCGATTTTCTGGCGAAGAATCGTGTGCTGTTCACGTGGATGGATTTGGAGGGCGATCCGGCGGTGAGCAAAGTCCTGGAGCAATTCGGTGTGAGCGAAGCGGACACGCCTATCGTAGCTTGCGCGAGCCGCGTGTTGCTGCGCAATCCGTCGAACCTCGAACTGGCCGAAGCGATTGGTATTCGCCGGCCGGTGGAACATACTGTTTATGATCTCGCGATTGTCGGCTCCGGCCCGGCTGGGTTGGCTGCGGCCGTTTACGGAGCATCGGAAGGATTAAATACGGTTGTGCTGGAACGGACCGCGCCCGGCGGCCAGGCCGGGAGCAGCATGCGCATCGAAAATTATCTTGGATTCCCAACTGGAATTACCGGTAGCGACCTCGCTGACCGCGCCGTTCTGCAGGCCGACAAGTTCGGGGCGCGCATTTCAATTCCAACGCCCGTGACCAATCTGACATTCGACAAAGTCTATTCGGTTTTAGGACTGGAAGACGGCGAAACTGTCGTCGCCAAATGTCTGCTAATCGCTTCCGGTGCGGAGTATCGCCGCCTCGGCGTAGAGGGTTGCGACCGATTCGAAGGTTGCGGTGTTTATTACGCGGCCACGCCGAACGAATCGCAGATGTGTCGCGCATCGGATGTTGTCATTGTGGGCGGGGGTAACTCTGCCGGTCAGGCCGCTGTCTACCTTTCACAGAACGCGCGCAAAGTGTTCGTCTTGATCCGCGGTGATGATCTTTGCAAAAGCATGTCGAGTTATCTCGCCCACCGCATCATGAACACGCCCAACATTGAGGTGCTTCGTTGCACTGAGATCACCCAAATGCTTGGCGATGGCTATCTCAGCGCGATTGAAATCGTGGACAAACTCACAGGCGAAAAGCGGACCCTGCCGACGCCCGCTGTCTTCAGTTTTATTGGCGCGAATCCGCGGACGGATTGGCTGCCGGAGGAAATCGAGAAAGACGACAGGAGTTTTGTGCGGACCGGGCTCGACCTGGCAAACTCGCCGCGGTGGAAATTGAAGCGGCAACCGTTCCTGTTGGAAACGAGCTGCCCGGGGGTGTTCGCCGCTGGCGATGTGCGCTCGGGCTCAGTAAAACGCGTCGCTTCCGCCGTCGGCGAAGGCGCGATGAGCGTGCAGTTTGTGCATGAATTTCTGAAGACAATGTAAAAACATGACAGATGATACCTGCCTCCACCTTTCCGCGATTACGACGGTCAAACGCGCTGCCCGTCGCGAGTGCGCCGAGTGCATGAAGACTGGCGGGCAATGGGTGCATCTGCGCACTTGCCAGGAATGCGGCGCGACACTGTGTTGCGACGATTCGCCAAGCCGCCACGCCAGCAAACACGCACACGCGAGCGGACATCCCGTGATTGCGTCGGCCGAACCGGGCGAGCGCTGGCTCTACTGCTATCAAGACGATGCGTTCGTGGAATACTGAGCGGCGAATCTAACAAGCGGCGGTCAGAGGCAGGGACAAAATGTTTTTGCCATTCTCGAATTTAGCCCAATCATCACAGTTCTCTTCGCATCGTAACGGCGGTGGGGCTTTCGTGAACGATTTTGAACCCAAACCGTTCGTAGAGACGCACCGCCGGATTGTTCGCCGACGCGCGCATCGAAACTGCATGATGCGGGCAGGTCTTGACCAATTGCGTGAGCAACGCGGCGCCGAGGCCGAGTTTGCGAAGTCCTGGTTTGACGGCGAAAGCAAGTTCGGGCATCAGTGCTTCGCCTTGCTTCCGCTGGCCGCTCGGAGAGCGAAGCCAAACTGCGCCGAGTAGTTCGTCGCCGTGTTTGGCATCGTAGGCGAGAAAACCGGTATCGCCTTCGCGGCCCCAACCCTCGACATAACTTGCGAACTCAGGTTGCCGGATGATGTCTCGCGAGGGCGCGCCCTCCGAGGTCTGCAAGGCTTGATACAACATCTCCCAGAGCACCGGTTCATCGGCGGGCGTGAGCGGGCGAATCACATAATCCATATCGAAAATCCGTTCGTAAGTCGTAAGCTCGGCAACCAACCAAACATTTATATCCGATCAATTTCTTTCGAGAATATGGCATTAATTTCAGCAAAGGGCATGGCACCGGCCAGTGAATCAAACGTGCCGGTTGTTGCGATGCTGTGTGCAGCGCGGGTGAATGCGCCCCACGCGACCGCGGCTAATCCGGAGCCGACCGAGATGCGTCGAACGCCGAGATCGGCGAGCTGCGAAAGAGAAAGCTCGCGATTGAATGCCGAGACCAAAACATTGACGGGCTTCGGCGCGATTGCCTTTACGATGTCCGCAATCTCGTCCGGCTTCTTCACGCCGGGAGCGTAAAGACAATCAGCGCCGGCTTCGGCGTAGGCGACGAGTCGATCGAGCGCCACACGAAACGAATCCGATTTCCCGACGAGCCACGTTTCGCATCGCCCGGTCAGGACAACTGGAACTTCTGAAGCATCGATCGCGCGGCGCGCAGCGCGAATGCGTTCTACTGCCAAACTTTTTTCGTAAAGAGGCGTGTCGTTGCGAGCCGTGTTGTCCTCGATTGATAACCCTGCGACGCCAGTCGCAATGCAGCGTTCGACATTCACAGCCAGGTCTCCGGGTTCGTCGGCGAACCCGTTTAAGAAATCGGCGTTCACGGGCAAAGGCGTGGCCGCAACAATCTCGCCGATATGAGAAAGCATTTCATCGAGCGACACTCCGCCATCCGGCTTTCCGCGCGAAAAGGCGAAGCCCGCCGACGTAGAGGCCAGCGCCTTGAATCCGAGATGATGCAAATACACCGCCGTTCCCACGTCCCACGGATTCGGCAGGACGAAACAACCTGATTCGTGTAGCGCGCGAAACTTTTCGACGATCGCTCGCTGCCCGGGATTTGCGCCGTTCATGCTGGAATGTAGAAGTAGAAGATAGAAACGTGAAATTAGAAAACGTGGCGGCGCAACTGGCCCGTTCTTATCTGATGAGAAACGACCTCGAAGCAAAGGATTCAGGTTTGTCATCCTTCACCGTTGCGGGAACGATTTCTGAAATCGACGCGCGGTGAAGCGGCGACGCGGAGTTGGCTGCAGGATCTCTACGCCGGCCCCGCCTGAGGCAGCTACATTTTCAGCGCTTTGCGCAGATGCGGGACGAGACGCTTGCTGAATTCGACCGAATCGCCAGCGGAAAGGTGCGACCACTCGGGGCAATCAAAACCCTTCAGCTCCGGAAAATCCTCGTAATAGATACCGGGCGCGGCGGTGCTCTTTAACAACGGGTCCCACGTTCGTGCGCGGGGTGTCTCGCGATCTTCCAGAGCTTTCAATCCGCCACTGTGAGGAAGTCGAACGAAAACAATCTTGCCGCCGCGGGCGCGAAGTTTGCCCACCGCCGCGGCGGTGTCGCGGAAACGATCTCCGATCGCTTCGCCGATTTTGGCCATAAAAATATCTTTCGGAATGTAACTCGGCGGTGGTGGCGGCGTGAAAAGCGGAATCCAGATTTGTTGTATCCTTCTCGCCAGTTCACTGCCTGGCTGGGCGCATTCCTCAATCATGCGGGCGCGACGCTCCCGATCTAAAGTACCGAAGTAGGGCGGAAGTTGTGGCGGCACTTGCGCGTAAGGACGATTCGGAATTGGCAGGCGTTTCAGCAACTCGGCGAGATCCAGTTCCTCCTGTTTGAGAAACGCGACATGTTCTTCCAATGGCATGGCCAGATATTGACTGAAATGTTGCGCGGGCGTTTGTGTGCGAGACCGGCGCACGGCTTTTCCCGCAAGCTCCATCGGCGGCACGCCCGGGGGCGCCAAAAACAATCGCGGAACGAAGCTGCAAATGATTGTGCCGTGAAAATTCTCGTCGTTAGCGAGGTCAGCCAGCACCGGATAAGCGCAGCTTCCACCCATCGCGAGCTGAACGGGACGCTTGCCTAATCCTTTTTCCAGCTCGTCAAGATCGAGATCGAACCAGCCGCGTGAGTCGCCAATGATAACGACGGACTCCGGTGTGACGCGCCGGCGTGCCATCGTCCAAAGATCCTCGGTATCATTGAGGGTTGGGCCGTACCCGATCGAGCGACAATAAAATTCCCATGCGGCCGAGGCCGCCATGACGACAAGCACGACCACAACGGTCATGCCGCGCCACGGTATCGTTGGAATCGGCCGCTCGTATTCGAGCGGCGGACCACCATGCACACTTTCGCTCGGCGTCGGTTTGCGGAAGAATAAACGCGGCAGCCGCAGGATGCGCTTAAAATTGGAAGTAGATGAAGGCATTGCTGTTTCCTTGAGTGAGAATGATCGCGCAAGCCATCAGAGCCCAGGCCGCGGTTACGACCCAGCGTGGCAATCGCGTCACCGCGGTTTCGATGTTGCTGTCCCGCAGCGACCAATGCACCAACATCATGCAGGCGGTGACGATGGCGATCTGCAACATTTCGCGCGTGGAAAGAATGGCGTCGCCGTGAGGGTGGCCGCCAAACATGCCGCGCAGCATGCGGGTGGCGATACTGAAATCGGACGCCCGAAAAAACACCCAGGCGAGGCAGACCGCTGCGTAAGTGGCAAGGCCGGTCAAAAACCTTGTGCCGAAATTGTTTGCCCAGGCCCTGTGCTCAAACAGCGCGCGCACGACGCGTTCAATCACCAGATAGGATCCGTGCAACAAACCCCAAACGACGAAGGTCCAGGCGGCGCCGTGCCAGAGACCGCCAAGAAACATAACAATGACGAGATTGATCGCAGCGCGGAACGGGCGGACCTGATTGCCGCCGAGCGGAATGTAAAGGTAGTCGCGCAAAAATGTGGAAAGCGAAATGTGCCAGCGTCGCCAGAAATCGGAAAAGCCAATGGCCGCGTAGGGGAAACGAAAATTATCTTTGAGATGAAAGCCGAGGCAGAGCGCCGCGCCGATCGCGCAAATTGAATAACCGGCGAAATCGAAAAATATCTGGCCGGCGAATGCCATCACCCCGAGCCAGGAATCCAGCGCGACGAGCGGACCGGCGTAACTAAAAATGCGGTCGGCCGAACCCGCAAGCATCGTGTCGGCGAGCACAATTTTTTCGAATAAACCAAGAGTCATAAGCAATAAACCCCAGAGAAACTGGCCCACGCGCAGACTCGGCGGCCTGACCAGTTGTGGTAGAAAATCGCCGGCGCGCACGATCGGTCCGGCGACGAGCTGAGGAAAAAAGGAGACGGCCAGGATGAAATCGCGCAGCGATTTGGTGGGCTGCAATACCCCGCGATAAATGTCGAGCGTGTAAGAGAGAGAATGAAACGTATAGAAGGAAATCCCAACCGGCAGCAAAATGTCGAGATGCGGCGGCTGGTAGATGATGCCGACTTGCGCCATTAGCCACTTAAAATTTTCGAGCAGGAAGTTTCCGTACTTGAAAAAGCCGAGCATGCTCAGGTTCATGCAAACGCTGGCCACCAACCAGATGCGACGCGAACGGCCTCCCTGGGCCTTGGCGATTTGTCTCCCCAGCCAGAAATCCATCGCGGTTGTGGAAAAAAGAAGCGCGGCGAAAGGCGGGTTCCATGCCCCATAGAAGATGTAGCTCGCGACGACGAGAAGATTTTTACGTGCCGTCCACGACCGGATACTCCAGTAAAGAGTTACAACGACGGCGAAGAAGACGACAAAAGTGAGCGAATTGAAAAGCATGGCGAAAAGTCCGCTCTCCTTACTGAAGAAGGCGCTTGATGACGAGCAGAATTTCGTTTTGATCTTCACCGCTCCGAGGATCTTGACCCAAACAGCAGACTAGATCGGCAGGGTGATTGGCGACTGGACTACGGTTTATTCTTCACCGGGCGCTCAAATCGGCAATTCGGGAACGAGCAACCTAATGACGAGAACGATGTAGGGTATGCAGGCGACCCGCCCGCCTCCACAGGAGATTTCGTCGACACGATTGCTTGACGCAGACACACTGGATATGCTCGCGCTCGTGTCCGCCAGGAGGGAATCGAAGCCTGATGTAAAGAGCGTCACCGGTTTTCGCGCTTTCACCCGCGCCGAATCTGCGCTGGGTATCAGCCTGGGAACAGCGGCGATCCTTTTCGGGATCGGGAACCGGGTGGTGGAAGATATCACTCATCCATTTGGTCTGGTGGTTATTTTTCTCTGGCTGTTTGCCGTGATCCTTTGGTCTGCAATTTCCGTTGTCCGGCATGCCGACTCTCTTGCGATCAAGTTCGGCGAGCCTTACGGAACACTGATCCTGACGCTCGCGGCGATCAGCATCGAAGTGATGATGATTTCCGCCGCGATGTTGCATGGTGCGAATAATCCGACCCTCGCGCGGGACGCGATGTTTGCCGTGATCATGATCGCGCTCAACGGCTTGGTGGGACTGTCTCTGTTGCTGGGCGGACTACGCCATCGCGAGCAACACTACAATCTGCAAGGCGCCAACTCCTATCTCAACGTCATCATGGCACTGGCAGTGCTCGGTTTGATCCTGCCAAATTTCACCACTTCCACGAGTGGACCAACATTTTCGACCGCACAGGCAATTTTCCTCGTGGTCACGGCGGCGTCGCTTTACGCGATTTTCCTCCTCATCCAAACCATGCGCCATAGCCACTATTTCATGGAATCGCAGGATGTGCTGGTGAGACCGACCTCTGCTCATCATCAACTGCAAATGCGCTCTACTGCTTATCACGCCGTGATGTTAGTTATTTATCTTGTCGCTGTGGTCTTACTTGCGGAAAAATTCGCCATTCCATTGGATAACAGTATTGAGCATTTTGGCATGCCGCAGGCGTTCGGCGGTGCAATTATTGCCGCGTTGGTGCTTGTGCCGGAAGGGTTGGGTGCCATCCAGGCTACTCTAAGCAATCAACTGCAGCGTTCTGTAAACATTCTGCTCGGTTCAGTGCTCGCAAGCATCGGCCTGACCATTCCAGCCGTCCTCACCATCGGATTAATCACCAAACGATCGGTCGCGCTCGGCGTTCAGGGCGGCAATGTTGCGCTGCTCCTGCTCACGTTGGCGGTGAGCGTCGTCACGTTTACGAGCGGTAAAACAAATGTTTTGCAAGGCTGCGTCCACTTGCTGCTCTTTGCCGTATTTTTACTGCTGATATTTTCGCCCTGAGTTTCTCATTCTATCGACGCGGGCGTGAAACGTCCGGTCGTTCCCGCTCACTTGCACTTATCTGCTAATCTCCCGCTGCGTCAGAAGGAATAGGAAGATGTTCGTCGGACACTATAGCGTAGCGTTTGCGGTCAAGAGCGAGAAAAACAGAATTCCACTTTGGGTTCTTTTCGTGGCGGTGCAATTGCTCGATTTCCTTTGGGCGCCGTTTGTCCTCCTTGGCATCGAGAAGGTACGAATCGTCCCGGGAATCACGGCAACAAGTCCGCTAGATCTTTATTATATGCCGTACACGCACAGCCTTCTCGGCGCGCTCGTTTGGTCTGGCCTGGCCTTGGCAGTTTATAAAATCGGACGGGGCGCAAAGGCTTCAAAGACTGCGGCGGTGCTGGTTGGCTTTGCCGTATTTTCTCATTGGCTTCTTGATTTGATCGTGCATCGGCCCGACCTCGCTATCTATGATGACACTTTGAAAGTCGGCTTCGGCCTTTGGAACTACAAGGGTTTGGAGTTCGGCCTGGAGATCGCGATCCTTTTTGGCGGCATTATTCTTTATCTCAAGAGAAACAGCTCGGTCGCGCGTAAAATCGGCATCATCATCTTTGGCGTGGTCATGATCTTGATTCAAGCCGGGAACACCTTTGTCCGTCAGGCGCCTTCCTCCGATCGTGCGATCGCGATCACCGCGCTGGTCTTCTATACGCTCTTTGCCGGAGTTGCATTCTTGCTGGAGAAACGACGAGAATCGCCGTTATCGATAGTGTAGCCGAATCAGCCGCGGCTTTTCCTCAAGGATAACGACAAAGAGATTATCGTAATCGATGTCGTTGAGATTAATTGAAGCAGCAATGCCGAGCGCTCTGATTAATTTCGGAACAAGAGAAAGAAGAAAACGTTTCATGTTGACGTTCTAGGGGCGTTTGTTGGTGTCCCAACTAGCCTGTGGCCGGTTTACACGGCGCGCAGCGCCGTGGCTACAAGAAATCATTCCCCGAAATTCGTTTAATATTCGAGTGGCAAAGCCGCCGCGATTGGCGACCATCGATTCGTGGCAACGGAACGCGATTACGTCCTCGGCACGCACGACGAGGAACTGGCCAGGCTCGGACTGCAACACCGCGTCTGGCGTCCGGTCGTCCTGGATTGCTGGCGAAATGCCGGCATCACTGTAGGCAAACGTGTGCTCGATGTCGGCGCCGGACCCGGTTATGCGGCTATCGATCTCGCCGAAATTGTTGGGCCGACCGGGCAAGTCGTCGCGCTTGAGCGTTCAAATAATTTCGTTCGCGCCATGAAAGAAACATGTCGCGCGCGCGCGCTCACAAACGTGAAGATCCACGAGCTCGATTTGATGGCAGATGAATTACCGAAAGGCGATTACGACTTCTCGTGGTGCCGATGGGTTGCGTCGTTTGTCAACGACCCCGCGTTACTGGTGCGAAAACTCGGAGGCGTAATGCCAAACGGCGGCATGTCGATCTTTCACGAGTACGGCCATTACGAGACGTGGCGTTTTTTTCCTCGCCTGCCAAACCAGGAAAAGTTCAGGGAACATGTCATCGCAACCTGGCGCGAATCTGGTGGTGAACCCGATGGTGCCGCCAGGTTGCCGGCGCTGTTGTCCGAGAATGGTTTTACGATCCGCTCGGCCAAGCCGCATATCTTTTGCGTTCGACCGACCGATTACATGTGGCAATGGCCGGCCCAATTCATTGAGGTCTATCTTCCCCGTTTGCAGGAGATGGGTCGGATCGATCGGGAGTTTGCCGACAAAGTTCGCGCCGACTTGGCCGGCGCGGCAAAAAATTCGAACACGATCATGGTCACACCGCTGGTTCTCGAAATCGTGGCCGAAAAAGGTTCGTAAATGGCGCGACCCAGCGAGTCACCTCGTCTCGGACGTCCGGCCGCCTTCCACGGACATGCCGGGAGTGAGCTTGAGGTGCAGATTTTTGCTCAAGAATTCATCGATTGGGATCCATTTGCCATTCAATTCAATGCGCTTGGTCCATGCGCACACTTTCAACAGGCCTTTTTGTAAGCGCTGGATCTCCGTGGTCGCTTCGGCCAATTGCTGGTCGCTTTGTTTGCGGCGCGTGATGTCCTGTATTTGAGAGATAAAGAAAAGCGGAGCCCCCGATTTGTTGTGCACGAGCGACACGCTCAGCAGAACCCAGACAATGGAGCCGTTCTTGTGGAAATAACGTTTCTCCATCTGGTAGGTTTTGATTTCGCCGGCCAGCATCTTGCGCACATTGGCCAGATCGAGATCAAGGTCGTCCGGATGCGTGATGTCTTGAAACGTTCGCTCGAGCAATTCCTTTTCGCTGTAACCTGTGATTTCACAAATCGCGTGATTGACGCGCAGCCATTTGCCCTCGGGAGAGACAAGGGCCATGCCGATGGCCGCGAACTCGAACGCATTCTGAAAAAAAGAATCAGTTGTTAACGCTTCGGAAGTAGAATCCATCGATTGGAATAGCAAACCAGAATATCGATTCGCAGCGACGCGTCCAGTCGCATTCCATCGAATCCTGCCTCGGCTCAAATCGATACGCCGACGAGGCCGAGTCTTTCCGCATCGGCCTTGAGTGCGGTGATGACTTCTGCGATCACCTTATCCAGTTCCATCTCGAGTTCGGCCGCGCCGCGCACGATATCGTCGCGATTGACCGCGCGAGCGAACGCTTTGTCTTTCATTTTCTTTTTTACGGCCGCGACGTCCACCTCGTGAATGCTCTTGCTGGGACGAACGCGTGCGACCGCGATGACGAACCCGTTCAATTCATCGACGGCGTAGAGTGTTTTCTCGAGCGGTGTTTCGCGAGAGACATTTGCGTAATTGGCGTGGGAGAGAATCGCGCGGCAAACTTCTTCGCTCCAACCATTCTCGCGCAGCCACGCCACTCCGACGAATGGATGGCCTTCCGTCGAGCTTTGTTCCTGGTTCGGATGACGCTCGTAATCCATGTCGTGGAGGAGACCGACTGCTTCCCAAAGATCGACATCTTCGCTGCGTAACCGGGCAAAGTGTTTCATGGCATCGGCGACCGCATAAGAATGGCGACGCAAGCTGTCCGATTTCACCCAGTCGTGTAAAATGTGCAAAGCGCGCGGAGCTAGTGTCATTACGCAAAATTCGAGTACAACAGAAAGAGAGAGAAAATGGCTGTCAAAATTTTCAATTTCCAACGCGGCCTGGAAGCTATCGACATCTCGGCTTGCGTCCACGCGCTGGCACGCCAAATGTATCGGCGATATTTAGCGCAGCCATTGGCTTTTTATAACTGGACACAATGAGATCAGCCCGTACCGCAATTTTCATCGCGTGCATTTTTGCTGGACTGACCGCTCCAGCGCTCGGCCAAAAGGCGCCCATTCGCTTTAATGAGGGCCACGGCCCCGAAAAAATGATCGTGATCGACGCGGCGACCCGACAAAAAGAAAAAGAGCGTGCGGCACAGCAACACGACGCCATTTTCGACGCCAGCATTATGGATCTCGGTCTTAATGACGTTGCCGGGGTGCGCCCGAACCAGCGGCCGGCAGAAAGTCCGGCCGCAAAGGCCGCGGCAAGTGCTACTCCTAAGGCGCAGGCGGAAGCGACGCCGACTTTAACGCCGATTCCGAAAGTGGACTTAAGCCCAACATCGGCTCTTTCACTGGAAGTGGTTCCGGTTCGGAAGTCATCGGAAACCGTCGCGACCGCTAGTCCCACGCCCAGCGCTAGTGCTGGGCCAGGCAAGTAGGCGCTTGCGACGACCGGTGACCTAGTCATTTCAACCGGATGATCGATGTCGGCTGCAATGTGATCAACGCCTAAAGTATCACGACATCTACTCGAGCGGCTCGAAGTTTGGGAACATCTCCTCGGCTTCCGCTAACGTCTTGAATGGAACACAATCACATAGTTCAAAAAATTTGTTCCACATCGCCCAGACATTTTTGTTTTTGTGCGCCGCGTCGATCGCTTCCTGCGATTGCCACTCCGAGACTTCGACGATTGTCCCATCCTTTGCCCGCATGATTGTCGGCACCCGGTCGGTCACGAGTCCTTCTTTGCGCAAGGTCGGGACACGCGTGCGCACCAGTTCGAGAAGCTCTTTTTCTTTTCCCGGCTTCGGGCGGTAAGCCACGATCACGCAAACGCCGCTCATCGAAGACCCTCGGCTTTCTTATTTGCCGGCAATTGCTGCGCTCGAGCAGCAGCGCGTTGCGCATCTGCGGGCCGACCGACGGCGGCATATTCCTGCGCCAAATGTTGCCAGGGCATGCGAACTCCCGGCATCAGTTGTGTCGCTCTTTCAAGTGCCTTGACCGCATCAGCATGATGACCCTGTTTTTGATAAGCTAGGCCGAGATGTTCCCAGACCGCGCCGTACTTCGGATTCAAGCTGGCGCCTTTACGCAAATAACTAATTCCGGCATCAACATGTCCGGTTGCTTGCAAACAGAATCCCAATTGCGATTGCACCAGAAAATCCTTCGGTGCCAGGCGCGCGGCCCGTTGGAGCGGCAAAACCGCCTGCGGAATTTGATTCAAGTTGATATAACCGTAGCCGATTGCCGCAAGTAGCGAGGGGTTGTCCGGGCTTACGTCTGCGGCTCGTTTCATTGCTGCCAGTGTTTCCTGTTTGTGACCGAGACGATTTTCCATGCGGGCTAACTGGATCCAACTGGCGGCCAACGCGGGATTGATTGTGGTCACGCGCTTGGCGTATTGGAGAGCTTCCTGCTTCCGGCCGAGCCTTTCCGCGCAAGCACTCATGAACAACGCGGATATCCATGCTTTTGGCTCGAGCTCGAGCGATTTCTGAAACGGAGGGATGGCGGCGGCGAAATGACCTTGCATCGTCTCGACCAGGCCAAGCGCGAAATAAGCAAAAACAAATTTTGGTTGAACTGTCGCGGCCTTTCGAAATGCCGCAGCTGCTTCGGCATATTGGCGGAGCGGAACCGACAATGCTCCCTGGAGACATAATGCCGCCGCACTGCGTGGATAACGAATGGCAAGCTGCCGTGCCAAATCGCGGGCGCGGCTAAAATTCCGAGCTTTTGCGGTGTTGCCAATCTGAGCAACTAGCGGATCGCGCAGGGCCGGATCGGTCTGTTGCAGCGCGGTAGCGACTGGAGGCTTAACAAGTTTTTCCGGCGGCGGAAGTTTACCTAACAATTTGTCGATCGAAGGATCTTGGGCGGGCGCGGTTGCAATGCTCAATACGCTGAAGAGTAAGAAGAAGGAAAAACGGGAGATTCGAATAAGGGAGAACGTCATGGGTGGGTTGTATGGGAGGATAAGGCGAATTCCAAGGAGAAATACTTTTGCAAACTTGCCGAGGACTGCTAGAGCGAAACTCATGTTTTCAAAAATGTTTTCCTCCCGGGTGCTTTTTGTCACCATGTTCGCATTTGGCTGTGCAACTGCCGAAACTGCAGGGGCGGTCGCTTGTGTCTGGAGAGTTTCGGGTCCGAACGGAGCGACACTTTATCTGGGCGGCTCAATGCACGCCTTGCGGAGCACGGACTATCCATTGCCCTCCGCATACAATCGCGCTTTCGATGCTTCGGCGCGGCTCGCCTTTGAAACTGATCAAAAGGTTAGTACCCGGGCTGCGCAGGATATCCACAAAGCCGGTCACTATGCCCGGGGAGACAATTTGAAGAATCATGTCGATCCGCGCACCTACGATTATCTGCGTCGCCTCTTTGCCCTTGTAAAAATCCCCGAAGAAAAATTCATCAATTTGCGGCCCTGGTATTTGTCCCTTCTAATTCAATCTGGCGGTGCCGGAGGATTTTCCTCAAGCCTGGGCGTGGAAGGATTCCTTGTCCAGCGTGCAAAGGCAAACTCCAAGCCCGTGGTGGGTCTGGAATCCTCCCGCGAACACATCGAGGTTTTTTCTGGGTTGAATGATCGTCAGAGCGAGGCCGTCTTGCTGATGACATTTATCATTCCGGACAAAAAGGACAATAGCGGTGCAAGTGTGATGGACGCCTGGCGTCGGGGCGATGCAGACACGATGACTCGTGTTACGCTCGAATCATTCCGCGATTTTCCCGCCATGGGCGAGCGCCTGCTCGGTGCTCGCAATCGCGCCTGGATTCCGAAAATCGAAGGCTACTTGCGCAGCGGCCAAACTTATTTCGTCGTTGCGGGGGCTGCCCACATGGGCGGGTCGGAAGGGCTGCTCGCCCTGCTTCAAGCGCGCGGTTATAAGATCGAGCAACTCTGATTATCGATCTTTCACGCAAAACGCGCCTTCCCATTCTGCGCGCAGCAAAACAGGAAAGCGCGTTCGAATCGCAACAAACGAGTCTTAATCCTCGTCCAGGACCACACGGTCGACGAGCATGTTGTCGCCTTCGCCGACGTAATGGACATGCACCGGGACGCCCACTCTAATCCGCGTCCGGACCGTGTCTTCATCGAGAACTTTGCCGCTTTTGGTCACGTAGGTAACGGTTTTGCCGAACCGATAGGTGCGCGGCCCGCTGCTTTCCTTGAGCACAATCGTGCTGCCGGGAGTGAATGTGGTGATGGTGCCGCTCCCTTCAGTCGTTGTCGTGGTGGTGGTCGATGAGGTCTGAGCCCAGGCGAGCGGCGCTGCCGCACAGAGGGCCAGAGTGAGTAACAGTTTCTTCATATGAATTTCCTTCTTGTTGATTCTTTCTGCGCAGGGCCGGGTGCTCTCCGTTCACGCCTCGATTTCGAGGCCGAAGAAATACACCTCCCCATTCAAAATACGCACGGGCCCCGGCGCGTGGTCGTCCCTGGACTGGCGAATCTGTTTTTCTTATTCGAAACTTCCTATTGCTGAGTAGCTTTGCAGGATCAATGACAGCTTCGTCCTGAGCGACATGAAATCCTGGGTCGGCACATCTGGTTTTCAATACGCGGAGTGGAAGGGGAAATTTTATCCGGAAGATCTGCCCGCCGCCAAGATGCTGCCGTTTTACGCCGATCATTTCTCGACCACGGAAATCAATTATACGTTCCACCGCATTCCCGCCGCCAAGACGATCGAGAATTGGAACAAGCTCACTCCGCCGACTTTCCGCTTTGGCTTAAAAGCGCCGCAGAAAATCACGCACTGGTCGAAGCTGCGCGATTGCGGAGATACCATGCGTTATTTCTACGATATCACGTCCGGGCTAGGCGAGAAATTGGGACCGGTCCTGTTTCAATTGCCGCCGAATTTTAAGAGGGACACGTTCGTTCTGGCCGACTTCGTGAACTCTTTGCCGCCAGGAATGCATGCCGCCTTCGAGTTTCGTCACGAATCATGGTTTAGCGATGAGGTGTGGGAGGTCTTCAAAAAAGGCAACATCGCGCTCTGTATTGCCGACACCGAAAGTTTGGCGACGCCGAAAGTTGCGACCGCGGATTGGGGTTACGTGCGGTTGCGCCGCGAAGATTATGCCAGGATCGACATAAAACGCTGGGCCGATTTCGTTCGCGAGCAAAAAGAACGCTGGAGCGACGCGTACATCTACTTCAAGCACGAAGAAGCCGGGATCGGCCCAAAGCTGGCCAAGCAAATGATGGAATTGCTGGAGTAGAACTCTGTTTTCCGCAACGCGAAGATTCGCGAGCTCGCAAATTCCGGCAGAGCCCATCGAGGATAGCCCAGCGTTTCAACGCTGGGTCTTCGTGAAATAAATGTAGTCAAGTCCCGCTGCGACGGCAGAGCGTCTTTCGTCCTTACCGGACTCTTGGTTAACGTGCACTTTCTACCCAGCGTTAAACGCTGGGCTATTTTCAGGTAGCATCCCGCTTTGTCGGCTCGACACCGCCTCGCATTACCGGGTGTAATCTCCGATAACTATGAGTTCCGTTTTTATCACCGGCGGCACCGGTTACATGGGCAGCCGGCTCATTCCCTTGCTCGTGAAACGCGGATACGAGGTGAAAGCGCTCGTGCGAGAAGGTTCGGAGGAAAAATTGCCGGTTGGTGCATCAGGTGTGATCGGCGACGCGTTGCAGCTGGGTTCCTACACGAAAGACGTACGCGGCGCGGACACGTTTGTCCATTTGATCGGGACGTCGCATCCAAATCCGGCAAAAGCGAAACAATTTCACGACGTCGATCTTGTCTCTGTGCAGGTGGCGGTCAACGCAGCGCACGATGCCGATGTGCGGCATTTTATTTATCTGAGCGTTGCGCAGCCGGCGCCGATCATGCAGGAGTTCATCAACGTGCGCATGCAAGGTGAAGCGATGGTTCGCGAGAGCGGAATTCCCGCCACGATCCTGCGGCCTTGGTACGTGCTCGGTCCCGGACGTTGGTGGCCTTACGCAATCCTGCCCGCTTACTGGATTCTCGGTCGGCTACCCAAAACGAAAAAAGCAGCCCAACGACTGGGATTGATCACGATTGACCAAATGGTCAACGCGCTCCTCTGGTCGGTGGAGAATCCGCCTCTGGAAATTCAACTTCTCGAAGTGCCGCAGATCCGCCGTCTGGGCGCGAGCGCATCGCGCTGGTACGCGTAGCCTTCAGCGTTGAGGCGAGACTCGATCTCTAAATCCTCGGCGTTTTCTTTGATGGAGTTGGTGTCGGTTTGTGTAAGGTCGGTGAGAGAATCGGAGACTTGACTAGCGGTGTTTTACCTCCGGGCGTCGGCGTTGGCGTATGCAACGTCGGCGTCTTAATTGCCGGGGTCTTAATCGTCGGGGTCTTAATCGTCGGGGTCTTTTTCGACGGTGTCGGCGTTGGCGTATGCAACGTTGGTGTCAACAGCGGCGTCTTGATTGCAGGAGTCTTTTTCGACGGCGTCGGCGTGGGACTCAATACCGGCGTCAAGAGCGGAGTCTTGATCACCGGTGTCTTAATCGACGGAGTTGGCGTGGGACTCAATACCGGCGTCAAGAGCGGAGTCTTGATCACAGGTGTCTTAATCGATGGCGTCGGAGTGGGTGTATGTAATACCGGCGTCAGGATCGGAGTCTTGATCACTGGTGTCTTGATCGATGGCGTCGGAGTCGGTGTATGTAATACCGGCGACAAGATCGGCGTCTTGATGACCGGAGTTTTGATCACGGGAGTTTTTCCTGATGGAGGCGGGGGCGCAGAAGGCGGCGGCGGCGGCGGAGGAGGCGTCTTGGGAGGATGCGGTGGCTTGGGACCGTGGCCGTGCCAAATCCAGATTCCACCGTCCCACCACCAGCCGCCAGTCACGTCGATGAAAACATAATCGTTGTGGACGTAATTCCATTGGCCGGCCACTTCGATCTCTTCTCCGCGGGCCTCCGCCACGGGTCCAGCCGCAACACGCTCGCGCGGTGTGAGAAGAAAGGCGTGTTTTTGGCCATCGCCGGTCATGCCGTCTCCCACAATAAAACTCGCGTCATTAATTGCCTTGGCCACTGTCAGGACTTTGAAATTGCTGTTCCCAAGATCGCTGATCGCGTTCAGATCCATCATTTGACCATCTGAAAACAAAAACGCGTGAACGGTGCCGTCCGGCGTCGTGGAATATCCGACTACCTGGCCGGATGCGTTATTGCCGAGGGCTCCGCTTTGACCACCACCCAAAGTGCCCAGGTCGCCCATGCCCCGATCGGAAAACAAAAACGCGTGATAACCATTCGTTCCGGAGACATCGGCAGTCCCGCCCGCTGCTCCCTCCGGGTTCGCAGTGATGGCGGCGCTGCCCGCGCCTCCAAGCGTACCGAGGTCATATATTCCGCCGCTCGTATACAAAAACGCATGGTTCAAACCATCGGGAGTTTGAGCTGCGCCCGTGACCAGACCGGACGGATTTATCGCGTTGGCCGTGCTCGAGGGCCCGCCGAGCGTACCCAGGTCGAGAACCTGGTAGATAAGTTGGGCCTGAATTTGCGAGATCGAAACGATGATGACGAATACCGTAGCGAGGCAAGGGAGTTTTGGTTTCATAGGCGTGCGGGTTGAGAACCCCGGTTTACAGAGTCAAATCATTTTCGACAAGGAAAAACCGCACTAATTACGGCGTCGCGAGATAAGGACCGACAATCATTGCGACGCGCCGCCCAATTGTGCCTGGAAGTTAATCGGGCTGACATTCTTTTAACCCGCCGCTACTCTGGCCGGAAATGGGTTTGTCAGAGAGTCCGCTTAAAGAACGGCTACGAAAGATCGCCATCGTTCTGGCTTTACTTGGCTTGTTGTTGCCAGTCTTGATTGTGAACATTGGCGATAAAGCCGAGCAAGCGGGAGGGCCGAAACGCTTGGCCAAACTGAACCGTCCGGTCCCGTTCCTGCAAGCCCTGTTGCTCTGCCAGCAATGGACGCTGTTTTCGGAGATGTCGCCGTTCAATTTCAAATTACAGTACGAAATCGAATTGATCGATGGCCAGGTCGTGCCGCTTCGGGACGTGGACAGGGAGAGCGCCGGCAAGTGGGAACCGGCTTTCTTTTACAACGAACCAAAGACCGAGCTGAATCTTTATGCCGATCCCGCGGCGCAACGGCGTTATTTGGAATATCTCGTCCGCACGAACGGTATCTATGCGAGCTGGATCCAGCGTCGAACCATTTTCATGCGATACCAGAATGTCCTGACCCGGGAGCAATCGGCGACGGAAGGCAGGCATTATGGCTCCGACACGATTTTTGTTCTCGATACTTACTAAGACGACGTTGCGGCAACTGGACAAATTTTTCTTTGGCCCGGACAAGACGATGTGGGACCTGGTCCGCATTGGATCGGGCCTAACGATCCTCTTGTCGCTCGGTCTTCTCGGAGTTTCAGGCAATTACGAACGCTACTACGGCCACTATGGAATGTTGCCGCGACCAGAGGCGATCGATGTAGTCCACTGGCCGGCCTTCCTCTTTCTGATGAAATCAGATCCCGAATGGATTTGGCGAATTTACTGGGCTACGGTTGCCGCCGCGCTTTGTCTTACTTTCGGTCTGTGGACACGCGTTGCCGCTATCGCAACGTTCTTTCTTTATGTCGCCACCATTCAGCGAAATTTGATGTCGTATAACGGCGAAGCGGGCGTTCTTGGGTTCACCCTGGCCGCCCTGATATTCGCTCCGACTCCACAGCGCTTCTCGCTCGATCGTCTGCTTTTGAAAAAGTCCCTTCCGGAGGTGACCGAATCGTGGGCAGCGCGGTTCCTTCAGCTGAACATCTGCCTGATGTATTTTTTCACCACTGCCGGCAAACTCACTGCTCAATGGGACATCGGCCGAGGGGAAATCTGGTATAACATAACGCTCTGCGATTGGTTTCGGTTTCCGGATGCCGAATGGTTGCGCTCTCGGTGGATGTGCTGGTTGATTGTGAACGGTTCTCTGTTGCTCGAGGGAAGTTTTGCAATTCTGGTTTGGACGCGCCTCCGCCTCTTGCTCGTCCTGGCCATGATGTCGATCCACGTCGTCATCATCGTTCTGTTTGGTAACGCGCTTTTCTTCTTCAATGTCGCGACGATCGCTGCGTTGTGCGGTTTCCTGAAGACGATCGATTTCAAATGGCCGAAGAAGCTTGGCGACTTAATGCCAAAATAAAAGATCCGCCGGTTTTGAAACCGGCGGATCTAACTGACACAAGTAAGTGATCGGGTTACTTACCGAGCAAAATGAAGATGCCAGCGGCGAGCGCGAGTATGCCGGTCACAATGGTTGGAATGGCGATCGTGAAGAGCGTGATCAATCCGACAATGATGAGATAAATGGCAAGCAACAGCATGCCGATGTT
>WNFR01002703.1_pt1 | contig 19226 bp, 21 predicted proteins | sample 5400221 | NCBI WGS metagenome assembly WNFR01 (sample SAMN13153357, study PRJNA577476) | soil metagenome | isolation source: 40 cm soil under Madrone tree | place: USA:California | collected 2016-06-14 | reverse complement strand
ACCAGGTTTCGAACATCTCGCGGCCGTAGATGCCTTTGATCACCAAGCCTTTGAATATCACCTGGTTCCAATCAATGGCCGTTTCGCCGGGAGGAATGCCGAGCATGGAGATGCCGCCGCCGTGGTTCATGGTGCGCAGCATTTCGCGCAGCGCCGTGGCGTTGCCCGACATTTCGAACCCCACGTCGAACCCTTCCTCCATGCCTAAATCCCGCATGGCGTCGTCCAGCGATTCACGCGACACATTGAGCGTCTTGGATGCGCCCATTTTCGCGGCCAGACCAAGCCGGTAGTCGTTCACGTCGGTGATGACGATGTGCCGGGCGCCGCAATGCCTGGCGATCGCCACCGCCATGATGCCGATGGGGCCGGCGCCCGTGATGAGCACGTCCTCGCCGACGACGTTGAACGCCAGCGCCGTGTGCGTGGCATTGCCGAAGGGATCCAGGATGGAAGCGACCTCATCGTCGATGGCATTCGGCAGCTTGAAGACGTTGACCGCCGGGATGGTCAGGTATTCGGCGAATGCGCCGGGGCGATTGACGCCCACGCCCGAGGTGTTGCGGCACAGGTGCCGGCGGCCCGCGCGGCAGTTGCGGCAGTGCCCGCAGGTGATGTGCCCTTCTCCCGAGACGCGATCGCCGGTGTTGAAGCCGCGCACTTCGCCGCCCAGTTCGACGATTTCCCCCGAGTACTCGTGGCCGACGGCCATGGGCACGGGAACGGTTTTCTGCGCCCAGGCATCCCAATTGTAAATGTGCATGTCGGTGCCGCATATCGCCGAGCGGTGCACCTTGATGAGCACGTCATTGTGGCCGATGCGGCCGCCCCACATCGGCATATTTCTGCGATCGTTTCACTCACATAGTACCCACTATGCTCGCGAAACGATCGCAGAAATCTGCTCGATGTGGGGCGCCCTCGTGACGGCGATCATTAGTCAGACAGGCTCCTAGCCTAGTGGATGACGTTCAAATCGCGTCCAGCGGACTCGAACGCCTGAATGACGCGGTCCAGCTGTTCGCGGGAGTGTGCAGCACTCATCTGGGTGCGAATCCGCGCTTTTCCATGGGGAACGACGGGAAATGAAAAGGCCACGACGTAGACTCCCTGTGCCTGGACCCGCTCGGCGAGGTTCACCGCCAGCGGTGCATCGCCCAACATGACCGGAATGATGGGGTGTTCCCCGGGAATCAAGTTGAATCCAAGGCCCTGCATCTGCTCGCGGAAGTAAACGGCGTTCGCCTGCAAGCGCTCGCGCAGGTCGGTCGAACTTTCCAGCAGGTCGAGTACCCGGATGGTGGCGGCGGCCACCGGCGGGGCGATGCTGTTCGAAAACAGGTAGGGCCGCGAACGCTGGCGCAGCCAGGCGACGATTTCCTTGCGTGCGGCAACATAGCCGCCGCTGGCGCCCCCCAAGGCTTTGCCCAGGGTTCCGGTCAATATGTCGATTCGGCCGACGACGCCGCGAAGCTCATGCGAACCGCGGCCGCGCGCGCCGATGAATCCGGTGGCGTGCGAGTCATCCACCATCACCAGCGCGCCGTAGCGATCGGCCAGGTCGCAGATCTCCTTCAACTTCGCGATCGAACCGTCCATGGAGAACACGCCGTCGGTGGCGATGAGGCGCACGCGCGAGTTCTGCGAGTCCTTCAACGCCTGTTCGAGCTCGTTCATGTCGTTGTTGGCGTAGCGCAGGCGGCGCGCCTTGCAGAGCCGGATTCCGTCGATGATGCTGGCGTGGTTCAAGGCATCGCTGATGACGGCGTCCTGCTCGTCGAGCAGAGTTTCGAACAGCCCGCCGTTGGCGTCGAAGCAGGAAGAGTACAAAATCGTATCTTCCATCGACAGATAGGCACTCAACCGCTCTTCCAGCTCGCGGTGGACGATCTGCGTGCCGCAAATGAAGCGCACCGAGGCGACTCCGTAGCCGTAGCGCGCAAGCGCATCCTGCGCGGCCTTCAAGACGGCGGGATGGTTGGCGAGGCCCAGGTAATTGTTGGCGCAGAGATTGACCATCTCGCGCCCGTCGGCGAGCCGGACCACGGGACCCTGCGCCGATCCGATGACTCGCTCGCGTTTCGAAAGGCCAGCCGCATCGAGCGCTTCCGTTTCGCGCGAAAGCCGCTCGCGGAATTCCTTCAGCACGGGGTGCCTGAGTACTGAGTCGGGTCGTTCATGCGGCTATTATAGCGAAGGCACGAGCCGCATTGGGTACAGGTTTCCCCATGACAGCCGACGAGAAGAGCGACAGTCACCGCCTCGACAAGTGGTTATGGCATACCCGCTTTTACAAAACGAGGAGCCTGGCCACCGCCGCGATCAATGGCGGGAAAGTGCATTTGAACGCGGAGAGGGTGAGGCCCGCGCATCGTGTTCGCGTCGGCGACCGGCTGAGCCTCTCCCTGCAGGGCATCGTGGGCGAGTTCGAGGTGCTCGGGCTACCGGTGCGGCGCGGTCCGGCCGCCGAGGCCCAAGCGCAGTATCTCGAGACGCCGGCCAGCGCCGAGCGCCGCGCCAAGCTGCGGGAACAACAGCGGCTGGCGCAGGCGTCCAGGCCGCGGCCGGACGCGCGCCCGGACAAACGCGATCGGCGTCGGCTGATGCGCCTGCAGCGCGATCAGACGTAGGCCTGGACCGACCAGGACCCTAGACCCACAGATCCGCCATGCTCTCCGGATCGTCCAAGTCGCAGCTGATGGCCGACTCGGGCTGCAGCGTTTGCCAGAGAGCGTTGTGCCAAACGGCGCTCGCGAATCCGGCGGTGGGCAATTCCCGGGGCCGGGGCTTGGGTCCCAAGCGGCTTGCGATCTGACTCAAGCCGGGATTGTGGCCGCAGATCATGATGTGGCGGAGCGCGGAATCGCGCCCTTCGAGCAGCCGCCAGGTCGTTTCGGGCGTGGCCAGGTACAATTCGCGCGCGCATTGCACCTGCTTGGCGTCGAGCTCGCAGGCCTCGGCGACGATCTCGGCCGTCGCCCAGGCGCGCTCGGCCGGACTCACCAGCATCAAATCCGGAATGAGGCCGCGGTACACGATGCGCATCGCCATTTCCCGCGCCTCTATGGTGCCGCGGCGCGTCAACGCGCGCTCGAAGTCTTCGGCGCAGGCGTCGACGGACTGGGCCTCCCCGTGGCGCAACAGCGTCAGTCTGCGCGTACCCACAAATGACCACCCTCGATTTTAATTTCATAGATGCGCACGGGCTCGTAGGCGGGCGGCGTCAGAGCTTCTCCGGTTCGCAGGCAAAAGCGCGCGCCGTGGCGCGGGCAGATGATTTCCATTCCCTCGATGGCGCCGCCCGTCAGCGGGGCGCCGTCGTGAGTGCAGACATCTTCAACGGCAAAATAAGACTCGCCGCTGCGTGCGACGGCGACGATCCGCCGTCCCACCGGGATGGAGATGGTCTGTCCGTCGCCCAAATCAGCGGCCGGTCCCGCGTCGATCCATTTCACGACCCCCTTAGTCATATCCTTGGAGCGCACATCGTCCGCGTCTTACATCATTCCGGTCTGCAAGCGAGCTTCGTCCGACATCATGGTCTGATTCCACGGCGGGTCAAAGACCAATTCGACGTTCGCGCGCGCAACGGTCGGGACTATTTGCACCTTGTCGCGCACGTCCTGAACCAACACTTCGCCCATCCCGCAGCCCGGCGCCGTCAAGGTCATCTTGATGTCGACGGTGCGTGTCGCGTCATCGTTCCTGCTGACCTCGCATTCGTAGACCAGCCCCAGGTCGACGATGTTTACCGGGATTTCCGGGTCATAGCAAGTCTTCAGCTGCTGCCACACGACGTTCTTGATGTCTTCCTCCGAAGCTCCCGGCGGCACCTCGGGCGCCGTCGCGGCGGTCTTGCCGATGGCATCCGCGTCCTGGCCGGCGATGCGGAACAAGTTGCCGTCGATGTACACGGTGAAGCTGCCGCCGAGGGCCTGAGTGATATAGCCCACCGAGCCCAGCTTCAGATTGACTTCGATGCCGGCGGGAATGGCGATGGCCTTGACCTCGCGCTGCACGACGATGGGTTCATTTTCGTACGAATGCATTTCAGCAACTCATTCGGTGGTCACGGTGGGCAACACTTGCGGATCGGAGGATCGCAGGGCCGAGGCTAGCGTGTGCCAGCACAGTGTCGCGCATTTTACACGCGCGGGGTACGCTCGGACCCCGGACAGTGAGGCGAGCTTGCCGAGTTCGTCGGCGGGCGGCGCTCCATCGTCGGTGAGCAGCTCGTGCACCCGGTCGAACAGCCGCAGCGCGTCGGCGCGCGACCTGCCTTTTACCGCTTCGGTCATCAGCGAAGCCGAGGCGGTCGATATCGCGCATCCCTGACCTTCGAAGCGGATGTCGCTGATCTTGTCGCCGGCCATTTTCAAGCGCACGGTGAGACGGTCGCCGCACATGGGATTGAAGCCCTCGACGCTGGCATCGGCGGGCTCCAGAGATCCAAAATTGCGCGGCCGCCGGTTGTGGTCGAGGATCACATCGCGGTAGAGATCGTTGATTTCCATGGCGGCCTCTACGCGAAGAGCTTGCGCGCGCGTTCGACGCCGGCGGCAAGCCTATCGATTTCCTCGAAGGTGTTGTAGAACGCGAACGAGGCGCGGGCGGTCGCCGGCAGCTTGAAGAAATCCATGACCGGCATGGCGCAGTGATGCCCGGTCCGAACGGCGACGCCGTCCTCGTCGAGAATGGTCCCGAGGTCGTGAGGATGCACGCCCGCGACGGCGAAGGAAACCAGACTTGCCTTGTCGCGGGCCGTACCCACGATGCGCAGATCCGGGATCCCGGTCAATACCGACGTCGCATGATGGAGCAGGGCGTTCTCGTAGCGCTCCGCGGCGTCGCGATCCAGTCCGAGCAGAAAATCCACCGCCGCGCCCAGTCCTACGCCTCCCGAGATATTGGGCGTGCCCGCCTCGAACTTGTTCGGCAAGACGTTGTACGTGGTCTTGGCGAAAGTCACGGCGAGGATCATTTCCCCGCCGCCCTGCCAGGGGGGCATGCTCTCGAGCAGCTGTTCGCGTCCGTACAGGACACCGACTCCGGTGGGGCCGAACATCTTGTGGCCCGAGAATGCGTAAAAATCACAGCCCAGCTCCTGCACGTCGACGCGCATGTGCGGTACGGCCTGCGCGCCGTCGATCAACGTGGCGATGCCGCGCGCCTTCGCCGCGGCGATCAAGCGCCGGATCGGCAGGACCGTGCCCAGTGCGTTCGATACATGCGCGCAAGCCAGCAGGCGCGTGCGCGGGGTCATCAGCGCCACCACCGCGTCCTCGTGCACCTCGCCGCGCGAATCGATCGGCGCGACCACCAGGGTCGCGCCGGTTTGCTCGCAAACCATCTGCCACGGCACGATATTGGCGTGGTGCTCCAGATGCGTGATGAGTATCTCGTCGCCGGGCTCGAGCAGAGGTCTTGCGTAGCTCTGTGCGACGAGGTTGATCGCCTCGGTGGTGCCGCGCACGAAAATGATTTCGTGTCGCGAGCGGGCGTTGATGAAGTTCACCAGCCGGTCCCGCGCTGCTTCGTACAGAGCCGTCGCCTCCTGGCTCAGCGTGTGCACGCCCCGGTGTATGTTGGCATGGTGGCGGCGTTCGTAGTCATCGACGGCATCGATCACCGAGGCCGGACGCTGCGCCGAGGCGCCGTTGTCCAAATATGCGAGCGGCCTGCCGTGCACCATGCGCGCAAGCGCGGGAAACCGCCGCCGCACGGCGGCCACGTCGAATTCCACGGGTCGATCGGCCAATGCGATATTGCTCATCGAAATTTCCGAAGTGTCGTCGAGTCGGGTAATTGGGCAATCAGCGCGTTTTCGACCGCCTGTCGCGCCGAAGTCACCGACATGCCCGTGAGCACATCGGCGAGGAAGGCATACACCAGGAGGCTCTGCGCCGTGGCGCGGTCCAGGCCGCGCGAGAGCATGTAAAAGAGCATGTCGGGGTCGAGCCGGCCGGTGGTCGCGCCATGCGCGCACTTGACCTCGTCGGCATGAATCTCCAGCTGCGGACGCGTATCGATTTCGGCGGTGGGCGACAGCAGCAAGCCGCGGCAGGACTGCTGAGACTGCGCACGGACGGCGCCGGCGTCGACGATCACCTTGCTGTTGAATACGACGCGGCTCGCGTCGCTGGCGATGGCGCGGGCCGTCTGATTGCTGCGGGTATCCGGCGCACCATGGGTCACGACATTGACGCAGTCGACGTGCCGATCTTCGTGTCCCACCAGCAGCGAATGGCTGTCGAGCGAGGCGCCCGGCCGGTCGAGGCGCGCGTCGAGCGCGGTGCGCACCAGGCCGCCGCCCAGCACGATCGTGAACTGCTTGCACAGACTGTCCCGGTCCTGGCGGATGTCGAGCGAATCGAGGTGGGTGGCGTCGGCGCCCGTCGCAAACACGCGGTAGTGTTCGAGCTGCGCTCCTTGCCGAAGGGCGATGTGCGTGTTGGAGTTGCTGAGCGGGGTGTGCTCGCCCTGCGCAACGTGGTGTTCGATGATCGTGGCGCGGGATCCCTGAGTCGCCTCGATGATGATGCGCGGGTAGGCAATGTTGTCGGCACCGTCGGCCGTCGACACGTGCAGGATGACCAGGGGGGTCGGTACGCGGGACGTGATCTTGAGGTACAGGCCGTCGACGAACAGGGCGGTGTTGAGCAAGGTCCAGCGCTGCTGGTCGGCGTCGGACAGGGGTTCGAGAAAGCGCAACAGCGTGTTGGGGTCGAGGCGGGCTACGTCCCTCAGGCTGTAGATCTCCATGCCGTCGATCAGGCCGTCCGCCGCCGGCATCCTCGGATAGCCGTTGACCATCAGCAGCGACGCGGCCCGGTCGGTCTTGCCCAGCAGCGACAGCGAGGCATTCGGCTCGATTTCGCCGCGGATCCGTTGCGGCGCATCCACGAAGGTCTGGGCGGCGAGGCTGCGCAGATTGGTATAGCGCCAGGTCTCGTCGCGCGAGGATGGCAGGCCGAGCTTGAGAAACCGCTCCATGGCTTCCCCGCGCACCGGCGACAGCGCATCGGCGGACCGCGTTTGCCATTGGGCCGCGAAGGAGCGCAGTGCCGGATTCATGCTACCTGGGCTCCCAGAACCCAGTCGTAGCCGCGGCGTTCGAGCTCCCGTGCGAGCGAGCTGTCGCCCGATTTCAAGATCCGTCCGCCCGACAGCACGTGCACCTGGTCCGGCTCGATGTAGTCGAGCAAGCGCTGGTAGTGGGTCACCAGCACGATGGCGCGCCTGGAGTCGCGCAGGGTGTTCACGCCCGCGGACACCACCTTGAGCGCATCGATGTCGAGGCCCGAATCCGTCTCGTCCAATATCGCGAGCTTGGGCTCGAGGATCAGCATCTGCAGAACTTCATTGCGCTTCTTTTCGCCGCCCGAGAATCCCTCGTTGACGCCGCGCGTCAGGAAGGATTCGCTCATCTGCATGAATTTCATCTTCTGCCTGATGAGAGTCAGAAATTCATACGCATCGACCTCGGGTTCGCCGGCAGCCTTGCGTTTCGCATTGAGCGCGGCTTTCAACAGATAGACATTGTTGACGCCGGGAATCTCGACCGGATATTGAAAGCCCAGGAACAGCCCGGCGCGGGCGCGCTCTTCGGCGGGCAGCGACAGCAGGTCGCGGCCCTCGAAGGTCGCCGAACCGCCGGTGACCTCGTAATCTTCACGGCCCGCCAGCACTTGTGCGAGAGTGCTCTTGCCCGAGCCGTTCGGGCCCATGATGGCATGGACCTCGCCCGCGCGGACCTCGAGATTGACTCCCTTCAGTATGTCCTTGCCCGCAACGCGGGCCGTCAAGTCGGTTATTTTAAGCAAGATCTATCCTCTGTTTCCTTTCCTTTCGGCCTTTCGTCCGGCGTCAGCCGACGGCCCCTTCCAGACTCACGCTCAACAGGTTCTGTGCCTCGACCGCGAACTCCATCGGCAGCTCCTTGAACACCACTTTGCAAAATCCGCTGACGATCATGTTGACGGCGTCTTCCGCGGAGATGCCGCGCTGCAGGCAATAGAACAGCTGGTCCTCGCCGATCTTGGAGGTGCTCGCCTCGTGTTCTACCGTCGCGGTCGGATTCTTGACCTCCATGTAGGGAAACGTGTGCGCCGCGCACTTCGGGCCCATCAGCAGCGAATCGCACTGGGTGAAATTGCGGGCGCCCTCGGCGCTCGGCAGGATTTTCACGAGGCCGCGGTAGGTATTCTCGGCATGGCCGGCCGAGATGCCCTTGGACACGATGGTGCTCTTGGTATTGCGGCCTATGTGGACCATCTTGGTGCCGGTGTCGGCCTGCTGGTAATTGTTGGCGACCGCGACGGAATAAAACTCGCCGATCGAATCGTCGCCCTTCAGGATGCAGCTCGGGTATTTCCAGGTGATGGCGGATCCGGTCTCCACCTGAGTCCAGGAGATCTTGGAGTTGTGCCCGCGGCATTCGCCGCGTTTGGTGACGAAGTTGTAGATGCCGCCCAGGCCGTTTTCATCGCCCGGATACCAGTTCTGAACGGTGGAGTACTTGATCTGCGCGTTGTCCAGGGCCACCAGTTCAACGACGGCTGCGTGCAGCTGGTTCTCGTCGCGCATGGGCGCCGTGCAGCCCTCCAGATAGCTCACCGAGGCGGCCTCCGCGGCGATGATCAAGGTGCGCTCGAATTGCCCCGTCTTGGCGGCGTTGATGCGGAAGTAGGTCGACAGTTCCATCGGGCAGCGGACGCCCGGCGGCACGTACACGAATGAGCCGTCGGAAAACACCGCTGAATTCAGTGCCGCGAAGAAATTGTCGCCGGGCGGGACGACGCTTCCGAGGTAGCGCTCGATGAGCCCGGGATGATCGCGAACCGCATCCGAGAACGAACAAAAGATGACCCCGGCCTTCCCCAATTTCTCCTTGAAGGTCGTGGCGACCGAGACGCTGTCGAACACGGCGTCGACGGCGACGCCCGCCAGGCGCGCGCGCTCGTGCAGGGGAATGCCGAGCTTGGCGTAGGTCGCGAGCAGTTTTGGATCCACTTCATCGAGACTCTTGGGGGCATTGGCCGTCGCCCGCGGCGCCGAGTAGTACGAAATGCCCTGGTAGTCGATGGGCTTGTAATGCACATGGGCCCAGGTCGGCTCCTGCATGGTGAGCCAGTGCCGAAACGCCTTCAGCCGCCAGTCCAGCAGGAACTGCGGCTCGTGTTTCTTTCTGGATATGGCGGCCACGACATCTTCATCGAGTCCCGGCGGCAGGCTGTCGGACTCGATATCGGTGACGAAGCCGTGCCGGTACTTCTGCGAGAGGAGGGCTTCTACATCTTGAGATTTGCTAGACAAGGGAATTTCCAGTTGCCGTTACGCTTCAGTCGAAACTTAAATGGGGTCGCCTTTCCGATTTTCGCCCACGCCGGTATTCGCCCAGGAATCCACGCGTATTTCCGACGCCAGGTCGGCGACACGCAGGGCCGCTGCGTCCAAACCCGCCAATTGGCACAGCGTGACCTCTTCCAGGGCGCGGCGGATGGCGGCGTTCACGCGCTGCCATGCGGAGCCGACCCGGCATTGGCGCTCGATGCCGCACTGGCTCGACGCGCCGCTGCATTCGGTGATTGCGATCGGTCCTTCGAATACGTCCAGAATCTGCGCCGCGGTAATCTGTTCCGGGCTTCGCGCCAGACGATATCCGCCCTGAGCGCCGCGCGAGGAAATCACCATGCCGGCGCGCTGCAGCCCCTTGAGCACCTTGCTCACGGTGGGCCGGGAGAGGCGCGTGCGCTCTGCCAATTCCGCCGCGGCGCGATGTCGCGCCGGCTCTTGCGCTAGACTAGCCAGCACTACCGTCGCGTAGTCGGTCAATTTACCCATTCGCAACATATAGAGTCCTTGAGCGGGTAGAGGATCATGTAGGACAAGTTTAGTCCTGTTTGAATTGAAGGTCCACCCAGAGGGCGGATTCGACCTTCTTTTGTTATCCTTGATGTATCCACACCCATCGATCAGCGAGAGACGCCAAACATGAACACTGCAGAGCTGAGCGCCACCGCACGCGCGTTAGTCGCGAAAAGCAGGGGAATTCTGGCCGCGGACGAGAGCACGAGCACCATCAAGAGGCGCTTCGACACCATCAAGCTCGAATCGACGGAAGAGAACCGGCGCGCGTATCGCGAAATGCTGTTTACCGCTCCCGGTGCGGCCGAATATATCAGCGGCGTCATCATGTATGACGAAACCATCCGCCAGAAGACCAAGGACGGCGTGCCGTTCCCGACCTATCTCGCCCAGCACGGAATGCTGCCCGGCATCAAAGTCGACCTGGGAGCGAAGCCGCTGGCCGGGTTCCCCGGCGAGACCATCACCGAAGGACTCGATGGATTGCGCGAGCGGTTCGCCGAGTACTACAAGCTGGGTGCGAAATTCGCGAAGTGGCGCGCCGTGATCGATATCGGGTCCGGAATTCCAACCCTCTATGCCATCGACGCCAATGCGGAGGCGCTGGCTCGCTACGCAACGCTGTGCCAGGAAGCGGGGATCGTGCCGATCGTCGAGCCCGAAGTGCTGATGGATGGAGCCCACGCGCTCGATCGCTGCGAGGAAGTGACCAATCTCGTGCTCGACCGCGTGTTCGACCATTTGTTCGCGGCGCGAGTGGTTCTCGAGGGCATGATACTGAAGCCGAACATGGTGGTGCCCGGCAAGAAGAGCGCCCACAAGGCAAGCCCGGAGCAGGTCGCGGAGGCCACCGTGCGCACGCTGAAACGTCAGGTACCGTCCGCCGTACCGGGCATCGCATTCCTGTCCGGAGGCCAGAGCCCGGCCGAGGCGACCCTGCATTTGAGTCTGATGAACGCGGCGGGCCCTTTGCCGTGGGCGCTGACATTCAGCTATGGGCGAGCGCTGCAGGAAAACGCGCTCAACGCCTGGGGCGGGAAATCGACCGGATATTCGAGCGGCCAGCAAGCTCTGTTCGTTCGCGCGAAACTGAACGGAATGGCGGCAGTAGGGAACTACAAGGGTTCCATGGAAAGTTCCGCTGCCTAAAAGCTCCGCGCGCGGTAGGCGTGTTCGGCGTCTTTGAGACGCGGAACACCACACAGCCCACACCATTGAACCAATCCTCCTCCATCGTCGAGATTCGTAACCTGGGTTACGCGGTCAACGGCAGCCGCCCGGTGTTTGCCGGACTCGACATGGACATTCCGCGCGGCCGCATCACGGCGGTCATGGGACCGAGCGGCACGGGCAAGACGACTTTGCTGCGTCTCATCACGGGCCAGGTGCGCGCCGACACGGGCTCGGTCGTGGTGGCGGGACAGGAATTGCGCGGCATGCGGCGCTCGGACTTGTACATGCTGCGGCGTCGGATGGGCATGCTGTTCCAGAATGGAGCTCTGCTGACCGACTTGAGCGTGTTCGAGAACGTTGCCTTTCCGTTGCGCGAGCACACGGACCTGCCGGAGCGGCTCATTCGCCAGCTGGTGCTCACGAAGCTGCAGGCGGTGGGTCTGCGCGGCGCGGCCGAGCTCATGCCCGCGGAACTGTCGGGCGGCATGAGCCGGCGGGTGGCGTTGGCGCGAGCCATCGTCATGGACCCGGAGATCTTGATCTACGACGAGCCGTTCGTCGGTCTCGACCCGATTTCCCTGGGAGTCATATTGCGGTTGATCCGGCGCTTGAACGATGCGCTCGGCATCACCAGCATCGTGGTTTCGCACGATGTGCACGAGATCGCCCGCGTGGCCGACCTGGTTTTTCTGCTCTCCGGGGGCAAAGTGGTCGCGCGGGGCACGCCGCAGGAGCTGCAATCCTACCCATCGGACATCGTGCGGCAATTCATCGGCGGCCTGGCGGATGGTCCGGTGCCGTTTCATTTTCCCGCCCCCGACTATTTCGGCGAACTGCTCGCGCGCGAGGATGCGTGAAAGCGATCCGTGAGCTGTGGGAGAGCATGACCGAGTCCTTGGCGGGACTCGGTTCGGTGGTGCGTTTCCTGCTGCGGCTGGTGGCGGCCTCTCCGCGTGCGCTGCTGCGTCTCGATTTGATTTCGCAGCAGGTTTATAACGCCGGCGCCCTGTCCCTGGTCATCATCATGTTGTCCGGCTTGTTCGTCGGGATGGTGCTGGGCCTGCAAGGATTCCAGCTGCTGCAGCGATTCGGATCCGAAGACGCGTTGGGTACGGCGGCGACCATCGGCCTCGTGAAGGAACTGGGTCCGGTGGTCACGGCGCTGCTGTTTGCCGGCCGGGCGGGGACGGCACTGGCCTCGGAATTGGGGTTGATGCGTGCGACGGATCAGCTGTCGGCCATGGAAATGATGGCGGTGGACCCGATCCGGCGGGTGGTCGTGCCGCGATTCCTGGGCGGCGTGATCGCGATGCCGCTGCTCGCCGCGATATTCAGCGTCATCGGCATCTATGGTGCGCAGCTCGTGGGAGTGCAGATCATGGGCGTCGATTCGGGGAGCTTCTGGTCGCAGATGCGCGCCGCCGTCGCCTTGAGGGACATCAACGAGGGCATCGTCAAGAGCTGCATTTTCGGGGTCACGTGCAGTCTGATCGCGGTCTACGAGGGTTATCATGCGACGCCGACGGCCGAGGGTGTCGGTCGCGCCACCACGCGCACCGTCGTCACATCCGCCGTGTTCACCTTGTTCTTGGATTATCTGATCACTGCCGCGTTTCTGTAGAGAGGTATCGCCATGCGCAAATCACGTACGTTGGATCTTGGTACCGGGACTTTCATGCTTCTGGGGTTTGTAGCGCTGTTTTTTCTGACCACCCAGACCACCAGCCGCGGTATTTCATTTGCCAGTCCGCCGCACTACGATTTGACGGCCAAGTTCGACAATATCGGCGATCTCAAGGTGGGTGCTCCCGTGTCGATGTCCGGAGTCGAAATGGGGCGGGTCACGAAAATCGATTTCGATTGGAAGGAATACAAGGCCGCCGTCAGCATGCGCATCGACGCGCGGTACAACCAGATCCCCACCGACAGCGACGCGAGCATCTATACGCAGGGCCTGCTGGGGGGCAAGTTCATCGGGCTCACCGCGGGCGGTGCTGAAATTTATCTGAAGGACAAGGATCAAATCGGCTTCACGCAGTCGGCCTTCGTGCTGGAAAACCTGATCGGCCAGCTAGCGGCGAATTTCATGAAAGGCGGTGGACAATCGGACTCCGGCAAATCCAAGACGGACGCGCCCGCCGAGCCCAAGTCTTCCGAGAAGTCCAAGCCTACGGAGAAATAGAGATGATACGACTTACCATCCTCGCCATGTTCGTCTTGGGTTTGGCGGGCGAAACCTACGCCGCCGATCCGCCGGCCGCGCCCGCCGCAGCGCCGAGTACCCTGGGCCCCCAGGAACTGGTGGAGAATTCCGCCAAGCGCATGCTCGTGGAGCTGGACGCCAATCGCGCGATGTATGCCAAGGATCCGGCGAAGCTCGATGCCTTGGTGGGCAATGTGCTGCTGCCGAATTTCGACACGGAATATGCGGCACGGCTGGTCTTGGGTCAGACCTGGCGTACGGCGACACCCGAACAGCGCAAGCGCTTCGTCGATGCGTTCTATCATTCGCTGCTGCGCAATTACGGCTCGGCCTTGGTCGATTTCACGGCCGATCGCTTCGTGATTCTGCCTTACAGGGGCGACCCCAATGACACGACGGCCACCGTTCGAACCGAAGTGAAGCGTTCCTCCGGGGACAAGGTCCCGGTGAATTTCAGCCTGCGGAAAGCCGGCGGAATGTGGAAGGCCTGGGACGTGGTCATCGAAGGGATTTCCTACGTCAAGACTTTCCGCACCGACTTCGGCTCGGAGATTCAGCAAAAGGGACTGGATGAAGTCATCAATCGGCTCGAGGCCGACAATAAAGTCGGACGCACCAGCGCCCCCGGGACCAGTCATTGATCGGCAGACTTAAGGCCAGCGGCGACACCCGGCAGGATGCCTCGTTCGAAATGTCGGACGGCGACCGTGCGCGCGTCATCGGGTCGCTGCATTTCACGACGGTGAGTGCGCTGCTCGCCGCCGGGGAAGCGGCGATCAACGCCGGCCGCTCGGTGATCGATCTGGCCGGCGTGACCGCGAGCGACAGCGCGGGACTTGCGCTGCTGATCGAATGGTTGAGCGTGGCCAAGGCAGCGGGCCGTTCCCTGCGATTCGAGAATATTCCGTCACAATTACAGCAGCTTGCACGCTTGAGTGAAGTCGAGGAATTGGTGGTTCCCGCGTAGCGGTCAAGGCGCCGGCGGAGGCGCGGCCTTCTCCGGGTTCGCGGGCGTGCTGCCCGGGTCCTGACCGGCCTCCGGATCGATCAGCGGCTCCTCCGTGTCTTTTCCGTCGGACACGAGGTAGGCACGGCGTTGCAGATAGGCGTCGCGTATGAAGGCATAGGGATCGTAGACGTTCTTCAATGTCTCATCCAACGGAAGTAGGCGGGCGCGCGTATCGACCAGAGACGGGAGCCAAAGGCCGTACTTCACCCAGGGATTTTTGACGTATTGGCGCGGGTTCGTATACGAATCCACCACCTTGGCGGGCGCATCGCGCAGATCCGACGGCCCGAGGATGGGCAGCTCCACGAAGGGACCGGCGTGCACGCCCCACTTGCCCAATGTCTGACCGAAATCCTCGTTGTTCTTGTCCATTCCCGCCGCCGTCGCCGGATCGAGTATCCCACCCAAGCCGACGGTGGAATTGAACAGGAAGCGTCCGAGATCGTTCCCCGCCGCCAGGAATTTGCCCTGCAAGCCGTCGTTGATCATGACCGTCGGGGTGTCGAGATTGTCGAAGAAATTGCTCACCCCGGTACGCATGGCCTTGGGCACGAAGCGCACGTAGGTCCGCGCCACAGGTTTGGCGATGGCATTGTCGAGCTTCACATTGACCTTGTAGACACCGCGGTTCCACGATTCCCACGGATCCTGAGGCGAGCGCGGGCGATCGGGCGGTAACGTGACGCAGGCGCTGACGCTCAAAAAACACGCGATGCCGAGCGCTGCGCGCGCGTACCTTACTTTCAGCATTGAGAACTTCTCCCTGGTAAACCAAATAAATTCCCGAACAATACCAAAGGCCGGCCCCCGCGATACAGCGGGAGATGTGTGTGAGTTTGGTGCAGCTCCTTAGTGTCGGCCGTTGCCGCCGGTGTTGTCGTCGGCGACCGTATTCTTGCGATCCTTGGGCATTGCGGCGCGCACCTCCTCGAGGCGCGCGCTGAAACGTGCGCGCTGTATCGGGTCCAACCCCGGCATTCCGAGGCCGAGTTCCAGCTGGTTCGCCGCCATCTTGAGATCCCCGTTCATCAGATAGAAGTAAGACATGTAGTAGTACGAGTCGGCGACGTCGCCGGCGGCATTCGCGGCCTTGGCGATCAGCCGGGTTTGATCCGGCGTCGGTTCGACCACATTGAACAAATCGTCCAGGATGAGATGCGCGCGCTTGTTGTCGCCGGCATGCATCAACGTTTCAGCCAGACGGATGGTGATCGGCGCGTTGCGCGGGAACAGATTCTCCGCCTTGTCCAACACTGCCTGAGATTCCTTCAGCTGGTTGTTCGCCAGGTACGCCTGACCGAGCGCGCCGTAGAATTGATTCACCTTCGGGTACTCGTTCACCAGCGCCTGCAAATCGGGGATGGCCGCGGCGGGATTGCGCGTCGCGATCTCCGCCACCGCCTTGCCGTAACGTTCCTCGATGTTCTTGCCGCCGCCGTTTCTGATCAGATTGGCGTAGTACTCGCGCGCGGCCTGCGGACTTCCGGTCAGCGATCTCAAGCGCTCGCGCATCAGCGTATAGCTCAGGGAATCCGTGTGGCGAATGCGGCCGATCTGCTCGGCGCGGTTGCGCGCTTCCGCGACACGCTCCGCCGACAACGGGTGGTCGATCAGGAATTCGACGGCCTTGACCCTGCCGGGATCGGGTGAATTTCGATCCAGGGTCTGGAAAAAACTCGCCATTCCCAGCGGATCGTAGCCGGCGCTCGCCATCGTGCCGATGCCGATGCGGTCGGCCTCGAACTCGTTGGCGCGCGTGTAGTTGATCTGGTGCTGGATGGCCGCGCCCTGAGTCGCGAGGATGGCGCCCTCCATGGCATCGGGCGAGCCACGGCCGGCCGTGGCGCCCAATAGAATCGCGGCCAGCATCGCGGCGGTCGACATCAGGCCGGCGTGGCTCTGGTCGATGAGCCCACGCACGAGATGCCTCTGAGTGACGTGCGCGGTTTCATGCGCCATCACGCCGGCCAGTTCATTCTCGTTGTTCGTCGCCAGGATCAAACCGCTGTTGATGGCAATGAACCCGCCCGGCATCGCGAAGGCATTGATGACGGGGTCCTTCATGACGAAATAGTAGAACTGGTGCTGGCCTTCCTCGGCACGACTCGACAGGCTGTGGCCGATTTGCTGGATGTAATCGCTGATTTCGGGATCTTCGATGATCTGACCGGACTGGCGCATGCCGGCGAACCAGCCCAATCCGGCCTGGTATTCCTCCTCGAGAGATACTGCCGCCGTCGCCGGGCTTCCCAGGTCGGGGAGGTCTTGGTCGACGGCGCTCGAGCCCGTTCCCAAACCTGCGGCCCAGCCCACGCTGACGCTTGCGCTGACAGCGGCTGCGGCGGCAAAGGCGGACAGGGACCTCAACAGTGACATTTAGCCTCCGTAAAGCTCCTTGGAGTGCTGCTCCTGACCCAAAGTTCGCTCATTTCCCGCGCCAAATCAAAGAACTTCGGATGCGTAGTCTGCCAGACGCGACCGTTCGCCGCGGACCAGGGTGATATGGCCCGAAAACGCCCAGCCGTGGAACCGGTTGACCACGTACGTGAGCCCCGACGTGGTCTCCGTAAGGTAGGGCGTGTCGATCTGGGCGATATTCCCCAAGCAGATCAGCTTGGTGCCGGGGCCCGCGCGGGTCACGAGCGCCTTCATCTGCTTGGGCGTCAAGTTCTGAGCCTCGTCGATGATGATGAAGCGGTTCAGGAACGTACGGCCCCGCATGAAATTCAAGGAGCGGATCTTGATGCGGTGCCGGAGCAAATCGTTCGTCGCGCCGCGCCCCCAGGTGCCCCCGGGCTGGCTCTGCGTCAGAACCTCCAGGTTGTCCATCAGCGCACCCATCCAGGGTTCCATTTTCTCCTCTTCCGTGCCCGGCAGGAAACCGATGTCCTCGCCCAAGGGAATGGTGACCCGCGTCATGATGATTTCACTGAAGCGGTTGTGATCCAAGGTCTGCGCAAGCCCGGCCGCCAGCGTCAGCAGCGTCTTGCCCGTGCCGGCGGGACCGAGCACGGTCACGAAATCGATTTCGGGGTCCATCAGCAAATTCAATGCGAGATTCTGCTCGCGGTTGCGCGCGGTGACACCCCAGACATTGTTGCGTTCCGCGCGGTAGTCGATCGTGAGTTCCAGAATCGCCGATTCGCCCTCGAGCTTGCGTACGACGGCCTCGACGCCGTTCTCTCCGGGATCGTAGACGAACTGGTTTGTATGCCATTCGCGCACCAGAGGTCCGCGCACCCGGTAGTAGGTGCGGCTCTGCTGCTGCCACGACTCCATTCCCTTGCCGTGCTTTTCCCAGAAATTCGGCGGCAGCTGCTGCACCCCGCTCGCGAGCAGGTCCGCATCTTCGATGGTCTTGTCGCTCGAGTAGTCCTCGGCCTGCACGCCGAGGATCGCCGCCTTGATGCGCAGGTTGATGTCTTTCGACACCAGAGTGACCCTGGCTGAGCGGAATTTCTGCTGCAGTGCCAGCGTATTGGCCAAGATCGCGTTGTCAGCGCCGTGCCCCGGCAGACTGTCGGGGAGGACGGATTCCAGCAACTGCGTTTGAAAGAACAGGCGGCCGCCCGGCGGGCGCTTGCCGTGATTGATGGGCGCTGCGGTCGGAAGGGCGAGGCCTCGATCGATCTGCTTCTTGCTGGCGCCCTTCATCAGCTCGTCGAGAAAGCGGCTCACCTGGCGCACGTTGCGGGCCGACTCGGACAGGCCCTTTTTGCCGGCGTCGAGCTCCTCGAGCACGGTCATCGGAATATAGATGTCGTGTTCTTCGAAGCGGAAGATGGCGGTGGGGTCGTGCATCAACACATTCGTGTCCAGCACGAAGATGCGGCGTTCCTGCTTGCCCTGACGGTTCTTGACGATCGCGGCCGCCAGAGGCCGCAAGTTCCCGGTCACAGTGCCTTCACCGCCGCCAGTACCGCCGCGGCGTGCCCGTTCACCTTCACTTTGCGCCACACCTGCCGCAGCACGCCCTTGCCGTCGATCAGGAACGTGCTGCGTTCGATTCCCATGAATTTCTTGCCGTACATGCTCTTCTCCTGAATCACGTCGTAGAGCTTGCAGACCTTCTTGTCGGGATCGCTCAGCAGTTCGAACGGAAACCCCATCTTCGCCTTGAATTTCCCGTGTGCCGCCATGCTGTCGGCGGAAATGCCGAAGATCATGGTCTTGGCCTTCTTGAATTGCGGGTAGGCTGCGGCAAAATCTTCGCCCTCCTGGGTGCAACCCGGTGTGTTGTCGCGCGGATAGAAATAGACGACCACGGGGTCGCCGGCCGCATCGCTCAGAGACCAGCTGCCGCCCGTGCCTTCGAGGGTGAATTGCGGCGCCTTCTTGCCAACGTCGATTGTGCTCATGGCCTGGTTCAACTCTTCACGGGTTCGAAAATGGCGTCCAGGTTCAGATGGTCGCAGAAATCCATGAACTCTTCGCGTAACACCCCGATGTGCAGCCGGCTCGGCACGTTCACGATCATCTGTACCGAAAACATCGGCGCGCCGGTATGTGCGGCCGCGTACGAGCGGGTGGACAATTCGGCGATATCCACCCCGCGCTGCGCAAAGAATCCGGAAAGCCCGGCGACGATGCCGGTCTGGTCGAGGCACACCACGTCGATGGAGTAGGGCAGCATGTCATTGCGAGCGGCCCGCTCTTCGGTGCGCCGCAATTGAATGTTCATGCCGGTGGCGTCGGCGAGCTTCTTGAACTCACCCTCGAGCTTGGCGAGAGTGTGCCAATTGCCGTTCACCAGCAGCAGCATGGCGAACTCGTTGCCGAGCGACGTCATGCGGCTTTCGCTGATGCTTCCCCCACAATCGGCAATCGCTTTGGAAAGTTCATGGACCATGCCGACGCGGTCCCCGCCGACCGCGGAAATCACGATATGTTGTTTCATCGGTCCAAATTCTACCGGATGGGCGCTTGCCAGGGTGCATGTCCGCCACTTAAGGTAGCGATATTTCCTGCGGAGCC
>WNFR01009023.1_pt1 | contig 19228 bp, 16 predicted proteins | sample 5400221 | NCBI WGS metagenome assembly WNFR01 (sample SAMN13153357, study PRJNA577476) | soil metagenome | isolation source: 40 cm soil under Madrone tree | place: USA:California | collected 2016-06-14 | reverse complement strand
GATGAGGTCGAGTGTTAGACCGTGCACAGGTGCTTCTACGGAAACTGGAAGGCAAAGTTCCCGAAAACTTGCGCAACGGGAAGTGCCCAAAGCTTAAGGTTATTGCGGTTGTCGGCTACGGAAGTTACCCTTGCGCAGCCACCACAACACCAGAAAGAATGGGATCAGTGAAAGCATGAAGAAGACGGGCCCGCCGCGGCGATGGATTAGACTGTGAATCATCTGGGGGCCTGCATTCACGCAGAGAAGTCCGATCACCAGGATGCGAAATCCGTTCCGTAAGATGGCGAGCGGAATGGCGAAGGCGACAAGCGCAAAACGCCGCCATCGCGTCTTCAAGAATAAATTGGCGGCCAGGATGCTGGTCATGAAAAGCACCCAGCTTGATCGAATGCCGCTGCATTCCTGTGCAACCTCAATCGTGATGTTCGGCAGTTGGAAAACGGGGCCCGCCCGGAGAAAAGGCGTGCCGCTGAGGTGGAAAAGAAGACTCGCTACTTCGGCCGAAGCATATTTGGAAGCCGTCTCGAGCGCTTCTGCCATCGCATCTGGCATCGGCACCATGAAAATGAGGTAGGCCAGTGGAAAAGCGGCTGCTCGCATCCACGCACGCCCGAAAACGAAAAAACCTCCCGCCATAAGGCAGCAAAGGAACGACAGGGTTAGCAGGGCGAGGCGATCATTTTCGGCCGGCGCTTGACCCGCGATGTTCAACCAATACGTGAGCACCAAAACGCCAAGGCCGATAGCGAGGGACACGATCGCAAGCGGAAGATCCGCACCGTACTTTGTTGGTAATCGGTCGCGCCGGAGGTAAAGCAAATAAGCAGAAACGAACGGTACCAGTAAAATGTATGAATAGAGCTGGCTCCCAGCTGCGTTATTCATCAGCGCCAGGAGGGGCTGGGCGAAAGCTGCCAGCAGCACAATCGCAAAACACGCACCGCTCCAAAGCCGCCACCTCTTCTGGTGAGTCGGCCAGGTAGATTCGGAGGTGTTCGCTGTCTGCGCGGGAATGATGTCGCGAGCAAGAGCTTCGTTTGGTGAGGTGGGCATTTCCAACGTGTCTTTCAGGCCGGGCAGAGAGTAAGCGTCGATCTTTGTCCCGGGGAGATTCCCCTGGGCGAGCTACTCCCTTTGTCGATTCTCAGTAGGTGTAGGTCAATCCACCGGAATAGCGATTCTGCGAGTAACCCGGTGTCGATCCTAACGAACCGAGCGTAGTATGGCTGTAGTCAAGATTTAAGGTGAAATGTTTATTGATCGTATAACGGAGGCCGGCAGTAAGATCGAAAGAATCCTGCGTCCCTGTCGAGCCGGTTCCGCCTTGATTTTCATCATGATGATAATAAACGCCAGTGGTTGAACTGAGCCGCGAAGTTAGATCGTACGTCAGGTTCAGACCGGTGCGCCACGTCTTGGTGGTCGACACGCCTGCCGCCGTAGACGATTCGAATTCATAGCTGGTCGTCCAGTTCAGCGAGTGGTTGCTACTCACGTAACCAAGCGAACTTTCAAAGTAAGGACTGGCCATATCCCCATCGTTCTCAAGCGAGCGAAATTCTTCACCCCCGCGCACGTGAAAGATCAAGTGCTCGGTCAAATGATGGTTGAAACCAGCGAGGATGTAGTGAGTCGTGGAATTGGTCGGGGCGGTGTCGTAATTTATAGTTTCAAAACGATATTCGCCGACCAGATTCGTGCGGCTTGTCAGGTTGAATTGAAACTCCTCGCCGAGCGTGGTCTGAACCCGGTTCTGAGAATTTCCGACCGACGATGAAGTGTACTGGACGCGGTTGAACGCGTAGCTTGTTATCATAGAAAATCGCGTCGACCAGTGATAAGTCAGCGAAAAAATATCGCTGGTGTAGAAGTGATCGGAAACCACGTTCTCCGGGCCCACATTCGACCTGAAATTCGGCGCCGTCTGGTAAGCGGCGAAGACGCTGGCGTAAAACGAAAGCCGTGTGGAGAAGTTATGCGTGAGCGACATGGTGACATTTCCGTCCACGTCGTTCCGGCTCACATTGAAATACTGATCAAAGCGCCCGATACCAAGCACATAAAACTGTGTCGCTCCCCCGGGTCGATTATAAGTGAGGACAACGTTTTCGCCGATGAACAACGAGCCTTCGCCGCTGGGAGTTAGGGTAGCGTTGTCGTCATAGCCTACGTCCACGCCGGCTATGATCTGAATTGGAGTAGATGGCAGCCAGCCCACACCTATCTCTTCGAACCTTGAACTGGCTAGGTTTTGACCCGTCGCTCCTTCGACTGGTTCTGCCCGGATAGCTCCCGGTTGTAAAGTCACTAAAGAGGTGGTGAACAGGATCGCCAGAGCGAGCGAATCAACGCGCTCACGGTTACAAGCCCGGTGAATTCGACATGGCAAAATCATGTTTGCAAGTCGCGCCCTGCCGGCCCGCGAACTCAAAACAAGCTGCGCGAGATGTAGATCACGTCGCCGTCCTGGACATATTTTGGTTTCGTAGGCTTGCCGTGAATACTCGGCCGAAGATTAATGGTCTCGGTGCGCTGTTCTCCGTTAATTACGCGAGTCAGATGAATATTGCTCGGACTTCCATAGTCGCTCACTCCGCCCGCTTCCATAATAGCTTGGTACACGGTCGTCGGCCGATCAAAAACAACTCTGCCCGGTCTGTTGGCAAATCCGGACACGATGACGGTTGCCGTGCCGTTCTCCAACGTCACCAGCACTTCGTTGTTTTCAAGCTGCCCTTCGTAGCGGCGGACGAGTTCATGTTGAAAATCGATAACTTTCTTACCGGCAGCCGTGACTTCGCCGATAAGTGGCAGACTCACCTTGCCGTCTCTGCGAATTTTCTGCGTTTGATCTGGAACGCTTTCGTCGGCATAGGAAACCTTGATGACATCTCCGGGAGAGAGCCTTACTGGTGTTTTAGGACCTGGCGGATTCGGCAAAGGCGGTAGCGGACTCTGGCAGCCGCCCAATGCGAGGGCGGCAAAAACCAGGAAAGCGAAAAGGCAAGAAGACGATCTCAACGCACGTTTGCGATAAACTGTATCAGTGCCCTGCAATTGTCGATCGCCCCACGTCTGTCCCCTGTTCTGCGTCATGCGAGCTTATCTACTCGAAGCAATTGCCGCTAGGCAAGACAAATGCGTTGAAATTGTTGCGGCGGCGGCACGGGCCTCACTCAACGTAATCTGTTGATTCCCGGGATCCTCACGTTCCGGCGAGAAAGCCAAATGAAAGTCGATGCCGGCGCGCATCCGGCACTTCGGCGAATTGGGAGTAGAGGATTCTGGCTTAAGACAGGAGTTTTCTTCGAGAGCGACGCGCAGGTCCTCCTCGGTCGTTCCGGGATAAGTCGTGGACTCGAGTACCACCAGCGTCCCTTGCTGGAGGTGTGGGGCAATTGACCGGCCGGTCGCAACACATAGGAGAGATCAGGCTTCCGATTCTTATTGAGCGGCGTTGGCACGCAGATAATCACCGCTTCGACTTCCTTGATCTGGCCAAAATCGGTGGAAGCGTAAAATTTGCCGGCGGCTACCAGCTCCGCGATCTCCGCCGATTGAATGTGCTTGATGTAGCTCTGACCATTATTGAGCAGCTCGACTTTCTTTGGATCGGCATCGAGTTCCAATACGCTCACGCATGAGCGCGCGAACTGTATCGAAAGTGGAAGTCCGACATAGCCGAGACCGACAACTGCTATCTTCATTGTTGGGTGTCAATGGGATGTCGAGAGACTTCCGCCATCTTTTTATCACGTGCCGAATCCGGCGGATAGAAAAAGATGAGCCTTGCGTAAATGTAGGCGACACTCTCGGCAAAGACGTCCTTCACACCCTCGCTATAACGCCACCAATGTCTCGGATCGTAATCCGGATTCGGAACCGCAATGACGCCGACGGCGACATTATGGCCAAGAGCTTTCTGAAAGAGGAGGCAAGTGCGCCGCGCGTGAACATCTTCCGTAACGACATTGATGCTGCGCACAGGCATATTGTGTTCGCGAAACCAGTTCTGCAGCGCAATCGCCGAACCGTATGTTCTGTCGTGGTCCATGACGCGCGACGGAACCATCTGCAGCGATTCGTTGGGAAGACCGTTCTTTCTTAAGAGATCAGCGCCGACGCTGGCCGCGGTGTTGTAATCATTGATATAACCTCCGGTTCCCTCGACCGGCCCGCCCGTCGTAAAAACCCGTTGATAGCGATTACTTTGGAATTCTTTTAGCGCCGCGCGGATTGCATATTCATGTATCCAGCCTTCGACAACGAGAACGTTTATCAAAGATTATTTTAGGATTCATGTAAGAGCCCGAATGGATAACATCGGCGTTTCGGCCAGGCTGGTGTTGCGCAAGATCCTGCTCCTTTTCAAGGACGGGGATGCTCGCCTTGAGATGCTTATTGCCCACGCTCGCAGCCGTCGCCAGTCCTATGATTCCACCTCCGATGATTACATGCTCATGCATAGCAGTGGACGCAGAAAACTTGCCGGTCTCTTTGAATTCCGCAATGGCATCGGAGGTATGTGCTTGATATAGCTTCGACCCTGATTCAGCGCTTCCACTTTCTCGGAATCGATGTCCGGTCCCACCACTTGCACACGCGAGCGTCCAAATTGGAGCGACAGGGGAAGACCACATACCCAAGACCGACGACAGCAATTTTCATTTTGGATAGCTTAGAGATTGGTGTTAAAAGAGATTGACTCAGAGCTTGGACTGGCGTGGCGCTTCCGTGGGTCCGGAACGGCGAGTGGCCATCGCATCGAGATCGAGCGGTGCAGGAAGTAAGCAATGCCGGGGCACGTTGGATTTGCCATGACTGGAGCTGAGAAGCTCACGTCCGAGCGAGCGTGACCTCGGGAAGTTGATTCGCAATAAAGCGTCCGATTTCAAGTGAAGCCGTCGCTGCCGGCGAGGGCGCGTTGCACACGTGAGTGGAATTTTTCCCTTTCACTATCAAAAAATCGTCCACCAGTTTCCCATCGCGCATCAACGCTTGCGCCCGAACTCCGGAATGCGTCGGAACCAAATCATCTTCAGTTACTTCAGGGACGAGTTGTTGAAGACTCTCCACGAACGCCCGTTTGCTCACGGAGCGCACCATCTCCATCATCCCATCTCGGTAATACTTCCGCGCCAGCTTCCAGAAACCCGGGAACGTGAGGGTCTCAAACAAATCTGCACAGTTGATGTCCGTCCTGCAATAGCCTTCCCGTTTGAAGGCGAGCACGGCGTTGGGTCCGGCATGGACCGAGTCATCAATCATGCGCGTAAAATGAACACCTAGGAATGGAAAATTGGGATCGGGCACTGGGTAAATCAAGCTCTTTACGAGATGCCGCCTTTCGGGCACCAACTCGTAGTACTCGCCACGGAACGGGACGATTTTCGCGCCCGGATCGAGGCCACCGAAGCGGGCCACGCGATCGCTAAACAGGCCGGCGCAATTAATAACGAATCCGGCCTCAAACTCTCCGTGAGGTGTTTCGATGACTTGAATCCCATTCACGTCGCGCAAGCGGTTAACGCGCGTGCCCGTTTGTACCGTTCCACCCTGTGATTTAATCAGTTCAACATATTTCGCAGAAACCTCCCGGTAGTTGACGATTCCCGTTGACGGAACTTTGATGCCAGCGAGGCAGCGCACGTGCGGCTCTATTTCCTGTACTTGTTCGGGCGCGAGCCGCGCAACGGCGAGCCCGTGATCGAGACCGCGTTGAAACAAGCTGTCGAGGAGCGGAAGTTCCGACGCTTCGGTGGCAACGATCAGCTTTCCGCAGACTTCATGCTTGATGCCGTGCTCGCGGCAAAACTCGACCATTGAGCGGTTGCCTTCCCGGGCGAACCTGCCTTTGAGACTTCCGGGCTTGTAATAAATCCCTGAATGGATGACACCGCTGTTTCGGCCGGTCTGGTGTTGCGCAAGATCCTGCTCCTTTTCCAGGACGAGGATGCTCGCCCCGGAATACTTATTGCCTACGGCGATAGCCGTCGCCAGTCCGACGATTCCACCTCCAATGATTACGTAGTCGTGCACGGCTAGGAATAAGAACCGCTAATTGTCGCAGGTCCGGCAGGTACTCAATTGGTTCTTCCGAGTAGCACCTTACGGCAATGAAACGCCTCCGCGTGCCGGGTAGGCGAGGTGCCTTCGATGCTGCGTAGCCGCATTAGACCGTAAAACAAATCCTCCGAGAACCACTGCTTGTTTCGCTGCGTAGCAAAGTAGCGCATCAGCGCGTTTACCTTCTTACGCGCCTGGCGATCGCTCAGTGGTACGAAGAAATTCGGCGAGCGTAGATCGGCATCGTATTTGGGGACTTCGTATTCGAGGATGAAGTGATTGCGGAAAGTGTTCCATGTCAGCTCGCACACCATGCGGTGATCCTGATGTAAATCCTGACGGAAGTGAGTGAAAATGACGTCCGGAACGAAGATCGTTTTGATCTCCTCGAAGGCTTCCTTAACCGGCGCGCCGATGTAGGGAAGAAAGCCATCGCGAAAGGATTTCACAACGACCGTTTTGTGCCGTGCGCCGCCCAGGAAGGCGTTGGCGCTGCGCTCGGCTTCCTTGGCGCGCGTCGGATTGGAACTGAGGACGAGCCAGTAGAACTCAATGCTCTTCGACTGCTCGATCATTCGTAATACTGTGCCACCGCAGCCGATCTCGATGTCGTCGCTGTGCGCCCCCAGGCAAAGCACCCGCTTCACGCGACTCAGATTGCACTCAATCACTTCTTGATTTCGTGCTGATGATTCCACACCGCCCAAGGAGCATTACCTCGGCCGAAGAGGTCCTCAAGGTCCTGCTTTTCCTTGAAGGTGTCCATGCAGGCCCAATAGCCGTCATGCGGGTAGGCCATCAGCTTGCCTTCGTCAATGAGGCGTTGAAACGGCTCTTCAACCAGCTCTTCCCCATCGTGCAGGTAGTTGAAAACTTCCTGCCGCAGGACCATGTACCCACCGTTGATTCTTGCACCGGACTTGGCAACGTGCGCGATGCTATTCACCACTCCGTCCGGGCCGGTGTCGATGAGATGGAAGCTCGCCCGTGGCTTCACACTCACAAAGCAGGCGATATTCCCGCTCCGTTCAAATGATTCGATGATCGCTGGGAGTGGGGCATCCGAAAGACCATCGCTGTAGTTGGCCAGGAACATCGCTTCCCCCCGTAAATATTTCTGCACGGCCTTGAGCCGCTGGCCAATGTTCGAGTTGAGCCCAGTGTCGACGAACGTGATGTTCCAGTCATGAATGTCGCTGCTCAACAATTCCAGGTTCTTGCCCCCTTTGGACAACACGAAATCGTTGGAGAGGCATTCGTCGTACGTGAGAAAGTACCGCTTGATGGTATCTGCCTTGTAGCCGAGGCAGAGGATGAAGTCCTTATGTCCATAGTGGGCGTAATACTTCATAACATGCCACAGGATCGGGCGGTAACCTATTGGCACCATCGGCTTGGGCAAGGCCTCGGAGTGTTCGCGCATCCGCATGCCGAAGCCACCGCAAAATAAAACCACTTTCATAACATTCCTTTCTCTATTTAACTCACAGTTTACCGGTTCTGTCTCCGCGGAACCCTCAAAGGACCTCGACGTCCGGTATTGGAACTACGCATTTGCCATTCCAATCCCGAATGTAGGAAAGTTGGGAAACAATCTCCTCCTTCAGATTCCACGGCAGAATAAGAACATAGTCTGGTTTAGTTTCCTGAATCTTCTCGGGCGGGAAGATGGGAATATGCGTTCCTGCGGTGTATTTCCCGTGCTTGTACGGGTTCCGGTCTACCGTGTAGTTGAGGAAATCCGTCCGGATGCCACAGTAATTCAGGAGAGTATTACCTTTCCCCGGGGCGCCGTAGCCGACAACCTGTTTCCCTTGCCGCTTGGCCTGCAGCAGGAATTCTAACAAGTTGCGCTTGATCGCTTTGACCTTCTCGCGAAAACCTTGGTAATAATCAATCCGATTCACTCCTTCCTTCTCCTCCCGAGTGAGCAATTCCGTTATCCGAGCTCCGGCTGGTTGGTCCTGCGACTCCTGATGGCAGACGTAAATTCGCAGTGATCCGCCGTGTGTCCCGAGTTCTTCCACGTCGAATATTCTCATCCCGTGCGCGGCGAAGATTCGAGTCACGGTGAGGAGTGACAGATAGCTGAAGTGCTCGTGGTAGATGGTGTCGTACTGATTCCCCTCGATTAGACGCACCAGATGCGGAAACTCCATCGTTGCCACTCCGGCCGGCTTTAGAAGAATCTTTATCCCACCGACAAAATCATTAAGGTCCGGCACGTGCGCGAGCACGTTGTTGCCGATGATAAGGTCCGCCCTCTTGCCGTCGGCCACCAGTGCTTGAGCTGTCGCAACGCCGAAGAACTCTACCACGGTCGGAATCCCCCTCTGCACCGCGACCGCTGCGACGTTTGCCGCTGGCTCAATGCCCAATGCGGGAATTCCGCGTGCTACAAAATTTCGGAGCAAATAGCCGTCATTACTGGCTAGCTCGACTACCTGGCTCTTCGCCGAGAGATTGAAGCGCGCGGTGATCATCGCGACATACCGCCGGGCATGCTCCAGCCATGAATCGGAGTAGGAGGAAAAGTAGGCATACTCTCCGTAGATATCGTGCGGTTTCACGTATTCCAAGAGCTGCACCAAGAAGCATTCCCCACAGACGAAGACATGCAGAGGATAGAACGGCTCCATCATGTTGAGCTGCTCTTCTGTGATCAGGCTTTCGCACAAGGGAGACATGCCGAGATCGACGAACGTGTGTTTCAATTGAGCCTGACAGAACCGGCATCTTTGCCCGACCAATTGTATCTGGTTGATGATCTGTGGTGAGTTGTCGGTTTTGATTTTCGTGCTCATAGACTCAGCTAGATCCATACAGTTTACTGAGCTGTACCTTTGCCATTGCGTGTTCTGCTTACCTAAGCCTTCCGCCATAGCGATGGAAACATTGCTGACCGACTGGGCGGCAGGGTGCTCTCGGCCCGCTCTAGAAATTTATTATTCATTTTCTATATACGGAAACGGGTGGACCAGGTTCTCGAGAAAGGTTCGTTTCCTACTGAGCCTTGTTGCGTAACACCCTGTTGGTGTTACTGAGTTGAGCGCGGTGCCTCTCAATATTGGCAATCACCATTTTAGCGCACTGCCGTTTCAGGACTTGATCGCAGGCCGAATCAGGATATCTGTGACTTCAGCTGTGGGGGGGAGGGCAAGAGCTTGGACGACCATGGCCGCAACGTCCTCCGGCTGAAGCAACCTAGTGGGCACATACTGGCGTCCCTCCAGTTCGAAAAGGGATGCCTGTAGTGGTGTTGCGGTCCGGCCTGGAAAGACGCTGATCACCCGGACCCCGAAGGCATTCACTTCCTGTCGCAGACCATCGGCCAGTCCCTTTAAGGCATGCTTGGTGGCGGCGTAAGTCACGGTGCCGGGAGCTGGGTGGTTCACCACGCTGGAGTTCACGAAGACAATCTGTCCTCTGTTCGCGCAGATTTCAGGCAGCAGTTGCTTTGTGAGTGCAAAAGCGGCAAGGACGTTCACCGTCATCAGCCTGCTGAATTCCTCCACAGTCGAATCCTCCATCCGCGAAACGGTCATGGCAGCTGCACTGTGTACGAGGCAATCGATGCGCCGGCGTGATGAGCAAATTCGTTGGGCGAGGGCTGCTACGGCGCCAAGATCGCCAAGGTCGGCAACCATCGGGATTGACTTGACGCCCGCACGCGCCGTCAGGCGTTCAACCTCTTCCAGCTTACTCAGTGTTCTACCGACAAGGCAGCACGCAACTCCGGATTTCGCCAACTCAAGGACAATTGCCCGCCCGATACCGCTTCCGGCACCTGTGACCACGGCAACGCCCCGCGATAATCCTGTATTCTCGGGCTCAGGCTGGTTGCTCTGGCTCATTGTCATCATGATGAAGCGGCGGGTCCAGCATTCTTGTCCAAATCCGGGGATGAGCGGTCGAGTCCTTCGCGCGCCAGCAGGCCATGCGCAAGCAATCGTTCAGCAGCACTATGCACAAACATAAAGTCCAACCCCGCGCATTCGGCGATCTGCAGGAGGTCATGATTGCCGTCCGAAAGATTGAGAACCCAGAGCATTGCCATCTCGAGCTGCGGTGAGTCCTTTGCGCCGCCTATCGAGCGGTAAAGTCCCCGCCGGCCCAGTTGGGGTTCGCCCCTGGGGAACAAATTACGGCAGACCCGATTCGATTCCAGCAGGTAAACGATGCGCAGGAGCATGGCCACCGACTCAGCAAGCGACTTCGTGTCAACCAGGTTCAAGTCGTCTGCCGAAGTGTGGTACTCGGGGTACCGTCCATTCGGCGTTCGCATCAGTGCGCCCACAGGTAAGTTAAAGCCCGGGGAACAGTATTGCCGTTCGTCGTAGCCATAGGGAGCGAAGTCGAGGATGGAGCAGTTCGAATCCCGGTGTCGCAACGCATGAACCACGGCCCGGTCAATCTCCGCATTGTTACGGCGAGTCCGCTTGTAGGTGAATGCCCCACGATCCCCCAGGCAGGAGAGGACGAGCCCGTGACGCACTCGTTGCGCGGAGGCCTCATTCAAGGCCAGCCAGGTGATCGATCCAATCGTTCCCGGAATCCAGAGGAAGCGATAGGAATAACGGAGTGGCATCCCGGTCAGCAGCGCCGCGAGACGGGCGGCGACGGTCATGCCCGATAAATTGTCGTTGCAGAGGGAAGGATGACAGCAATGGCATGAAAGCAAGACCTCATCCTCTAATTCGCCGTCGATCCGGAACTCCCCGTAGGTCAGATGGCCGGGTTCGAGGCTCCCATCGATGCACACTTCGTACTCCTCATCCTTCAGAGCCGCCAGTTGCCGGTGCGCGAGGCAGAACCCCCATGTCTCATGATAGTAAGAGGTGCGATACGGAATCCAATCGGGCGTCTCCGGGAGACTAAAAAGGTGCTCCTTGAGTTCCGCCAATCGGATGCGACGGCGCACCGGAACGCTGTAGTTGACCACGTGCAGGTTACACTTCGCGAAGTCCACGACCTTTTCGCCTTGAGCGTTCTTGATCCAAGCCTCCCGAATGTTCCATTCCTTCGGCACCGTCCAATCCAGAACGGGAGTACCGGTGGGCACCTCGCGCAACACCATCGGTACAGTCTGCTGCAAATAGCGGAGGCTCTGGCGCAGTCCGTTTCCGGTGATGCTGCGGCAGATGGGGTAGAGGTCCCGCACCATGTTGTAAAGGGCGGCCCCTTCCTGCTCGAGATCGAACGTCTCGATCACTTCAGCGAGATGTCGGGGAGTGTTCAAAACGAAGGCCCAGGCCAAAAGTCCAATGTCCAAAGTGACTCGAGATCAATCGCGCCTCTTACCTCGGAGATACTTGGCCAGATGAGCGACGCCTTTGGGGAGAGTGCGCGGTCAATCAGCCCGGTGGTCCGAAGAGCCTGGCAATCCACTTTCACGTTCAATTTTGCAGCAACGGCCAGGTGCGATCCTTGTCCGCGATCGCGGCGACTGGCAGGGGCCATAGGATGCCGAGCTTCGGATCATCGAAGCGCACCCCGGCGGACTTGTCGGGCGCATAGAACTCGCTCATCTGATAGAAAATCTCTGTATCGTCTTCTAGGGTCTGGAATCCGTGAGCGAACATCTCCGGCACATACAGCGCGCACCGGTTCTGGGCCGTCAAATCCACGCCGAAATGTTGCAGGTAGGTTGGAGAATCCCGCCGAAGGTCGACAATCACATCCCACAAGGCGCCAGCCGTGCAACGCACCAATTTGACCTCACACGATGGAGGCAGTTGATAGTGCATTCCTCGAATCGTCCCCTTGCGCGCGTTCCACGACGTGTTGCATTGCACGAAGGTTCCCGCCAAACCCTGGCTGTGGAACTCGCGGGCGCAGAACGTGCGTGCAAAAAAACCGCGAGAATCTTCCTGCCGCTCGAGATCGATTATATAAGCTCCAGGTAGCTTCGTTTCGGTGAATATCATGACAGTTTCTGGCTTAAGTAGGTGGCCTTGCCCGAGCTAAACTTTGACCGATCCCCTCCTCGTCTGCTGACGAGGACGGTCCGGTTGCGCAATCGCCCGTGATATGGTGAGTCATTCAGCCTTCATGTGCTAGTTCGATTCTTCCGAGCAACAACACCCAATCTTCGTGGTCGGCGGCGACGGGCGATGTCCATTCGGGACCATCTGCCGCGGACAGACCCGCGTACTCGCCGGTGCGAGGATTGAACCACGTCGCCTCGTAGCGGCCAGGGCCTAGCGTCACGGTCGCCGCGCCGCCATGCGGCAGGTACACAACGTACAGCTTTCCGGGGTCCGCGAGACAGAACGCGGCGGAATTCACCAGCTCGTCGTGTGGGTTCGTTGTCCACCATTCGATGCTTTTGAAGAAATGCACCATCTGGGCGTACCCTTGAAGCATGGTCATCGTTTCGTCACCCCGGCCATTCACCCAGCCGCCGCCGGTGTCCGGTGGCACACCAGTTCCACGTTTAGCTGTTTCTCCGGTGGTCTGATAGCAGCCTGCCATCGCGATCTCCCACGCGGCCCGGCGATCTTCATCAGCCGATGCTGCGGGCGCCGTGTACGGGGCCCACTTCGGGTAGTGGTCTTCATAGCCGTATTCCTCGTTGACCTGCGGGATGATCCTGTCGGTTCCTTCCTGCTGCCGGCGTTGATCCAACATCCAGCGGTGCAATGGCCGGTCCCATCGTTGAAAGCTAGTCATTCCGAACCACAACGACGTTCGATCCTGGTATCGGTTATCTACCGGATGGCTTGTGGCCAAGTGGCGATAAGGATCTGCTTGGTACAGCATGGTCCCCGTCTCGTGTGTCCAAACATCCGAACGGAAACCGTCAATGTCATCGCCGAGATCCCAAGTGACGTTGGAAAACGGTGCAATGCGCGCCACGGCGTAGTTGAAGTAGCGGTGTTCATCTTCGCTGCCCGCAGCCGGGTGAACCTTCGTGTCGTTCCATCCGAAAATCACGGAGATAATCATGTCCTTTTCCCGGGCATAACGCAGCATCCGCTCGAATTCTTGCCAGTAGGAGCAATTGAATCGCGTGTAGTCAAAACCTGGACGTTCGATATCATCCGGGCGCTTGGCCACCCATGGAATGAGGCGAGCGGAAAACCCGTTGCCCGGTTTGATGGGTTCGGTCCAGAAGTGATCCGTCCGACCGTCAAGGAGTATGCGGATTCGGTTAACATCAAGCCGATGGAGCCGGTCGATGCAATCACGGATTACCTTCTCATCCTCCCATCCCATCAAGAGGAACGCCGTGGTGCCATTCAAATAATAGTGCTCACCGGTGCCTTCCCAGGCGAAGTGCCAGGGGTGTTGGGGGTCAACGCGCAAGACACCCCGCCGGCCGCCATCGACCGCTTGAAATTTGCCTCGGTAGACCCAGTCACGACCGTCCTGACGAAACGCAACGGCGCATTCGTAGGTGCCCGGCGCGGAAGGCATGAACCGAACGCGGTAGACGCTCCCGTCCGCCGAATCGCAGAAGCCTTCCGCGGCGATGTCGCTTCCCTGGTCGATCCGCCTCAAACGACCAGAAGCTGTCGCGTCGGTGAATGGATTCTCGGCCGTGGGCTTTCCGACCCAAATAGTCACCTCGACGAATTCGTAACAGACAATCTCACCGGATGACTGAGAGAAGGTGACCTCGGCCGGCGGAGCCGGGTGGGGTCGATGGTGCCGGAGCGACGCGATGAGGCGCCGACCCGCGAAGCTCCACGCGATTCCAAGAACAAGCAGTACCACAACGCCCAGCCCTAGGATACGCCATGCCAGGCTTCGAGATTCAGCTGAATTCATGATTGAAATTCCATTTGTGGTTCTTTCGATCCGCGACCTGCAGCTTGCGCCCTGAACTCGATGCCTTGGCTTGAGAGCTGCGACCTTGGACCTGCGGCTTTCGATACCCGCTGATCGCCGCTTGCGGGGATCAAGGGGCATCCGTCCAGAAAAAGTGGTCATCGATTTGTTGTGTCCGTATCAAGTACTCCAATTGTTTCAGGCGCGTAAACGTCCGGTGCTGGAATACCTCCGACGGCATTTCGATCCGCTTGAACAGATCATAGAGTTGTTTCGCCCCGCGTCGCGCGTCCCAGGCACACTTGAACCCGGGCAAATGCTTGCGAATCTTCTCGAAGGACACGCGGTAGCTCCGATTATCCTGGCCGGGAGCTCCAAAACTCACACGACAGTCAGGAAACACCTCGCCTACTACCTCCGCGATCTCGCGCACGCGATAGTTGTGAGAGGTATCGCCAACATTGAATACTTCATTGTGAATCGCTTCGGTGGGAGCCTGCAACACTGCGATAATCGCACGCGCGATGTCCAACCCATGGACCAATGGCCGCCAAGGTGTCCCATCGCTAGTCATCTTGATCTCCTTGGTCGTCCATGCCAACCCAGCCAGGTTATTCAGGACGATGTCAAATCTCATTCGCGGCGAAGCGCCGTAGGCAGTGGCGTTGCGCATGAAGGTGGGTGAGAATCCCTTCCTGGCGAGCTGTTTCACGTCACGCTCGACCAAGGTCTTGCATATTGCATAAGCGGTCTGGGGATCAACACAGGACTCCTCAGTCACATCGTCCCCTTCAGAGACGCCATATACGCTGCAGGACGACATGTAAACGAAGCGCTTTACTCCCGCCTTACGGGCAAGTTCAGCGAGATGAACCGAACCCTTGTGGTTGATTTCATAAGTAATGGTCGGCGCCAGTTGGCCAGCTGGATCATTGGACAGTTCGGCCATGTGAACGACGGTCTCCACGCCCTTCAGGTCCTCCACCGTGATGTGACGAAGGTCCTTGGCGAGCGTCAGCGGCGGCGTTCCGCCGTCCCGATAGAGCGCACGTTCTTTGTAGAAGCCAGTGTCCAAGCCAATGACTTCATAGCCTTGCCGGACCAACTCCGGCGCTAACAACGAGCCAAGATAGCCTTCCGTTCCGGTTACAAGTACACGTGTAATGATATCTATTTTATTGGTTCTTCCCGAGTCTCATACCGAGCAGGGGGATGTACATGGTACGCGGATGAACGCCGGATCATTCGGATCGGGCTCGATAAAAGCGACACGGCACTAGTCTTGCGTCCGCATCGAGCACTTCAACCTGACCGCTTGTGTAATTGGTTGTCTGGATCGTCTGCAGATTGAGAAATCGTCTGTCAATTCGATCGCTCGCAAGACGCCACAACTTCGCCACGGAGATGAAACGCCGATCTGACAATTGGAGTGGGCAGCGGGGTTAAAGCGAGAAACAGCTAAGGGTGTGGCGGGGGAGTAGGGTGTGGCCGGGGAGTTGGGTGTGACCGGGGAGTTGGATGAGGCCTTGCCGTTGGTGTCGGAGTTGCTGTGGGCGTTGCCGTAGGTGTGAAAGTTGCCGTCGGCGTTGGAGTAGGTGTTGGTGTGGTCGGAGTCGGAGTAGGAGTAGGTGTGGGCGTTGGAGTAGCTGTCGCGGTTGCTGTTGCTGTTGCTGTGGGTGTGGGTGTGGGAGTTGGACTAGGTGGAACTGTACCAGTTGCTGTGGCAGTGGCCGTGGCTGTCGCCGTTGGCCTTGCAGTCGCGGTTGCAGTAGGTGTTGCTGTCGCAGTGGCGGTTGCTGTAGCCGTAGCTGTAGGAGTCGGGCTCGGAGGTACAGTTGCTGTGGCCGTGGCTGTTGCAGTCGCCGTAGGTGTTGCCGTAGGAGTTGTTGTCGGCGTTGGCGTTGGTGTTGTTGCCTCAAGCAGCAACACCCAATCAGGGTCACCAGCGCTATTGTTGCCGGGAGTCGTGAAATCGTGCGTTCCGACGTTGGGGAATGGCGAGCCTGTAACCGTCTGGAAAGTGGCGTTCGTCGGGTCGAACCATTTCGCGGTCACCGGAGCGCCAAAGTTTCCCATCGCTACTGTTAACGTGTGGGCGACAGGCGTGTAGATTACAGCCAGCGAACCGTCAGAAGATTTAGCAGCGGTAGCATAGTCAACTTGGCTTAGATGCACATTGTTGTCGTCGTACGTTCCGTATCCCGCCGTTAGCAAAGTATGGTTCTGGTCAGGCACTAAAGTGTGAAATGCGATGCCGGTGAAGAAATTCTTGAAATAACCTAACTCGGTCACGCACTGGCTGCTTAGGTGCTGTTGCCAGGCAGGGTCGAACCTGTCTATCCAGTAGCTTCCGTACATATGTCCTGCCAAAGCGCCTGCGGTGAGAGACCAGTACTCCTGATGGCGCAGTACAAATGGCGTTCCGAGTTCACCCATGTTGTCTTCGTTTTCGTAGTTCTCTTCAAGAAATAGTACTGGCATAATCGTAGGCTTGTTGTACGCGACCAGCGTTTCCGCATAGGTCGGGTAGTACGTGTAAACTCCGTTGGTATTGATGCGCGGAATCCAGTTCGTATCGTCCTGCGATTCGCTCACGGGAAAATCTAGTTCGATTGTGATTAAATGATTCGAATCGGTACTTCGCAGTCCATCGGCTATTGCGAGAATAACAGCGTCATTTTGCTGAGTTCGCCATTGTTGAAAATCGTTTCCGAAATTCCAGATAATGTTCGGATAATTCTTGTACCGGTTTCCTAGGAATTGACCGTACTGGTTGCAGCGGTTCGTTCCATTCTGAAGGGATGTCTGCGTCCAGCCGCCCTGATCGAGCGGAGTGAAGAGGCATTGTAATCCGTTGGCCGCCGCTGTTTGGACGATGAAATCGACGTGCGACCAGTACGCCTCGTTTGGCGTGGTCAGATCGTAGTAGCCTCCTGCGAGCGTCGCTGTGAATGGGTTATTACCATTTACGTCTCGCCCGTAATTGGGAGAGCCCTCGTTGCCATAGCCGAAGGTGTAACTGTCACAGAGCAATTCTATCCAGAGCGCATTGAATCCTCTGTTTCCTCTATCAGTCAGATACGTCGTAGCATCTGCGTTATTCAGTTTTGCCAGAATGGAATGAGGCGCGTCTCCGATTATCAGGAATGGAACATTATTGCTGTCCACCACGTAGCGGCCGTTGGCGCTTGGATGCAGCGGATAGGCAGGGGTGGCAGCCGCCTTTGCGACTAACACCAGAGATACGAGCAGAGGAAATACCGCCCGGAGTGTCAGCCAATCCCATTTGCGCCCGTCCGGTTTGATCAGCAAGCCCTTGCTGACGCCGCCCAAACGGCTCTTGTGGTTTATTTGCATGAGATTTCCTGCTGGAATCGGGGGGCTATTGTACGTTCATGGTCAGCAAAGTCCAGTAAGAGCTGTACATGAATGCATGCGTCAAGTTTTTCCGTAGTGCTGCAATCGTGGGGATCGGTATTCCTGAGGGCGCAAGACCGTCGGCGTCCCGAACTCCCCCTAGGTTTCGTCGTAAAGATGAGAGGCCGCGTCGCCGATTATCAAAAACGGGAGCGTTGTTGCTGTCCAACCGGTATCGGCCATTTTAAAATTCTTCCGCCACGACCCATGTTTGTTAGCGCTATCTGCGAGGACCGATCGTAAGCGAACCTGTCGCCGCACTCGCCACGCCCGAATACTCGCTCAAGTTCCCCGCGGCATTCATCGCCCGGGTCCGGTACCTGTAGCTGCTCCCAGCGGCCAATCCCGTGTCGTCGTAGCTCGTCCCGGTACTCGTCCCCACCTGTACAAAGCTCGTACTTCCGGGGTCCTGCCGCTCCACGAGATACCCCGCCGCCCCCACGTTGTCCGTTGACGCCGTCCAACTGAGGTTGACCTGGCTCACGCCTAATGCCGTCGCCACAAGATTCCCCGGCGCGCTTTGCGCCTGCGTGTCCGGCGCTGCATTCGCGGCTAGATCCCCCGGTGCACCTGGCGCCTGCGCGTGCAGCACCAAATTCCCACCTTCCCAGTCGTCAATCGCCAGATGATCCCCGGCCGGCGAATAAACCCCGATCCCCGGGCTGCCTCCAACGAGGTTCTCTGTCGCGTCCGTGTAGATCAAAACCGGATTCCCGTTTCGCAGCAACGTCAATTGCACCGGGTTCAACCCCGCTGCCTCCAACCGGATAATGTCGCCGGCCACCCACGTCTCCGTATTGCCCGTGCTCAGGGAATAATAAAGGCCGTCCTTTCGCAGATAGATGCGGTAGTCGTTGGCCCCAAATACAAGGGCTATATAGAATCGGTCAATGGCGGACTGCGCCCGGGCAATCACCCCGTTCCACGGCCCCACATTGCTGATCAGCACCTGGGAATACTGATCTTGGCTAAACGTGTCCCTGGTCCAATATGCGTAACAGTGCGCGTCCTCGATGTCGGGGGTCACCTGGTTGTTGACAATCACCAACGTCTGTTCCGACGCCGGCACCGGCTTGGCCCAGTTCACACCCAGTCCTCCATCCGCACGATTGAAATTGTCACTAGCCGCAATACCCGCCAGCGTCGTCGCGCTTGCCACGCCCGAATACTGGCTCAGGTTCTGTGCGGCATCCGTCGCCCGGACCCGATAACTGTAGCTACTTCCCGCGGCCAATCCCGTGTCGTTGTAGCTCGTCCCGGTGCTCGTCCCCACCTGTACGAAGTTCGTGCTTCCGGGGTCTTGCCGCTCCACGAGATAGCCCGCCACCCCCACGTTGTCCGTTGACGCCGTCCAACTCAGGTGGACCTGGCTCACACCTAATGCCGTCGCCACAAGATTCCCCGGCGCACTTGGCGCCTGCGTGTCCGGCGGTCCTGCACCGAGCGCGCTACTCATGTCGCTCTGGATTTCAGCGGCGCTCAACGCTCGGTTGTAAATCCTAACCTCGTCTATTCGCCCAGCAAAATACTGGCCGTAAAGGCTGTCCCCACCGATCTGCAAAGGATTCGTCGAGGTCGCGATGGCCCCGGTCTGCGCCCGACTGGCTACCTGCACCCCGTTCACATACAACCGAATTGTCGCCCCGTCATAGGTCGCCGCCAGATGCGCCCACGTGTTCGCTGTCAGCGCAGTAGGCCCATAAACTTCTCCGTAAACACCGTTGAAAATGGCCCCTGTCATCGGCACTCCCCCTTGGCTCGAAGTCCCCTCCAGATAGTAGTTGTCGTTGCCCTTGTAGATTACGTCCCGCCACACGCTGCTCACACTGCTCGGATACACCCACGCTTCCAGGGTCATCCCGCTGGTCAATTGCAGCGATGCCGCATTGTTAATAGTCACCAAGGCACTTGTCCCGTTGAACGTCAAGGCATTCCCATACTTGCCCGAGGTCGTCCAGGTCGCCCCGCT
>WNFR01012606.1_pt1 | contig 19237 bp, 14 predicted proteins | sample 5400221 | NCBI WGS metagenome assembly WNFR01 (sample SAMN13153357, study PRJNA577476) | soil metagenome | isolation source: 40 cm soil under Madrone tree | place: USA:California | collected 2016-06-14 | reverse complement strand
CTCGACCGAAACATACCCTTGGCGCATGTCTTCGAGCACGCTTTCGACCGGCCGCGCCAGCGCGTTACCGAGCCCGCCGCCGCCGGGGCGCTCGACCCGAACGATGTCATTTAGGTTGAGACGGTGATCACCGAAACGAGACGGGAGGGTTTTTTCATCCTTGGTTTTGGGGTTGACGATACAAGCGCCTTTGCCGCCCGGCAGGCCATGATCAGTGCCAAAGGGCTCGACGGAATGTTTGTCCGTGCGCATAGAAAAACGCACGTCGTCGGCCAGAATGCGATAATCCCGCGCGAAACCCAAGCCGCCGCGCCATTCGCCGGCGCCTCCAGAGTCCGGGATCATTTCGAAACGCTCGACGCGCGCCGGAAATTCCGACTCGATGATCTCGATCGGGGCGGTTTTGCAATTACTCAGGTGAAACGCTGTCGCCGAGACGCCGTCTTTGCCGGAGCGTGCGCCGGTGCCGCCGCTGAATATTTCATAGTGCACGAAGGCCCGGTCACTCCGGGCATCGCGTCCGCCGAGCACTAGTGCGGCGCTGCCGGAGCCGCCGGAGATGCGCTTTTCCGGGACAAACCGGGCGAGCGCCCTCAGGACCGCTTCCGCAACGGTCAGTGCCGTCGGCATATAGGTATTCACCGCCGCCGGGAAGCGCGGGTCAACGACGCTACCCTGGCGAAAGGTGGCATCGATCGTCCGAGCGAGGCCTTGGTTGATCGGCAGAAAGCGATCGACCAGCGCGACCAAGCAATAAGCGCAGGCGGCGCGCACGAGCGGCGGACGAATATTCGCCGGCCCCTGGGTTTGATCGCTGCAGGCGCTAAAGTCGAAGTGCAGCTTGTCGCCGAGCTTTTTAACTTTGACATGGATTCGAATTCGCCGCGTCAGGTCGATGCCGTCGTGGTCGACGAAGCTTTCGCCTTCGGATTCGCCGTCGGGCCAGGAGGCGATTGCCTGGCGCACGCGGCTTTCCGTGTACGCGGACAACAGCTCTGTGGATTCGAGCACAGTGGCTTCACCGTAGCGATCCATCAGCTCGGCAAATCGTCGCTCGCCCAAACGTGCGGCGCCGACTTGCCCTCTGAGATCGCCGATTACCAGCGCCGGCGTGCGGCTGTTGGCGGTGATCACCGCATCGATCTCTTTGACTGGTTGCAGCCGGGACATGAATTTGACCGGCGGCAGATGGAGCCCTTCCTGGTAAATTTCTCGCGCGTTCCCGGAACCGCTGCCAGGCACAGTGCCGCCGATATCGCTCTTGTGCGCCATGTTGGCGGCGAATCCGACCCATTCGTGCTGGTAAAAGATCGGCGTCAGCACGCCCATATCCGGCGCGTGCGGGCTGCCACCCAGATAAGGATGGTTGATAATGAAGGCATCGCCTTCATGAATTTCACTCGGTGGAAAGCTTTTGAGTATCGCCGCGGCACAAGCGGGAAAGGCGCCCATGTGCAGCGGCAGCACGACGTGCTGCGCGACGACTTCGCCGCTGGTATTCAAAATGGCGCAACTCGCGTCCTGCGACTCACGGATGATTGTCGAATAGCCTGTACGGAAGAGCGAATTTTGCATCTCCTGGACGATACCGGCGAGGCGGGCTTGGATGACTTGGAGAGTGATGGGGTCGACCGATGGCACGGGATCTCTCGGTACTTTTGGAACGACTGGAACGATTGGAACTGTTGGAACGGACCGCTATTGTGGTTCCAATCGTTCCAAACGTTCCAGTCGTAAAATTCTAATCTTGTCCGCGCAACTCGCGGGTCTTTGCCTCGTTGATTGTAAAATCGCCGTCCACCGCGTCGACAACGACCCGGTAGACTTCGCGCGCTCTCTTAGCCGTCACGTAGCCGTTGCGCACGTCGTTGAGCACACGTGCCGGATCGCGGGTAAGGGCGTTACCCAAACCGCCGCCGCCGGGGGTTTCGAGACAAAAAACTTCGCCGGGATGAAGCACGTGATCGGAAAAGCGCGACGGGATCGTTCGTTCCTCGGGCTTGCCGGGATTTAACGTGCAGTGGCCGGTCTTGCCGTCCATGCCGCCGTCGATGCCTTTGGGCGCGACGGTGTGCTTGGTCGAGCGCAGCGAAAAACGAGCGTCGTTGTCCAAGACTTCGTATTCGCGCACGAAGCCCAAGCCGCCGCGAAACTGCCCTGGACCGCCGGAGTCGGGGATCAGTTCGAAGCGTTTTACGCGGGTGGCGAATTCCGACTCGATAATCTCGATCGGCGCGATCTTCGCGTTGGACTGGTTCACGTTGGTGCCGGATACGCCGTCTTTGCCGCTCCTGCCGCCGGAGCCGCCGCCGAAGATTTCGTACTGCACGTAGCCTTTGCCGGTTTTATTGCTGCGTCCGCCGATGATGATCGAGCGGCTGCTGCAGCCGTCGCCGACTTTCTTGTGCGGCGTGATCTGGCTCGATGCTTCGAGCAACGACTCCACCAGCGCGTGCACGGTCGGATTATAGGTATTCACCGGGGCGGGAAAGCGCGGATTGACCACACTGCCGTCGCGCACCTTGATATCGATGCACTTGGCCAAGCCGTAATTGATCGCCAGCGCGGGATCGACGAGGCAGGTGAGCAGGTAACAGCAGGCCGCGCGCACAATGGTCGGCCGGATGTTCGCCGGGCCTTTGGTTTGATCGGCACAGCCGGTGAAATCAAAATGTAGACGATCGCCTTTCTTTTCCATGCGCACGTGCAGGCGCACCGGCTTGTCGAGCTCGATGCCGTCGCTGTCGACGAAGCGCTCGCCCTCGCCGCTGCCGTCGGGCCATGTAGCGATTTCAGTGCGCACCTTGGCTTCGGTCAGCGCGAACAGCTGCTCGAAGGAGTCGAGGATCGTCTGCTTACCGTAGCGCTGCATCATTTCCTGAAAGCGTCTCTCGCCCAGGCGCGCGGCGCCTACTTGGCCGCGCAGATCGCCGACGACAAGCTCCGGCGTGCGACTATTGCAGCCGAGCAGCGCTTCGATGTCCTTGCTGGTTTGATAGGCCTGCACGTACTTGATCGGCGGCACGTGCAGACCTTCCTGGTAAATTTCCCGCGCCTGACTCCAGCAACTGCCGGGCACCGGACCACCGATATCACTTTTGTGCGCCAGGTTGGCGGCAAAGCCGACCCATTCGCCTTGAAAAAAAATCGGCGAGAGCACGGCCATGTCCGGCGCGTGCGGGCTGCCGCCGAGGTAGGGATGATTGGTAATAAACGCGTCGCCTTCGTGCACTTCGTCATCGATGTAATTTTTTAGAATGCCCGCGGCGCACGCCGGGAAAGCGCCCATATGGAGCGGTAACACAACATGCTGGGCGACGACTTCGCCCTGGCGATTTAAAATCGCGCAGCTCGCGTCCTGCGACTCGCGGATGATCGTCGAGTAACCGGTGCGGAACAGCGAGTTCTGCATCTCCTGGACGATGCCGGCGAGACGCGCTTGAATGACTTGTAGAGTTACGGGATCCACCGTTGGCATATAACCTCTAGCCTCGATTGGAACGTTTGGAACTATTGGAACATTAGCGTCACGGTTCCAATTGTTCCATTCGTTCCAATGGGTCCGCCGTTAAGGATAATCATGTCTTCGGGTTCGAAGAGGTCGCGCTTGTAAATCTGCGTAGTGAGCGTGCCGTGTTCTTTGCCGAAGAAAACCTGGCGCTCGCCGGTTTTGGCTTCGTCGATTTTGCGGCCGGTAATTTTTCCCGGCGACAGTTTGGCCTGCGGCACCAGTCCGAGGGAAATCAACCGAAGACTGACAAGTTCGACCGGCTCGGTTTCGGCTTTATGCCCGGAGTTTAGCTCATGCATTGTGTCGAAGCGCTGGCGCATCACTTTAAGGTCTTCCCTTTTTAGCGGCGGCATAATGCAGGGAACGGTCAGCTCGTAGCCTTGGCCGGCGTAGCGCAGATCCAGATAGGGTTCGATCTTGATCTCGTGGTCGCTAAAACCTTCGTCATGCAACTCGGCTTTCGCCTGCTCCGTCAGCTGATCGAACAGCTCATTGATGTCGTTTAAGTCCAGTTCGTCGAGGCCGACGAGCTTCGAGCGCACGTAATCATGCTTGACGTCCGACATTAACAAACCGAGCGCCGAATGAACTCCCGGCGTGAGTGGAATCAGGACGGAAGGAATCCCTAAATCGAGCGCCATTCTTCCCGCGTGCATCGGTCCGCCGCCGCCGAAGGCGACCAGCGTAAAGTCGCGGATATCGTAGCCGCGCGCCGATGAGACCGCCTTGATCGCTTCCTCCATTTTGACGTTAATGATTTTCAGCACACCGTCGGCGGCTTCGAGCAGGTTGAGCTTGAGCGGCTTGGCGATTTTTTCCTCGAGCAGTTTTTGCGCCTTGGGCTTGTTGAGCTTCATTCTGCCGCCGAGGAAATGGTCGGGATCTAAAACTCCGGTGACAATATTGGCGTCGGTGATCGTGATGTTTTCGCCGCCGCGGTCGTAAGACACTGGACCAGGATCGGCGCCCGCGCTATCGGGGCCGACCTGCAAACCACCCACGGCGTCGATGCGCGCGATCGTCCCGCCGCCGGCGCTGACGGTGTGGATGTCGAGCATCGGCAGCGCAATCGGACGCATATTGATTTTGCCCTGGGTGGTGATCACCGGATTGCCCTGATGAATGAGCGCGACGTCGCAGCTCGTGCCACCCATGTCGAAGGTGATGATGTTGTTGATGCCGACCCGCTCGCAGGTGCCCATGGACGCGATGACGCCGCCGGCGGGACCGGAGAGCACGGTGGCAACGGGTTTTTCGCCGGAGCCTTTGAACGTCGACACGCCGCCGTTGGATTGCATGATGTAAAGTTTCGGTGTGGTCACGCCCATCTCGCGCATGCGGTTTTCGAGACGGCTTAGATAATTTGCCATGACCGGTTGGATGTACCCGTTGATCACCGTCGTGCTCAGGCGATAGAACTCGCGGATCTGCGGCAGGACCTCGTAGGAGAGCGACAGCCGCGCTTCGGGAAATTCTTCCGCGAAGATCTCTTTGATCTTGAGCTCGTGCGCCGGATTCAAAAACGAAAAGAGAAAGCAAACGGCGACCGATTGCACGCCTTTCTTCTTGAGCCTGCGCACGGCCGCGCGAGAGGTTTCGACGTCGATCGGCTTGAGCACGTTGCCGCGGAAGTCGACGCGTTCGGGAATTTCTTCGGTGAGATACGGTGGCGCGAGCAGGCGCGGCTTCTCGAAGAAAAGATCGTAAGTCGCCGGGCCGTAACCGCGCGTCTGCTCCATGACTTCATAGATGCCGCGGAAACCTTGGGTGACGAGGAGTCCGGTTTTGGCGCCTTTCTCTTCGAGGAGAGCGTTGGTGCCGACGGTGGTGCCGTGGCAAAAAAAGGATATATCACCGGCTGACACACCCTGGTCGATCAGTTCCTTCACGCCGTTCAAAACCGCCTGAAACGGTTCTTTCGGTGTCGACGGGACTTTTGTAATCGTGATTTCGCCCGTGTCTTCGTCGAAAAAGACAAAGTCAGAAAACGTTCCCCCCGTGTCTACGGTAACTCGATGCTTGAACATAGATGGTTTCGTCTATCACTAAATTTTCGGGGCTTCAATTCTCAGCCGTGTTCTAACGGGTTGCGCGGTAATGTCCCTCTCGGAGTGGTTGAAATCCCTCTCCATCAGTCGAAGCGAAAGTTTGTCATGGCGGTCCTTCGGAAGTCTCAGGATAAACTCCGGCCGGCATCCAGTTTGATTCTCGGCGTGAGTTCAGAAATTGCGTGGATTCCGGCATGCGCCGGAACGACGGAAACGGGAGTCAACTTCCAGACGACAATTTCAAAACCCTTGGGCTTGACCGAGGATGGTTTAATTTGGCGCAACGCGCAAACAGTATGCCGAATGAGGGTGGGGCTGCGTCGACGAAAATTCGCTGCGTCGGGCGATTTATCACCCGACGCAGCCGGAGTGGAAGTCACGCGGCGACGAGATTCCGGTAGTGACCGGACTTGGAGATCGCCGGGAGGCCGCTGATGATTTTCTGCCAGTGATCGCCCATATCTTCGGAACGAAACACGTCGCCCGACGTAGTTGCGGCAAATACTTGCGCCGCCTCGCCGGCTTCCTCAAGACAAAACGCCTCGATGCTCGCTTGCAAGCGGTCGGGCAAACCGTTGCGCAAAATTTCCCAGGTGCGCCCTCCGTCTTTGCTGCGCGAGATGCGCGCGCCGGCGAAATGAGTCGTGCGCCAAGTTCCGGGGGCGTCATGCGCCGCCGTCATAAGCATTACTTTTGGATCAGAGGGACGAAAGACGAAGCCATCCGGGTAGCCGCCGATTTCATCCTCTCGGCGTGTCCACTGGTCCCAGCGAGCCCCGGCATCCGGACCGGTGTAGAGTCCTCGCCCGGTGACCGCGTACAAAAATCGCGGATTGCGTGGATGGATCATCAGCCGGTGCACGTCTTCGTAAAGCCCTGAGAATTCCTCCCAGTGCTCTCCTCCGTCGGCGCTTCGAAGCAAGCCGCCGACTTCGACGGATGCGTAAATCGTAGTCGGGTGGTCGGGATCGAAGTTAATATGCTTCACGTGTCCGATGTGCGGCGGTGCGGGAAAGCTCCACTTGGGTACGCTCGGCACAGATCGGAGCGACGGCAGCTCAGTCCAGTTAGCGCCGAGATCGTCGCTGATAAAAAGATGCGCCGGCTCCGTTCCGATAAATAGACGGGCACGCCCATTGATGCGCTGCAGCGCGAGTGAATACACATCGTTTTGCGTCAGGCCGGTGTCTCGCGATTCCCAGCTCTTGCCGTCGTCAGCGCTCGCGTGCACGGAACCGTGGAAAGCTCCGGCGAAGGTCAAGCCGCTTTCCGGTTCCTTGATGATCGCGCTGATATGCTTGTCAGTCATCGCGCGGTGAATGACTTTCCAATCCGTCGCCGAACCGTCGCGCGCAAGGGTGACAACGCCCTCACGGGTTCCCACCAAAATTTCTTTCGAGGGAAACGGTGAGGTGTAGATCGTTGTACCGCCATGAGATAATCCGATCGCCATAAATTTGCCCTCCCTGAAATTTGTTCAGACGAACGAAAGCCAATCCGAATCTGTATCTTCATTGGCACATACTTGAAATTGAGGCAACGGCTTTATTTTATTAGCGCGCGGCCGATCGGATCGGCCTTCGCACTGGCGCCGATTTCCTTCAGCACCCCGTCGATGATCCGAGTATCGGCCCATTCCGTCACGTCGATTTTCGGAACTTTCTCCAACAACCCCGCTTGATAAAAAAAATCGGAGCTTCTCTTGTACGCTTCGAGATTCATCAATCCGTTTACCGCCCAAGAGGTTTTAAATCCAGTCCAGAGGATCGTCGCGTCGTTGCGGTCGACATCGGGGCGGCGCTTCGTGATGGCAGTTACCCACGCGTCCTGATTATCCGAAAAATACCGACTGGCCTTGAGAATCGCGCTGGTGAAGCGTCGCAAGTGTTCCGGCTTTTCGTCGAGCACTTTACTCGTGACCGCGTTCACTTTTTCGATCACCATGGCGTTCTCGAAATAAGTGTTGTGATCCACCAGGATGTGCACACCGGGTTCTCTTTGGATCGTTATCCATGTACCCACTGAAAGCGAGGTGGCGTCGACCCGTCCGGCTACCAGCGCCTGGGCGCGCGTTGATGGGATCCCCATAGCAACCATCGTCAAGCCGGCGGGAGTGAGTCCGAGCGCTTTCAAGACGATTGACGAGAGCGAATGATCCACGCTGCCGATGCGCGAGACCGCGAAAGTCCTTCCTTGCAGCGCGCCGACGGATTTAAATTCTTCCCGGGCCGCGATGAGAAAATAAAGTCGAGCATCCGGCGAATGAATGGCGCGCATCGATTGGTTCTTGGTCGCATTCATGCGGATGACATCCGAGGTCGACACGTTCGCCACGTCGACGTCGCCAGAGATCATCGCCGCGATCACCAGCGGCGTACCTTGAAACTCAGCCAGCTCCACTTCGAGACCTTCGCGGGCGTAGAAACCCAGGTCCTTGGCAAGCCAGAGCACGGAGTTCGGCAAGGGAGGCGCGGGAGCCGAACCGAGGCCGAGGCGTAACTTAAGCATCTCACGCGGCTTCGATTCGGCGGCATCAATGACATTCGTCGTTTGTAAAGCGAGGGTGGCAAAAAGCGCTAAAAAAAATTTCATAGCTTGATTTCGCGGTGGATACGGCTCATCGGGTCGAGCGAATTATTTCCGAGCTGTCCGGCTGTTCCGATTCGAAACTTGTCAGTAGCGGGTGAGAGTAGAGCTTTTGGTTGTGGGCGTCGCCGTCCGCGGGTTGAAGGCGGTTGAGAAGATCTTTTTCCATGATGTCCAGGTGCTGAAACATGGCGCCCTCGGCTTCGGCCGCGTCGTGGTCGGCAATCGCTTTAAAAATCTGTTCATGCCAGCGCCGAGCGAGCTCATGGCGCGCCGCTCGGACCGACTTTACTTTGGCGTCATCGAAAAGCTTCCAGTAAAACGGCAGACGAAAGAAAAGACTTCTCCCCGATTCATAAACTTGAACCAGGGCGGGATTGTGCGCGGCTTGGGCCAACGCGTCGTGAAACATTCGACTGGGATTGCCCATCGCCGTGTTGCGCGCAATGTCTGCCTCAATCGCCCGCCGCATCGCGTCGACATCGTCCGGCGTTGCGCGCAAGGCGGCCCAGCCCGCTACTCTCACTTCCATGAGCTTGCGCACCTCGAAAAGTTGCTTGATCGACGTCTGGGCTGCGAGCCCGGCGAGATCCGCGCCCGGCAGCAGTCGGGACTCGGCGTCGGCGACCACCGCTCCCCGGGCCGACCGGATCACCAGACCGCGTACACCCAACGACTTCAGCGCCTCCCTGATAGTGGTCCGGCCGACGCCGAATACAGAACACAGGCTCCGCTCCGACGGCAGCCGCTCTCCCGGCTTTAATTTGCCTTGAACAATCTGATCCTGCAGATCCTTGGCAATTCTGTCGACTCGACTGTTAAATTGAATCATTGGTCAGGCCAAAATCTCCTTGACAGTAAGAAATTGCCTGTTATATACCAAAACCAGTATCGTTTGGCCAGACCAAACGTGAACCATCCAAAAATTTTTGCCAAGGGAGAGTCCGAATGAGCTCGATGGAAAAGATCGTCGTCTTTGGCCCGGCATTACCCATGAATTTGGCGCCGATGTGGGTCGCTCACGACAAGGGGTTTTTCAAAGAGGAAGGGCTGGACGTCGATTTACGTCCTGTTCAGGGGATTCCCGACAGTCAACACCCGCGCCACGAGTGGCGAAAAGACGGCGCGATCATTTTTCAATCTCCGGGGGGATCGCCGCCGTTTCGTTCGGTATTGGAAAATCGCGATCACATCGATGGCGAGGTTAACGTCGTGTCCATCGCCAATCGCACGGCCCACGTCTTCGTCGCCAAGCCCTACGTCAAAGATGTTCCGGATCTTAGAGGCAAAAAGATCGCCGGCGATCTCAAAGGCGGTTCGAGCATGGACGCCAAGATGGTGATGCGCCACTTCGGCGTCGATCCGGAAAAAGACGTTACGTGGATCGATAGCCGCGGCAAGCCGCCCAATACGGAACGTTTCCGGTTGGCGTTGTTCGAAAAAGGCGAAGTCGATGCAGTGTGCTGCGATCCACCGCACTGGAACATCGCGGTGCAGATGGGCGGCCATGCGCTTCAGTCGTGCCGTGATCTCTTTTCAATTCCCGAGGCCGGCTTTTCCACTTCGCCCGCCGTAATCGCGGAGAAACCGTTCGTCGTTAAAGGGATGGTGCGGGCGCTCCTGCGCGGCGTGATGGTCGCCAAGTATAGCAAGGAAGAAACCCTCGACTCGATCCTGCGTCACAACCATTTCATCAACCGCGAGCTGGCAAGTCTGGCCTACGAGGAAGTACACAAGGAGTGGGGACCGGTGCTGGACTTCGAAGCTTATCAACGCAAGGTCGATTTTTACACGAAAGAATGGAACCTGCCCAAAAAACCGGTGAGCGACTACTACAACTTCAAATATCTCAAGGAAGTGCTCGACGAACTGGATATGCTGCGCTCCTGGGACCCGCGGATGGATTTGAAAGAATGAGAAACCAATTAAAAAGGCAAAATTAAAAAGTTGAAATCTTAGGGGCTGCGACGGAAGGAGCGTTGGTTGAAACGTATTGCGTTCTTTTTGTTTTTCACGCTGGTGTGCGCGCATCGGGCGAGCGCGGACTCGCCATTTTTTGAAGACAAAACGATTCGCTTGGTTCTCGGCTTCTCGCCGGGCGGCATCAGCGACCTCTGGGCGCGGGCGCTGGCGCGTGCCATGACTCCGCATATTCCCGGCAAGCCGAATATTATTTCGCAGAATATGCCGGGAGCCGGGTCGCTGTCCGCAGCGAATTATATTTACAACGTGGCCAAACCCGACGGCCTGACGATCGGCTTTGTCACGCCGGGTCTTTACTTCAACCAGCTCACGGACATGAAGGAAGTGAAGTTCGACTGGGCGAAGTTTAGCTGGATCGGCTCGCCGGAGCGGACGGTTCGCATCATCTACGGCCGCGCCGACACGCCGTATAAAAACCTCGAGGATATTCGTAACGCGCCAGAGCAGCCGCGCTGCGGCGCCACCGCTTTCGGCACAGTCGGCCACTATTTCCCCAGGCTGATCGAAGAAGTCGCGGGTATTAAATTCAGCATCGTGACCGGTTATCCGGGTGCGGCGGAAATCGATCTGGCGATGCAGAAGGGTGAAGTGCAGTGCCGCGCCGGCAGCCTGGAAGGATATTTCGGTAGCGAGCCGACCCGCAGCTGGTCCAAAAGTGGCTTCACGCGTGTGCTTGTGCATGGTAGTCCGAAGCGTGACCCGCGGCTTCCCGACGTGCCGACCGTCAACGAGATCTTGGATAAGCGCAAAGCGTCGGAGGTGACGCGACGTTTGGCTGTGGTGCTGATGTCTCCGGATTCGATCGGCCGTCCGTTGATCGCGCCGCCGGGCCTTTCCGCCGACCGGTTAACCCTATTGCGCGAAGCATTGATGAAAGCGCTGAGCGATCCAGAGTTCAAAGCCGAAGCGCAAAAAAGAAATTGGGAAGTGGAACCGGTGACGGGTCAAGAGTTGGAAGCGATCGCAAAAAAAGTGATCGTCCAACCACCGGACGTCGTCGAGCGGATGAAAAAAGTTTTGGCGAACTGAAGTCAGATGACAACCGCAAAGGTCGCATCCACTCTTTTTTCCGCCGCGATGAGATTGTGTCGCAATCGTGAAAGCCGCTTCGATGTCATTCTGAGCGTTAGCGAAGAATCTCGCATTTTCTTCCACCTACGAAGACGAGATCCTTCGGCTATCGCCTCAGGATGACATTGCGGTACACTCTCGATGCGAGGAGGAAGGAAAGGGACCTCGTAGTGAAAAAGATTTTGGGGGACAACGATGTACAAAACCACCAAAGAAGAAAATGAGATTCTTACGCGCACCGGACGGGATACGCCGATGGGGGAGTTTTTGCGCCGTTACTGGTGGCCGATCGGTATCTCGGCGCATCTAAAATTAAAGCCGACGTTCATTCGCGTGTTCGGCGAAGATTTGGTGCTCTTTCGCGACGCCACCGGCAAGGCCGGCGTGATCGGCGCTTTCTGCGCGCACCGGCGCGCTAATCTTTGTCTCGGCGATATTGAGCGCGACGGCGTGCGCTGCCGTTATCACGGCTGGCTCTATGACACGAGCGGCAAGCTGGTGCAGATTCCCGGCGAGCCGGCCGACAGCCCGATTAGAAAACAAGACATTCGCCTGCCGTCGTATCCAGTCGAAGAGCTGGGTGGTTTGATCTTCGCCTATTTCGGCCAGCAGCCGGCGCCGCTGGTGCCGCGCTACAATTTTCTCGTCGGCGAGGGCGAGGTTTATATCACGATCCAAGGATTTCAAAACTGCAACTGGCTGCAAGCTCAATTACCGTGAGCATCACTTGCTGATGCCGGGCATCAGCTGCGGCGGCAGCGGCGGGCGCTATCTCACCGGCGGCAAAGCCGGCACGCCGGTGTCGGCGGCGCGCTGGAGCGTGCCAATCGACGACACTCACACATTGCTGATGCGCGTGCGCTTCAAGCCGTCCGACAATCCCGGCAAATACGAAGGCGACCCGTTCAGCCGGCGTTGGAAACCGCCGCAGGAATTCATCGCGCCCTACAAAGAATACCAGGAGTCCGACAATCCGGTTTTGGGATACGAGATACCACCGCTGCATTTCATCGAGGACGGCATGGTGGTCGACAGCATGCCGCCGATCGCGGATCGAGAGAATGAACATCTCGGGCCGGCGATTGACGACGGCATCATCAAGCTGCGCCAGATGTATCTGAGCGAGATCGGCAAAGTGAAGCGCGGCGAGGACCCGAAGTGCGTCGTGCGCGACCCGGAAAAAAATAAGATGATCGTGATCCCCGCCTATGAAAAATGGGTGCCGGAGAGCGAACGAGATCTCGGTAAGAGCGCGGCGGTGGCATAAGAGCATTAGCCACAGGGAACACAAAGGACACAAAGAGAGAGTCTTCGATCGGGAGAATTTATGGCGATTTTTGCCGTGAACGAAGAAGACGTCGAGAAGAAAAAAAGCGGGCGCGGTTATACCAAGTGGCTCCATGTTTCGCCCGGCGGATCGGGTCCGGAGATGATGATTCGTCACTGGGGACCGGATACGGATATCCCGGTGCATAGTCATCCCTACCATGAGATGTTTTACGTACTCGAAGGGGAGATCGAGATCGGCGGCACGATATACCGCGCAGGCTCGTGCATCTACGTCGAAAAAAACACGCCCTACGGTCCGACGCGTGCGCCGAAAGGCGGCAAAGTGCTCCGCTACGCCGAGGCGGGCATCGGAAAGTAGCATGGATGCATACATTGACGCTGACGGGCTGAAAACCTCCTACGTTAAAGCCGGCAGCGGTTTTCCGGTCGTGCTATTTCACGGCGCCGCGCCGGGCGCTTCGGCTCAGGTCAATTGGCAGCTCAATATCGAGCCGCTGGCCGCGGCCGATTTTACCGTCTACGCCTACGATCAAGCGGGATTCGGCCGCACGGATAATCCAGCCGATCTTTCCATCGAATATCGCGTAACCCATGCCAAAGCGTTCATCGACGCCCTAAAACTCGATCGTTATCACGTCGTCGGCAACTCGGTCGGCGGATACATCGCCGCGCGCCTGGCCCTGGAAGATTCTCGAGTCGGTAAGTTCGTGACTACCACCAGCGGTACGCTGGCGCCCAAAGGATCGTCGGAATCGCAAGCGCTGGGACAGAAGCACTCAGATGAGTTGCGCGAGTATGCGCCCAGCTTGGAGAATATGCGCGCGCTGACGCTCGGCACACTGTTTCGCAAGGAGCTCGTCACCGAAGAGCTGGTGCGCGCGCGCCATGAGATGAGCATTGGCAAGAATCAAGAAGCGGCGCAGCTACGGCGCGCAGTCAAACCGCCGCGTCCGCTGTTCAACGAATTGGCCAATCTAAAGACGAAGACGCTGCTCCTATGGGGCGCACAGGATCGCGGCGTTTCGGTGGAGCGCGGCATCCTGCTCTTTCAACTCATTCCCAACGCCGAGTTTCACTTGTTCGATCAATGCGCCCACTGGGTGCAGTGGGACCACGCGGATCGATTCAACTGTTTGGTTACGGATTTTCTCAAGAGCTGAAACGAGGAGCTGCGTCAAAAGTCGAGGAAGAAAATCTTGCGGGATTCTCTATTCGATGAACGAGTTTCATTCCATCCAGCGCAAAATTGAATAATGGACGGATCAGAAAAATTTAGGCGGACGCGAGCAGGCATGATGAAGCGACTTCTTCGCACGGCTTTCGGAGTCCTCGGCTTGTTGCTCGTAAGCGCGCATGCGCCGGCGTCGGCGCAGAATCTCTTCAACAAACTTGTCGACGCCGCTAAAGACGAGATGGCGAAGAAAAGCGGCAAACTTAGAGTGGCGCTCGATTGGCCTGAGGCGGACACGAAAAATGTTCTGCCAGAATTCAAACGATCTTTTCCGTTTATCCGCGAGATTCTTTATGTCCGTGAAGGCGACGTGGGTCCGTTCGCCAATTACTTGATTCGCATCAAGAGGGGAGAATACCCTGACTTCGATATCATGCACATCGCCGGCGAGTTCGAGGCACAGTACGAAAAAGAAGGCGTGTTCGTGAAACCATTGTTTAGTTACAAAGAGATGAACGCCCACTTGCCGAAGGATTGGACGAAACTCGACCCAAGGACTCTCGACCCCAATGGTTACTTCCTCGGCACCACGGCCAATGCGAGGGGAATTATCTGGAACCCGGCTTTGGTTGCCAAAGGAAAAGAACCGACGACGTGGAACGCCTGCGCCGACCCAGTTTGGAAAGGCAAATTTCTCTTCGACACGCGCAACCGGCTGCAGTCGTTGCAGCACGACCCGAAAACCCGCGATAGACAGATCAAATGGCTCAAAGCGGTTGCCGCCAATGGCCCGGTACTTACTCAAGGTCAAAATGCTATGGTGGAAAAAGTGGCGTCGGGAGAATTTCCCATCGCCTGCGGCGTCAACTACACCAGCGCCTATCGTGAGATCGATCAGGGAGCGCCGATCAAATTCGTCTTTGCCGACCCCATTCCCATGGACATCGGTTCGCGGCTTTATGTCACCAAATGGTCGCAGACTCCGGCGACTACGCAGCTCTTCGCCCTGTGGTTGGCGAGCGGCGGGCAGGCGGTCGTGGAGCAATTCGGCTATCGAGGTTTTCCCTGGGATCCGAAATCGAGAAAGTATCCAATGGCCAAGGGAAAGTACGTGGCGGTTTGCGACGCCGAGTGCGCGCGCCGCTGGAGCGATTACAACAAAGAATACGCAGAAATCCTCAACCTACCCGGAGTCACAAAATAGCCTACGCTGATGCCGCGAGAACAAGCCGTTGGAACGGACCAGACGTTGTTCTGCCGCTTGTCACCATCCTGTTTGCCGTCGCGCTGATCGTCGCGCCGCTCTTTTTTCTGCTGCTTTTTAGCCTGCGCCAGGGCACGCCTTGGGAACCCGGCGCGCTCACGTTGCACAATTATCTCGCCGCTTACTCGACGCCGGCGACCTACGCCGTCTTTCTAAATACGGCGATCCTAGCGGGGGCGAGTACTTTGGTTTCCGTTACATTGGCGCTGGTTTTCGCGTTTCTAACGGAGCGCACCGATATGCCGCTTAGAAATCTTGCCTGGGGATTGATGCTGATCCCGATGGCGCTGCCCGGTCTTCTGTTCGCGATCTCCTGGACTTTTCTCCTGTCGCCCAAAATCGGTTTTTTCAATGTCTGGCTGCGAAATCTCTTTAATCTTTTCGGCGCGAGCCTGACCGAAGGGCCGTGGAACATCTACAGCCTGTGGGGCATGGTTTTCCTCGAAGGGCTGAGAGGCGTTACGACGGTTTTTCTCATGCTGGTCGGTGTCATGAGAGCCATGGATGCTACGTTGGAAGAAGCTTCCAGCGTGGCCGGCGCATCGAGCCGAACGACTTTCTTTCGAGTATCCGTCCCGTTGCTCGCTCCGGCAATCTTAGCGGCGGTGACCTATAGCTTCATGACCAATCTCGAATCGTTGGAGGTACCGATCATCATCGGCGTCCCGGCCGCGATCCATGTTTTTCCGACTTATATTTATTTCACGACTCAACGATTCACGCCGCCCGAGTACGGACTGGCGGCGGCTCTAAGCGTCATTTTGATCTTGGTGAGCACGGCTTTGGTTTTTTGCTATCGGCGCATCGTCGGACAGGCAAACCGCTTCGCGACGATCACCGGCAGGGGCTACCGCCCCCGCTTGCTCGCCTTGGGAAAGTGGCGCTATCCCGCGCTCGCGCTGTATTTTTTGTATTTCCTCTTTGCCGTCGCTGCGCCGGCGCTCGTGCTGCTTTGGCGTTCGCTCTTCCGTTATCAGACGCCGCTTTCGTTGGCGGCGCTCGAGCGCATTACGCTGGCGAATTACCGGGCGGTTTTGGAGACCCGCGACATAGCCGGCGTGGTTCTCAACACGATTTGGGTCAGTGCCGGCGCGGCGACTCTCACCATGCTGCTCTCGCTCGTAGCTGCATGGGTGATCGTGCGTGGCAAATTCAACGGCAAGGCGTGGCTCGATAGCCTGCTTTTTCTTCCGCACGCTCTGCCGGGCGTGGTCATCGGGATCGCATTTATTTTTTTGAACGCGCAACCGCCGCTGAGTTATTTGAACCTGTACGGCACCGTTTTTCTGATCATTCTGGCGCTCACCGTGAGCTACATCCCGTTTGGCAGCAGAACGATGAATGGAGCGGTTACACAACTTCATCCGGAGTTAGAGGAGGCGGGCAAAGTCGCCGGTTCGAGTTGGTTGACGATCTTGCGACGCATCGTCTTGCCGTTGTTGCTGCCTTCATTCATTGCCGGTTGGATTTGGATCGCCTCACATTCTCTGCGCGCGTTCTCCTTGCCGCTTATGCTGGTCAATCGCAACAGCATGGTCATTTCTATGGTCATGTGGCGCATGTGGGACGACGGAAACGCCGGTCAGACTACGGCATTGGGTGTTTTGCTAATTTTTTGTTTGGCGCTGTTAGCTTTAATCGGGCGCTGGCTGGTCAATCGGCTCGACCGACAGCAGTAAATGACCAGAATGACCGCCAGCCGAGTACTACCGAGTTGGGTGTCAACAGGCTGCCTATCCCGACGATGCGGCTTAGCATTGCTGTCCTGATTATTTGCTTTGGCTGCGCCGACCGGCCCACTGCGCGGCCGACGCGAACCTGGGTACAACTCTGCGATAATTACTTCGCCGGAGTCGAAAACTTTACGAAAGTATCGCCGGTGTTGTGGCGCAGCTCGCGACCGACAGCCGAAGGTTTTCGCGATCTGAAAGCGACGGGAGTGAAGACCGTCGAGAGCCTTCGTGAAGGGAAGGATGACTTACCGCACCTGCAAGGAACAAAACTAAGCCACGTCCGTATTCCCACGCGCACTTGGAACCCGGAGGAAGCGCAGCTGGTTTTGTTCCTAAAGATCCTGGAAGACCCGAAAAATTGGCCGGTGTTTGTCCACTGCGTCGAAGGGCGCGGTTATTCGTAGCGACTCATCATCCGGTAGTCGGAAACTGGAGTGACGGCGATGAGATTCATTAGATGTTTGACTTTCGCTTCACGCCATCCGGTTTCACAATCCAAACTTTCTTCGCGCACTGAATGTGGAAAAGATGCGCGAGCTGATGAAAGGGCCGGCGTAAATGAGCTATGATGTACAGGGACGAAAACGATCATTTCGCGAAAAGCACGAATAAGCAGATGCTGAATCAAATCGACGCCGAGGCGCTGGTTCTCGCGAGACTCCGATCTCGTAGCGGTGGCGAGCGCATTCGTATCGTTGATAGTCAAACGGTCGAGCGCGCATTCGGCTGGGTGTTCACTTTGGCAGAGGATGTAACGATTCCGGCAAACGAATCGCAAATTAACTTTCCCCAACAGGTGATTCTTAACAAGCACTCCGAGCAACTCGTGGCATGTTCGATTGAGCATTCGCAGGACCAGTTCATCAGGCTTTACGAAAAATTATTGGCTAAGAGCCAAGCACGAGCTAGGAGCTGGTGCCTGACCATTACTTTTCCGTTTCCATGGGGGCGCTGGTGGAAAGGCTCTGTAGCGGAAACGGCGAAAGAGACGGGGTTTTACGAGATCGGCGGAAAGGAGATAGAGCGGTGAGAAGGCTAAATCTCTTGTGTCGCATAGTGATTTGCATCATTGTTTTCGCAGGCAGCGTTGCAGGCCAGGAAAAAAAGGTCGATAGAATTCGCGTCGGCGGCGGTTCCACCTCGGCGACGCAGATGTCCATGTGGCTTGCCAAGGAAGGAAACTTCTACGAGAAGCACGGGCTTAGCGTCGAGGCGATCAGTATTCCCGGCAGTTCCCTGGCGCTGCAGGCCATGCTTGCCGGCGAATTGCCCATCATCCAACTCGGTGGTGCCGCGTCGATCCAAGCGAATTTAGCCGGCGCGGACACGGTGATCATCGCGACCATCGTCAAAAAGTTCCTGTTCTGGATCTACAGCCGGCCGGAAATCGGCCGCATGGAAGATTTGAAGGGCAAGGTATTCGGCACGACGCGCTTCGGCACGCTCTCCGATCTCGCATCGCGATTTGCGCTGCGCTTTTATGGCGTCGATCCGGAGCGCGACATCACGATGGTTCAGACCGGCGGACCGGCGGAAACGGTGACTGCGATCCTGACCGGCAAAATTCATGCGGCGGCGCTGAGCCCGCCGGCGACATTGCAGGCGAAAAAAGTAAAGCTAAAAGAATTGCTCGATATGTCCAAGCTCGACGCCGAGTATCACATCAATGGCGTGGTCACTACGCGCCGTTACTTAAAAACCAATGAAGACACGGTTCGACGCTTCATGCGGGCGTACATCGAAGGGGTCGCCCGCGGCCAGAAAGACAAAGCGTTCGCGCTCAAAGCGATGGCAAGAACATTCCGCACGGACGACCGCGAGGTATTGGAAGAAAGTTATGACCTGATCATCAAAAGCAATTTGGTGCTGCCGCCCTCTCCGTCGGTGCCGGGAATCGCGAGCTTGCTACGGGGATTGGAGCCGACGAACGCCAAAGCCAAGGGGGCAAAGCCGGAAGATTTCGCCGACAGCCGGATCGTTCGCGAGCTTGACCAGAGCGGATTCATCAAGGCCGTACAACAGTAAGGCGTTCAAAATGTTCAAGCCGTTCAAAACGTTCCATTCGTTGGAAGAAGCCGAACGTTCAAAGTTCAAGCGTTCAAGGTTCAAAGTGTCGATCACGTATTAACTCTCATAACCGGTAAAACCGCTTGGCGCTGTTGGATAATGTTTTTTGAACCCAAGAGGATCTCGAACCTAGCCTTCCTGTGACACTTGCCGTTGTATACAGCTTGTTATACAAGCTGAGCGCATTAGTTCACTCGGAGAGCTTTGGGATGGCCGAATCAAGTCGGATAGTTTTATGGCTAAGAAAAAGCAGCGCGCGCCGTCGATCGCAGAAGCGCGAGTCTATCGGGAGCTGAAGAGGGCGATTACAGGCGGTCAGTACCGCGCCGGCTCAGTGCTGGTTCAAGAGGAACTTTGCAGACAATTCAAAGCCAGCCGTACGCCGGTGCGCGATGCGTTAACCCATCTTCAGGCAGAAGGGTTGGTTGTCGCGATGCCCAACAAGGGCGTCGTCGTTCGTGATTTTTCGCCCAAGGATGTGCATGACATTTACGAAATCAGAGCGCTGCTGGA
>WNFR01003826.1_pt1 | contig 19237 bp, 18 predicted proteins | sample 5400221 | NCBI WGS metagenome assembly WNFR01 (sample SAMN13153357, study PRJNA577476) | soil metagenome | isolation source: 40 cm soil under Madrone tree | place: USA:California | collected 2016-06-14 | reverse complement strand
CTTGATCACTGTTTCGCGCGCGCGCAATCCCATCTCGGTCAGGACGCGAGGCGAACGCGTGATTTCCTGCATGGCGTTGGCTAACGCGACGTGGTCCTCCTCGGGCACAAGCCACCCGGTGCGTCCATGCTCGACCGCTTCAGGGATTCCACCATGTTGCGTCGCTGCCACCGGCAGTCCGGTTGCCATCGCTTCAAGAATGGAGTTTGGGACTCCTTCCTGATTTTTATCGGGTGGCATTTCGCTCGGATGGAGAAACAGATGCGAGCTCGCGTAAAGTTCCATCAGCTTCGGCTGTGATAGAAATCCTATAAAGTGAACGTCCTTGAAAATGCCTAGGCCGGCAGCAAGCATTTCTAATTCCGGCTGTAGCGGCCCCTTTCCCGCGATATAGAATTTGGCCTGCGGATGATCCTTTTTGAAAATTGCGAACGCGCGCAAACTCGTCGCTACGCCTTTTTTGGGAATCAAGCGACACGCCTGCATTACTCTCCAGTGGCCATCTTGTGGGGGTTGTCGATCAACGAATGGAAATTCATCCAACGGAACGCCTGTGCGGTTGATACGCAGCTTTTCAGGCGGACAGCCAAATTCGCTTAGCCGATCAGCAAGTGACTGCGAACGGGCGAAAACTAGCGGCACAGCCTCGAACAGACGTCGCAATTTTTCCGGATAATCCACGATATCCTCTTTAATCGCTACATCGGCGCCATGGAAAGATACTACGCATGGTTTGTTCCACTGTTCGATGAACGGGAGCAGGTGCACGCCAGTATGGCCAAAGTAAATGTGCATGAGATGAGCACCGCGCCGTTCCAGGAGCGAAGCCAGTAGTTGATATTCTCCCCGATAAATAACCGGCGGACGCCGTTTCACGAATTTAAGCCACCCGTGGCGCAAAAGGTTCATGCGCTGCGTTGGAATAATTTCGATATCAGGAAAAGGGAAACGTTCTGCATTTTGCAGCTCCTTGGTCATGACAAAGGTCTTGACCCGGCGCAGCCCTTTTACCTGCCGGTAGATGTGCAACATCTCCGGCTTGAGAAAGCTCGAGCAATAGCTTGCTATAACACGCTTGGCCATAAAGAAGTCCTGAGTCTGTCTTAGACGGCGTCCTTTGTCTACTTGTTAGTTAGCGGAGTGCTGAGGTTGCGTTCCCTGGAAACAAGGATGTCGAGCTTGCGCTGGTCAGCACCACTTTTCAAGTTTTGTTTTGAAGGCCTCGATCCCTTGGCCCGTTGATGCAGAGACCGGCGCCAGTTCCACCGTAGGGAACGAATTTTGCAACGTCTCTAGATTTTCTCGCGCCGCAGGCAAATCTATCTTGTTTGCGATTATGCACCACGGGCGTCCTGACAGTGCCGGATCGTACAAATCAATTTCACGGCGAAGGTTTCGCAAGTCCTCGACTGGATTTCGCCCCTCGCTGCCTGCAACATCGACAACGAAAAGCAAGAAAAGACAACGGGTGATGTGCCGCAGAAAATCGTGTCCCAGACCGAAATCGCGGTGGGCGCCTTCGATTAAGCCCGGAATGTCCGCGATGCTCACTCGACGGTAACCGGGCAATTCAACCACGCCGATAATTGGGTGCAGGGTCGTGAACGGATATGACGCAACTTTTGGACGCGCAGCAGAAATCCTGCGTAAAAGCGTAGACTTGCCTGCATTTGGATAACCAACCAATCCCGCATCCGCAATCGTGCGCAGCTCGAATAGAAAATGTCCTTGCTCGCCTTCTTCGCCCTCCGTGTACTGGCGCGGTGCACGATTGCGCGAACTCTTAAAGTGCACATTCCCCTTCCCTCCCGCGCCGCCGCGACAAAGCACGAATTCCTGACCATGATGCGTAAGATCGATAAGTGGCGGAGAGGTTGATGGCTCGACGCTCGCATTGACTACATCTTTGTCGGGCGTTTGATGTTTGATGTTCGATGATTGATGATCTCGGCCTTCTTTCCGCAATCCTTGGTCCGCATTCCGCGATTCGTAAACAATCGTTCCCACAGGCACCTTCACGATTTTCGCCTGCGCGGAACGCCCGTGCATCTTCTTCCCTTGCCCATGTCCGCCGTTCTTCGCCTTGATGATTGGCTCGTAAAAAAGATTTGAGAGATTATCGACGTGCTGATCAGCTAGCAAAACCACGTCGCCTCCACGTCCGCCGTCACCACCGTCGGGTCCACCTTTGGGCACGAATTTTTCGCGTCGAAAACTAACGCAGCCGCGCCCGCCGGTGCCGGCCTGAGCGAAGACTTTTATGCGATCAACAAACATAGATCCACTTATAGTATATCGTGTTGAACCAGTGCGGCGCCGACAGAGGGCCGCTACCTAAGAGTCGCGTAAAGAGCCTTTGTTTTCCGTGCGATCGCGGACCAGCTAAATTTTTCTTCGGCGCGTTTGCGTCCAGCTTTGCCGAATTTTTCGCGCAGCTTGGGATCGGCCATGAGCTGATTAATGCGCGCCGCGAGATCGCGCGCAAATTCCTCAGGATTTGCCGGCTCGAAAGGGCTCTCTTTCATTTGCTCGAGCGGAACCAAAAATCCAGTTTCTCCATCGACAACTACTTCCTTGATGCCGCCGACCGCACTCGCCACCACCGGCGTCTCACAGGCCATCGCTTCCAGATTAATGATGCCAAACGGTTCGTAGATGGATGGGCAGCAAAATACGGCCGCATGCGAATAAAGTTCGGTCGCCGTTTTTCGGTCCACCATCTCATCGATCCAGACGATATCGGAGCGCTTTATCCTCGCCGTCTCGACTGCATTTTTCATTTCCTCCGCAATTTCAGGAGTGTCGGGAGCAGCGGCGCAAAGCACGATTTGAAATTGCCGATCCATGAATGGGATGGCGCGGACAAGATCCATGATTCCTTTTTGGCGCGTGATACGACCGACAAAAAGAAGATACGGCTTAGCGGGATCAATCCCGTAACGAACCAGCGCTTCGGTTGAATCGACTCTTCGATACTCTTTGGGATCGATGCCGTTATGGATTACACGCACGCGCTTGAGATCGACGTCGAATAATCGCTCGATGTCATATTTGGTTTCGCCTGAAACGGCGATGATCGCGTTCGCCATTTCCAGTGCAGTTTTCTCGATCCAGAGCGAGAAATCATACCCGCCACCGAGTTGCTCCCGTTTCCATGGCCGCAACGGCTCGAGCGAGTGAACCGTAATCACCAGCGGAATCCCATAATTGAGTTTCGCCAAAATACCGCCGAAGTGGCTGTACCACGTGTGACAATGGACAAGATCGGCATCGATGTTTGTCGTATTGAAATCGGTGCAACGACGCACGGCGCCGAAAGCGGATTGTAAGGACTTCGGACAAGTGAAATCGCTCGTGTCGAGTTCGAATCCTCTGACTTTTAGATTTCCTTCTTCGAAATCTTGATCCCCGAAGCAACGCACTTCCACCGGCATCGACTTGGCCAATTCGCGTGAGAGGTAATCCACATGCACGCCTGCACCGCCGTAAATACGCGGCGGATATTCGTTCGTGAGAAAGAGAACTTTCACGCAGCAAGAGTAGAGCAAGTCTCCGACTTGCTGTTAAATCAATTCGCCAGTTATTCAGCAGCTGCGGGTTGCGCCTTTGAAGCTTTTTCCGGGGGTCCGCTAATTTTTCACTTTTAGCAGCAACACCGGCACGTCCACCTCGTGCCGTACTTTGTCCGCCGTGGCGCCATGAAGAATGTCACCGATCAAGCGGTGACCATGCGTGGTCATTGCGATAAGATCGACATCTTTCTCGCGCGTGAGCTTGATGATCTCGTCCGACGGTTCGCCAAGCGCGAGCACCGCGTCGCAGGGGAAACCTTCTCCCGCCAGCTGGCGGCTGCGTTTTTCCAAGTAGGCACGGTCCTGTTTCATCTCCTCGCTTTCAGCGAGCTGAAGCTGATCGAAATTTCGCGCCACCCAGCCATCGGAAACGTGGACGAGGAGCAGCCTCGCGCCGGTCATGCGGGCGAGCGGTTTGATGTGAGCCAGAATGGTCTCATCGGCCGGACTGTTTTCGAGCGGGATGAGAATATGGTGATACATAGGCGCCGCTTACTGGGTCGGAGCTGGCAGACGGAGAAATCCGTAAACAGCTTTGAGGATCGCGTCCGGCATAAAGGTATCGAAGAGCAGCTTCACGTTGAGCACAATGATAATGCCTGCCACCGTCCAGCCGAGAATTTTCAACCAAAGCCTGTTGGCAAACTCACCCATCTTTACCTTTTCGTCGGTAAAACGCATCAACGGCCAGACGGCGAAGCCGAGTTGCATGCTCAAAACTACCTGGCTGGCCACCAGTAATTGCGTGGTTTTGCCTTCACCAAAAATGCCGATCACGAGTACCGCAGGAATGATCGCCACCGCTCGCGTGATTAGCCGGCGTAGCCACGGGGTGATGCGAAAGTTAAGAAAACCTTCCATCACAATCTGGCCCGCGAGCGTGCCGGTGAGGGTCGAGTTTTGTCCCGAAGCGAGTAACGCTACCGCGAAAAGAATGCTTGCTGCTCCCACGCCGAGCAACGGACTGAGCAGTTTATAAGCATCCTGAATTTCCGCTACGTCCTGATGCCCGGACCAATGGAAAGCAGCCGCCGCGAGCACGAGGATCGCGCCATTGATAAACAAGGCAAACATGAGCGCGACACTCGAGTCGATGGTGGCGAATTTGATCGCCTCGCGTCTGCCCACGGGCGTCTGCTCGAACTTCCGCGTCTGCACGATGGACGAATGCAGGTAGAGATTGTGCGGCATCACGGTTGCGCCAATAATGCCAATACTGACGTATAGCATTCCCTGATTCATGACAATGTGCGGACCGGGAATGAATCCAAGCATGACGCCTGTGAGACCCGGCTTGGAAAAAACCAGCTCGGCTGCGAAACAACTCCCGATGGTTGCAATCAACGTGATCACGAGAGCCTCAATGTAACGGAACCCCTTGGTTTGAAGATAAAGCACCGCCAGCACATCCAGCGCGGTAATGATGCACCCCCATACCAGCGGAATTCCAAAAAGAAGCTGCAAGCCAATGGCCGACCCGACAACTTCGGCCAGATCGCACGCGGCGATGGCGATTTCACAAAGAATCCAGAGAAACCACACGGTTGGTGTTGAATAATGGTCGCGGCAGGCTTGGGCCAAATCGCGCCCCGTAGCGACGCCGAGTTTGATGCACAAATGTTGAAGCATGATCGCCATGAAATTGGAGATCATGACGACAGCCAAAAGCGAGTAACCGAACTGGGCCCCGCCTGATAAGTCAGTGGCCCAATTGCCAGGATCCATGTAACCGACGGCGACCAAAAAACCTGGGCCGGAGAAAGCGAGCAGCTTCCTCCAAAACGAAGCAGTTGTAGGAACGACAATGCTGCGGTGGACTTCCGGCAGCGAGACTTGTCCCGCACGCTTGCGCCAACCGATTGCCGGCTCCGGCACAACAATACGGTTAGATTGATCCATGAATTCGAGTGATTTAGGTTGGCCTAATTTAGTTGTATCATTATATGATTCTGTCAACAGACAATTATTTATTTGGTTGACTATTTCACTCTGCTTTCTATTCTTCAGCCCGTGCCCGGTAAAAACTCTCCCTCTGCGTTAGGCAGTTCTTCCGCAGTCGAGGATTACCTCGAACGAATACTCGAGCTGATCAATTCCAAGGGTTATGCCCGCGTCGTCGATATCGCCTCCGCCCTAAAGATTTCGCAGGCTAGTGTCACCAACATGGTGCAGCGCCTGGACGCGGATGGTTTGCTCAAATACGAAAAATATCGCGGCTTGGTTCTAACCAGCGCGGGTGAAAAGCTGGCGCGCAATATTGCCCACCGTCACAAACTCCTGACCGATTTTCTGAAGCTGCTCGGTCTCAACGATCGAGTGATCTATCACGATGTGGAAGGAATGGAGCATCACATTAGTCCGCCTACTCTCCGTGCCATCGAAGCTCTGGTCGGGCAGTTGCGGCGGCGCCCCGCTTTTCGCGCACGACTTAGACCGCTGACTCGCTAAGATCGACAATCGCACCTGGCCGGCAGCGGATGGTTAGCGTGATCGCCCGGCAACACACCGTGCAATCTTCAATCAACGTTTGCTCGGACTCAGACGTGTCGATTTCGAGCGGAAAAACTTGCGCGCAATGCGGGCAAGTAACTTGGGCCTCCGCAATCAAATCCATTTGTTGTAAGGGCGGGATTCAAGGCGAAGCGTCCGCTCTTGTCGCCGTTTCGGCTGGCGACTCGCTCGCTTTTTTGAAATGCAATTGGCCGACCCGCCGGCCGTCCGTTTGCGAAACCGTGACGCAGTAATTGTCGATTTTTACTTGCTCGCCCTGCTTCGGGAGATGGCCTAACAAATGGGTGACGTAGCCGCCGATGGTGCTGACGTCCGCGCTTTCCAAATCCAATCCGGCGGCATCACGTAATTCGTAAAGCCCAAGAGCGCCGTCCACGGTGAACTCGTTTTCATTGATCTTGCGAAATTCTTCCTTTTCAGAATCGAACTCGTCTTGAATGTCGCCGACCAACTCCTCAAGCACATTTTCGAGTGTGACCATGCCAACCGTGCCGCCGAATTCGTCAACAACAACCGCAACATGGGCGTGTTTACCGAGAAAGAGATTGAGTAGTTTCTCAAGCGACATCATCTCCGGAACTGGAATCAGTTCGCGTTTGATGCGCATGAGATCGGGATGTGGATCGCGCATCATGGGCACGAGTTCCTTGATGTGAATGAGGCCGATCGTGTTATCGAGATTTTCCCGGCAAAGCGGGAAACGCGTATGTCGCGATTCGATTGCCTTTTTGACGTTGGTTTCGAAGCTGTCTTCAAGGTCGAGATAAACGACTTCGCCGCGTGGTGTCATGATATCGCGCACAACGCGATCGCGCAGATCGAGCGCATTGATGAGCAAATCGCGTCCGAGGGTGGAAACTTCGTGCGATTTTTCGCTTTGCTCGAGGATCAGTCGCAACTCCTCTTCGCTGTGTGCCAACTCCGCACCGGAGGCGGGTCGCATGCGCAACAGTCCTTGCAGCAGCAAGTTCGAAGATTTGTGCAGCAACCAAATCGCAGGACGGAAGAAGAGATAAAACGCGCCGAGGGGACGCACGATTCGTAAGGCGACCGATAATGGGTTCGCGATCGCAGTGTATTTCGGGCCGAGTTCACCGAAGACGATGTGCAGAAAAGTGATACCGACAAAGGCGAGTGCGACCGACACCGACGTGACAACTCCGTGCGAATGAATATTTACGAGAGCGAAGAACGGCTCAAGGATTTGCACCAGAAACTGTTCACCGACCCAACCGAGCGCGAGACTGGCGAGGGTAATGCCAAGCTGGGTCGCGGAAAGATACGCGTCGAGATGGCTACGGACATGCTTGACGAAGTTTGCTCGGATATTCCCCTCTTCTATCAAAGCATCGAGCTGGCTGCCACGCACCTTAACAACGGCAAATTCGCACGCGACGAAGAAACCATTAAGCCCGACAAGCGCAGCAATAGCCGCGATTTTGCCGATCAAAACACCGGGCGAGTCCCAGTGTTCGATGATCGTTTCAGCGATGGGCGCTGCCGTCAAAAACAAAAATAGAAAGTTCATTGCGCGGTTGCAACCCGTGCATCCGAGACCCCATCGAACACGAATTTACCAGCTCGATTTAGTTACGCCAGGGATGAGCCCTTGCGAAGCCAGTTCGCGAAAAGTGAGACGCGAAACCTTGAAGCGGCGAATGAAAGCGCGCCGGCGGCCTGTCACTTTGCAACGGTTAACCACACGGCTCGGGCTGGCGTCGCGCGGAAGCTGCGCGAGGCCGGCATAATCTTTTTTCGCCTTCAACTCGGCGCGCAATGTAGCATACTTCTTCACCGTCGCGCGCTTGCGCTCGTTGCGATTAATCCAGGCAGTCTTGGCCATAAATTGAACGCGTAAGCTAATGGAGAAGGTTCGATTTGCAACCGGTTTTCAGACTTGGCGAGCGATCCGATTTCCGGGAACGGATTTAGCGACCGCTTCGGATCAAATGGCAATTAGTCCAAAACGCCCGCGCGCCTCTTCTGCTTCACCAGCGCGGCTGTCGAACGCCCGCTAGACCGAGCAGAGCCGCGCTTCTGCTTCAGGGATTGAGTGCGATTAAGGCTGTCCTGAAGCACTTTGACAAGATCGACAACATTCGTCGGTGAGGGCGCAGGCGCCACTCTGCCAGGGATTTGTCTGTTCTTTGCTTTCTGCTCGATGATCTCCATCAATGCCGTCCGGTATTCGTCGCGATATTTTTCCGGCTCCCAAGAAACCGCCATACTGTCGATGAGCGCTTGGGCCATTTTTAGTTCTTTGTCGGTAACCCCTGTGGCTGATCCGTTCTTCAAAATTTCCGCGCTAAGGATTTCGCTCGCGAAATGCATCAGCTCCAGGATAAGAAATAGTCCGTCTGGTTTCACCGCGGCCAGGTGCTCGCGATTGCTAATGACGACTTTGGCAATGCCAATCTTGCCCGTCCCGCTAAGCGCCTTGTGCAAAACGGCGTATGCCTTCTCCCCACCCTTCTGCGGCTCCAGGAAATAAGGCTTGTAGAAAAACTTCGGGTCAACCTGTTCCAAGTCGACGAAATCGGTGATGTCAATGGAATGAGTGGATTCGATGCGGACCTTCTCGAAATCCTCCTCTTTCATGACAATGTAACGGCCACGTTCGTATTCGAACCCCTTTACGATCTTCTCGGCCGGAACCTCTTTTGAGTCAGCTTCGGCGACTTTTTTGTACCTGATAGGGCTAAGATCGCTGGAGCGGAGTTGCCGGAAACTAAGCTTCTCCTCGCGTGTGGCCGGATAAACAGCCACCGGAATATATACTAGCCCAAAGCTGATGCTGCCTTTCCAGATCGGACGCATATCGCGGGACTTTTTTCCCACACCAGCAGGAGCCTGTCAACTTCAACCGGCTTGCCGCTGCTGGGCCGATTTGCCTTGCAAGTTGAGCAAACGGTCTGATGTTGAAACCGATCTATGAGCCTCATTGCCAGCTTCATGAATTTGGCAGGACCGGATTTGATCATCATCTTGTTGATCATTCTCGTTTTGTTCGGTGCGAAGAAACTACCAGAACTCGCGCGCGGAATGGGCCAGGCAGTGAAGGAGTTTCAAAAAGCCAAGGACGAGTTCAGCGACGAGTTGCATAAGGCCGGGAAATCTGAGAACGAAACGGCGAAGTCGGACGTAAAACCGGCGGAATCGACGGTGCCCCAAATCGAGATCCAGCCAGCGAGCAGCGAAACGCGGCCCGACGCGGAACCAGGCAATCAACCCCGCGGCAATGCTGATCAAGTTTAGGGCCATAAGAGCGGCGGCTATCAGTTTCACAGACGTTTGATCGAGTTGCTGATCGAATGAGGTTTTACTGGTCAGTTGACCTACGCCGCGACTTGCGACAAAATCGCCACTTCTTTTATGTCCGACACCAATCTGCGCACTCTTATTAAGGAGATGCTGGTCAAAAACTTGATGCTGCAGACCACTCCGGATCAGATTGCAGATGACCTTCCTTTGTTCGGCCCGAATAGCCTCGGCCTCGACTCGATCGATGCGCTCGAACTGGCAGTAGGCATGGAGAAAACCTTCGGCGTGGGCGTCCCAAGCTCTGAAGTTGCTGGCAAGGCGCTTCGAACCGTAAATACGATTCACGATTATATTCTCGAAAAACGTGGCGCGACCGGTTAAGCTGCCACGAAGCCACCGGACGGGTTCGATCCAAGGTGAACATTCTCTACGTTGAGAGCAGTCGCAGCTGGGGCGGACAAGAATATCGCACCTGCCTCGAAATCAATTGGCTGAATGCGCGGCGGCACAACGCATGGTTGATCTGCAATCCAGACAGCCAGGTTCTGCTCAAGGCACGCGAGCTCGGTACGCGAGCTATCGCAATGTCGTTACGGCGCCGGTTTGATCCATTGCTTTCCTGGCGACTCTGGAGATTCTGCCGCCAAAATCAGATCGGTCTTCTCAAAACCTACAGTTCGAAAGGCCACTGGCTTTGTTTGCCGCTCTATTTTTGTGGAATTCCATTAATCCGCGCGCGCTGTATCACAGATCCAATCGGAGGCAAAGGACGCGCTTTCATTTTCAAGCATGGCTGTTCGAAAATCGTTGCCGACGCATCGGTAATCAAACGGCAGCTCGTGCAGGAAAACGGAATCGACCCTGCAAAGGTCGAGGTCGTCGGCTCGGCCGTTGATCTTCAAAAATTTAGACCGCCACGCGATCGAATGAAATTCCGGCGCGAAATGGGTTTCAGCGCAGACACGCCACTCATTGGCAATATCGGTATGATTCGTCCAGATAAGGGTCAACTCGTCTTGGTTGAAGCGTTTCACGGCGTTTTATCGGAGCGTCCTGATGCCCGTCTCGTCATCGTGGGACAGGGTACCGGCCAACTGAGGCGCGGCATAAATGTGAGGAACGCGATCGATCGCGCAGGATTGGCCGACAAAATTTTCATGGTCGGATATCGCTGGGACACACCCGATGTTTATGCTGCTTGCGACATAGTCGTGATCGCTTCACTGCGCACCGAGGCGTCCCCGATCGTTCTGCGTGAAGCTTTCGCCAGTGGCCGTCCTGTCGTCGCGACAAATGTGGGCGACATTCCGGAAATCATCCAGCACCGGCAAAACGGGCTACTGATCGAACCGGGCGATAGCAAATCTCTCGCCGCTTCGATCCTGGAGTTGATTTCCGATCAGAAACTGGCCGCGCGCTCTGCGGCAAACGGCCTGCGCTACGCGACTGAGCATTTTTCGTTTGACGACATGATGGAGACAAAGTTTCAAGTCGATGCTTCATTGATAGGCACAGAGGCGGCAGGACCGCTTTCCTCGCCCGATGACGCGCCTGTATCGACGCAGCCGGTCAGACCCGTGGAGATGGCCTCACGCGATTGTTGAGGAATTAATCGCGTCGATAAGTTGACGAAAGCGGCCAAAGCTGCGCCGATAAGGAGTGAGAATCAGTCGGGGGAGATTCAAAATCTCGGGTTCGTTCTTCTCCTGACGCAGCGCGGTACCTTGCACGATCTCGCCGCTCCGAACGATGTCTGCGAATTTCTCGTTAAGATCGACAACCGCTTTTTTTGATAAGCGGTGACAAATGCGAATGACGAGTCTTTCGCCAACCCAACGCGCTGACTGATAGACCTTGTAGAACTGCAAAATTTCCGCGACCGCTTCTCGGACATTGTGGACAACTTTAAAGAAAGAAAAATCTTCCTGCGAAATGAAGCCAAGCTTGAGCAGATGCTCGGTGAGGAATTTCATCCATGTCTCCCAATAATTTCCATCTGGCCGGTCGAGGAGGACCACCGGAATCACACGCGCTTTCCCGGTCTGCATAAGCGTGAGCACCTCGAATGTTTCGTCGAGTGTGCCGAAACCGCCCGGAAATAGCGCGAAAGCGTCTGTTTCTTTCACGAAGCTCAGTTTACGGGTAAAGAAGTAATTCAAATTGATCAGTTTGGGATCGCCTTCGATAACTTGGTTGGCTCGCTGCTCGAACGGCAAACGAATGTTCAGGCCGAAGCTGTGTTCGCGGCCTGCGCCACGTTGCGCTGCGCCCATGATGCCATCGCCCGCGCCGGTTATCACCATAAAGTTGTGCGCGACCATTTCCCTCCCGAAATCCTCCGCGACCTTGAACTCCGCTGCATGGGGCAAAGTGCGAGCCGAACCGAACACGGCAACTTTCCGGAAGCGTTGAAATCGCGCGAAGACCTTTGCCGCATAGCGCATCTCTTTTACTGATCGATTGATCAGCTTGAGATCGGCCACGTTCATCTGATCGCGCGCGATCTTGAGCGCCGTCACGATCATCTCCTCGATCAGCTCGGAAGACTTTTCCGTTCCCCAGTCACGGACGAGCTCGCGCACCCGCGTGTTAAACGGCGGATCGACAGTCCATTGCTGCCGCGACCGTTGACCATGGGTTGCGCCTCCGGTGAAATCTTCCACGTCAAATCTTTACCGTGCAGTACGGCCGACGCACGGGAAAACTTTGCTGCTATAACCGCTTCGCTGTGCGGGGCGAGCGCGTCGTTACACTGCAATTAAGTCCGTGAGGATCTCGCGCATGTACCGGATGGGCAGCGAATAATGACCAGCTTTATCAATGTAGCGCGCTTTACAATTAGGCAGACGCTTCGCGACCTCTTCCGCCACACGAAACGAAAATGCCCGGTCTTGTATGCCGTGCCAAAGCCGCACCGGCACATCGACATCTTCCAACTTGAAACCCCACGGCTCGGCATAAACTTGTGCGTCAATCATTAGGCCTTCGACAGATCCCCGCCACGCTCGCCGCGCGCTTTCAAAACACGCTTCGAACGGCGCGTCGTCGTGCAGGACCGCCGCATCGTAAGGATGCAAAAACTTCAGGATTAGCGGACGCAATCGAATTGGAACTCGCCTGGCGGCAAAGGGCTGCCCGATATGAAATAGTATTCGCAGGAGTTGGGGAGATGTTCGGCGAAATTTCAGCATCCAGCGATAAAGTCTCAGCAAACCGCTGTGATCGGCAAGGTCTGCAATCGGCGGTGCGCCGCTCACGATCGCAATCGTCTGGACCCGCTCCGGCATCGCCTTGCCAGTTACATAGGCGTACGGCGCACCACCGGAAATCGCGAGCATTCGAAATTTTGCGACGCCAATGTGATCGACCAGTTGCTCCACAATCGGCGGCCATTCGAGCAATTTGCGATTCGGCTGAAAGCTAGATCCACTGATTCCGGGCCGGTCTGGTGAAATGATGCGGATACAGAGCTGGCGCGCCGCATCATCTGTTAATTGTGCCATGGTGCGCGAACTGGGCCACCCATGACAAAATACCACCGGCATGCCCGTCGGATCGCCGTATTCTTCAAAAGCGATCTGAGATCCGGCTCCAAGTTGAATCAGTCTTTCGCCGCCCATTTTTTTATCGCAGCCAGCCCGTGCTTTTCAGCGCTTGTATTGCAAGCGTGCAATCTGTAGTCCAAAGTGTATTGCGGATATCCGTATTGGCCTTTCGTATTATTCGTGATGAACGATTACTCACAACCTGGAGCTGGAAAAATTTCCGTGCACGGCAACGGCGTCGGCGCGCCGTCACCGGAGGAAGTCGAAAAACGCGCCAGGGAAATTGCCATGATTGACGAACGTAATCCCGATGAATTTACTGATGCGGATTGGGCCCAGGCGCGGCGGGAATTGCTTGGTGCTGCTGTTCCTGTGCCGCCGGAGGAAACCAGCCAGAACGCCGATCTGGTAGAAGAATGGGAAGTCATCGCGAATAATACGGGACAGAGAGCGCCCCGTGCTGGATTGGATGAAGACGAAACGGTTGGCGAGCAACTGGTCACCGACGGTCTTGAGGAAGCGGCGCACGATCAAATGCTCGAGGCCCGCCGAGAGGAAATCGAACAGGAAGGCGGCATCACTTGAGCTCAATCGCCGCGCCCGCCATCAATGAAGCAACGGCCGCGCGGCCGCGTTCGAACGGGGGCCGATCGCGTGCCGAATGTCTGCTCGCGCATTTTCGCCAAATCAGAAACTTCACGACGGGACTGTGCGCGAATCTTGAGCCCGAGGATTGTGTTGTCCAGTCGATACCGGATGTCAGCCCAACCAAATGGCATCTAGCCCACACCACGTGGTTCTTCGAAACGTTTATCCTGAAACGATTCGTTCCCGGATATCGCGCCGAAATTCCGCAATACGCCTATCTGTTCAATTCATACTACAACGCAGCCGGCGACATGCACCGGCGCGACCTCCGTGGATTGATCTCGCGCCCCACCGTAAAGGAAGCACAGCGCTACCGCTCCTCGATTGATTCGCATATCGACAATCTCCTTTCCCATGCTGACGAAAAACTTCTCGATGACATCGAGCCAATTCTAGTTCTCGGCATTCATCACGAGCAGCAGCATCAGGAGTTGCTCATCACAGACATCAAGCACGTCTTCGCGCAAAATCCGCTCTATCCAGTTTTCCGCGAGAGCGAGATCGACGTTGTCCAGGCAAAAATCGCCCCGATGCATTTCCTCCATTTCGAAGAAACAACCGTGGAGATCGGTCATGAGGGCGACGGCTTTTCCTACGATAACGAAGGCCCGCGTCATCGAACGCTGGTCGGTGCGTTTTCGCTCGCTTCGCGGCCCACTACAAATGGCGAATATATCGAATTTATCGAAGCCGGTGGATACGCGCGAGCGGAGTTTTGGCTGTCGCTCGGTTGGATGGCGGTAAATGAGCAACACTGGCAGGCACCGCTTTACTGGGAAAAACGCGACGGCGCGTGGTGGCAGTTCACGCTTTCCGGTTTTCGTCCCGTCGATGAATCAGAGCCAGTAACACATGTCAGCTATTTTGAAGCCGACGCCTTCGCGAATTGGAGTGGCGTCCGGTTGCCAACGGAATTCGAATGGGAACGTGTCGCGCTTGATTGTGCGATCGAAGGTAATTTCGTCGAGAACGAGGAGTTTCATCCACGACCATCGACAGGACAGGATCGACAACTTCAACAAATGTTTGGCGATGTTTGGGAATGGACGCGGAGCGCGTACTCCCCCTACCCTGGTTACCGCGCCGCGCCTGGCGCGCTCGGGGAGTACAACGGCAAGTTCATGTGCAATCAGTATGTCTTGCGTGGGGGCTCCTGCGCGACGTCGCGCACGCACATCCGCAAGACGTATCGAAACTTTTTTCAGCCCGAAAAACGCTGGCAATTCACAGGGATTCGGCTCGCACGCGACTCAAAATGAACCACGAGCCACATCGGCTCGCCGTTGTCGATCTTGAGCCGGCGAAATCGGATTTTCTTTCGGAGGCGATCGCCGGCCTCTCGGATCAACCTCGAACCTTGCCGTGCAAATATTTCTACGATGAGAACGGCGCGGAGCTGTTTCAAAAAATCTGCGAACTACCGGAATATTACATCACTCGAGCTGAGACCGCGATTCTCCGGCTTCACGCTCATCAGATGGCCCGTTGCATCGGCGCGCGCTGTGAGCTGATCGGTCTTGGCACTGGCGCCGGAACAAAAACGCGCGTCCTTCTAGAAGAGCTGGAAAAACCGGCCGTTTATGTCCCAGTGGATATTTCAAAAGAACAGCTCGAACGCTCGACCGCGTTGTTTCGCAAGCTTTTTCCCAAGCTCGAAATTCTGCCGGTCTGCGCCGATTACCTCGAACCGTTCGATCTGCCTCTGGCTTCGCGAAAAGCCGCGCGCAAGATTGTGTATTTTCCTGGCTCGACCATCGGCAATTTTGAGCCGCCCGGTGTGACCGCCCAATTTAATTTGAATTTGCTCGCGCGCGCGAATCGCGAGCTCGGAGCGAATTTCGATCTACGACAGTGGCGGCATTACGCGGTTTACAATCCGGACGAAGGCCGGATCGAGATCTATCTCATCAGCGAAACCGATCAGACTGTGCGAATTAAGGACCGGCAGTTTCATTTCCATACGGGAGAGAAAATCATCACTGAATATTCCTACAAACATACCCCGCCAGGTTTTATCGACCTCGCCCACAAGGCAGGATTTGAGTTTGTTCGAATGTGGACTGATAACAGCCACTTGTTTGGCGTTTTCTATTTCACCGTGAAACTGTAGGCGCCGCGCTGTGGATGGCGCGCTTCAGGTTATGAACGCAACATCCGCGCCGCTGCTTCGCACAGCGAAGCGGCCACAGCTATGAGCGCCCTCGTTCAACTTGTCGATGTCACGAAAGGCTACACCGACGCACCGGCGCTGCATCCGACGAATCTGTCGATCGAGCGCGGCAAAACCACGGTCCTAATCGGACCGAGCGGCTGCGGGAAATCGACACTGCTACGAATCATCATTCGGCTGATCGCGCCTGATTCTGGCACAATCGATTTTGATGGCTCACAGATTACACCTGCTAACATCGAAATATTGCGTCGCCGCATCGGGTATGTCATTCAGGAAGGCGGCCTTTTCCCACATCTCACGGCACACGCAAACATCCTTTTGATGGCGCGCCATCTCGAAAAATCCGACAAAGAAATGCGCACGCGGCTTTCTGAATTGTGCGAGCTGACAAGATTTCCCGAAAACCTGCTGGCGCGGTACCCGCTTGAACTTTCCGGCGGTCAGCGTCAACGCGTCAGTTTGATGCGGGCATTAATGCTTTCGCCCGAATTATTGCTCCTCGACGAACCACTCGGCGCGCTCGATCCATTGGTGCGGGCGTCGTTGCAAAAGGATCTCAAAGAAATTTTCGCGCGCTTGCGCCAAACCGCGCTGCTCGTCACGCATGACCTGGCGGAAGCAGCTTATTTCGGCGACGAAATTGTGCTCATGAATGAAGGCCGCGTTGTCCAGCAAGGTTCGATAACCGATCTTCGCGAAAGACCGGCCAATCCCTTTGTTTCCGAGTTCATCAACGCGCAACGGAGCGTCGCTCTGGCATGAAAAGTTTCGTTCGCCTAACTCTGGTTCTTCTCTTTTTCAGCGCAACTTTGTGCTTCGCTGCCAATCCAGTTTTAATCGGTTCGAAAAAATTCACCGAATCTTACGTTCTCGGGGAAATTGCCAAGCGCACGCTAAACGAAACGGGCATTCCGGCGGAACATCGACAAGGCATGGGCGGCACGATTATCCTTTGGGAAGCGTTACGCGGCGGGCAAATCGACGTCTATCCGGAGTATACCGGAACCATCGCGCAAGAAATTCTCAGGACCGAACGGCAATTGTCGGTCCAGGAAATTCGGGATGCGTTGACGAAATTCGGCGTCGGGATGACGGAGCCGCTTGGTTTTAACAACACCTATGCGCTTGTTATGCGGCGTAAGGACGCGCAACGGCTTGGAATTGGCACGATCGGCGATTTGCGCAAACACCCGGAACTCAGAATCGGACTTACCCACGAATTTTTAGATCGACGCGATGGCTGGCGACCATTGCGCCAGCGCTACAGCCTCCCTCAGCTGAACATCATCGGGATTGATCACGCACTTGGTTACGCCGCTCTCGCGAACGGCTCGATCGACCTGAAGGACGCTTATTCGACCGATGCGAAGATTGCGGAGAACGATCTTGTCTCCCTGGTAGATAATTTTGATTTTTTCCCGAAATACGATGCGGCATTTTTATTTCGAACTTCCCTGCGCGACGACGCGATCGCTGCATTACACGGACTCGCAGGCACGCTCGATGAAGCGCGCATGGTTCGGCTGAACGCAGAAGCGGAGCGCACAAAAAACTACACTAAAGCTGCAAACTTATATTTTCAAAACGCCGCTGGATCGACGACACTTACCGGCGACGAATCGTTTTGGCAAAAGCTTGCGCGCTGGACGTTGCGCCATCTCGAACTTGCGGGATTTTCGTTGCTTCTTTCAATAGTCACTGGAATTCCGCTCGGGATTTTCGCAAGCCGTGGTGGCGCGACCGGAAATATGATTCTTGGTTTTGCGGGCGTTATGCAGACCGTTCCATCGCTTGCCTTGCTCGCTCTTCTGGTTCCCCTTCCGTTTTTCGGAATCAGCGTTCGTACTGCGATTGCCGCGCTTTTTCTTTACGGATTGCTACCAATCGTGCGCAACACTGCGAGCGGCTTGCAGGACATTCCCCGATCGCTGCGCGAATCGGCCATTGCGCTGGGACTCACACCGGCGGCGCGACTCTGGCGAATTTATCTACCGATGGCGTCGCGCTCAATTTTATCGGGAATTAAAACCAGCGCGGTTATTAACATTGGTACTGCCACACTTGCGGCGTTGATTGGAGCGGGCGGTTACGGCGAGCCAATCTTGAGCGGATTGAATCTGAACGATCACGTCACGATTTTGGAAGGGGCGGTTCCGGCGGCGCTCCTCGCGCTGATTGTGCAATGGAGCTTCGACTTGCTTGACCGCATTTTGATTCCGAAAGGTCTGCGATTGTAGCGCAACGCGAGCATCTCGCCTGCGAAGCAAACCCATCGCAAGCTGGAAGTTCGCACTACTTTTTTCGCGACTCGCGGGCAACCTAATTCGCGGTTATTACATAGAATGGCAATCGCGTCGATCAATCCAGCAACGGGTGAAACGCTGAAAGAGTTTCCAGCTTTCAACCACGAGGAAATCGAAAAGCGATTGAAACGCGCCGAGCGCGCATTTGCGCACCATCGACGACGCCCATTTGCCAAACGCGGGCAACTCATGATGGCCACGGCGTCATTACTTGAGCAGGAAAAGGACAAACTCGCCCGCACGATGACGTTGGAAATGGGAAAATTATTTCGCGCGGCGCTGGATGAGATCGCCAAATGCGCGCGTGTTTGCCGGTTTTATGCCGAGAACGCCGAGCGATTTCTAGAAGACGAGGCCGCGCAGACGGATGCTGCTCGCAGTTATGTCCGCTACGAGGCGCTCGGACCGGTTCTCGCGATCATGCCTTGGAATTTTCCGTTCTGGCAGGTGTTTCGATTTGCAGCGCCAGCCTTGATGGCGGGAAACGTTGGGCTCCTGAAACACGCCGCCAACGTCCCGCAGTGCGCGCTTGCGATTGAAGAGATCTTTTGCCGCGCCGGATTCGATGAGGGCGTTTTTCAGACGCTCCTGATCGACGCGGAACAAGTGGAAAACGTGATTGTCGATTCAAGGGTGACGGCGGTAACGCTCACTGGCAGCGAAAAAGCAGGAAGCGCGGTTGCGAGCATCGCCGCGCGGCACATCAAAAAAAGTGTGCTCGAACTCGGCGGGAGCGATGCTTTCATTGTGATGCCGAGCGCCGATTTCGAATCCGCGCTCGGCACCGCAATCAAAGCACGCACAATTAACAATGGCCAATCGTGCATCGCCGCGAAGAGGTTTCTCGTCGCGGATCAAATTTACGACGAATTCCTACGGCAATTTGTTGAACGCATACGTGCGTTGAAAATTGGCGATCCGCTGGATGAGGCGACAGAGATCGGGCCGCTCGCGACGGAACAGATTCTCGAAGCTGTAAACGAGCAAGTTCAGAAATCGATCGCGGCCGGCGCGAAATTATTGACGGGCGGAAATCGGATTCATGGTCCCGGGTTTTTTTATGAACCAACGGTCCTTGTCGATGTGCCGATCGATTCTCCCGCCTACTGCGAAGAAATTTTCGGCCCGGTCGCATCGTTTTTCCGGGTACGCGACGTCGCCGATGCCGTGGAGATCGCAAATGCCACTACCTTCGGTCTCGGCGCGAGCGCCTGGACGAACGAT
>WNFR01005085.1_pt1 | contig 19238 bp, 20 predicted proteins | sample 5400221 | NCBI WGS metagenome assembly WNFR01 (sample SAMN13153357, study PRJNA577476) | soil metagenome | isolation source: 40 cm soil under Madrone tree | place: USA:California | collected 2016-06-14 | reverse complement strand
GGACGTGCTCGAGCGGCGCATCGGCCAGCTCGCCGCCCGTCCGAAGGGACACGACCACGTCAGCCACAAGAGCGATGCAGCGCACGATACTCGGCGATGAAGCTGGCGGACGCCGTTCTCGACGCTATCGACCGCCAGCAACCGATCGGGCTGCTCAGCGACCGCGATCGGTCGTTCGACGAGGACGGCGCCTACGCGATCGCGTGGGAGGTCCACGCGCGGCGCCGTGAGCGCGGGGAGGAGCCCGTCGGCCGCAAGATCGGCTTCACCAACCGCGAGATTTGGGCCGAGTACGGAGTGTGGGCGCCGATCTGGAGCCACGTGTATGACTCGACCGTACACTACGCGCCGGACGGCAGCCGGTCACGCGCGACGAGGCGGCGATCCTCGACTCCATCGACTGGATCGCGCACGGGTTCGAGATAGTTCAAAGCCCCTATCCCGACTGGAAGTTCAGAAGTGTGGACGCCATCGCCGCTTGCGGTCTCCACGGTGCGCTCATCGTGGGTAGGCCTGTTGCCGTGCGGGACATCGACGACTGCGTCGCGAAGCTACGCAGCTTCACCATCGCCCTGTTGAGAGACGGCAGACAGGAGGCCACCGGTGGTGGCGCAAACGTGCTCGATACCCCGCTACTGGCCTTCGCGCACCTCGCGGAGACGCTGGCGAGACAGGCGCGCTTCGCGCCGGTCCAGGCCGGAGAGATCGTTACGACCGGGACGCTGACGGCGCCGCGGCCGGTGTCGCCGGGCGAGACTTGGACTACGGTGCTCGACGGCATCGATCTTCCGGACTTGTCGATCACCTTCACGTGAGCTGATCGCCACTCACGTCGAGGTCTCGCTGCCCAGGCGGGTATAGAGGGGGAGAGGAGCCGTTGACGCCCGCGCTCGCGCGGGAGCAAGCTGCCGCCCGTGCAGCCCGAGCTGAAGCTCAGCTGCTGGGCTTCGTCGTGATGCCGCCGTCGACGGGGATCACGGCGCCCGTCACGTACGCGCCGGCGCGCGACGCGAGGTAGATCGCGACGCCCGCCATGTCCTCGGGCTCGCCGATCCGGCCGAGCGGGCAGCCGGCTTTGATCATGTCGCCGAAGGTGCGCAGCGTCTCCGCCATCATCTTGCTCTCGAACGGCCCGGGCGCGACGGCGTTCACGGTGATGTGTTGCGGGGCGAGGCGCTGCGCGAGCACGCGCGTCAGGTGGTGCACCGCCGCCTTGCTCACCGAGTAGGCGTACGTCTCGAGCATCGGCACCCGCAGGCCGTCGATCGACCCGATGTTGATGACGCGCGCCGGGTCGCCGGAGCGGACGCCCTTCTCGAGCAGCGGTAGGAGCGCGCGCGTCAGGTGGAAGATCGCCTTCACGTTCAGCGCCAGTACCTTGTCCCACGCCGCGTCGGGATACTCGGCGAGCGACGCGCCCCAGTTCGCGCCGGCGTTGTTGACGAGGATGTGCAACGCGGGCTCGCGCTCGGCGACCGCCGCTGCCAAGCCGTTCGCGCCGGCCTCGGTCCCGAGATCGGCCGGCAGCGCGACGCACGTTCCGACGCGGGACAGCTCGGCGGCGACCTTCTCGCAGTCCGCCGCTTTGCGCGACGAGATGTACACCTTGGCGCCGGCCTCGACGAAGCCGCGCGCGATCATGAGCCCGATGCCGCGCGATCCGCCGGTGACGACCGCGGTTTTTCCCTCGATCGAGAAGAGATCTTTCATGGGCGCCTTCCTCGTTGCAATGGACTCGGTGCCGCGACGACCGCCGGAGATTAGCGCGCTTTGCCTCGGCGGACGAGCGCTGGCATAGGGCCTCCATGCGCGTCTTCGTCGCCGGCGTTGCTACGCTCGCAGCGCGTCGCGAACGGCATGCTGAAGTCGATCACCGCCTGGACGCCGCGCTACCGCAGCGCCCGAGATGGCTGGCCCGCGATCGCCCGCGCGCTCGCGTAGCGCTGCGCCTCAACGACCGAGAATCGCCGCCGCCTCCTCGACGACGGCGCGCACGATCTCCGCCGCGGGACGCACGTCGTGTACCAGCGTGCACGACTCGCCCGCATAGAGCACCGCGTCCTCGACGTCGCCTTCGTAGCCGGCGATCGGCGGCACGACCGAGTAGCGCGGGAGATCGACGACGGCGCCGCCGAAGGGCGCGCGTCCGATCACGTCGCCCTCGCCGGGGCGGCTGCCGCTCGGCGGCCGGCCGGCGGCTTCCCAGCGCGCGACCGTACGATTGCGGAGCGCGCGGTGCGGCGCGTCCGGCCAGCCGAGGTCGAAGAGGCTCGTCAGCACCGTGTCCTCGGCGACGGCGGCGACGATACGCGCCTTGTATGCGTCGGTCGCCGCGGCCTCGGTGCTCGCGAGAAAGCGCGTCCCCATCGAGACCGCTTGCGCTCCGAGCGCGAGCGCAGCGGCGACGCCGCGGCCGTCGGCGACGCCGCCGGCGGCGATCACCGGTATCGGATGCACGGCGGCACGCACGGCCGGGAGGAGCACGGAGAGCGCCGTCGTGCCGCGGACGTGACCGCCGGCCTCGACTCCTTGCGCGATGACGCCGTCGACGCCGGCCTCCACTGCCGCGATCGCCTCCGCCACGGAGCCGACCTGCGCGAGCACGATCGACCCAACGTCGTGCGCCGCGGCGACGTGCGGCGACGGATCGCCCCAAAATGACACGATCACGGGCACGCGCTCGGCGAGACAGATGTCGATTTCGTCGCGTGTCATTCCTGCGAGCACGACGTTGACGCCAAAGGGGCGATCGCTGAGCGACCGGACGGCGCGGATCGCGTCGGCGATCAGTGGTGCGGGAACGCCCAAGAGGCCGAGCACGCCGAGGCCACCGGCACTCGACACGGCGGCGGCGAGCGCGGGACCGGCGATCAAGCCACCCATGCCGGCGCAGAGCACCGGATGCGTGATCTCGAGGCGACGGCAGAGTGGCGTCGTCAGCATGTCGAATTCGGTTGCAGTTGACCGTCGGCCTGCATATCGGAAAATTGGTCCCGAGCAGCGACGGCTTCCGAGTGTCTGATACGTCGGTGCCCGAACGTACTGTGATGCGAGTCCTGCTTGCTGACAATCATACGCTGGTCCGGGCCGGCATCCGGTCGCTCCTCGAGGGCGTATCCGGTGTCGAGGTCGTCGGCGAAGCGTCCGACGGCCAGGAGGCGCTGACGCTGATCAAGGAGCGCAATCCGGACATCGTCTTCATGGACATCGCGATGGAGCGCATGAACGGCCTCGAGGCGACTCGGCGCGCCGTCAAGACGTTTCCGCGCGTGCGCGTCGTCATCCTGTCGATTCATTCCAATGAGGAGTACGTGTCGCAAGCGCTGCGTGCCGGCGCCTCCGGCTACATGCTGAAGGACGCGGCGCCGTCGGAGCTCGAGCTCGCGATCAACGCGGTCGGCAACGGCGCGACGTACTTGAGCCCGACGATCTCGCGGCAGGTCGTCGACGATTACCTCCGGCGCGTCAGCCAGAAGGAAACGACGCCGCTCGAGATGCTGACGCCGCGCCAGCGCGAGGTGCTGCAGCTCGTCGCCGAGGGATCGTCGACGAAGGAGATCGCGCGGAAGCTCGATCTCGGCATCAAGACCGTGGAGACCCACCGCGCACAGCTGATGGAGCGCCTCGACACATCCCTCGATGCACGACCTCACCGCGCTCGTCCGGAAACTCGCCGCCACGCCGGCGACGGTGCTGATCTCCGGTGAGAGCGGTACCGGCAAGGAGCTCGTCGCCCGCGCCGTCCACTTGTGGTCGCCGCGAGCGGGCCGGCCGTTCATTCCGGTGAACTGCGCCGCGATTCCGGCGGAGCTGCTCGAGTCGGAGCTCTTCGGCCATGCGCGCGGCGCGTTCACCGGGGCGGTTGCCGCGCGCGCCGGGATGTTCCAGCTCGCCGACGGCGGCTCGATCTTCCTCGACGAGGTCGGCGACATGAGCCCGGTGCTGCAGACGAAGCTCCTCCGGGTCCTGCAAGACGGCGACGTGCGCCCGGTCGGCGCCGACCAGCCGGTGCACGTCGATGTGCGCATCATCGCCGCGAGCAACAAGGATCTGCAGCGCGAGGTCGCACGCGGCGCGTTTCGCGAGGATCTCTTCTACCGCTTGCAGGTGTTGCCGATCGCCGTGCCACCGCTGCGCGAGCGTCGCTCCGACATCCCGCTCCTCGTCGCGCACTTCCTGGAGAAGCGCAATTGCGCCGAGCGACCGCTTCGCATCACGGACGACGCGATGGCGGCGCTCTGCGACTACGATTGGCCGGGGAACGTGCGCGAGCTCGAGCATCTCCTCGAGCGCGTCGTGATCCTCGCGGAAGGTGCGGAGATCGGCGTCGATCATCTGCCGGCGGCGATCACGTCGTTCGTGCGCAGCCCGGCCGCGGAGGCGCGACTCACCGCGAAGGGCGTCGATCTGCGGCGAGCGGTCGCGGAGTTCGAGGTGGGGTTGATCGAGCAGGCGTTGCGGAAAACGCGCGGCAACAAGCAGGCCGCGGCGCGTCTCCTCGGTCTCAAACGGACGACGCTCGTCGCAAAGATGCAGCGCCGCGAGATGCCGCCCGAGCCGATCGCGTACTACAAGGCGGGTTGAGGACGCTTCGCGCCCGCTGACGGCGCGTCAGGCCGTCGGCTGCGAATGCTGCGACCACGGCGCGACGAACGCGACCGGCGCGATGCCGGCAGCCGCGCGTAGCTCGGCAAAGGCGTCCTGCACGCTCTCGACGAGCACGTGCAGGTCGGGGACCAAGTCCCAGTCGCCGGTGAATCCCCAGCAGAGCGTGCCGGCGTAGCTGAAGAGGACGATGCCGACGCCGAGATAGTCGACGAGTGGGATGTGCCCGTAGTTGTCGACCATGGGCGCGCCCAGCATGTAGAGCGGCACCTGCGGGCCGGGGACGTTGGTGACGACGATGTTGAACGGCAGCGCGCGCATCATCATGCGCGCGCCGAGCGACATCAGCGTCGACGGCGTCCATTCGGCCGCGCGGGTGAGCGCCTCGGCGCCCATCGCCTGCTTCGTCTCCTTCAGCTGCGACGTGCGCTCGCAAATCCGCGCCAGCCGCCGGCGCGGGTCGCGCTCCGCGAGCGGCAGCTCGAGGATCCATGCCGAGACGCGGTTGCCGAGCGTGCCGCGCTCGCTCTCGCTGCGCACGCTCACCGGCGCCATCACGCGGAAGTCGAGGACATCGACGTTCACCCGCCGCGCCTCGAGGTAGCGCTGGACCGCGCCGGTGACGGTGGCGAGGACGATGTCGTTCAGCGTCCCACCCAGGGCGCGCTTCACTACCTTCACGTCGTCGAGCGACATTGCGGTCCAGTCGACGCGTCGGTGCGGGCTGATCGGGCGGTTGATCGGGGTATCGGAGACGAGACGCCAGCTCGTCCGCAGCGTGTCGCGCAGCGCGCGCAGCATCACGCGCACGTCGGACCGCGGATCGGTCGACGACTCGATCAGCCGCCGTAAGCCGCGCACGACGTCGAACGGCAACGACACCCGCCGCCACGCCTCGGAGGCGAGCAGCGACCAGCTATCCGGCGCGGGGCGCGGCAGCCACCGCGGCGGTGCCTCGATCGTGTCCGTCGGCGTGACTGAGAGAAGCACGTTCAGGAGATCGACGCTCGACATGCCGTCGATCATGCAGTGGTGCACCTTGCTGATGATGGCGAAGTGATCGCCGCCGCGCAGCCCTTCGACCACCCACATCTCCCAGAGCGGCTTCGAGCGGTCGAGCTGCTGCGACATGATGCGGCCGGCGAGCCGCTTCAGCTGTCCCGCATCGCCTGGCCGCGGCAGGCTCGTGTGGCGGACGTGGTAGTGGATATTGAAGTGCCGGTCGTCGACCCAGACCGGCCACTGCTCGAGCGGCACGTACGCGAGCACTTGGCGATAGCGCGGGATCAAGTGCAGGCGCGACTCGACGTACGTGCGCAGCCGATCGATGTCGACGCCGCCGGCCGGCGTGCGCAGCGGGCCCGTTTCGTAGGTCGCCGTGCCCGCGATGTGCATGTGCGCCTTCGGGCTCTCGTAGAGGAGGAACGAGTTGTCGAGCGCGGTCAGGCGAGTGTACGCAGGGGAGGTCATCGGACTCAGACCGGACGCGCGAGCCGATCGGCGATCGCGAGCAGGACGGACGGATGGTGGCCCATGCCGCAATGGCTGGACCGCACCTCGACGTTCTCGACGTGCGGCGCCTCCTCGTCGAGACAGCTCCGCCACGCGACGATGCCGTCGCTGCGGCTGTAGAAGGACGTGCAGGGAACCGGCGGTGGGGTGCGGAGACGGTGGTGCAGCTCGTCGCGACGGACGTCGGAACGCCCGCCGAAGAGACGCGCGACGGCGGTTGCATCGAGATCGCGGAAGGGGCTCGCGAGCGTGATCACGCGCCGGACCTCGGGCGCGAAGCGACGCGCCAGCTCACGCGCGTAGATGCCGCCGAGGCTCCAGCCGATGATGCTGAGCGGCTGCTGGTGACGTTCGCGCAGCTCACGAAAGCGTTCGCCGAGCGCCTCCATCGTTGCGCGGCCACCGCCGATGTTGCGGCCGAGTCGCCAGCCGTGCGCCCAATAGCCGCGAGCGCGGAGGAACCAGCGCAGCGCGCGTGTCGAGGCGTCGGTCGCCATCCAACCCGGCAGCACCAAGACTGGATGGCCGTCGCCCTGCGGCGCGCGGCGCAAGAGCGGCCACGCCGGAACGAGCGCGGCCAACTCGAGCCAGGCGCGGCCTTCGAGCACCAGCAACAAGGGCGAGGGCGGCGTGATGCGCTCCTCCGGCGACACCGCCCGAGCGTGAGCCACTGGGCGCGGAATTGCAACCCCGCGGGCGGCCGGGGCCGATTTGCTTCGCCACACTTCGTTGCTCGGTCGCTCGCATGCTCGGCGTAGCGCTGCTACGCCTGCGCCGCTCGCTCGCCCGGAAGTGGGCGAATGTTTTGGTGGAGTGGGGGGCTGCTTTTCAGGCAGGCTGGGACGTGCTTTCCTGATCGGCATCAACCGCCGGCCGTGCGGCGGGTCGCGATGATTCAAATCCCAAAAGGAGCTCATCGATGCGCATTCGTGTTCTTGGTTTTGCTTTTGTCACCGTGCTCGCGTGCGGGGGGATGGCCTACGCCAAATCGGCCGTCCAGGTCAGCCTGGATAGCGACTTCATACTCGTGAACAAGACCGTGGGGAACGAGCAATGGGTCCTCACGCTCGATACGCTCGACGACGAGCTGTTCGGCAACGTCTTCAATACCAGCGGCGGCGCGGCGACGTTCTTCTCCTGCGACGTCAACTGGAGCGACGGCGGCGTCAGCGGCGACGTCAGTGATCTGAACGGTCAGACGGCGACGTTCGACTGCTCGGTTGCGAGCGGCTGCTCGGCGCTGCCCTGCGATCCGTCTATCGAGTGGCACGCGCTCGGCGGCGCCGCGATCACGCTGCCGGGCTCGTTCTTCTTGCCCTGAAGCGCGCCGGCGCTCCGGGCGGCGCGGCCCCCGACACTGGGTCGTTTGCGCGCCGGCGGAGGCGCCGCTGGCAATGGGGGGAGTTGCGAGCGAGACGAGGCGCGAGGGAAGTGAGCAGCGCAGGCGTAGCAGCGCTACGCCGAGCAGCGGAACGACCGAGCAACGAAGTATCGCGACGCAAATCGCCCCATTACCCGGCCCCCGGCGGGGCAGTGGGGCGATGCGCCCCACTCCCCACGCACGCCACCTCCACCACCGCGAGCACCACCACCACCTCCCAACGCGCGATGCGCGACCTCGTCTACCCGTCGTGTTCGATCGCTCCCCGTCAGCTGCTTACGGTCGGCTCACGACGGCGAATTGTGCGGGCAATGCGTACTGCGTTCAGCGATGACGACGCAGCGACCGAGCAGATTCCATGCCCGCCGCCGACGCCGACGCGCGGTTGGCGCGCTTCCGCGTCGTTGCCGCAAATGATCTCTCCGATTTGGCGAGTCACTCGGCAGCCGCTGAAGCACACGCGCGTTGCGCCGCCGTCACGTCGTTCAAACGCGAACGCCACGCACGAAGCGGACGCCGCGCGGCGAGCGACAAACCCCGAAGCGCACGCGAAGCGAGGGTCGTGGGGGCGAGCAAAGAGTCGAGGCCGGGCCCGCCGCTCGGGATTCGCCGCCAGCGTTGCGCGCGACGCGGCGGTTTCACGCCTCGTGCGGGCCGCGTCGAGAAATCAGCGGCGCGTGTGGCGGGGCGTGGACGCGCGAGGCACGGGTGCGTGGTCCCATGCCGCCGCCGGCCAGACCGTCGTCGGGGCGGGCGGTTCCGTGGCGCGCGGGAGCGCGTATCGCATCGTCAGCCGCGAGCGGCCATCTGCAAACGACCGCGTCGCCTGCGGCGGGCCATCGACGGTTTTCGTCTTACGGCCCTCGCCTCCTTTGTCACCGGGCACACCGATCGGCGCGCCGTCGCTGCGCACGTGATCTCGCTGCGGGGCGCCGCCCTCGCCGCTCGCACCACCGCGACGTGCCGCGGCCTCCGTCACCCGCGCCAACATCGTCTCGAGCTTCGGGATGTCGATCGGCTTCGTCATGTAGTCTCGGACCCGCAGGTCCGCGGCGCGCTCCGCGACGTCGGAGAACGCCGAGACGATCACCACCGGGACGTCGAAGCCGCGCGCGTCCATCTCGCGCTTCAGCGCCGCACCGTCCATCTCAGGCATCATGAGATCCAAGATGACCGCGTGGTATGGACCATCGGCAAGCGCCTGTAGCGCCGTCTTCCCGTCCTCGGCGGTCGTGACGTCGTAGTCGCGCTCGAGCAGCAAGCTCAAGGACCACAGGATGTCGGGCTCGTCGTCGACGATCAGGATGCGGCGCTTGCGATCGCTCATGAATCAGCTCAGCGGCGACGATCGGGGTCTCTACACGCGCGGCACCGCGTCATGCAATCCCCCTCTTCGCCGACCGTGGGCGTTTCGATAATAGGCTTTCGCAAACGCTGCCTCAGGCGTCGACGCCGCGGAGGAACGCGAGGACCTCGCGATTGAACACGTCCGGCGTCTCGAAGTTGAAGCCGTGACTGCCGCCGGGGACCTTCACCAGACGCGCGTTCGGGATCTCGCGCGCGAGAATGTCCGAGTTCGCGGGCGAGATCAGCAGATCGGCGTCGCCGGTGATGACGAGCGTCGGGGCCGCGATCTGGTGCAAGCGGTCGGTCGTCGAATGCCCCATGACCGCCGCGACCTGGGCGAGGATTGCGTCCATGCTGAAGCCCCACTGCAGCGCGCCGCCGAAGAGCTGCATCAGTTTCGGCATCTCCTCCTGCATGAACGTCGGGGTGAAGACGCGCGGCAGGAGCGTCTGGAACAGCATCATCGGGTCGAGGCGCGACGGGTCGATCTGCGGCGCGCCGGCGGCATCGACGGTGCCGGCGAGCTGGGCGATCATCGCCTCGCGCTGCTGCGCGACGTCCTCGTCGGGCTCCGGGAAGGTACACGCGAGGACGAGGCCGCGCACGCGCTCGGGGTGATGGAGCGCCAACTCCTGCGCGATCATGCCGCCCATCGACACGCCGACGACGTGGGCGCGCGCGATGCCGAGCATGTCGAGCAGCCCCACCGCATCCTTCGCCATTCCGGTGATCGCATATGGGCCCGCCGGCTTGGCGCTGCGGCCGACGCCGCGATTGTCGAACGTGATCGTCCGGTAGTGCTCCGCGAACGCGGGCACCTGAAAGAGCCACGCCGTCGAGTCGGCGGCGAGACCCATGATCAAGAGGAGCGGGTCGCCGTGCCCGTGCTCCTCGTAGTAGAGATCGACGTCGCCGATCCTGGCAGTGCTCATCGTGTCAGGCTCCTCGGGGATCGGAGAGTAGGGGTTTCAGCGCACCCGCGCAACGTCAGCTGTGCGGCGCGCGCAGCGCGGCCTCGTCGAGGGCGCGCGCCAGCGCGTCGAGCGTCGCACTCCCGGTGAGCGCGTCGGCAAGCGCCTCGCGTGTGTGCTCCGGCAGCGCCGCGACCGCGGCGTTGGTGACGACGCGGCCGGCGAGCGCGCGTGCGGCGATCGCGTTCGCAGCGGCGGCGTCGTCGCTCGTCGTCGCGCCGTCGAGGTCAGCGAGGACGACGCCGGCCGCCGGCCCGCGCGTATGCAGGAAGCGCTCGGGCGCGGCGTCGGGGAGCGCGACGCCGGCGAGCGCGAGCGCGCGCAGGATGCGCGTCGCGGCGGCCGCGATCGCGAGCGCCGTTGCGGGCCGCAGATCGGCGTCGACGACGAGCGGTTCGCCGTCACCGACGACCGCCACGTACGCGCTGCCGCTCGCGACGCCGTCCTCGACGACGGGCGCGACGCCGGGCAGCGCAAGCGCGCGCTGCAACGCGGCTTCGCGCGCCACGCGCTCGCCGGCGTCGAGCCCGGCGGTCCGCACCCACACCGGCCGCTGCGCGTCGAGCCAAAACCCCGAAACGAGTCGCCCACCGCCGACACCGGGGCTGCGCAGCGCGATGCGACCGATGCGGCGCGCGTCGAGCGCGTCGCGCCAGCGCTCGGCGAGGCGGAAGCTCGGCTGCGAGCGTCGCAGCTCGTCGAGCACCGCGCGGGCACGATCGTCGGCGTGGCGGCCGAGGAGCTGCGCCGCGCGCCGAATCGCGAGTCGCGCATAAGTACGGCCGGCGCTCGGCAGACTCGACAAAAGCACGCCGGCCGCGCGGTCCGCGAGCTCGGCGGCGGTCCCGGTCTCGAGCGCGAGCTCGAGAATGGCGATCCGCAGCGGCTCGCCGTAGCCGCGCAGCACCGGATCGGGCGCCGAAAGCAGCTGCTCGATGCCGGCGCGCAGCCACGCCGCCGATTCCTGATCGCCGCCGACCTCCGCCGCGGCGCGGCGGTGCACCGCGCGCAGCGGCGCGAACGCCGCGACGACCGCCGGCGCCAGCGACGGCAGCGCCGCGTCGAAGGCACGCGCGAATGCCGCGCCGGCGAGCAAGCTGAAGAGCACCTGGACGCGCTCGTGTCCGGTGAAGGTCTCGATCAGCACCTGGAGGAGTCGTCCGAGTCGGCTCGCCGACACGCTTTCGAAATCGAGGCGGGCGACGACCTCGCCGAACGCCTGCGCCGCCTCGGTGTGCGAGCGCACCTGCGGTAGGGTCTCGAGATACGTGAGCAGGACGCTCGGGTCGGCCGTCAGGCGGATCGCGCCGGCGAGCATGCGTGCGCGCGCCGCGGGATTGGAGCGCAGCGGCTCGCGCCCGATGGCGCTCTCGACGACGGCGCGATCGACCTTGCCGAGCAGGTGGTGGCACACGCCGCGGTCGGTCGGGTCGCGCTGGCCGTTCACGAGCAGGTCCTCGGCGGCGTTGAGCTTGAGGCGCAGCACGTCCTTGTAGTCGCGGATGAACGCGAGATGAACTCTCATCTCGGCGATCTCGTCGGCGCGGAGCGGCTCGGCCGTGACCGGTGCCGCGGCGAGCGCGCTCACCTGGGGGATGACGGGCGCGCTCGCCGGCTTCGCAGCGGTGCTCTGCTCGTCCGCGCCGCGTCGCCGTCGGCGGCGGGAGCGTCGCCGCGGCGCCGCTGCACCGTCGTGCCGCGGCTCTGGCGACGGCGTACCGCCGTGCGGCGGTGGCCAGGCGCGGGCGCCACCCGAACGCGGCGGCCGCGGTCCTCGGCCAGGCGGCGGACGGAATGGGTCGTCTGCCATCGCGCTACCCGGGTACCACATTGTCGCGACGCGCGGCAGCTCGCGTGGTTGCGTCGCCGAAGCCGCCTCGGCGGTGACGCGGTTGCACCGGGCTTCCCGCTGAACGATCCTACGCGGCATGCGCACCGCCGAGCAGCACGCACCGGTCGCGATCGGTGACGCAGGCGACGCGCGCGCCGCCGCCGAATGGCGCAGCGTCGCCACGGTGCCGGCGGGGCCGGCGAGCGCGCTGCGGCGCCGGCTCGGCAGCTCGCCGATCCCGGCGAACGCCGTCGGTGCCGTCGTCGTCTACTTCTACTTCACATTCGTCGATCCGCTCGCCTCGAACTTCACGCGCGACAAGTTGCGGCCGTTCTTCGTGTTCATCTCGGTCACGACGACTCTTCTCCTCGCGAACTGGTACTTCGGCCGGCGGTTCTTCGGTCCGGTGATCACGTGGCGGCGGCGGCTGCGCAGCGGCGCCGACGCCGGACGCGTCCCCGAGGAGCTCCGCCGCCGCGCCCTCAACGCGCCGCTGGTGAATGCGACGCTGAGCGCCGCCGGCTGGACGCTCGCGGGGATCTTCTACGTGCCGTATCTCGCGTGGGTCGGCGTGCCCGCAATCGACATTCTGCGGACCTTCACCGGCATCGTGTTCGTCGGCGGGCCGATCACCTCGGCACTCGCGTTTCTCCTGAGCGAGTTCCACTGGCGGCAGGAGATCCCGGTGTTCTTTCCGTACGGCCGCATCGACCGCGACGGCGCGTTCCGCGTCCCGATCCGACTGCGGCTCGGTGCGACGTTCCTCGTGACGTCGGTGATGCCGCTGCTCTTGATGTTGGTCGCCGACGTCACGCTGCTCCGCCGCGTCGGTCCGGCCGTCGGTGACGACGTCCGGATCCTCCTGCGCACGCAGCTCTTCATCGCGATCGTGACCGGCGTCGCGTCGGTTGCGATGGCCTTCCTGGCGGCGCGCTTCATCAACCGTCCCATTCAGGCGTTGCGCGCGGCGATGGGGCGCGTCGCGACCGGCGACCTCGACGCGCTGGTGCCGGTGCGCAGCACCGACGAGCTCGGCGAGCTGATCGAGCACTTCAACACGATGGTCGGCGACCTGCGGCAAGCCGAGCGCGTGCGCGAGATCTTCGGGCGGTACGTGAGCCCGGTCGTCGCGCGGCAAGCGTTCGAGCGCGGCATCGCGCTCGGCGGCGAGGTCGTACACGCGACCGCGATGTTCGTCGATCTGCGCGGGTTCACGGCGATGACCGAGCGTGCGACGCCGGCGCACGTCGTCGACGTGCTGAACGAGTACTACGCGCTCGTCGAGCGCGTCTGCGAGAAGCACGGCGGGGTGATCACGCAGTTCCTCGGCGACGGCGTCGTCGTCGTGTTCGGCGCGCCGCTGCGGCCGCTGCGGGACCACGCGCTCCAGGCGGTGCAGGCGGCGGTCGCGTTGCAGCGCGCGCTCACCGCGCGCAACACGACGCATCGGGACGAACCCCTCGTCGCCGGCGTCGGGATCTGCAGCGGCGACATGATCGCCGGCAACGTCGGCGCCGGCGACCGTGTGACGTACACGATCGTCGGCGATGCCGTGAACCAAGCGGCCCGCCTGCAGGTGAAGACGCGCGACCTCGGCGCCTCGATCCTGATCACCGACAGCACGGCGCGCGCGCTCGGACTCGCCAGCGGCATCGCGCTGCGCTCGCGCGGCGCGGTCGCGCTGAAGGGCATCGCCGCGCCGGTCGAGGTGTACGCGGTCGACGTGGCAGCGTCGTAGCGGCGGAGGGCCGATACCGGCCCATCTGCTTCGTTGCTCGGTCGCTCCGCTGCTCGGCGTAGCGCTGCTACGCCTGCGCTGCTCACTTCCCTCGCGCCTCGCATCTGGACCGGTCTCGACCCTCCGCGGTCTATCGGTAGTGCCGCACGGCGACGCATTCGAGCTCGGCGCGGCCGACCTCGACCTCGCGCGTCCTCCCCGCTACGCCGACGGGTCGGTGAGAGAGAACGCGTTACGGGTTCTGGAGCGGCGCGGACTGCCAGGCGACCAGTTGCCAGTCGCCGGCGCGTTTCACGTACACCAGCGTGAACCGGATCGGGACCTCCAAGTGGTGCGCCTTCGAGATCACGTTCAATCGCGAGCGGCCGGTCATGACCGCTGTGTCGCCGTATGGTCGGACCTGCACGTCGGCGTGCTGCATCAGGCGGTACTCGAGGTCGCCGGAACGCAGTGAGTTGAGAAACTGCGCTTTGTTCTCGAAGCGGCCGTTCGAATGGGTGTAGGTCAGGTCGTCGCCGAGGAGCTTCTCGAGAGTGGCATAGTCGCGGCTGGTCAGTGCTTCGACGCGGCGCTGCTCGACCTTTCTCACCTCGTCCGCGACGTCGTCCGCGACGCCGCTCACGTGGGCGGCAAACGATGCGGTCAGTAGAACGGCGACAAATGCGGCGGCGCAGCGACGCCGATTCGTCGAGTCGAGCATCGTCGTCCTTCCTTTCCGGGCAAAGGTGTCCAATTCGTGATCCGGCGTCGGGGGCATCTCAATCGACGTAAATGGTTCCGTCGCTCACCAAGACCGCGGCGCCGGCGACCCAGGTGCCGGTCACGACGCCGTCTTCTTTCTCGGCGCGGGCGCGCAGCGTGCTCGGGCGGCCCATCTCGACGCCTTGTGCGATCCGCCAGCGAAAGCTGCCGCTCGCTTGCCGATCGTGGTGCGCGAGCAGGCCGGCGAGCGCACAGGCGGCGCTGCCGGTCGCCGGGTCCTCGGAGACGCCGCTCAACGGCGCGAACATGCGCGCGCGAACGTCGAAGTCGTCACGCGCGCGCGTGTACACGTAGACCGACGGTCGCGGCGCTTCGGCGCGGAGCGCGTCGGCGACGGTCAGGTCGAACCGGGCGCGCTCGAGCGCCGCACGGTCGCGGAGCTCGGCCATCACGAACGGCAAACCGACCGAGACCACTCGCGGCGGGTGCGTAGTCACGACGTCGTCCCGGTCGAGCGAGACCGCCGCGGCGACGAGCGGAACGGGCAGTGTGTTGCCGAGCGCGAGCGACTGCGGTGCCACGAGCTCGCACGAGTCGATGGTCCGTCGCGTCGCGCGCACGGTCACCGCGACCAGTCCCGCCTCCTCCTCGAACATCGCGGTGAACGCATCGCGCACGTCGCCGAGCTCTCCCGTGCTCGCGAGAATGAAGGCGGTGCCGATGTTCGGGTGCCCGGCAAACGGCACCTCCCTCGCCGGCGTGAAGATGCGGACCTTGCGCGTGTGCCCGGCCTCGGCGGGGAAGACGAAGGAGGTCTCCGAGAAATTGAACTCGCGCGCGATCTGCTGCATCTGCCGATCCGAAAGGCCGTCCGCGTGCGGCAGCACGGCGAGCGGATTGCCGCCGAAGCGCGTGTCGGTGAACACGTCGCAGGTGTAGTAGCGATAGCTCGTCACCGGCGTGGTCCTTACACTAAATGACCCGTCGACGTCACAGCCGTCGCCGTCGGTCGTCGAGGCGTTTCGTGAGCCGCTGACCTTCGCGCGCGCAGCCGCGGCGGATGTAAAACGCGTGCGCGCCGGTGCGTTGGTCGCCGCTCGTGACCTCGAGCCGCTCGGCGGCGCGCGCCGCGCCGTACGCTTCGCATGCCGCGAAGAGCGCCGTGCCGATGCCGCGGCCGCGCGCCGACTCGGTGACGACGAACGCCGTGATGCGCGCGACGCAGCCGTCGTGGTGGATCATCGGAATGAGGTGGACCGCGGCGAAACCCAGCACGGCTTCGCCCGCGCACGCGACGAACGCGCGGTCGCCCGCGTCCGTGTCCATCGCGCCGAGGCGTCCACGCACCTCGTCCCGCGTGTTCGGGTACCCGAGTTGGCGGAGCAACTCGGCGATCGCCGCCGCGTCGTCGAGCGTCGCGGCGCGAACTTCGATCGGTCCGGTCGTCATCGTGGCGTCACTCGCGCGCGGCCACTCCATCGCTCATAGTGGCATCGCGCGCGCGCCACTCCTTTGCTCATGGTGGCGTCACTCGCGCGCCGCGCACTCTTGTTTCGTCGGCGGGGTGCGGGCGCATGCCATCGAGTCGGTGACGCCGCTCGAGAGGAACGCGCAGGCGTTCTGCGTCGCCGCCGTGACCGCCTCTTCGCGACTCGTCCCGTCGACGGCACGGCATTGCGAGCGGCCGGCGTAATCGATGCAGACCTCGCAGCGGACGCCGCCGACTTGAAAGCTGCGCCACACGATCAGCGCCATCAACGCGAGGAGCGCGACGACGCCGTACATGCCGACGCGCGACTTTCGACGGGTGCCGGCGGCGCCCGGCGCGGAGTAGCGCGACATCGCTATCGCTCGGCGTGAGTGACGCCGGTTTCAGCCGGCGTTCGCCTTTCGGGCGCTGACGCCATCACAGTCGCCCCGCGGTGATGTTCCAGGTGATGTCCCCGGGGCGCAGCGGCGCGATGACCGTCTTCTGAAACGCGCCGTTCTGCCAGCGGTACTGCCGGAGCTCGTGCTGGTCCTCCGAGCCGACGTAGATCTCGGGGACGCCGTCGCCGTCGAGGTCGGCGAGACAGACGGGATGCTCGAAGCCCGACGACTTGGCATCGATCACGGTCTTTTTCCACCCGGCGCCGTCCTGCTCGAAGAGCCAGAGGCCCGACGACAGCGCGCCCGCGACGAGATCGATCTTGCCGTCGCCGTTCACGTCGCCGGCGGCGAGCGCGCGCATCTGCCGATCGGGCACGGAGGCGACCTCCGTCGACGTGAAGCCGCCGCTGCCGAGGAGCTTGTACTCTTTGATCGTCACCGGTCGCGTGATCGTCCCGCCGGTGCCGATCGCCCCCTCCCAGACGACGAAGAGCTCCGCGACGCCGTTCTTGTCGACGTCGGCGGTGAGAATCTCCTTCGCGTGCGTGTCGCCGGGCGCGTCGACGATCGACTTCTTCCAGCCGCTCTGCCCGTACTTGTACATCCGCACCTCACCCGGCTGCTCCTCGTCGAGCTTGTTCGGCTTGCTCGGCGTCGCGAAGATCTCGAGCGTCCCGTCGCCGTCGACGTCGCCGAGCTCGATCTCGTGCACGAACGTGTCGGCCTGATGGTCGATCTCGTCGACCTTCCAGCTCTTCGTCGGATGCACGACCGCGATCACGCCCTGGTCGTGCGTCGCGATGACGAGATCCATCTCGCGATCGCCGTCGACGTCGCCCTCTTCGATGTCGCGCAGCCGATCGAACTTCCCCCCGAACTTCGGATTCCAGTGCGTCTCCTGCGTCCAGCTTCCATTCGTGTACCGCCACACCTTCAGCATCGCCTGATTCGCCCCGATCGTGAGAATCCCCCCTTCGTACGGCAACGCTTTATGGAAGGTGTTGCTGTCCGGATCCTCCAAGATCGCCGTCTTCCACCCGTTCTCCGTCTCCCGCACGCTGCGCCACGAGCAACGTCGGATACGGTCCGCCCCCAAGCGAGTCCCGCACCGGTGCCCGCGGCGGCGGCGCGCCAGCGCCGCTCGCCGCCGTCGGTGCGGTTCCCTGCGCCGCTCCCGCTGGCACCGCGCTAGCCTTCACGACACCCAAGTTCGGCCCCGCGGCCGGCGTCTTCGCCGGCCCCGCGGCATCCTGCGATCGACTACAAGCCGCCGCCGCGACAAAAAGAACGACGCTCAGGAACGTGGCGCCGCGACGGAGCAGGCCGCCGAGAAGGGTGCAGCTGCAAGGCGCTCGGGTGCCGGGGGCGGAGGCATAGCGGGAGCTATGCCGCACAACCCCGGCGCCCGAGCAACGCAGCAGATGCGCCCTTATCGGCGGCCTGCGGAGCGATGGACGACTCATCGAGCGCGTACGCTCCGACGACCGATCATCGACCGCCGTACAACTCATCCAAGATCGTGGCGATCCCGTGAAGCGCGGCCGCGCCATCACCCCGATACGCCGTCCCGTGCATCGTCGCCAACACCCGCGGCTTCGCATCGGCGAGTCGTTGCAGGACGCGGCTCGTCTCCGCGGTATACGGTAGATAGTTCGCGAGCGGCCCTTGCTGGAACGCGAGCAACGTCGCGCGATGGCGCTCGAGGACGTCCGACTCCGTTACCGCGGCGACGTCACCGTTCTGGTGCGCGAGGTCGGAGCAGAGGAGCGTCGCCGTCGTCTCCTCGAAGAGCAGCCCGGCGTCCCAGCAGTGCGGCACGTGCGGTGTCTGGAAAAACCGGAAGCGCCGGCGGCCGGTCGCGAGCGTCTCCTGATCGGCGAGCGGCCGCGCGGGACGGGCGGCGAAGTCGTTCACGCTCGTGAGCGCACCGACGACGCTGCAGAGCGGCGTCGCCGCTGGCGCGAGCGCCAGCCACTCGTTCAGCGAGCCGCACTCGTCGGCCTCGAAGTGGCTGAAGCCGAGCCAGCGCAGCGAACCCGGGTCGACGAGCGTCGCGACGGCGTCGCGGACGAGCGGGAACATCATGCGCGGTCCGGTGTGAAAGAGCAGCGGCTCGTCGTCGCGGACGAGGAACTGCGCGAATTGCAGGTCGGCTTCGGGAACGAAGGTGGAGATGCGATAGACGTCGGGAGCGATCTCATCGATGGTCGGCATGCACTCGCCATCGCCGACCGCTCGCCATCTGTCAACTGACCGAGTCACGCCGTTTGACTCGATTGCGACGATGCACTCATTACGGACGCAAAGGAGCGCTGCCATGAGACTCGCCACGTTCACGCACCAGGAGAAGACCGGCATCGGCGTCGTCGTCGACGACACGATCGTCGACCTCGCAGCGGCCGCTCCGGAGCTGCCGCGCGAGATGTGTGCGTTTCTCGCCGCCGGTCCTGCGGCGCTCGCGGCAGCACGCGCCGCTGCGGCCGGCCGCGGGCCGCGGCTGCCGCTCGCGTCCGTGCGTCTCGAGGCGCCGACCCCGCGGCCGGGGAAATTCCTCGCAATCGGCCTCAATTACGCCGACCACGTGAAGGAGACGGGCCAGCAGCCGCCGAGCTTCCCGATCTTCTTCAACAAGCAGTCGACGTGCGTCGTCGGACCGACGGATCCGGTGCACCGCCCGCGGGCGTCGACGCTCCTCGACTACGAGGGCGAGCTCGGGTTCGTGATCGGCCGCCGCTGCCGCCACGTGCCGAAGGAGCGCGCGGCGGAGGTGATCGCCGGGTATCTCGTCGTCGACGACGTCACGGTGCGCGACTGGCAGTTCAAGGCGCCGACGATGACGCTCGGGAAGTCGTTCGACACCCACGGCCCGATCGGCCCGTGGATCGTCACCGCCGACGAGGTCGGCGACCCGCACGCGCTCGAGCTGCGCACGTGGGTGAACGGCGAGCTGCGCCAGCACTCCAACACCCGCGAGCTGATCTTCAATTGCTTCGACCAGGTGGCGACGCTCTCGACCGCGTTCACGCTCGAGCCCGGCGACATCGTCTCGACCGGCACGCCGTCGGGCGTCGGCGTCGCGCAGCAGAAGTGGCTCGTCCCCGGCGACGTCGTGCGCGTCGAGATCGAGCGCGTCGGCGTGATCGAGAACCCGGTGATCGAGGAGCCGCCGGAGACAGCCATCTGGTGAGCCGCGCGGCGCCGCCCGTCGTCACTGAAACCGCCGCTCCGTCCACCATGGATAGAACGGCGGCATGTCGCTGCTCGGCCGCAGCGTGAACCTCG
>WNFR01005708.1_pt1 | contig 19241 bp, 16 predicted proteins | sample 5400221 | NCBI WGS metagenome assembly WNFR01 (sample SAMN13153357, study PRJNA577476) | soil metagenome | isolation source: 40 cm soil under Madrone tree | place: USA:California | collected 2016-06-14 | reverse complement strand
GCATAAACGGTCTCGCGGCCCTGCTCATCGTCGGCGGTAGTCACCAATCCGCGCGGCTTGTTCAACATCCAATAAACTTTCTCCGCGCGCTTAACCTCAGCACCATCCACCTCGATCCGGTCTTTCCCCAGGCGCACCGCCGCTTCCGGATTTTTGCTGACCGCACCCTTCAGCCGCACCCGCCCCGCTCGAATCATCTCGAACGCCTGCGACCGCGAACAAAATCCCAGCTTCGATAGCGCCCGCCCCAGCCCGATATGCCCTCTGCCCGGTCCGGCATCCTTCGCAAATCGCTGTTTGCCTCTCACGCCCTAAGTATAAGATCACACTCCTTGCTCACCGCCGCACAAATCCCTCGTCCAACAAACTACGAAGATTTTCGTTGACATTACGAAATTGTTCGTAGTATGGTGCCCCCCATGAACGACACATCACCGCAAAAGCCCACAGCCTCCGAGCTGCAAATCCTGCAAGTGCTCTGGGAGCGCGGCCCTTCCACCGTCCGCGAAGTCCACGACGCCTTGCAGGCAGAAAAAGCCCTCGGCTACACCACGGTTCTCAAGCTCATGCAGATCATGACCGTCAAAGGCCTGGTCCGCCGCAACGAAGAGCAACGCGCTCACGTGTACGAAGCGCAGCAGCCCGCGGAGAAAACCAAACGCCAATTCGCCTCGGACATGCTGCAACGCGTTTTCGATGGCTCCGCAAAGGAACTGATGCTCCACGCCCTCGCCGGCCGCCGCAGCTCCAAAAACGAAATTCAAGAACTCCGCCGCCTGCTTGACGATTACGAAAGGAAGCTCTCATGAACGCCTTCGCTCACTGGTTTACGCCAGACGTCTTGCGCAACCTCGGCCTGTCGCTGCTTCATTTCCTGTGGCAAGGCGCGGCGCTCGCGGCGTTAGCCGCGGCGGCAATCGCGCTTGCCCGGAAAGCTTCGACGCGTTACGCGATCGCTGTCGTTGCGCTGATCTCGATGGTCGCCGCGCCCGCTGTTACATATTTCGTCCTTCATCAGTCGGAGCCAGCGTTCACCGCCTCCCCGCAAACCGTTGCCCCCACGATAGCTCAAGCAGCCAGCCTCGCCGCCCGCCGCGCGGTAGCCTCCACCACAGCATCGCGTTTTCTTTCTGGCGGATTGCTCACGGCTTTCGTCGAACTCTGGTTCATCGGCGTGCTCCTCTTTAGTCTCCGCACCGCTGGCGGATTTTTCCTCGTGGCCCGTTTGCGCCGCCGTGATTCCAAGCCAATGAACTCTGAACTCCTCGCTCTCTGCCGCGAAATGCAAAACCGTCTCGGCATCACTCGCGCAATCCGCTATTGCGAATCGCTTCACCTTGACGCACCGGCGGTCGTCGGCTGGTTCCGTCCCGTGGTTCTTCTTCCGCTCAGCGCCTTCACCGGACTCACCGAGATGCAGCTTCGCGCAGTTATCGCTCACGAACTCGCCCATATCCGCCGTCTCGACGCTTTCTGCAATCTTTTTCAAGTCGCCGCTGAAACCCTGCTCTTTTACCACCCCGCCGTCTGGTGGCTCAGCAAACGCATTCGCGCCGAACGCGAAAACTGCTGCGACGATGTAGCGCTCTCCGTCTGCGGCAATCCCGCCGAGTACGCTCGCGCTCTCGCCCTCATGGAAGAATGGCGCGTCGCTCCCTCTTTCGCCATGGCCGCGAATCGCGGTCCACTCGCTTCTCGCGTCGCTCGTCTGCTCGGACTGACCGAAAAGGGAAGTAGCCTTCGCAACGCAGGCGTAGCCTTCGGCGTCCTCTGCCTGGCTGCTGCATTGCTCGCCGGTAACGCACTTTTTGGCCTGGTGCGCACCGCTTCCGCACATTCTTTCCCCACGCCGCAATCGAGCGCCATTCGAGACGGCGTCATCGTCATCACCGCGCCGCGCCCTGCTCCGCAACCCCATCCCGGTCCCAACTCATCGTCTTCTTCAACCTCAACGAGCACCGAGGCCGGCGCGCAAAGCAAAACTCAAGACGCAGCACCGGCCGCCAAATCGCAGTCCTATATAGACGGGATGAAGGCCGAAGGCTTCGACAATCTTTCCGCAGACGATTTGATCGCCATGAAAATTCAGGGCATCACGCCGGAATACATCCATGCAATCCGCGCCGAAGGCCTGAAGCCCTCCGCCGACGAACTGGTCGGCATGAAGGTCCAGGGCATCACTCCTGAATACATTCGTGGCATACGCGCGATGAATCTGAAAGTGGACGTTGATTCACTCATCGGTATGAAAGTGCAAGGCATCACGCCGCAATACGTCGAGGAAATGCGCAAACTTGGTTTCGAGCCCGACGGCGACCAGCTCATTGGCATGAAAGTGCAAGGCATCACGCCGGCCTACGTCGAAGAAATGCGTAAGCTCGGATTCAAGCCCGACACGGATCAGTTGATCGGCATGAAAGTGCAAGGCATTACACCGGAGTACATCCATCAGCTCAACGAGCTCAACATCCATCCCGACGTTGACGACCTCATTGGCATGAAAGTGCAGGGAATTAATGCTGATTATGTCCGTAGCATTCGCGCCACCGGCCTTAATCCAGACAAAGACGAGTGGATTGCTCTCAAGGTACAAGGCGTTACCGAAGACTTCATCAAAGGACTGCAGTCCGCAGGATTTAAGCCCGATGTCGACGAAATAGTCGGCGCGAAAGTGCAGGGCATCACGCCGCAATTCATCGAACTGGCGCGCAGCCACGGCTTCAAGAATCTCGACCTGGATAAGTTGATCCAGCTCAAACACGCAGGCGTTCTGGAGTAAATAATTCAGCCAGCCCAATGCCGCGTATTTTGCGGCACAACGCTACGAGTGTGCGCACTGAATTTTGCCGAGGTTTTTTTGGCCGTCATTCCGAGCGAAGCGAGGAATCTCTCTTCGCCAGTAAGCCGATGGCAACGAATTACAGCTCTAAGAGGTAAAGAAAATGGAGGATCCAACCGCTATGAATCGCCGTCACGCACTAATCGCCTACGTATTGATCGCCTGCACCATGCTGCTGGCGTTGATCGCGCGCGCCTCGGACACCCGCACCGGAAGCTGGACCATCTCCCATAGCGATGAGCCCGGCAAAGTCTCCTTCGCTCTCATCTATCACAGCAAGCACAACAATTCGAATCACGAATCCGATTGGCCCAGCAGCGAATTTAAGGGAGTCGATTTCGCTAAGTCCGGCAAACAGGACGTTAAATTCACCATCGCCCGCGACGCTGGCCGGTTCGATTGCGAAGGCTACCTGAAAGACGGCGAAGGCGCCGGCGTTTTCCACTTCGCGCCGGATGCTCAATACGTCTCACAAATGTCCGCGCTAGGCTTCACCGGCATTGACGAAGACAAGCAATTTTCCATGGCTGTTCTTGACGTCTCCGTCGCCTACGCCAAGGAAATAAAATCAAAAAACCTCCACGACCTCGATACCGACAAACTCATCGCCTTCCGCATCTTCAACGTCAGTTCAGAATTTATAGACCAACTCCGCAAAGCGGGTTTACCCGCCACTGACGCCGACAAGCTTGTTGCCTTCCGCATTCACGGCGTCTCTCCGGAAATGGTCAGCTTTCTGCAAAAGGCCGGCTACCATCCCGATGAAGACACACTCGTCGCCATGCGCATCCACGGCGTCTCTCCCGAATATATGCAGCAATTAAAAAAAGACGGCTACGACCACATCGATCTGGAAAAATTAATCGCCTTCCGCATCCATGGCGTCTCGCCCGACTTCATTGAAAAAGTGCAGACGCTCGGCTACCAGCATCCCGAACCCGACCAGTTAGTCGCCATGCGCATTCACGGCGTTTCCCCTGAATTTATCTCCAGCCTGAAATCCCGCGGCATGAAAGATCTCACCATCGACCAGCTGGTAAGCCTGCGCATCCACGGCATCGACTGAGATCCTCAGTAACACAGGCACTCTTGACCTGTGCGCGGTGACGCCCGTATCGCGATTGTATTTACCGTAGGGCGTCGAGCTTGCCCGGACGTCCGACTCAACATGTTTTGGGGTTTGTGTTCAGCGTCTGGATTAAACCGCCGCGGTTTCGACCGGCAATTTCGCCGCTTCCCAACCCGCAAGCCCACCCGCAATTTCGCTCACCTGATCGAATCCGTTCTTCTGCAATAAACTCGCGGCAATAGACGATCGATATCCGCCCGCGCAATACATCAGCAACGCTCGGTGCTTCGGCAACATGCCGATATTTTCCAACAGATGATTCAGCGGAATCCCCAAACTCCCTGCGATGAATTTCTGCTCGCGTTCGCGCGGCGCGCGAACGTCAACCGCCAGCGGCGCCTGCTCCGACGCCAACAGCTCCGCCGCAAAGGGGGCGCTCACGCGCTCCGTTTTCACTGTAAGCTCCGGCCTCGACTCCAAACTCCGCATTCCATCCTGCAAATATCCAGCCACATGATCGAATCCAATGCGCCCCAAGCGCACTGCGGCCTCATTCTCCCGTCCCGGGTCGGCAATAATCACAATCGGATGCGCGCGATCCAGCACCGTTCCCACCCAGGTAGCATATTGCCCGCCCAGACCGATATTGATGCTGCCGCGTAGGTGCGCCGCCGCGAATTCAACAGCATCGCGCGTATCCAGGATCTGTGCGCCGTTTGCTTGCATTTCTAACAATTCCTCAATCGTCAGCGGATTCATCTCCCGCGCCAGCGCCTGGTCCAACGTGGGCCGTTCTTCGCTGTTCAACACCGCATCGTAATTAAAATATGCCGGGGCGTCCGGCTGATCCGCCGTCACCACCTGGATGAACGCTTCCTTGCTCATCGGTTGCAGCGCGTAGTTCGATTTGCGCTGCTCTCCCAGCGTTGACACCGTCTCTTTACTGATCGCCCTCCCGCACAGCGAACCTGCTCCGTGCGCCGGATACACCAGGCTTTCATCTGGAAGCTCCAGCAATTTTGTATGCAGCGAATCGAACAGCATGCTGCCAAGTTCTTTCGCCGACCAGCCAAGGGCCGCGCGCAAATCCGGCCGTCCCACATCTCCGATAAACAAAGTGTCGCCGGTTAGCACGGCGTACGGAGTCATGTCGCTAGAGCTCAAGTCATACACAACGATTGAAATCGATTCCGGCGTGTGGCCCGGCGTCTCCAGCGCTTTCAATCGCACGCGGCCGAACTCAACCAGCGCGCCATCTCCAAGCGGCGCAAATGCATACTCGGCCTTGGCCGCTGCACCCAAATAAATCGTCGCGCCCACGCGATCGCGCAATTCGACATGTCCCGCGACAAAATCGGCGTGCAGATGCGTCAGAAAGACATGTTTTATTTTGAGTTTATGTTCCGCTGCGAACGCAATGTATTCATCCGTATCGCGCTGCGGGTCAACAACCGCTGCCGTCCCTGTCGCCTCGTCCCCAATTAAATAAGACGCATGCGCCAGACACGGCAGATAGAACTGTTTAAAGATCACTTCAGACGATCCTCGCTTCTATCATCCTGCGCATCCAAATTCCGCCATTCCGTGCGCCCACAAACCGTCATTCCCAGCGAAGCGAGGAATCTCTCTTCGGTTGTTGCGTCTACACGGATCGATCCGCCCAACTACTTCGGCTGCGGCACAATGCGTAAGTACGGTTTGGGCGCCTTCCAGCCGCCAGGGTACTTCTGTTTGGCTTCGTCTTCCGAAACCGAAGGCAGAATAATCACGTCGTCACCATTCTTCCAATTTACTGGCGTAGCCACCTTGTGCTTGGCCGTCAGCTGCATCGAATCCACAACCCGCAGCACCTCATCGAAATTCCGTCCTGTGCTCATCGGGTAGCTCAGCATCAATTTGATTTTCTTGTCCGGTCCCACCACGAACACCGTTCGAACCGTGGCATTATTCGCAGCCGTGCGGCCTTCGCAACTCTCACCTGCCTCGGCTGGCAGCATGTCGTACAGCTTGGCAATTTTCAGTTCCGGATCGCCAATCATCGGGAAATTTACTCTGTGGCCTTGCGTTTCTTCGATGTCCGCGGCCCACTTGCTGTGGCTTCCAACCGGATCCACACTCAGCCCGATAATTTTGGTATTCCTCTTTTCAAATTGCGGCTGCAAACCAGCCATGTATCCCAGTTCCGTGGTGCAAACGGGAGTGAAATCCTTCGGATGCGAAAACAAAATCGCCCAACTGTCCCCGATCCATTCATGAAAATTGATTGTGCCTTGCGAAGTTTCCGCCGTGAAGTTCGGCGCCTCATCATTAATGCGCAACATCTCGTGCCTCCTGGTGGCATGTTCGGTCAGGCCGGTTCCGTAGAATTTGTCGTTCCGGTCCCTTGGGTAGCGAATAGTGTAGCAAGAATCCGTAAATAGCGATTCTCTTGCGCCATCCGCCTCACCCGCGCCTTACTCACCCGAACATCGCGACTCCGAACATTTACGATTAGATGCAAGCTGCAGTCAAAAATCACATTCCGCCAAGCCGGATCCTTCCGGCTCCGGTAAACTCTCCTATCATTCTGCTATCAGGGGTGCGCTATGAAATTCGCCAGGATCGTTTTTTGGATCGCCGCCATCTGGGGTTTCCTGATCATTACGCCGCTCTATTTCATGTTCAGTCTTATCGGCGAAAAAGACCCGCCACCCATCACGCATCCCGCCTTTTTTTATGGATTTGTCGGCGTGGCCCTAGCCTGGCAAATCGCGTTCATTTTTATCGCCAGAGATCCTATTCGTTTTCGTCCGATGATGATTCCCGCCATACTCGAAAAGCTGGTCTACTCTACTCCCGTCATCATCCTCGTGCTTCAGAAACGCACGAATCCGACTGACCTGATGTTCAGCGCCACCGATCTTACCCTCGGCGCGCTCTTCCTCGCCGCGTATCTCCGCACTCCCCGCTCTGTTCTCCAGTCTTCGCCCTCGTAGTGGCGGCCGGCTTGCGAGAGGCAAGCAACGCCGCGGCTCTTTGTTTTTCTTTCTCCCCTAAACTCCTCTTGACTCTTTGTATAAAGCTAAACTTTAGTCCCATTCATACCCCGCAAACCCTCTCGCTAGTTTCTCCCTCGGGAGGACTAACTCATGAAGCTCCGTACACTCGCGCTCTGCCTGCTTTTCGCTGGCGTCTGCTCCGCTAGAGAGCATGACTATCAACACGGAACCCTGCTCCGCATGGACTCATCTTCTTGCGGCTCACAGGAAAAAGGCTCCAAAACCGTCGCTGGAGAAATCTTCGGCACCGATGGCCAGCACAAGCAAACTCAGGAATTGCTTTGTCAGGAATACATTCTTCAAGCCGACCATGTGGTCTATCGAATTCGCCCAAAGGACGATAAACATCCAGTCCTGCTTCCCATCGGCGAAACCGCCCAGTTCCGCATCAGCAAAGACAAGCTCATCCTCCGCGTCCCGGAGATAAACGATAAGGAGCACGAGTACATTGTCGTCTCCATGACCCCGCGCGAACCCGACAACGCTGCGGCCACCGGCACAAAAGACCTAGCCGCGCAATCGGGCAGCAAGAACTAACGCGGCGCTGAGTATCACCGCTTCGCTTGTCGAATTCCGATCGTGGGGGCACCATTCATCGTGCCCTCTTTTTTGGAGTTCAGTCCGTTTGCTCAGCTGAATGACTACGCGGGAAACTATCCGAGGCTTCCTACTTGGATTGGAACAAGCGCGGGTTCCTGCAAAGCCTTCGCTGCTCCATATCGACACGGTCCTAGCCGCCCCGTCGTCCTAAGCTATCTCGTTTTTTCGCCCCGCAGCTTGCCACCAACCGGACAGGGTGACAAAAATTGCCTGTCCTCTCGGCCACCTATTCAATCTAAAGCACATAACTCGTACTAGCCCTCTTTCTCTATTGCCCCGCAGAACTCATTTTCCGTAAAATAAGTCTCACGATGAGAGGCAGCGTATCGTTCCCGAACACTTGCTTTTCATTTTTGGCACTTAAGTCTCTTGTTTTGAGTCAGCTTCCTTTGGCTGACAGAGTGCATTAGCAGCACTGTGCGGTTTTGAGGAAGCCATTTTGCAAGTAGCGCTTTTTGGTTTACTCGCTGCAAAAGAAGACGATCAATAAATGCAACTCCGCGACTCGCGCTTTTGCAATAAGAATAAGAGGTAAACGGCGAATGACACAACCAACCCGGCTCGGAAAAATGTCTCTTGCCGTATTTCTCGCCGCGTGTTGCGTTTGCCCGCCTCCCACAAGTGCTGCGCCCGGCCTCGCCAAACCCGCCGCCAAGCCCACTCGCGCCTCGCGTCATCGTTACGTCCGTGAAAAGGGCGTTGATCCTACGCTCGGCGATATCGCCGCCAACGATGACCCCATCGTTCGAGCCGCCGCCATCGAAGCTCTTGGCCGTTACAACGGTTCGGTGGTCGCCGTCGATCCCAACACCGGACGTATTCTTGCCGTCGTTAATCAGAAACTCGCATACTCCGACGGCGCAATTCCTTGCTCTACCATCAAGCCCACCATCGCTCTTGCCGCTCTAGAAGAAAATGTAATCACCCGCGACACCATGCTGAAAGTCGGCCGCCGCAAGTACATGAATTTGACCGACGCAATGGCCCACTCCAACAATAAATTTTTCGAAGAGCTAGGCCTGCGCATGGGCTTCGACACGGTTTCCCGTTACGGTCGGCTACTCGGCCTCGGCGAACTTGCTGGATACAATTTACAGGACGAGCACCCCGGCGCATTTCCGATGGCTCCTCCCGCTAAGGGTGGCATCGCCCGTATGTCCAGCTTCGGCGAAGGAATTCAGATAACGCCGTTTCAACTGGCGTCACTTGCAGCGGCGTTCGCGAATGGCGGCACTCTTTACTATCTTCAGTATGGTGTAGCCGGCGAAGACGCCAGCGCTTTCGTTCCTCGCATCAAGCGCGAATTGAATATCGGCCCTCTTCTTCCGGAACTGCGAGAAGGCATGCTGGCCGCGGTTCTTTATGGCACCGGCAAGCGGAGTTTTGATGCTGGTGGAGACGAAATGCCCGCGGGAAAAACCGGCACCTGCTCCGATCAGATTTCTCACGTCGGCTGGTTTTTGACCTACGCCGACGAAGCCCATCCCAAAATCGCTCTAGCCGTCTTGATTCGTGGCAACAGCTCCCGCATCAAGGGACCGCTCGCCGCCGGCGTTGCAGGCCACATCTACCGCCGTCTGCGCGAACAAAACTATTTCGCGCAAAGCTCAGTAGCCAAGAATTTGGCTACGATTTCCTCGGGCCACTAATTTCTCTCTATTTCGCAGCCAACCACGCCTCAGTCTTCTGGTCCGAATTCGCTTGCAGCTCTTCGTTATTCGGCAGCCATCGCTCGTTCGACGCGCTTGTAATTAGCGATGTCGACGCGAATGCCGAGCCTGGTGATCAGTTCGTACGGATCAAAATTCATTTTTCTATGTAGCGCGGCAACAGCCTGGCGTGCGCCTTCGAAAAAATCGCCATTTTCCCATTCCACGATGGTCACGAAATTGAATTCGCCCGGACCGGACGATTGCTCCAAGATGGCGTCTCGCACAAAGCCAGGCTGTTTTCTTAGAACTTCATGAGTTGCATGGACTTTGCCGAGAAATTCCTCGCGAGCGTGCGCCGGCACGACGAATTTATCGACTCTGAATGTCTCACTCATAATGAAATTGCCTCCCCTGTTTTTTACTGAAAGCAAATTTGATAAGGGTATGGGTGAAGGGACCCGGTATCAGTAGATGATGGGGAGTTTGGAAAGCTCAGTGGAAGAGTCTTCGATGGCGCGGAGAACCAGGAGCGTGCGATCGTCGTGCGGAGGAACTCCCACGCCGCTGAATTCATCGGTGGCGCGAAGAATTGCGCCGGAAATATTTTCCACACCCGTATTTGCAGGAAGCGAAGCAATCAGGTCGGAGAGCCGTTCTATGCCAAATTCCTCGTGCTTGGAATTCTCCGATTCCAGAATTCCATCCGAAGCAAATATCACCACGTCGCCCACTCTCAAATTCAACGTGGAAATCGAATAATCCGCTTCCGCGAACAGGCCCAGCGGAATGCCATCCACCGCAATCTCGGTCAGCTGGCCGTTGCGCAACAGCAGTGGATGCGTCCCTCCTGCATTTGCGATGGTGAGCGTGCGGCCGGAAGCTTCATACACCGCGAAAGTAAGCGCGATAAAGCGAGCTTCGAGGCGTGCGGCATGCAAGCGGCGATTGAGCACGGCCAGCATGTCGGCGGGCGCAAGCGTGTGTTCCACGGTCAGTTCACGCAGCATACCAATCGCCAGCGAGCCGTAGAGCGCGGCCGCCGTTCCTTTGCCAGAGACATCGCCCAGCGCCAACGCCAGGCGGCCTTCTCCATATTGCAGAAAATCGTAAAAGTCGCCGCCCAATTCGCGCGCGGGAACGTAGGCAGCGGTGATATCAAGCCCCGGAACTTCGCGCGCGCCACGCGGCAGAAGCTGCAATTGAATTTCTCGCGCGGTATCCAGATCGGTTTGCAACCGAACCTGGTTTTCGCGCGCGTCCTCATAGAGCCGCGAATTCTCCAGCGCGATGGCAATAAACGAACCGAGTGCCATCAACATGCGTTCGTGCTGCGCGGTGAATGCTGCGTAACGCTTGCTTTCCAGATCGAGCACACCGACCAGGCGGTCTTGCAGCAGGAGAGGAATTACCAGTTCGGAACTGACCACTTCGCACGTGGGGCAGGTGATGTAGCGCGGATCCAGGCGCACATCGTCCAGGCGGATGGGCTTGCGCGAAGCGGCCGCGTGCCCGGTGATGCCCTGATTCAGATTCACGCGGAAGCGCGAGGGAATGGAGTTTTCGTAGTGCATTGCGAAAACGCCTTCCAGAATCTGCGCCTTTTCATTCCACAGCATGACTGTGAAAACGTCGTAATTGACGATTTTCTTCACGCGTTCGGCGATGCGGCGCAGAAGCTCTTCGCGATCCAGAATGGAAGTCAGCTCGCGGCTGACGTCATAGAGCAGTCCGAGCGTTTTCGCCTGCTCCGGAAACGTCGCGAGCAGCGACTGCGGAATAGGGTCAGTTTGCGAAGCGAGTTGTGAAAGCTCGTCCATTGGAGACAGGGTGGAACCTGGAGCAGCTACAGATGGCCAAGTCATAGCATGCCTGATTCATGTTTGATTCGCGAGACCTGAATTGGTTTCATGGGTGGACTGTTGCGCCGGTTCTTGCGCTTGGCCTGTGGCTTGGCTCTCCGGTTGTAAGCGCGACAGGATCCGATCCCCGAATGCCACGCGCCTGTGTTGACTGCATTCGCAGCGCGGCCTAATATGCCCGCTTGAGTGCATAAACCAAATCTTGGCGAGCGGTGCAGAAATGCAAACTTATAACCTCGAGTTAGGCACCTCCTCCATGACGATGAGTTTTGGAGCCAGACCCAAATTCCTATTCTTATTTCAGTGGTTCGCAGTCCTCATGGGTTTGGCAAGCGCGCTGGCCGCATTGCCCGTGGCCGCCCTTTCCTTCGGATGCCACGGCGCGGCCATGTTCCTCAGGAAGGTTCGTCCGTTACGCGACGCGTATGAATTTCTCTCCCGGGCCTATGATCGGGTCCTCGAGCGGCTCGGCCAAAAAGTTCTGCGGGACTCCCGAGACACTCCGGCGTTACGACTGATGGTCTCTCTTAGCCTTACCGCCGTGCCAATTTTCGTGATTCAACTCCTTTCCGGGAAACCTCGGCTGCTGCTGGCGATCGCTTTCTATCTTTCCCTTTACGGCCTCAAGTTCCAGCGGTTTGTGCGGATGTTCAGTGCCAGCCACTTGGAGGCACACCGGCGCCAGGGCTACTTTTCCGGGAAATGCGATAAAGTCTTCGGCCGCTACCTCGAATTCTTCTTGGGGTACTTGTACGGGAACATTCCAGAACTGGGTCGGACGGCTCATGTACGTCTCCACCATAGAGAGCACAGCGGGCCCGACGACACTCGCAACACGATGGGCTACGATCGAACTAGCCGGCTCGATTTCCTGTGGTATCTCTCGGACAACATTTGGACGGTCTTGGGGCTCGCTCCCTACGCCTACTTTAAAGCGAGAGGCGATGAAAAGAACCGAAGACGCATGTCATGGGGAATGGCGCGCTACTATGCTTACTTCGCAGCTGTCTTTATTTACGATTGGAGAATTGGGACGATGTTCGTGTTGGTTCCTCTTCTCTGCATGAATTGCATCAACGCAATCACCGCATGGGTCCAACACGCTTTCTGTGACCCCGAACGTCCTGAAGATTATTTCGCAAATTCCGTAACCGTTGTGGATGAGGTGAACTTCATGAACGAAGGATACCACCTCTGCCATCACCACCGTGCTAGCCTTCACTGGACCGAGATGCCGGTTCATTTCGAGCGGATTCGCGACAGGATGAGAGAGGCTGGCTCGTTGGTCTTCCGGAACTTGGATTTTATGGGACTTTTCCTCGAGTTGACCCTCTTTCGCAGAATGGATGTGCTTGCCGAGAAACTTGTCCCGTGGGAGCCCATGAATCGCGAGCAGAGATTGGCTTTGCTGGCGAAGAGGACCAGCCTCAAGACTCCTTGATTAAAGATAAATCCGGTCAATGCGCGTATCGAGGCGGAGTGCGCGAAGTTGCATTTGGACGTAGCCGCCCGGCGGCGGACGCTTCGCGTGAGGTAGTGGAGTGGTTGTTGCTCGATGGCTTGAGATAAATTTTGGGTCACAAGCTTAGACTGCATCTTCGATGCGTCACTGGCGCCAGAAACTTGTCTAGAGTTCCCCATTCTTGCAAATCTGATACAGGATTCGATTCGGCAAGCTAAGGCCGAAACCTCACTGGTGCTTTTTGCTCGTTCACAAGCATGGCTCCGGTACTGGCGATCACTGGCATGGTGGCAAGGACCTCGCTGTAACGGCCCTTCGACCCCGTTGGGGAGATTTCATAAACCGTTCGTCACCGGGCCGAAGCGGATCCCAATTTCCACCGAGGAGAACAGGGATGACAATAGACAAGAAGCAGCGGAACCGAAAGGAAAGAAAGGAACTGGCGCGGCGGCTGCGATCGGAGGATCCGGGTCTGGAAGTGGTCCATCCACGCGCTGCGGGCATCGATGTGGGCAATAGTGCGCATTACGTCGCCGTGCGGCCGGATCGCGATTCGCAGCCAGTGCAGCGATTTGAGTGCTTCACAGCAGATTTGCATCGCTTAGCCGACTGGTTACAAAGCTGCGGAGTGAAGACTGTGGCCCTGCAGTCGACTGGCGTGTATTGGATCCCGCTATACGACATTTTGGAAGAACGCGGTTTCCAGGTCTATCTGGTGAATGCACGGCACACCAAGAACCTGCCAGGACGCAAGAGCGATGTGCAAGAAAGCCAGTGGCTGCTGAAATTACACACCTACGGATTGCTGAACAATTCCTTCCATCCAACCTCGCAGATTCGGGTCCTTCGCACCTATTGGCGGCAACGGGCAGAACATGCGCGTGGAATAGGGACGTGCATTCTGCGGATGCAGAAGACGCTGACGCAAATGAATCTGCAATTGGCGAACGTGATCAGCGATCTGAGTGGAGTTACTGGTCAAAAGATCGTGCGTGCCATCCTGGCTGGAGAGCGCGATCCGCGGAAGCTGGCGGAACTCAGTGATCCGCGGATTCACGCCAGCAAGGAGGAGATTGCCAAAAGTCTGGAAGGCAACTGGCGCCAAGAACTCCTTTTCGTGTTGCGACAGGAAGTCGCGATGTATGACATCTACCAGCAACGGATCGCTGAGTGCGACCAACAACTACAGGAACAGTTGACTCGTTTTGCGGATATTGTTCCGCCACAAGTGAATGAAGAAGCCAAGAAAAAGAGGGGCAAGCCAAACAAGTACCATCCGCAATTCCCTCTTGCCGATGAACTGCAGCGCATCACGGGAGTAGATCTGACACGAATCGACGGCATCGATGTGCTGGTCGCACAGACTCTGGTCAGTGAAGTAGGACTCGACATGGGCCGATGGAAGACCGAGGCGCACTTCGCTTCGTGGCTGGGACTCTGCCCAGACAACCGTATCAGCGGCGACAAAGTGCTCAGTCGTGGTACACGTCATGTGGTCAACCGCGCTGCTACGTCACTGCGAATGGCAGCCACGACCCTACTGCGAAGCCAGACTTACCTCGGCGCGCAGTACAGGCGCTTGCGCAACAAGCTCGGTGCCCCGAAAGCCATCACGGCCATGGCTCACCGGCTCGCCCGATTGGTCTATCGAATGTTGAAGTACGGTCAACAGTACGTCGATAAAGGCGCGGAGTACTACGAGCAACGAAACCGCCAACAACAAATCGAGTTCCTCAGAAAGAAGGCAGCGCAACTCGGCCTACACGTCACAGCCGCCCACCCTTGAAGCTATCAACCAGGAAGTTTCTGGGGAGGAGGTCCCCGTGACCCATCTTCGTAAATTGATGCTGGAGGAACTCCAGCGTCTTGACTACTCTGAAGAAACTATACGCAGTTACATCCACGCCGTCGAAGATTTTTCTCGACGGTTCAACTGTTCCCCGGACCGCTTGGGTCCTCGGCACATTCGTGAATATCAGGCCGAGCTGTTTCACATACGGAAGTTGTCATCGGGCACGGTGGCGATCCGTCTGGCAGCCCTGCGGTTCTTCTACACCAAGACGCTCAAGAAGGGCTGGAGCATCGCCGAGACTCCCTATCCGAAAAAGGATCATCGCCTGCCAGCGATCCTCAGCCAGGAAGAAGTTGCGCAACTCATCGATGCGGCCTCCACTCTTTTCCATCGCACTCTGCTGATGACTCTCTACGCCACTGGTGCCAGGAACGCCGAGTTGACGCGACTAAAGTTCAGCGATGTCGACAGCAAGCGCATGGTGATTCACATCCAAGGTGGCAAGGGGCGCAAAGACCGCGACGTGATGCTCAGTCCTAAATTGCTTGAAGAACTTCGTGAGCATTGGCACCGCTTACGCCGAAAACCAAGAGTCTGGCTGTTTCCGGGCAACCACGACCATTGCGCCGATCACCCCATCGATACGAAAACCGTTTGGCATGCGTGCCAGCAAGCCGCCCAGCGAGCTGGCCTCCAGAAAAGTGTTCATCCTCACACGCTTCGACACTGTTTTGCGACGCATCTACTCGAGGATGGTGCTGACCTGCGCACCATTCAGATCCTGTTGGGTCATAACGATCCGAAAGAGACGGCTCACTACCTGCATCTCTCCCAACGTCACCTGCATGCGGCCTCGAGTCCGTTGGATTCACTGCCGCTGAAAGGCGCTTCACCGCAGGAGGAATAGATGGCCCGGCCACCGCTGGAGGTGGCCGATCTGGTCCGCGCCGCGGGAGATGCCTTCATCAAACGAAATCGCCACTGGCTCCGTTGGAAGCACATCAAAGTATTGCTGGCCATTCGCCGGTGTCGTACCGCCGCTCTCGGCGGTCATCTCGATGAGTGCACCCGCTGCGGACATCGTGCCCCCATCTCCTATCACAGCTGCCGCGATCGCCATTGCCCGAAGTGTCAGACCGCTGCTCGGGACCGCTGGATCGCTGCGCGTCGACGAGAACTTCTCCCGACCCGCTATCTGCACGTGGTCTTCACACTGCCCCATCGCTTGGCCCCACTGGTGCTACAGAACAAGAAGGTCCTCTACGGCCTCTTGTTCCGTACCAGTGCGGAAACCCTTCTCGAAGTGGCTCGCGATCCGAGGCATCTTGGTGCAGAGATTGGTTTCTTCAGCGGTTTCTTCAGCGTGTTACACACGTGGAGTCAGCAACTCAAAATTCATCCCCATGTCCATTGTGTCGTTCCTGCCGGCGGCCTCTCACTTGATCACACCCGCTGGGTTCGTTCGCGGGACAACTACTTTCTTCCCAAAGGGGTGTTGCGTGAAATCTTTCGCGGCAAGTTCATCGATGCCCTCAAACAGGCTTTTCAGAAAGGTCAGCTCCGCTTCGAGGGAGATCTGAAACTCCTCGCTCAGCCCAAGATCTTTGCCGCCTGGTTGCGCCCGCTGTTTCGACGAGACTGGGTGGTCTACTTGAAACGTCCCTTCGGTGGCCCCGAATATGTGCTGCACTATCTCGGCCGCTACACTCACCGTGTGGCCATCTCCAACCATCGCCTAGTCTCGATGGCCAAGTCACTTTTCGCTGGCGTGATTCTGCTCACCACAACGAACAGCAGTTGCTGCCCCTCTCGCTCGATGAATTCTTGTGTCGCTTCTTACTGCACATTCTTCCAAAAGGCTTCGTGCGCATCCGTAACTTCGGCTTTTTGGCCAACCGCAAACGCGCCACGCTCCTACCGCTTTGCTTTCAGTTGTTGGGTTCGGAACAACAGCCGCAAGTAGAACAACAACACGCCTCTTCCACCGAAGACTGTCCCGATCTTTGGCGCTGCCCTAAATGCGGTGGACCGATGAAGGTCATCGAAAGACTCACCGCTGCCGAAATTCAACTTCGTTCTCCACCATGGATCAGCTCTGCGGCATGAAACCACTCTCCTCAACTCGAAAACTCTGGGTACTTCCAGGCACTCCGCATCTCTCTGCCTCGCCGTCAAACCGATCCCTTCTTCCACCTTCTTCGACCACACTCTTTGCGATACTTTTTCGCCGTAGCCAATTTTCCGCGTGCACGGTGTCATGTGTCGTGCCCTGCAGCACAGTCTCGCCACGGCCTAACGCCGCTCCTTACCACAATTGAATTTGCATAGGGCCCGCGTCCACCGCAACCACGGACGGCCACGTCAATTGAATTTGCATAGGGCCCGCGTCCACCGCAACCACGGACGGCCACGTCCAAACGGCTTTACCGGACGCGCGCAGAACTCCCCGCCTTCGTTCACTCCTTACCGAGAACGCGCATCCGTTAAAGCGCTAGCGTTTATCGGGACTTTGTGTGATCAGCTTCGAGCTGCCGAATCGCGCTGGTGTAGCTTCCGATTTGCCCGCCACTTGTCCAGAACTTCGCACGCCGCTGCAGAGTTTGGTTGTAGGTCACCGGTTGAGGTCCTTCCGGCAGGACCGGAATCTCCGATCGCGCATCCTCATCCTTCGGCTCCGCTCGGGACAGGTCGGGTGCGCAGGGAGCGCATTGAGGCTTTGCGGTGGTTCGATTCCGCCTTGTTGTGGATCGATCCCTTCTTGTTGCGGTTCCAACCCGTTGGGGAACAGTAGAGGCAAGCGCTTGGTGCGCGGAGGCGTTAGCGCGTGGGGGCGGGGCTGCGGGTGCTGGTGCAGATATTCCAGACAAACGCGGCGGTCGCTAGGGTCAGAAAGGCGATGGCTCCTGCGAAGGAGTTGGTCGTCAGAGCCTCAGGAGAGCTCCTGGCGGTGGTTGGGGCCCAGGCTATGTAGACACGGATGGCGTCTAGAACGGCGAAAAAGGTACAGACCAGATGAAGCCGCGTTGGCGACTCCCTGAAGACTCGCGACGCGGTTAGCTCGATTTCTGCATAAACGAGGCTGAAAATCGCGAAGGGCACGTCAACAATCAGCACCATATATCCAGCCGGCACGAGAGTGATCTGGCCGTGTCGCACGAGGGGTAACCGATTGTTGAGAACACCAAACCAGAGAGATATGGCTCCCATGGCCAGAAGAAACAAGGCAACGGTGCCGAAGAGCACGGCGGGTGAGCGGCGCCAAGGGACGGCACTGGCGAGTTTTCCAGCGACTGCCGAAGGTTTCATGGGGCGCCGCCCTCATGGACATAGGTCCAGAGCACGTTTCCCAGAAAGACGATATGCCCAAAGACCAAAATGAGTTGCAGGATCCGGTCAGTAAATGCAGAACCATAGTGGGTTAACGGCGTTGCGCGATCATAATAGATTGAGGCAATCCCGCAGAGAAGCAAAAGAAGGCAACCCAGTGACTGGACATATCCCCATGTCGGATTCAGTTCGCGCCCGCTGAGCCGCTGAAAAAGATGGTATTCGCCCAAGAAGAGGGCGAAGGATAGAAGCCCGAAGAAAAAGAAAACGGTCAGTTCGTGAACCCGGCCGAGCCTGTCGTAGCCCGGACCAACATGGCTGACCTGGTAGATTGCCGAAGCGCCCCAACCGACAAGACAGAAATTGACAAAGATGCGAAGCAAAGTTTTAGGAGCGGGGCTAGGCATTGCGAGCAATCACCTCAATTGATTTCACGGAACGTAGGGCGCGCATGCAGAAACCCGCATGAATTGAACGTTCATCAGCGCCCCGGTTGCAGGGTCGGGAAATCTCACTTCATTTACCCTGGTCCGCATCTGGGCAGATAGAAGTTGAAAGGTTGCGTCGAGATCACGTCCGGTTCTCTTCGTGTATTCCTCGGCCTCCGCACCGGTGCGGGCGTCGTAGCTCTTTGCGCCAGGAGTACCCTTGGGGCTTTGCGGGTTGATGTAATTGCAATAGATGCGCTGGAGTTCGATCATCTTGCGAAGCTGCTCGCGCCAGTCGGCGTCGGCGGCAAGCCTCTTTCGAGAAATGACAACCGCCTGATCCCACGCGGCGGGGCCGCTAATGCCGTCGTGGTCCAGGTAGACTTCGGTGCTGGCCTGCTTCTCACAGGAGGCATCGCATTTCAAGAGTCCCGCGTAGTAATCGGTTTCCGCCGAAGAGGCCTCCTCAACTTGAGCCGAGCGCGTTTGCAGATCGTCGTTCGTGTAAACCTTCTTCGCTTTGGCCTTGGGCTTCGGTGCGGTATCCGTCTTGCTCGCTGGCGCGGGTTGTTGAGGGAGCAGCGCTGGGGCAGGGCCAGCAGCGGATTGCGCGGACGAGCGCGCGGCCAGCAAGGCCAGTACCGCAAAAAGCGCGGCGGCTCGGAAAGGGATTCCCTGCAAAGCGCAGCTTCTTCGATCGCAGACACTGCGGGCAAAACTCATCGTGGCCTCACGGATCATCCGCATACGATTGCGGATATCTGCGATACACGGGCTGGGCACAAGGTGCACCTTGCAGCCTGTTTTCCTGGTAGATCCTGAACCGGAACACCACAGGATTGTCGTTGGTATCGCCATTAGCGCGCTTTGACGAGCACGCACGGCGTTCACTTGCTCCTGGAGTTCTCTGAATTTGACCTCGTATTTTTCTTCAATGTCGACTTCTTGCGGCGTGACATTAGCCGGATCTGCGGCCTTAGCGAGCTCTTCCTGCTTTTCGGTCTGAAGATCGCAGGTCTTGAGGTGGAGGTCGTAAACGTCATGCAAAATTCTCTGCCAGGCAGCGTCCTTCCGAACCAGGTCAATTGCTCGCAATACATCGCGTCTCCAGTGCGGATTCTGTGCCGGATCGATGCGAATGGATTGCTGAAGGTTTAGGAAGCAACTTCTGTCGC
>WNFR01005317.1_pt1 | contig 19249 bp, 18 predicted proteins | sample 5400221 | NCBI WGS metagenome assembly WNFR01 (sample SAMN13153357, study PRJNA577476) | soil metagenome | isolation source: 40 cm soil under Madrone tree | place: USA:California | collected 2016-06-14 | reverse complement strand
CCCGTGTTTGACCATCAGCCTCAACTCAAAGTTCTGAGCAAGAAGAAAGAGACCCGCGGCCGGCAATACGCTCACGAGCGTCAGGAGTCCGGCGAAGGCAATCGCGTAACGAGTCCGGTAAGACAGTCGAGCAAAGACGTTGATGTTCACCTTGCGAAGCTTCTCGATCGTGTTCGAATAGAGGGTAGGGCACACTTTGCTTAGACTCGCGCGGACATTCGAGAGTAGAGCTTGACCGGACGCTTTGTCCGATTGCGAAACAGGGGACTCATCTTCAACGGCCTCAACGTGCGGTCCCCATACCAGCATCAGCCACCATAGTCCTGCTGCGACCATCGGCGCCACGGCACAGCAGGTTGCCAGAAACCATCCGCTCTCCACTATCAACACCAAACCAAGGTTCGGCCACTGCAGCGTTGCGGCGAGCATCGGCAGCAGGGTACGGCGGATAGCCGGAAACCATCCGCCCTCCACCATCAACACCAGAACAAAGATGCAAGCGATCAGAACATAAGACAGGCTTAGCCACAGATACTGGTGATCGAGCCGCCGGTCGGGCCACAGCCATCGGGTCCCGTCGCCCTGCTTCGGCGCATACCTTCCTGAGAATACAGCAATCATCCTCGGCAGGCAGATCAATGCGATCAGAACGCCAATTGACAGCGCGAAGAGGAGATACAGCACGAACGACAGCGTGACCACTTCAAGGTTCATCGTTCTGGCCATCCGGTTATCCGCGAATGTGACCAGCGTCCAGGGCATGCCAGGCAGAGCGCTAACATACATGCGGTGTCCCTTGCCGAGATAATTGGTGTCGAATTTGTCGTTTGTACGAGAAATAACCGCGGCTCGGAGCCGGTCGTTATTATCGCACTCAGCGAAGAACTGCTCTTCGAGGTTCTTCACTTCGTCCGAGTGGAACATCACCTTGCCGTTGTTATCAATCACAGCGAAACCATAGCCGGCGGGCAGCACTGGCCCCATAAGCGATAGCAGTCTGGTGTCCAGGTTCGAGACCCACTCCGACCCCGGTTCGTGGGTCGCGATGACCGCGATGTTCTCCCCCGTGTTCCTCGATCTGATCGGCTCCAGGATGTACTCAGGGTCCGAAGGACTTAGCTTCCACAGCGTGCGATCCTTTGCATTCTTGAAGAACTGTCTGTCGGACACGTTTATTAGAGCGGTGGTGTCATTCTGTGTCGTCCATTTGATCCGCTGCTTCCCGGCGGAATCAGTCCACGTGACTGCATTGAAGTAGGGATAAGGGTTATTCTCCGGGTCAGTCTCCCACTTGACTTCGTCGGCAAGGATATTCATCTTGCGTAACCACGACGGAGCGCTGCAGTCGAGACCGGGGCCTCCTGGAGCTCCCGATTGCCTCGTGGTTTTGTGGATTGCCTGAACGCCGAGTTCCGTCCATGCCGCGAGTATTGCTTGATCACCAATATCGGTAAATGCCCGGAGGACATCAGCAACCCCGCCCCCGGACACGCCAATGCTCGTCGTCGCTCCGGTCCCATCGTGCGCCGGAATAGTAATACTCGTGATCGTTTTGAACGACCCAACGCTTGTCACCGTCCCGGCGGTGTTGGCCGTGAACGCCGGAAGCGCTTCGATTAGCGGCTTACCATCCGCGCCAAACCCGGCCACAACAACCTGAACGGCTTTGATGTCCGCCGGCGTCCCGCCCGCCGTGGCTGTGATCTGTTTGGCTACGATGTTACTCCACATCGCCTCCTTTTTCACCTCGTCCAATATTTTGCCATTAATGCTACTCAACTGGGTGAGCGCCCTGCGTAGTTCTCCCTGAAAGTTGCCTGTGATTTTCTTGGAGAGGTCCTCAAGCTGGTGGTCGAGCGTATTATCGAGGCTGATGGACGCGTGCACGTCCAACAGAATGAACGTCACCAGCGCCATTCCCATTACCGCCGAAAACAGCGTGAGCCCAAGATCGAACCGGCGCATCCTGTCTTTTGGGCCCATCAGCTTCAACTTCAGCAGCGGCCAACTCAGCACTGCTAACAACACGACAAACACGAAGACTATCAACACGGTGTACGAAACGGCGAAGGTTTCGTCTCTGAAGTGATTTGTACGAGTAAGTCCGCAGACCACCCAACGAACTCCCTGCATATTCGCGTCCGTGCTGGACGAGAGTGTGAGCCTGACCGGTTGCAGAAAGAGCTTGTAGTCCGCGCCGGCGATTTGAACATCCAAGAGACTGCTGGACTGGTCAGCCAGCTTTAGCTCCAGTTTCCCTCCCTTGGGGTTCAAGAGACTATCAAGCGTCACGACAGTCAGACCCGCCGGGCCTCGCTGGAAGATCACCCTTCCCGTCTCTTTCTCGTCTTGCTCGGCGACCAGCACCTCGTCGAACAGCCGCTCTCTCGTTTCATTCAGCTCGTCTATCACGAATCGCTCGACTAACGGCTCGATGAGCGTCTTCAGCTCGCTCTTGACAGGGAGAATTCCGGGCAATGCGCTCGAAGCGCCGCGATATTCTGGATAAAGCCAAAAGGAGCCCCGCTCCAGCTTGATGCTCATTGTCACGACGGGGGCCGAGTTCGTCGCGGGGACCGCGGCCGCCGCGGAGTCTTGTCCTTGTGACCCGGCGTGCGGACTGGCCGCGTTTGTGTTCGCCGCAGGTGGGCTTGCATTTCCATTAGACCTGGCCGGTTTGCCGTTCGAGACTCGGGGCGGTACTCTGACCTTCGATTCCTGTTCCCTCTGAGCCTTGGCCTTCTTATATTGGTCGGAATATTGATCAGAGTCGAACTTGAGGTCGGAGACGAGTCTTACTGCTTCCGCCACTTTCTTCGTGTTGGCTATCGGCGTCGGGGCTTGCTCGCCTTCTGCCTTCTTGGTATCGCTCGTATCTTTGCATTCGACTTTCTTCACCACATTGACGAGGTTGGTGGCGAGATTGTCGATCTTTGAAGTGATGTTGCCCCCGATCCCTGCCAGCACCCTGAAGTTACGCTTGGAGAAGTAAGTTGTCTGTGATGTGACGAAGAAAAGATAGTACAAAGAGAAGGGTATGATGACCATGACCATCGTGAATCCCATGATGGTAAGACGTTTTTGGCGCGCGATCTGGCTGCCGGGCGCTTTCTTGGGGGCGATAGCAGGCTTCTCTTGCGAAGAGTTCATAGTCGCTCCTCCGGTAGAACACAGGTAACAAAGCCGTCGGCCGGTCACGCAGGAAACCCCGGGTTCCGATGCGCGCGTGTTCGCTATTACTTTATGACGGAAAGCCGGAAGAGTTTCGTGCGGTTATTCTCTCGCCCTGCCACAACAATCAGGAAGTTCAGATAACGGACTCAAAACGCGGCCCTAAAGTGCGTCTACGCTCGCGCTGATCGGAGTCTCATCTATGAGCGCCGCGAAGTGCCGGGCAGTAGCGCCAAACCCTGATTCATCAAACACATTGAGGTTGGGGAGCAAAAAGTGCGCCGAGGCGACGGTCAACAGCGCCGGCGTCGCGTCATCCTGATCAGCGCGCAACGCGCTTCTGGCCATCCAGGCGAGCTCCAATAGGCTGCCGAGACGATCTGTTAGGCTGCGCGCATTCGCCGCAGCCCAGTCGCGATTGGCAAGCTGACTGTCGGACAGTTCATCGCGGGTTTGTCTAAACATCTGCTCGAAGTGAGCTCGAGTCTGTGATAAGAAGCTGCGAGGCCATTCGCCGAGTGTACCGCTGATCTCGTCCCGCCAACGCTCCAGGAGATCAGACTTCACCGCGTCGCGCACGATCTGCAGGCATAGCGTGTTGTGCGTCCCTTCCCACGTCTCGATTATCATCGAGTCCCTTAACAGCCGCGGCAGAATGGTGAAGTCTTCGACGATCCCGTTCGCGCCCAGAACCATGATGGCATCGTGAACCGAAGCCGTTAGCGTTGAAGCCGACCTGTACTTCGCCAGGTTGATCAGGAATCGCTGCCACATCGACTGGCTCGGGTCGGCCGGGCTGAGACCGTGCTCGTCAATCATCGACACCAGCTTGAATGTCAGCACTCGATAACGCCAACATCTTTCAAGCAGCGAAACCAAAGTCTCCTGGACCAGCGGGTAATTGATTATCGCCCGACCGAACGCGTTGCGCTGGCGCGCATAGTTGCGAGCCTCCAGAAATGCTCGGTGCAGGATGCCGCACGCGTTGGCGGCGTTATGCACGCGCGAAGTGTTGATCACATAGTTCATCAACGTCTTGAAGCCGTCGGCCGGTTTGCCAATCGCCCACGCGGTCGCCTGATTGAAATCCATCTCAGCCGTTGGCAGGGATTGAGTACCCAGCTTGTCTTTCAACCGCTTGAACGAGATGTTGTTGATTTGGCCATCGTTCAACACTCGAGGCACAAAGAAGATGGCGACACCCGCTGTGCCGGGCGGCGTCCCGGCCGGGCGAGCCGCGACCAGGAAATACTCGTCGGGGTTCGAGCAGAACCACTTTTCGCCGGTGATCGACCATGTGCCGTCTGGATTCGGCTTCGCTTCAGTTTCAATCGCACCAACGTCCGAGCCGCCATCCTGCTCGGTGACGAATTGCGCACCGGCGAGCGGCGTATCGACTGAGAGCATCAGCGGCAGGTAGGTCTCACGCAGGAATTCGGATCCGCGAGCTTCGACCGCGCGGATCAATCCGTCCGTGCAACTCAAGCCGCAGTTCACCGAAGCCTCGCCGTTGTGAGCGAGAAGGTAGACCATCGCGAACTTGTGCACTTCGCTTCGCACGTCGGTCAGCACGCCGAATTCAGCAACTTCGCGGCGCAGGTGCCGAGTAAGCGACCCGAAATCAACCTGCTCTACGGGCCCTCCAACGCGATCGAACTTGACTATCCTGGGCAGGTGGTCGCGTGTGCTCGCTTCGCGGGCGAGATCGTTCCAGCGCCCGGCAACGAGACGCGCGCAATTATGAAGCGAATTGAAAACCGGCGAGTGTTCATCTTCGGGCAGCAGGTCCTTCAGGAGAGATTGGAACCCGAGATCCATCTCGAAGAAGTCCTGGCCCTCGATCCCCTGAAAGTCTCTCAATCGTGGCATGGCTAGCTCCAGCAAGTGTGCGAGAGTTTGTAGTTCGGCCTTCAGGCGGAAGTTCGTAATTCTTTGATGCGAGACTATTCTACAAACTTCCGCCTGAAGGCCGAACTACGAACTCTTTTTCTTTCGTTTGCGCGAGGACGCTTTTCGCGCGGCCGCGGCGACTGCTCCCCTGGCCCAGGTCCTGAGTTGATCGACATCCTCGAGCACGTCTACCGGCACTTCGTAATAACCCATCGAGTAAGACTCTTCACCGTAGGGCTGAAACGGTTTTGCGCCTGCGGCCTCGTACTGTGGCCGATTCTCATCATCCACCTTGAAGTACAACACGTCGCTAGCGATCAGGCCAAAGAACAAGTCGTCGTGGTAGAGCCCGACTCCGCCGAACATTCTTTTCGCGGCAACCTCGCCAATGCATCCGAGCTGGTCCACGACGTAGTCGAGATATTCTTCGCTGACTGGCATGGTAAGCGCTCGCTCGCAGGTCCGGCTGGATTATATGGTCGTGAGAACAACTCTAAACCGTGCCTTGCCGCTCATCATGCGTTCGTAAGCATCGCCGGCGCGCTCAAGCGGATAGACTTCGGTCATCGCTCGCACGCCGGTTAGCGTGCTGAAGGAAAGCGTGTCCTGCGAATCAATGGACGTACCTGAGTACCAGCCTGCGATAGAACGGCAACCTGCAATGAGAGAGAAGGCAGACACTTCAAGCGCCTCATGAGGAGCGCCCAGGACAAGCAACTTGCCGTTAATACCCAGACCACCCAGCGTTGCGCTCATCGCCTGGGCGTTCGTCACGGTCGCGAGGACGACCTTGGCGCCACCCATTTTGAGCAGTTCCGCCGCCACGTCCTGTGCCTGACTATCAATGTAATGGTGCGCACCCAGTTGCCTGGCCAGCGGCTCCTTGTCGCTGCCTCGTGCGATGGCGATAGTCTTGAAACCCATCTTCGCGGCGAACTGGACGCCCAGATGACCGAGACCACCCAGGCCCAGGATTGCGACCACATCGTTGGGTCGCGCGCCGCTATTGCGAAGAGAGTTGAACGTAGTGACCCCCGCGCACACGAGCGGGCCCGCCTCTACGGCGGAAAGCTCCTCTGGGAGTAACGCCAGTGCACTTGAGTGGGCGACCATGTAGTCGGCGTAGCCGCCATCGTAGGTGATGCCGGTCACCTGGCCCCACTGGCAGGCAAAAAAGTCACCGCGGCGGCAGTTCTCGCAGTGCCCGCAGTATCCGCCGTGCCACCCGACTCCGACCCGCTGGCCCCCGGTCCAGCCCACGACGCCTGCGCCGACCGCATCAACAACTCCGGCAACCTCATGTCCCGGGACTCGCGGGTACTGAAGACCTGGGAAGGTACCCTCCTTGGTCAGCGAGTCGCTGTGACAGATGCCACACGCCTGGACCTTGATGCGTACCCACCCGGCAGCGGGCTCCGGAATTTCTCGTTCGACGAGTTCAAAGGCGCCATTCGGTTGAGTAACCTGCACAACACGCATCTTCGACATAAGTTCCTCCTATAATGCCAGCTTTCCTTTACTGGGTCTCTCGGCTCTTCGTTCGAGTTTAGACACAGGAAATGCGAGGGATCAAGCCGTACGGATCGTATGGGCCGGCTCGTTGCGGAATTTTTTCGCCGCGACAATGGCATGCGCGACTAAGAGCCTGTGTTGGCAAGAATGGCGGCCTCGTTTGATGGTGAGCTGGAGTAAGGATGAAAGTGACGCCGCTGATGGCGGCGTCACTTCACTCGTTATCTTGGCTGAGGAGCGTATCGCTGAAGCTCATGCAGTCTCATTTGTTGTTCCGAAGTCAGTTTGTTCTTGATGCGAATCGAGAGCGTCAATTGAGTACGTTTCACCTCGCGTTCGATGTTCAAGATCTTATCCAACTCCGCGAGGACCTTCTGCTCGTCGACGCTGACGCCTTTCACCAGGTTCGCCATTGCTTCCATTTCGTCCTGCATCTGCCACTGGAGCTCGCTGAACCGGGTAGAGGCCTTTATAGCCTCGTCTTTGATGGCCGCTCTTTGTTCGTCGGTCAGACCCAACTCGTGTCTGCGCTGCATCACCAACTCCGGCGGGAAAAAGTTCTCAGCGATAGGATCAGACGGCTGCCCGGGTTGAGGCGGCTGCTGCGGTTGTCCCGGCTGCTGTGGCCTGGCCGCCTGAGGCGGCGGACCCGTTGGCCGGGGCCCCGGTTGTCCCGGCTGCTGCGGTTGTCCCGGTTGCGGCGTATCCTGCGATAACGCGATTGCCGCGGCCGCTAACAAGATTGCACATAACCATATAACTTTCGACTTCATCTTGACTTGCCTCCGTTAGTTGAACTGGTCAGGTGAGAAATATTTTATCGTTTGCAATGATTCGCCCAGCCGGGGAAGCGATCTCAATAACTCGTCGCCGGGAGTCTTCAGCAGCGAGGCCGTCGGAGACTGCCACGCAAAGAGAGAGTTCATTGCGACCGCCAATTGGTCAGTGGTTCGGTGATGGCGAACGCGCTTGATGATTACCCTACGCGGTTCGACGCCCGGAGCTCTCACGCCCGGTTGTTTTGGAGACATATCGGGCGGTGCTTCCGGAGGTGCTGTCAGACTTGCTGCCTGCTCGTCACGGGCCGGGCCGTTAGGCTTCGAAGGCCTCACAATGATAGCCATCGCAATTAACAGAGCAGCACACAACATCGCGACGGCCATTGCGAATCTCAAAGACCGAGTGCGGTTCTGTGAGCGCGCCATTCCGGAACGAGTCGCCGCCAGGACGCTGGCGAACTGTGGCGCTCTACGTTGGTCGTCAAGGCTCATCTCACGGAACAGTTGCCGGATTCTCTTTTCGTCCCCATTCAGATTCATAAAGCTCTTCTGACTCCTCTAATAGTTGCCGCAAGCGTTTCTTGCCGCGTTCGTAGTGTGTGCGAGCCGATCCCAGTGAGACACCCATCACCGCGGCTGCCTCCTGGATGTTCAACTCGTGATAAAAGACCAACTCCAGCGCTTCTCGCTGACGACGTGGCAGCCGAACGAGCGCGCGCCGAAACATGCTCTGAATCTCAGCGCGATATGCCGATTCGTCAGGATACTCAGGCCTCGCCGCGCTTGTCCCTCGCTCAGCCGCTCTCAGCATAGTCAAGGCACGCAACAGATTCTTCCGGCGCTGATCCGAAGCGGTCTTGCGAATCACCGCAAACAGCCATGTCCTGAAAGAAGCTGTCCCGTTAAAGCGAGCTTTGCCTTCGAGCACTTTCAAATACACGATCTGAAGCACATCTTCGGCTTCAGCCGGATCGCGCCGGCAGCACGCCATCGCCCAACCGAAGCTGGACGCGTGATGCTGTTCAAGCACAGCTTTGAGTTCTTCGATCTCCATCAACTCCGATTCAGTGATTCACTGTTTGCAGTCTATTAGTCGCGTGAGGGCGCCTTCCATATGACATAGTTGCCCCAGGCTGCACATTAGACCAGGTGCTCTAAAGTTGCCACTGTATTATTAATAGACGGATAGACGGTTCAAGCACACCTCATCCGCACAGCACTGAGCCGCCGTTGACGTTGATCACTTCGCCGGTGATATGACGAGCCAGGTCCGAAGCGAGAAACAAGATTGGCCCGGCCACATTATCCGCGGTCGCCACGCGCCTCAGCGGAATGTCGGCGACAATTCTTTCCAACTCGCGGCGCTTGCGCAAAGGTTCCGCCGACATGTCTGTGTCTACCCAACCCGGCGCCACGCAGTTCACATTTATGCCGTGCGGGCCAAGCTCACTCGCCAGCGACTTCGTCAAAGAGATGATTCCTCCCTTCGACGCGGCATAGTGTGAATGGAACGCCTCGCCCCGCTGACCGGCAGTCGATGAAACCGTGATGATGGAGCCGGAACCCTGCGGCTTCATGAGTTTCGCAGCAAAGTGACAACAGGCGTACACACCTTTCAGGTTCACATCGATCGTCTGTTGCCATTTGCGCTCGTCAAGCTCGTCTACAGCGTCGCCGGTCCATATGCCGGCGTTCGCGACCACGATGTCCACTCGCCCGAATTCATCAACCGTGCGCTCGAACAACACGCGCACATCATCGAAGTTCGAAACATCGGCCTGAATCGCGATAGCGCGGGCTCCGTGCGATCGAGCACGCGAGGCGACGTCCCATGCTTCCGCTTCGTGTTTGAGATAATTCAGCCCGAGATGAGCGCCGCATTCAGCGAACCTGATTGCCGTGGCTGCGCCTATGCCTCTTGAAGCGCCGGTGATCAGCGCAACTTTGCCGTTTAGATTTATCATCGTTGTCTCCTGATGTCCGACGAACTTCAGTTTGTCGGTTCTTGTCAAAATGGTGCGATGGTGGACGACGGCGACAAACTGAAGTTTGTCGGACTACCGAGATCAGCCTCCGGCGATGGCCAGAACGATTGAAAGCTCCGCTCCGTCCGGAACTCGCGTCGACAGGTTGTCGAGAAAGCGTATGTCTTCACCGTCGACGTAGATGTTTATGAAGCGCCGCAGCTTGCCGTCATCCTCGCAGACCCTCGCACGAAAGCCCGAATAGGATTCGTCTAGCCGCGCGATGATCTCCTGGACGGTTCCGGGTTCGACATCTAAGACATCCGCGTCCCGGGTGATCCTTCGAAGCGGAGTGGGTATCGTTAGCTTGAGTGACATTTGATTTCTCCTTTTGAAAGAGTTCGTAGTACCGCCTTTAGGCGGAAGCTCGTATGACGGGCTCTCAAAGCAAGCGCTACGAACTTCCGCCTGAGGCGGTACTACGAACTCTCAATTGATACTTCCATCCTTGTTCACGCCCTTGCCGCAAGCCCTGAGATCGCGCGGTCGAATTGAGCGACCTTCGGGTCGATCACTATCGGACGCGCAAGCTCGACGGCTTCGGGCGTCTTTAGTCCGTTGCCGGTGATGGCAATGACCGTCAAATCATCCGCGTTGATGCGACCCTGTTCGATGAGCTTCCTGGTCACCGCGACTGTTACTCCTCCCGCGGTTTCGGTGAAGATGCCCTCAGTCTCCGCGAGCAGCTTTATGCCTGCGACGATCTCCTGGTCCGACACGTCTTCGGACCAGCCGCCGCTTGCCGCGATCAGACCGGCCGCGTGATAACCGTCCGCTGGATTCCCTATCGCGAGCGACTTCGCGATGGTCGATGGCTTGACCGGCTGAATCTCCTGCGAACCGCGTTTGACCGCGGCCGCTATGGGATTGCAACCGGTCGCCTGCGCCCCGTACAACCGCGTCCGCACTTCTTCTTCAAGGAGACCGAGACGCTCGAGTTCTTTCAGACCTTTGTGGATCTTGGTGATCAGCGAGCCGCCGGCCATCGGAACGACCACCGCCGCGGGCGCGCGCCAGCTCAGTTGCTCGGCGATTTCGTAGCCAAACGTCTTCGAGCCTTCGCCGTAGAACGGACGGAGATTGACGTTCACGAAACCCCACGGATGACGTTCGGCCACTTCGGTACATAACCGGTTCACATCGTCGTAGTTGCCGCGCACGGCGATCACTCTCGCGCCGTAGATGGACGTCGCGGCGATCTTGTTTGGCTCGAGGTTTTCAGGAATCAGAATGTACGCCGCCAATCCGGCCGCGGCAGAATTCGCCGCCACCGAATTGGCCAGATTTCCTGTTGAAGCGCAGCCGACCGCTTCAAGCTTGAACTCGAGCGCCTTGTTGATCGCGACGGCAGTCACGCGGTCCTTGAATGAAAGCGTCGGAGAATTGACGCTGTCGTTCTTGATGTAAAGATCTTCGATACCCAGCACGCGGCCGAGTCGCGACGCCCGAATGAGCGGAGTCGCCCCGCTCGCCAGCCCGACGATTGGGTCCGCGTCGATGGGCAGCAGTTCGCGATAACGCCAGAGGTTCTTCGGGCGCGAAGCGATCGCCTCACGCGACAGCACGCGAGATATGCCCTCATAGTCGTAATCAACTTCGAGCGGCGCAAAGCAGTCTTCGCATCCCGCCAGAGGTTGTTTTGGGTACTCACGTCCGCACTCGCGGCACTTCAGTCCAATCACAAAGCTCATGGTTTCCTCCCGTTTTTTGGCCACCAAAAGAAAAAAGCCCCGCGCCAAACTAGCGCGAGGCTTCGATTCTCTCCTGGCCGTTTAGCAGTTTTTAACGTGGAGCAAGTCACCTTAAATCGCCACGTTCAAATTATCGAAAGAGCAAAAGCAAAAAGCCCGCGCTAAACAGCGCAGGCTTTTTGAATCTCGCTTGCGGTTTAGCACATTTTTAACGTGGAGCAATTTGCTTAAATCACCACGTCCTACTTGAGGGTGGCAGAATACTATTTTTCGCTTTAGTGTGTCAAGAAAATTCGCAACAACGGAAGGAATCGAGGCTCACAAGGGGGCCATTCCAAAAATTGTGCTTGACCTCACGGCCGCCCAGGAGTATATCTATGAGCCTGAGATTGGATTTCTAAAGGCTTATGAGAAGCATGATGCGCAATTCCTATTGCATCTGTTGCTGCGCGGCGACGCCGCGCCCATCTCACCTAGAGCCTTTAGTGGAGTCCATTGCGTTAGGACCTGAGACGTAAAGCTCAGCAACGAGCTTAAGCTCATATAGAGTTTAGAAAAACCCACTATCGGCTCTGCCGGTGGTGGGTTTTTCGTTTTTGGAGTTGCCTTGACGATGAACGACGCGAAGAAATCAGCGGGCAAGGTTTATTTGATCGGCGCGGGGCCGGGCGATCCAAAACTGCTCACGATCAGAGCGGCCGAGGCAATCGGCGCGAGCGACGTGATCGTTTACGACTACCTCGTCAATCCCGAGGTGCTCGCGCATTCGCGCCGGGATGCCGAATTGATCTACGCGGGCAAACGCGCGGGTGAACCGTCAATCTCTCAAGCTCAGATCAATCGCCTGTTGATCGAACGCGCTCTTGAAGGTCAGGTCGTTGCGCGGCTCAAGGGAGGCGATCCGTTCGTTTTCGGTCGAGGCGGTGAAGAAGCCGAGGCGCTTGTCGAAGCCGGTATCGATTGGGAAATCATCCCGGGTGTTTCATCGGGAGTCGCGGCGGCGGCATACGCGGGCATACCGCTCACGCACCGGGAACACTCCTCGAGCGTCACGTTCATAACAGGTCACGATGCTCGCGCCGGCAACAAGCAAGCTGTGGACTGGTCGATTCTGGCGCACTCGGCCGACACACTTGTGATCTTCATGTGCGCTGAAACTATCTCGAGCATCGCACGCGAGCTCGTCGCTGCCGGACGAGCGCCGTCAACGCCGCTGGCAATCGTTCGTTGGGGCACCTATCAGCACCAGGAAGTCTACTCGGGGACAATTGATGAATTGATCGCGGCAGACGAATACGGTGGGTTAAGAATCGAACCGCCCGCGATAGCAATAGTCGGAGAGGTCGCCGCGCTCGGGACGAGGCTTAACTGGTTTGGCAGCGACGAACTTAGATTTGAGCTGGCGGACGCAGCCGTCGCCGCTGATCTCGTCTTAAGCGACGACCGAAAAGATGAAGAGTTCGGCCTTGTTCAGAGTACCGACTTTAGTCGGCTTCGTTGAAATTGGTCAAACAAGACCGCCGACTAAAGTCGGTACTCTGAACAAGGCCGAACTACGAACTCTTCCAAGGAGAATCATATGTCGCAAGCCGTCAGTGAGATTGTCAGACTCGGGCCGCCGCCTCGCGAGCTTGAGCGAGTTGAAACGGCCGCATCCTTGCTCGACGAAGCCGCGCCCGAAGAAACGCTTCGATGGGCGTTCGATTGGTTTCAAGAGAGCGTGACCCTGGCCACGGGCTTTGGCGCTGAGGGGGTTGCGCTCATCGACATGGCTGCGAGGATCAATCCACGAGTTGATGTGTTCTTCCTCGATACCGCGTTCCTATTCCCTGAAACTTACGATCTGCGCCGCCGTCTCGAAGATCGCTACGGGATTGAGATCCGCGTCTTCAAGACTGATATCACACCGGAGCAACAAGAACTCAGATTCGGAGCGAAGCTGTGGTCCACGAACCCGGATCTTTCCGGATCTTTGCTGCCGGCTGAGAAAACTCGAGCCGCTCAAGGACGCGTTGCAAGGACGCCGCGCCTGGATAACCGCCATTCGCCAGGACCAGACCCTCGAGCGTTCGAACGCTCGGGTCATCGAGTGGGACTATCAATGGCGGCTTGTGAAGATCAACCCGCTCGTTCGCTGGAACAAGCGTCAAGTGTGGGAGTACATCGCCAGAAATGACGTCCCCTACAATCCGCTGCACGATCGTGGTTATCCGAGCATCGGCTGCACGCATTGCACTCGGCCGGTTCGCGAGGGCGAGAACGAACGTGCGGGCCGATGGTCGGGGCGCGAGAAAACGGAATGCGGGTTGCACGCGCCGGCTCGCCCAGCGGCTTTCGCTTCAATGACCGAGATGGTGCAACCGCAAACATCTAACCTGAATACATTTGATCGGAGAACAAACGACGTGAACGAGAGTTCAAGCGATGCGAACAACGAAGGACTGGTGGTATGGCTCACGGGGCTGTCAGGCGCAGGCAAGACCACGCTTGCGCGGTCGCTCTCCGCGCAGCTCCAGGCAGCGGGCCGTCGAGTCGAGACGCTCGACGGCGACGAAGTGCGCGAGAACCTGAGCCGGGGATTGGGATTCTCGCAAGAGGACCGCGACACCAACATCCGACGTATCGGTTTCGTCGCGCGACTGCTGGCGCGCAATAGAGTAGTAGTACTCGGCGCTGCTATCTCTCCATACCAGCGGTCGCGCGACGATGTTAGGCGTTCGATTGAAGGCGACGGCGTGCGCTTCCTTGAAGTGTTTGTCCGGTGCCCGATCGACACTCTCATACAGCGCGACGCGAAGGGGCTTTACGCAAGAGCTCTCGCAGGCGAGGTCGAGCACTTCACAGGCATCAGTGATCCCTATGAAGAACCGCTCTCACCTGACATAACTGTTGATACCTCCGTCGAAACGGTTGACGAAAGCACCGCGAGGATTCTCTCGCATGTACTGAACATTGGCACGCTGCACGATGATGCAACACGCGTCGAATTCTCCGCTGCGTCGTAGTGAGGAGTACGCTATGAACAAGATTGAAGACATCAAGAAGCGCAAAGACGGGCTGGACGTGCTCGCGGATATTCATCGATACGCCGCGCAGGGTGAACACCGGATCACTTCCGAAGACGAAGCGCTCTTCAAATGGTATGGCGTCTACACTCAACGCCCGGACGAAGACGGTTACTTTATGGTTCGCATCCGAATCCCGGGCGGCCAGTTGAACGCAAGCCAGTTGCTGGCGATCGCTGAGCTGTCTCGCAAGTTCGGCAAAAGTCTCGCTGACGTAACCGTCCGGCAGAACATCCAGCTTCATTGGGTCAGGATCCACGACATACCGGAGATTTTCGAGGTACTCGATCGCGTTGGCCTGACCACCACCGATGCCTGTGGCGACACGGTTCGCAACATAATCAGTTGTCCGGTTTCGGGAGTCGACTCGGATGAGCTTTACGACGTGACGCCGCTGATTCGGCGCGTGAACGATTTCTTTGTCGGCAATCGCGACTTCTCGAATCTGCCGCGCAAATTCAAGATCGCGATCACCGGCTGCGCGGCGCGATGCGTCTATCCGGAGATCAACGACATAGGTATCTTCGCGGTGAAGGATCATGAGCGCGGCGGCATTGCGTTTCGCGCTCGCGTTGGAGGCGGGCTATCGACCACGCCGCGTTTCTCGAAAGACCTGGGCGTACTAATCGAGGCTGACGAAGTTGTCGAGTTGTGCGCGGCAATCGCTTCGGTGTTTCGCGACAACGGGAACCGCGAGAATCGCAAGCGGGCGCGGTTGAAGTTTCTTGTCGAGCAGTGGGAGATACCACGTTTCCGCGATGAAGTCGAAGCTCGGCTTGGGTGGAAACTTCACCGGGCTGAGCAGGCGGAGGCTCCGCCGATTACTGCTCGCGACCGGTCGCATCTGGGCGTTCATCGGCAGCGGGGCGACTCGTTTCATTACGTTGGCGTTGCGTTGGTCGGTGGCCGGACATCCAGCGAGCAGTTGAGGAATCTGGCTGAGCTTGCGGAGAAGCACGGCCGCGGGCGGCTTCGCACGACGAACACACAGAACATTATTCTGCTCGACATCGACAGCGAGAATCTCGAGACGATGAAGTACGATCTCAAGTCAGCGGGGTTCGACTACGAGCCGTCCTGGGCAACCCGCGGTTTGATTGCCTGCACCGGCATACAGTTTTGCAAACTGGCGATTGCCGAAACAAAGAACCGCGCTCGAGAGTTGGACCGATATCTCGCCGAGCAAGTTGATCTGGAGGATCGACCTCGAATCAGCGTAACCGGCTGCCCGAACGCTTGCGGCCAACATCACATTTGCGATGTGGGGCTGGAAGGCTCGCTGACAACGATCGACGGTGTGAAGAAAGAGACTTTCCAGGTCTTTCTCGGAGGCGGCGTCGGCGCCCACGAGACTTTTGGGCGCAGAGTCGGCGCGCGAATTCCATCCGACGACCTGGCCGAGTCTCTCGCGCGATTGTTCCAGATCTACAAGGACCTGCGAGTCGACGCCGAGACGTTTCAAGAATTCTGTCTTCGCCACAGCAATGAGGATCTGACTGGCTACCTGCGTGCGCCAGCCGTCGGGCAAGGTGTAGAGAACAGCACCGATTCCCTACTTAAGCTTAGTTGTCAGATCGCCCAGTAAGATCCGCGTCCGGACGCACATCGCGGACAGTGATGGCAGCTTTAGCGCGATTAATGGCGTTACCTGTCAAACATTGCGAGTCGGCGCAGCTTGAGCCCTCAAGCCGTCAAGAAGTACGATGGGAGCGTTAAGAGAGGGAACGCCCGATGTAGTCAGTGCCGAGTCTGAGCTGGTGGCGAGGGTCTCGGAGTTGGGGAATTGCAAAATTGCAGGCCCGACCCCGAGGTGCTTTGATCCTTATTCGTTGTGTTGGTGCCTGGTGTCCTTTTAGCCCTTGCCCTTATACCTGTGGCTATCTGTATCATTCTTCTGATAGCGCTTGGGATAATCCGGTTGGAAGCAATATCGTCGGAGGAGTAGTTTTTTAGCATTATGGTTTTTTCTCGATTTGCGCTTCTATAAATGATGAGAGTCAAGTATACCGAGTCAACTAGGTTTGCTCCAGAATCATAGCTCGCGGCGGCAGAGAGAAAATCGGTTGTTTCGGTCAACTTCATCAACTCGGTAAACTCTTTCTCATCCAAAGGCAAGTCTATCGTTGATATGACTGCCTCATCTGCTTTCTTTAGAGGGTGCGACGCTGTGGAGACCTTGCACGATGCCCGTTGGCTTTGATCGACCGTAACAGAAACTTTGTTGCCTTTTGTTCCACACATTCCATCGCAGAAATCGATAATCTCCAGACTGCGGGGGCGCTGATCAGATCCAGTCTCTACTGGTTTGCGGGGAAATGGCCCTGATGTCGCCGCAGCCAACCACGTGATTGAGATGAGCGCCAAGGCGCAGGAACAAAGCATACTTCCACTTCTTCGAAATTTCACTTTCAGCCCCCCAAATTCATCAGACTGACCTCACAGTCGAGTAAACGACGCCAGCTCGGTGTTCCGTCTTGAAGCCCGGACTACTTGCAGTCGTTGCTTAGGAAGTTTTCGATCTGGATCTTCATCGCTATAATTTCGCTAAGAGTCATTTTAGACTCATCTGGGTATCCATGGCCATTAGGATCTCTCAATCCTAATGCATTAGCGATTGGAGCATGCCCTCCCTGAATAAACAAGTGCATAAGCTCGTGGACGAAAAACTGATCCCTTCCGGCTGAATCGGCGGCTTCGTAATCACGCCCAAGTAGCACTGTTTGGTTGGCAAAGCCCGAGTACGCTGGCCAGGCAACCTCCTGCTTAATTCCCCCTCCCAGGTCATAAACAGTAGGATTGGGGCCGAGCCTATCTCCGATCTTGACGTTTAGAAGCGATGGGTCCTCCACGAAACCAGCTTGCCCAAAGGTCATGCCAAGATAGTTGGCGTTGTTTGGATTCATTACGTTTACGATCGTCGCTGATTGCGCCTTTGCCAAAACCTGATCTAGCAGACCTCGGTTTCGAAAGAGGTCTCACACCCCGGGTGATTCCTGAAGAACTGCGCTGCCCGGGCCCTGGTCTGCGGAGGCTTCTCCGCCTTCGGTTTAGGCGTGCTTCCGCCTTCCGCTGGTTCACCAGTGCCCGTGGAGATCTTGCTCGGGCTGTAAGTGCATCGGGTGACGGTTATGGTAAGGAAGAGCATCTCGGGCCCATCATTCCCGGAACCCACCCTGCCAGGTTTATGGTGTCTACAACACTGCAAGACATCTCCTCCAGGCCAAGTGGGTCAGTCAAGTTCGTTGGATTATTGCGCACATAAGAATATCGATTCAGACTCTGCGGATTGATTATGCTCCCAGAGACAGGATCAGTCCGCATGAACCTCCCGACGGTTTGAGAGTACTGCCTGTTGATCGCATAGTCGGCGCCAACCTCGCCGTCTCTCTCATAACCCGTAAAATGATGCCTCTCCTGTGTGCCAGTCTCTCCGAAGTCCTCGCCAAAAGGCAGGTGAGCCTGTCGACCTAAGACATTGCCGCTTGTATCGAGCACGAGTCGTTCACTCAATCTGTCGCTTATGTAGTATTGCATCACTCCGCTCACGGACTTCGCGATCAGTCTGTTGCCTGAATAGATATATTCCGCGAGCACCGCGCCGGCGCTGTCGTGCTCGCTAACTACCTGGCTGCCTTCCCACACGCAATAGGTCACCGCGCTTCCGACCGTCTTCTTGTATCTTCGATTGTGGTGGTCATAAGCGTACTGAGCGGTCGCTCCTCCATCGACGCTTACCAGCCGGTTTTCAGCGTCGTAGGTATAGCTGTGGACGCCATCGTTGGTAACATTGCCCGCTGCGTCATACGTATAATTGAGCGTGCTGCCAGTGGTAACGCTCAAAATGCGATTGGTTGGCACGCCTCCGCTTTGTTGCAACGTGACACTCTGGATCTGATTGCCGCCGCTCACTGCGTCCCATACTCCACTGCGATTGCCCCATCGGTCATACACGAATCGCCGCTGCGCCGATGAGCCGTTGCTCGTCTGATTGGAAGTTACAAGTCTTCCCACGTTGTCGTAAGTGTAAGCAGCGCTTTCCGTCGTTGAGTTGATCGTCCCGCTGATCGACATCAACTGACCTGCGTTGCCCGCCGTCGTGCCGGCGCCCATCTGCCCTGCTGATGCTTGGTAGTTGTAGGTCAGGTTCATCAATCCGTTCTGCGGTCCGCCGCTCTTAGTTGCCGTCTGCGATGTCAACTGCAGCCGGTTCGGGTCGTAGCCATACGTTTCTGCTACGCCATTGCCCAGTGTCAGCCCCGTCACTTGTCCCGCTGCATTGTAGCCAATCCCGCTCAAATAGTTAGCTCCCGCTCCGTCTGTGAGCAAGTTCAACCTTCCAGTACTGCTCCTGTTGATGTTCACGACGCGACCACTCGGATAGGTGATTTGGCTCCGGAGGCTCCCTGCCCCATACTGGTAGCTTGTCATATAGTTGATTGAGTCAATGGTCCGAGTGACCGAACTGAGTCGCTTAACGCTGTCGTAACCATAGCTCTCCTGGTACACCGTCGTGTTTATATCAATCACGCTCGTTGTCAGCACCAATCCGTTTGTCGGGCTCCCGTTGTTGTTGTCGTAGGTCAAGCCGACGCTTGGAGTGGCCGCCACTCCGGGCGCGTTCGTTGTGTTGTAACTGATCGTCGTCAGCCGGTTCATCGTGTCGTAGCTGTACGTGGCAATCACTCCTCTTGCATCCGTTCGCGTAGCTAACGCGCTGAAATCAGTGTAGGTGTACTTCGTCGTCCAGTATGTTCCGGTCCCATCATTGATCGTTGCGGTCTGCTCTGGAATCCGTCCGTAGAGCAATCGTCCCAGCGCGTCGTAGCTGAACGACCGAGTCTGATTGCCTTGATTCACCAGCTTCAGCTTATCGAGCAGGTTGTAGTTATACGTGGTTTCCTGCGCGAGCACGCCGAGACCGTTCTGCTCGGTCACCTTCACCAACAGACCCAACCCGTCGGTCTCTCGCTTGATCTTGCGATTCACCTGTAATGTGGAGCTCCACATTACAAGTTTTATGTTGAGAACTCAGTAATGTGGAGTTGTTTGTTTCGGATGCGTGAGTACGGCGATTCCGCGGTAAACAACTCCACATTAATGAAGCATCACAGACCCTC
>WNFR01002892.1_pt1 | contig 19249 bp, 19 predicted proteins | sample 5400221 | NCBI WGS metagenome assembly WNFR01 (sample SAMN13153357, study PRJNA577476) | soil metagenome | isolation source: 40 cm soil under Madrone tree | place: USA:California | collected 2016-06-14 | reverse complement strand
TCCGTCACGCCTCACGGACCCGACGCATCATCGTGCGCAGCGTGCGCTGCCGCGGCCGTCCGCCGCCTGCGGCGACCTCTTGGTGACGGACGTCTCCACGGGCGAACGCGTTTTCGCGCGGAAGAAACAAAAAAGGCGGCCGTCCCGAAAGACGCCGCCCTTTTTGAACTCCGCTCGAATGCGCGAGAACTACTTGCGCATGTGCTTCATGAAGATTGCTTCGGTCTTCTGCGCAGCAGCCTCGGCGCGGCGAGCCGCATCCTCGACGCGTCCCGCAGCCGCCTCGGCGCGTGCCGCCGCTGATTCGGCGCGCTGTGCCGCGGTCTCGGCACGCTGTGCCGCCGTCATCGCTTCCGACGAATCGCGCTTGGCGCAACCCATCGTCATCGTCGACACGAGCATCAGCGCGACTGCACCCCCTGCAAGCTTCTTGGTCACGTTCCGCATGATCTCACCTCCTTCTTTTCCGCCACCCGACGTGGCCTGAACGGCCAGTCGTGTGACACAAAATGCCTGTTGCCGCAAGCGCGGCACGCGTTCGCCAGCATGGAAGCGTATCGCTGGGCGGTTACGCGCGCGTCAACAGTTATCAATAGTCCTCATCGTAGTCACCCCCGCCGGGTGCTGCGGGAGCGCCCGCTTTTTTCTCGGGCTTCTCGGCGACCGCCGCCTCCGTCGTGAGGAGAAGTCCGGCGACGCTTGCGGCATTTTGCAGGGCGGAGCGCACGACTTTGGTCGGGTCGATGACCCCCGCTTTGATGAGCGGCTCGTAGCGCTCGTGGAGCGCGTTGAAGCCGAAATCGTCCTTGCCCTCGCGGACGCGATTCAACACGACGGACGCCTCGGCGCCGGCGTTTGCGGCAATCTGCCGCAGCGGCTCCTCCATCGCGCGCCGGACGATGTCGACGCCGATCGCCTGGTCGCCCTCGAGTTTCAGCGCGTCGAGCGCTTGCACCGCCCGCAGCAGCGCGACGCCGCCGCCCGGTACGATACCTTCTTCGACCGCCGCTTTGGTCGCGTGCATCGCATCATCGACCCGCGCCTTCTTTTCCTTCATCTCGATTTCGGTTGCCGCTCCGACGCGCAGCACGGCGACGCCGCCTACGAGCTTCGCCAAGCGCTCCTGCAGCTTCTCGCGATCGTAGTCGGACGTGGTCTCCTCGATCTGCGCGCGAATCTGCTTGATGCGCGCTTGGATCGCCTCCTTCTTGCCGGCGCCGCCGACGATCGTCGTGGTGTCCTTGTCCATCACGACGCGTTTGCAGCGCCCGAGATCGTTCAACGTCAGATTCTCGAGCTTCAGGCCGAGCTCCTCGGCGATGACGCGTCCGCCGGCGAGGATCGCCATGTCCTCGAGCATCGCCTTCCGACGATCGCCGAAGCCTGGCGCCTTCGCGGCGGCGCACCGCAGCGTGCCGCGGATCTTGAGAGGAGGAGCGGCTCGTCGAGCTCGACCATCATCTTCTCGGCATTGGTCGCGAAATACGGCGACAGGTACCCGCGATCGAACTGCATGCCCTCGACGGTCTCGAGCGTCGTGTCGAGGCTCTTCGCCTCCTCGACCGTGATGACGCCTTCTTTGCCGACCTTTTCCATCGCCTCGGCGAGGAGGTCGCCGATCGTCGTGTCGCCGTTCGCCGAGACGGTGCCGACCTGTGCGATGCGCTCGCGATCTTTGACCGGCTTGCTCTGCGCTTTGATCGCATCGACAGCCTTTTCCACGGCGAGATCGATGCCGCGCTTCAACTGCATCGGATCGTATCCGGCGGCGAGGAGGCGCAGGCCCTCGCGCAAGATCGCCTGCGCGAGCACCGTCGCCGTCGTCGTGCCGTCGCCGGCGATGTCGGAGGTCTTCGTGGCGACCTCGCGGATCAGCTTCGCGCCCATGTTCTCGAACTTGCCTTCGAGGTCGATCTCCTTGACGACCGTCACGCCGTCTTTGGTGATGAGCGGCGCGCCGAAGCTGCGCTCGAGCAGCACGTTGCGACCACGCGGGCCGAGCGTGACCTTCGCGGTGTCCGCGAGGAGATTGACGCCGTGGAGAATGCCCTCACGCGCCTTGTCGTGAAGGTGGACGATCTTCGCGCCCATGGTGAAGCTCCTTTCGCGTTTCGGTTGGAGTCGGCAAGTCTAAATCTTTCGATTGTGGTTTCAAGTGCGCACGCGATTGCGCAGCGGCGCAATGCTTGCACTCACGAAACCTATCCGCTAGGAGGAGGCGACTTTTTTGTTGCGCCTGCACTCTCCTTCCCTACGGAATCAGATTCTCGGGCGCTCGTGAGGTCTTATGAAACGCGGTGTGGTCGTGGCGCTGCTCCTCCTCCTGACGGCGTCGTCCGCGCGGGCGTTCGATGCCGGACGGTACGTCTTCGGTGGCGCTCCCGACCAGGGCACGTTCGTGCTCGACAACCAGACCGGCCGCGTGTGGCGCTACGACCGTATCGACGACGCGTGGTACCTCTACGACCTCGAAGCGCTCGTGCGGTCGCCGCGCAGCGAGAGCTCCGCGCGCGGACAGCGGCAGCCGGACAAAGAGTCCGGCGACCGCGAGAAGCACCCGCCCGAGCAATAGCTCTCGTCGAAGCGCCGCCGCGGATCCGTCCGGCCGCTGCGTCGCCTCCTACGGCGGGTCGGGTCAGCGGCTCGCGGTGTCGAGCCAGCCACCAGTGGCCGTCGGCGACGCCGCGACGAGCGGCACCGCGCCCACGATCCGTCCGGCGCTTCCGAATACCAGCTCGCCGATGCGCCGAGTGGGTCGGAGCGGAACGTCGGTGCGGGTGCCCAGTTGCATCCACGCGTCGATCGCGACCGCCCCCGTCCGCGCTACGGTGACGGCGAACGACCGGGTCGCGAGCGCCGACACGTGCATCACCGCGCCGTCGGATCCCACGACGTTGCCGCCGATCCCTTGCCCGACCCGCACGAGCTCGACGCGACGGTAGCGCGTGAACGCGTCCTCCAAAAGGCGCGCGGCTTCGTGCGCGGGCTCGGCACCCGTCGCGACGGCGAGCAGGACGAGGCCGTCGTGCTCGCCGATCGCGATCGCGGCCGGCGGCTCGTTGCCGAGCAAGGCGGCGTGCATCGACGACGGCGTCGCGCGGAGGGCTGCAGCGCGGAGGGCTGCAGCGCGAGCGATCAGTGGATCCGTCGCGCGCACGATCAGCGCGCCGTTGGCGATCGGCGCGCCGTCGAGCGCCAGCCGACGCCGGATCTCGCCGTCGCCGGCGACGACGGCGGCGAGTTGCGCCAGCGCGCCGATGGTGGTCCCAGCGCGCAGCGGACGGTGCGCGGCCTCCGTCGGCGCGTCGCCGGGCCATTCGTCGGAGATGGTGGTGCCGTGAAGCGCGAGGCGTGTCGCTGCCCGTCGCATCCGTGCGCGTGCGCGTTCCCATCCCGGCCCGACGGCTGCGGCGAGCGTTGCGATCGCGGACCGCGATTGTGTGAGAAGGACGAGCTGCAGGAGCTCGCCGACGGGCAGCCGCGCGTGTGCGGCGAGCGACACGCCAGGGTCGCCGCCGACGGCCACGACGGGCACATCGGTCGCGTACGTGAGCGCGCCGGCGGCGACGCGCTCACGGACGATCTCGACGAGGAGCAGCGCGAGCGTCTCGGCGGGCGCGCATCCCGTCGACGGTGCGCTCTGCTCGAGCGTTACGCCGTCGAGGACGTCGACGAGCACGTCGGCCGCTCGGCTGGTCGTTGCGGCGGCGAGCAGGCTTGCCGTCCCGACCACGACCACGAATACTCGCGCCGCGAAACCTCCGCTCCCCACCCGCACCCTCCGCGCCGCTCGCGATAGCATACCGGGGCAGGCGCCGGCAATTTCGCGCGCGAATCGGCGGCGCCGGATCGCCCCGGCGGGACGCTCCCCGAGCGCGGCGGCGATTTCGTTGACAGTTCAAGCGGATCGAAGCAAGATCACGGCCATCCTCTCTACAACTGGAAGGACCCAGCTGCATGGCGACGGTCATCACAGACGAGTGCATCAACTGCGGAGCGTGTGAGCCCGAGTGCCCGAACACCGCCATCTATCAGGGCGGCGTCGAGTGGGAGCTGAACGGCGCCACGCACCCGGCAGTCTCGAACGACATCTTCTACATCGTTCCCGAGAAATGCACCGAATGCGTCGGATTCTTCGATCACGAGGCCTGCGCCGCCGTGTGCCCCGTCGATTGCTGCGTGCCGGATCCGAAGATTCCGGAGACCGAGGAGCAGCTGCTCGCGCGCGCGCGCGAGTTGCATCCCGAGGTGACGTTCACGGCCGACTTCCCTTCGCGGTTCCGGAAAGACGGCGCTGCTGCAGCCGCGTCGCCTGCGGCCGCCGCGGGGCCGCTGGCGGACGTTCCGCCTGCCGCGGCCGCGCCGCCGGCCACCGTTGCGGCGACGAAACCCGCGGCGACGCCCGCGAAGGCCGCGGCGGCGGGTAAGCTCGGCGCTCGCGTCGAGAAGGCCGTCAAGGCGCCGGCCGCGCCGAAGGCGCCGGCGGTTGCGAAGCATTTTCCGGGCGAGCTGCCCGACGAGTTCGACGACATCGTGGAGCGCTTGCGGCGCGCTCGCAGCGGCGGCGGCGGTCTCGTCGCGCGTCTCGTCGGGCCGCTGCTGTTGCCGGTCCTCGGCGCCTTGCCGCACGCGAGCAAGAAACGTCTGGAAGAGGCCGCGGGCGACCGCGCCGTCTTCAGCGCCGCCGGCGCGACGGCGCTGAACGTTCTCTTGAACTTCTTCCTCTATCCGGTGCTCCTCGGCGTCATCGGCGCGGTCGTGATGCACCGTGAGGTCTTCAGCTTGCACTTCGACGCCCTCATCTTCTGGGGCCTCGTCATCGCCGGCATCGAAACCATGTGGCGCCTCCGCGAAGGCCTCTTCGGCGGCGTTCCGACCGAAGACATGGTGCTCGGGCCGGCATTCTATGGTCCGCTGCTCCTGCCGCTCGCGGCGCCGCTCGCCCGTGGCACATCGCGGACGCGCGACAGCGGCACGATCGCGTTCGACGGCTTCTACGACGGGCAGTTCGACGAGAAACGCGACCGTCAACGGCGCTACGGTGAGGTCTACCAGCTCGAGGACGTCGGCGCCGGCTACTTGCTGCGACTGGAGTTTCCGCAGCGCGTGCCGGCATCGTCGGTGAAGGAGGAGCTCGGGATACCGGACGAAATGCCGGACTACGAGTACGAGCTGGCGCTCACGAACGGCTCGTTCGTGGTGCGCGGCAAGGTCGGGGACCCGCAGGTGCGGAAGGTCGCGTCCGGCGCTCCGTCCTTTCCGCCGGATTTCACGACGCGCATCGCGCTCGTCAACCCGGTACGCGGCTTCAAGCACCGGTATCGCGACAAGACGCTCGAAGTCGTACTGGTGAAGTAGCTCCATCGTCGCTCTCGGCGCGCCATGATGGAGTCGCGACGGACGGCCCGTGGCGCCGCGAGCTCGAGAACGATGGTGGCGACACCCGGCGCGTTGCACGCACGACTAGGGCCGTGGACGTTTGCCGAGATGCGCCCGCAAGACCTTCGCCAGGTGCTCGCGATCGAGCGCAGCTCGTTCGACAACCCCTGGAGCAGCGCGCTCTTCCTTCAAGAGCTGCGGATTCCGTTCTCGCGCATCCTCGTCGTCCGCCCGACCGTCGGTGCCGACGAGCCGGTCGTCGGCTATCTCTGCCGCTGGTTCGTCGCCGACGAGATCCACGTCTTGAACATCGCCGTACACCCGGCGCATCGCGGACGCGGTATCGGCGCACTGTTGCTCGGCGAGGCATTGCGCGAGGCGAAGCGTGGTCGCGCCGACGCGGTGACACTCGAGGTACGTCGCAGCAATGAGGCCGCGCGGCGGCTCTACGCGTCATTCGAGTTCGAGGAGGTCGGAGTACGCCGCAATTATTACGGGCGTGGTGAGGACGCGTTGATCATGCGGCGCGCGCTGCCGCGTGGCTGAGTCGAATGGCCCACGCCTGCGCGTCGACGTCGGCGGTGGATTGACGCTCGCGAACCCGGTGATCGCGGCCTCCGGGACCTTCGGCTACGGCGTGGAGTTCGCCGGCGTCACCGATCTCGCCGCGCTCGGGGCGATCGTCGTGAAGGGTCTCTCGCTCGAGCCGAGCGCCGGCCATCCGGCGCCGCGACTCGTCGAGACCGCCGCCGGCATGATGAATGCGATCGGCTTGCAGAACATCGGTGTACGGGCGTTCGTCGAGACGAAGCTGCCGCGGCTGCGCGGCAGCGGCACCGCCGTTGTCGCGAACTTCTGGGGCAACGTACCCGAGGAGTACGGCGAGGTCGCCGCGCGTCTCTCGCAGGCCGAGGGCATCGCCGCGCTCGAAGTGAACATCTCGAGCCCCAATAAGCGCGAGTGGGGCCGCATCATCGCCACCGATCCGGAGCTCACGCGCGAGGTCGTGCGCGCGGCACGCCGCGGGTCGCGCCTGCCGCTGTGGGTGAAGCTGTCACCGAACGTGACCGACGTGACGGTGTTCGCGCGCATCGCCGAGGAGGAAGGCGCGGACGCCGTCTGCCTGATCAATACGCTCGTCGGTATGGCCGTCGATCTCGATCGTCGGCGGCCGATCCTCGCCAATCGCACCGGCGGCCTCTCCGGCCCCGCGATCAAGCCGGTCGCCCTCCGCATGGTGCACGACACGGTGCGTGCGGTGCGCATCCCCGTGATCGGCATCGGCGGCATCGCGAGCGGCGACGACGCCCTCGAGTTCCTGCTCGTCGGCGCGCGCGCCGTGCAGGTCGGCACCGCGTCGTTCGTCGACCCGTCCGCGACGGCGCGGATCGCTCGCGAGCTGGCCGACGGTCTGATGGCGCGCGGCGTGGCCGACGTCCGCGACTGGATCGGTACCCTCGACGGCGGCAGCGAGTGCTGATCGTCGGCGACGGAGCCCGATCCAAAACAGCGTTAAATTGACGTTCCGCTTATTTTCGGCTAACGTATCAATGCTATTTTCTGGTCCATTTTATTGGAGGGCGTTCATGCCTGATGTGTTCAAGGTTGGCGAGAAGGTCGTATACCCTGCCCATGGCGTGGGGGTGATCGAGAGCATCCAGAGCAAGACCATTTCGGGAACCGCCAAGAAATTCTACATGTTGCGCATTCTCGACAGCGATATGACGATCATGATCCCGACTGAAAACGTCGGCAGCGTCGGGCTGCGCCGAATCATCGGCCGCGACATGGTCGCGAAGGTCTACAAGATCCTGCGGGACAAGAAGGTGGAGATCGATCAGCAGACCTGGAATCGACGCTATCGGGAGTACACGGAAAAGATCAAGACCGGGTCCGTGCTCGAGATCGCCAAGGTGCTGCGCGACCTCTTCGTGCTGAAGGGCGACAAAGAGCTGTCGTTCGGCGAGCGCAAGATGCTCGACACCGCCCGCAATCTCCTCGTGAAGGAGCTCGCGATCGCGAAGTCGCATTCCGAGGACAAGATCATGGAAGAGCTGAAGACGATCTTCGCACACTGAGCTCGCGTGCGAGCCCTGCATTCCACCGAGAGGCCGGGCGCTCACCCGGCCTTTTTTTTGCCGTGATCGAGGCGATTCTCGTTGCCGGCGGCCGCGGCCGGCGCTTCGGCGGCGACCTCCCGAAGCAGTTTCAGCTGCTCGCGGGAGTGCCGCTGCTCGTCTGGTCGGCGCGGCGGATGGCGACGATCACGGGATTGACCCGGCTGATCGTCGTCGCGGCGCGCGACGAGCACGGGCGGTGCCGGGATCTCCTGGCGCCGCTGGCGCTGCCGCTGCACCTGGCCGACGCGGGCGACGAGCGGCAGCACTCGGTGGCGTCGGGTCTCGCGGCGGTCGCTGCGGAGGCCGAGCTCGTCGTCGTCCACGACGCGGTCCGGCCGCTCGTCGAGCCGGCGGCGATCGCCGCATGCGTTGCCGCGGCGCGGGGGACGGGCGCTGCCCTCCTCGCCACACCGGTCGCCGACACCGTGAAGCGCGCCGCGGGGGAGATGGTGACGGAGACGGTACCGCGCACCGATCTTTGGCTCGCGGCGACGCCGCAAATCTTTCGCGCCGACGTGCTGCGGCGTGCGCACGCAGAGGCCGCGCGCCTCGGCATCGTCGACACCGACGACGCGGCACTCGTCGAGCGGCTCGGGTTACCCGTCCGCGTCGTGCCCGCGAGCCATCTCAATCGCAAGATCACGACGCCGGACGATCTCGCCTGGGCCGAGGCGATCGTCGCTGGGTTTCCGCACCTGCGACTCTGAGCGCCCCGGCCGCGCCGCGCGACCGGACGATCAGCGCAGCTCGCTTTGGGCGACGACGCCCTCGTTCAAGCTGCCGGAGCGAAAGCCGCGCGGATCGATCGTCACCTCGGCGAAGCCCGCATCACGGACGCGGCCAATCGCCGCGGCGCGGAGCGCCTCGTCGGCAAAGCGGGGCAGCTCGTCGGCGCCGACCTCGACGCGCGCGAGCTCGTCGTGAAAGCGGACGCGCACCTCGCGGAAGCCGAGCGCCCGCAGCGACGCCTCCGCGACGGCGACCATGCGCAAGCGCTGGAGGGTGATCGCGGTGCCGTACGGGAAGCGTGACGAGAGACACGGGCTCGCCGGCTTGTCCCACGTCGCGAGACCGAGCGCGCGGCTGATGGCGCGCAGGTCGGTCTTGCGCAGATCGGCCTCGACGAGCGGATGGCGGACCCCATGCTCCTCGGCGGCGCGCAGCCCCGGACGGTAGTCGCCGAGGTCGTCGACGTTCACGCCGTCGAGAATGACGGCGATGCCACGCGCCCGCGCCTCGGCGGCGCAGATGTCGTAGAGCCGGTCCTTGCAGAGATAGCAGCGATTCGTCGGGTTGGCGGCGTAGCGCGGGATCTCGAGCTCGTTCGACTGGACGATGACGTGCGGCACGTCGAGCGCGCGCGCGAGCGCGACTGCCGCCGCCGTGTCCTCCTCGGGGTTCGTCGGCGAGACGCTGGTGAGCGCCGTCACGCGCGCGCCGAGCGCGTCGTGCGCGACGCGCAGGAGGAGCGACGAGTCGACGCCGCCGGAGAACGCGACGAGCGCGCTCGGCAGCGCCGCGAGTGCGGCGTGCAGCCGCGCGAGCTTCCTGTCGAGAGCCGCCTCGAGCGCGACGCCGTCCATCGATGCTAGATTCCCTCGGCGTGGAAGAGGTCGGTCGTGAGATACCGCTCGCCGGTGTCGGGAAACATCGTCACGACCGTCGCGCCGGAGCCGAGCTCGCGCGCGACGGCGAGCGCCGCGACGCATGCCGCGCCCGCGGAGATCCCGACCAGCAGGCCCTCCTCACGCGCGAGTCGGCGCGTGCACGCCGCCGCGTCGGCGTCCGAGACCGGTATCACTCGGTCGTAGATCTCCGTGTTGAGGATCTGCGGCACGAAGCCGGCGCCGATGCCTTGAATCTTGTGAAATCCGGGCTCGCGGCCCGACAGCACCGCGGACGCCGCCGGCTCGACGGCCACGACGCGGACGTGCGGCATGCGGTCTTTCAGCACCTCGCCGACGCCGGTGATCGTTCCGCCGGTGCCGACGCCGGCGACGAACGCGTCGATGCGCGCGAATTGCTGCAGCAGCTCGGGGCCGGTCGTGCGGCGGTGAACTTCGGGATTCGCGGGATTCGAGAACTGCTGCGGCATGAAATAGTCGGGATGCTCGGCGAGAATCTCCTCCGCTTTGCGGATCGCGCCGTGCATCCCGCGCGTATCGGGCGTGAGGATCATCGTCGCGCCGTACGCGTTCAAGAGGCTGCGACGCTCGTCGCTCATCGTGTCGGGCATCGTGAGGATCAGCTTGTAGCGCTTCACGGCGCACACGAGCGCGAGACCGATGCCGGTGTTGCCGCTCGTCGGCTCGATGATCGTCGCGCCGGGCCGCAAGCGGCCGTCGCGCTCGGCGGCCTCGACCATCGCTCGGCAAATGCGATCCTTGACGCTGCCGCCGGGATTGAATGCCTCGAGCTTCGCCCACACGTCGGCGCTGCCCTTCGGCACGACGCGGTTCAGCCGTACGACCGGCGTCGCCGTGATCAGCTCGAGAGGCGAATCGGCGACCCGCGCGGCGAACGACATGAGAACGGCGATGATAACCGCCGCTCGGAAGAAGAGTCAACGCGATGACGCTCGGCAGCCGCACGCCGACGCCGTACCGCGCGCACGGTGCGCGTGGTCTCGTCGTGTTTCCCGGCGCGCTCGGTGATCTGATCCTCCTCGCGCCTGCGCTCGCCGCGCTGCGTGCCGCCGGCGTCCGACTGGAGCTGAGCGTGCCGCGCGCGCTCACCGGGCTCGCGCGCGCGATGTTTCCGGGAGCGCAAGGACCCGCGGCCGACGGCGCGGCGATCGCGTCACTCTTCACGACCGAGCTCGATCCCGCGCTCGTCGCGTGGTTGCGCGGCGCCGCGCGCATCGACGCGTGGCTCGGCGCCGACGACGTGGTGCGCCGCCACGCGCTCGCCCTCGGCGTCGACGACGTGCGGAGCCACCGCGTCGAGCGCGGCGACGCCGACGTGCACGCAACGACGGCGTATGCTCGCGAGCTCGGCGTCGAGCCGGCGTCCATGCCGCGGGTCGACGACGATTGGCTCGCAGGCGCCGCCGCGCTGCCGCGGCCGCGCACGCTCGTGCTCCATCCCGGCGCCGGGTCGGCGGCCAAGCGCTGGACGGCGGAGGGATTCGGCCGCCTCGCGGAGGAGTGGCGACGCCGTGGCGGCGACGTCGTCGTCCTTCTCGGGCCGGCCGAGGAGGATCACGTCGCGTCGTGGCGCGCGGCCGGGTACGAGGTCGCAAGCGGCCTCGACATCCGCGGCGCGGCGGCGCTCATCGCGAGCGCACCGCGGTATGTCGGCAACGACTCGGGGATCAGCCATCTGGCGGGTGTCCTGGGGCGTCGCGGCGCCGTGCTCTTCGGTCCGACGCGCGCCGGGCGCTGGCGGCCCCGCGGCGGCGCGCTCGAGCCGGTTGCGTGGCCGGGTGTCGCCGAGGCGGATACCGTGTCGCGCATCGTCAGCGCCCTTGCGCCCGGCGATCTCCTTGACGACCGCGCCGCGCGGACTTAGCCCTGGCTGGAAAGCGGACGCCCCTGCGGATATCGTGAACCCAGGCGCGCGACGGACGCAGGACTCGTGTCGCGGGCTGGCGAGGTAGGACGGTGACCAATACCATCAAGACGACGGTTCTCCTGGCGGCGTTGACCGGCCTGATCGTGGGGATCGGTCAGATGCTCGGCGGCGGGCAGGGGGCAATGATCGCGCTCGTGTTCGCCGCGGTCATGAACCTCGGCAGCTACTGGTTCTCGGATCGGATCGTGATCGCGATGTATCGCGGCCAGCCGATCGGACAATCGGACGATCCCGAGCTGTACGCGATCGTGCACGGTTTGGCGTTGAAGAACCATATCCCGATGCCGCGGCTGTACCTGATTCCGACGGAGTCTCCGAACGCGTTCGCGACCGGCCGCAGCCCGGAGCACGCGGCCGTCGCCGTGACCGCCGGCATTCGCCGCCTGCTCGACGCCAAGGAGCTCGAAGGCGTGATTGCGCACGAGCTCGCACACGTCACGAATCGGGACATCCTGATCAGCTCGATCGCGGCGACGCTCGCCGGCGCGATCATGATGCTCGCGAACATGGCGCGCTGGAGCCTCATCTTCGGTGGCATGGGAAACCGTGACGATCGTGAGGGCGGTGGCGGCGGCCTCGGCCTGCTGTTCACGATGATCCTCGCGCCGATTGCGGCGATGCTGATCCAGATGGCGATCTCGCGCTCGCGCGAGTTCCAGGCGGACGACACCGGCGCGCGCGTCAGCCACGAACCCGAGGCGCTGGCGTCGGCGCTGCGCAAGATCTCGGCGTACGCGGAGCGCATACCATTGCCCGCGAACCCCGCGACGGCGCACCTCTTCATCGTCAATCCGCTCCGCGGCGTGTCGTTCCAGAACCTCTTCAGCACGCATCCGCCGCTCGAGCAGCGCATCGCCCGTCTGGAGCAGATCGCGAGCCAGCTCGGGCACCGCAGGTGAGCATGGCGAAGGACGACGAGCAGCAGGAGAGCCGCGGCTTCAAGGTGCAGGACCGGCGCCGCTTCGTCGACAACGACGAGCGCGAGCAGCCCGCCGCGGAATCGAGTACCGCGGACGCGCGGCAGGACGCGCGCGACGAACCGGACGCGCGCGGTGAATCAGTCGGCGCGCGTGACGCGTCATTCGTCGCGGGAGACGAGGCCGCTGCGCACGGCCACGGCGCGACGTCGGCCGCTGACGACGCGGCGGCGTTCGGCGAGATGAGCTTCAGCACGTTCGTCATGGGCCTCACGACGCAGGCGCTCATGCACTTGGGGGAGATTCCCGATCCCGTGCACCAGCAGGTGACGCACGATCTTCCCGCCGCGAAGCAGATGATCGATCTCCTCGGCATCCTCCGCGACAAGACCAAAGGGAACCTCGACGCCGCCGAGGAGCAACTCCTCGGGGAGGTGCTCTACGACCTCCGCATGCGCTACGTCGAGTTGTCACGAGTACGCTAGCAGCGACGCCGCACGCGGCATTCCACATAACTCAGGGGGTATGATGGCAGTTCGTACGATCAGGGGAGCGCTCGTCACGCTCGTAGTCGGCATCATTATCGGCATCGGCGCGACGATTTGGCTCGGTCGCACGAATGCGCCGACGCCACCCCGACCGGCGCCGGTGATCGCCGGCGAGCCGACGGCGCAGCGCTCGCCTGCGGCCGCCATCGTCACCACCGAGGGACAGGTCGCTCCCGCTCCCGCGCCACTGACGGTCGTCCCCGACTTCGCTTCGCTGGCTGAGCGCCTGAGCCCCGTCGTCGTCAACATCTCCACCAGCTCGCAAGGCAAGCAGACGATGGAGGCGCCGCAGTTTCACGGTCCCGGTGGTCCCGGAGGTCCCGGCGGTCCCGGCGGCGGGCCGCAGTGGCCGTTCGGCGAGGGCGATCCGCACGATTTCGGCGAGCCGTTCGAGCGCTTCTTCGGGCCGTCGCCGAAGCAACAGCAGCCGCGCGCGTTCCGGCAGCGCAGCCTCGGGTCGGGTTTCATCATCGACACGCAAGGGTTCATCCTCACCAACAATCACGTCGTCGAGAACGCGGACGAGATCACGACCCGCCTCGGGAGCGGCAAGGAGTACAAGGCGACGGTCGTCGGCAAGGACGCGAAAACGGACATCGCGCTGCTGCGCATCGAGAACGCGGGCGACTTGACGGCGGTGACCCTCGGCGACTCCGACGGGTTGAAGGTCGGCGAGTGGGTGATGGCGATCGGCAACCCCTTCGGTCTCGATCACACCGTCACGGCCGGCATCGTCAGTGCGAAAGGCCGCTTCATCGGCGCCGGCAACTACGACGACTACATCCAGACCGACGCCGCCATCAATCCGGGCAACTCCGGCGGCCCGCTGATCAACCTGCGCGGCGAGGTCGTCGGTATCAACTCCGCGATCTTCAGCCGTACCGGCGGCAACATCGGGATCGGCTTCGCGGTGCCGATCAATCTCGCCAAGGAGCTCATCCCGCAGCTGAAGGAGAAGGGGAAGGTCACGCGCGGTTGGCTCGGCGTCCTGATCCAAAAGGTGACGCCGGAGATCGGCGAATCGCTCGGGCTTCCGGAGTCGCGGGGCGCGCTCGTCGCCGACGTCGTGAAGGACGGCCCGGCCGCGGGTGCAGGCCTCAAGGTCGGCGACGTCATCGTCGAGTTCGACGGCCGTCCGGTGCGCGAGTCGAACGAGCTGCCGCTCATGGTCGCGCGCGAGCCGATCGGCAAAGAGGTCACCGTCAAAGTCTTGCGCGACAAGGAAACGAAGGAGTTCAAAGTCATGATCGCGGAGTTGAAGGACGAGGAGATCGCGGCCGCCGGCAAGAACGACGGCGAGAAGCTCGGTCTCACGGTGCAGACGCTCACGCCCGAGATCGCGCAGAACCTCGGCGTTCCCGAATTGAAAGGTGTCGTCGTGACCGCCGTCGAGTCCGGCAGCTCCGCCGAGGACGCGGGTCTTCGCCGCGGCGACATCATCCTCGAGGTGAATCGCCAAGCGATCGAGGACGTCGACGATTACCGCAAGGCGCTGCGCGCGAGCGAGAAAGGGAAGAACGTTCTCCTGCTCGTGCGGCGCGGCGACAACACGATCTTCCTCGCGCTCAAGCCACCGGCTTGAGCCGCCGGCGAGCCGCTGTCGCGATCGCGATCACCGTGACGGTGGGCGCGCTCGCGGCCGGCGTCGTCACGGCGTACCCGCCGTACCGCACGCTCGAGCGCACGGTCGTCGAGAAGTTCAGTGGCCGACCGTGGGCGGTGCCGGCGCGGGTCTACGCCGACTCGTTCGTCGTCTACCCCGGCATGCGGCTCACCGCGACCGATCTCCTCGCGCGCCTCCGACGGCTCGGCTATCGCGAGGTGTCGGGGCCGGTGCGCATCCGCGGCGACGTGCGCCGCGACGCGGGTGACCGCGCGATCGAGCTCTTCCTGCGCGCGTTCCCATACCCGCTGCATCCCGAGCCGGGAAAGCCGATCCGGATCGAGCTCGCCGACGGCGCCGTCACGAGGATGCGCGATCTCGCCGCCGACGGGGAGCTCTTCGATCTCGCGCTCGAGCCGGAGCCGTTGGCGGGCCTCTACGATCGGGTGTGGGAGGAGCGGCGCGTCGTGCCGCTCGAGGCGATTCCGCCGCGCCTCGTCGCCGCGGTGCTCGCGATCGAGGACGCCCGCTTCTACGAGCACGGCGCCATCGACTGGCGGGGCATCGGGCGCGCACTCGTGCGCAACGTCGGCGCCGGGCGCGTCGTCGAGGGCGGCAGCACGCTCACGCAGCAGCTGATGAAGAACTTCTTTCTCAGCGAGGAGCGGACGCTGCGGCGCAAGGCGGTCGAGCTCGTCATGGCCGTCGTCGCCGAGCGCCGCTACACGAAGCCGCAGATCTTGCAGCTCTACTTGAACGAGATCTACCTCGGGCAAAGCGGCGCGAAGGGCGTCTTCGGCGTGTCCGAGGCGGCGCAGTTCTATTTCGGCAAGGAGCTCGGCGATCTCACGACCGCGGAAATGGCGCTCCTCGCCGGCATGATCCGCGCGCCGAACGGGTACTCGCCGTATCGCAACCTCGATCGCGCCCGTGCGCGACGCGACCTCGTGCTCGCGGCGATGGTCGAGCACGGCGCGATCGACGCCGCGGAAGCCGCGGCCGCGCGCGCCGAGCCGGTCGTCCTGCGTCCCCCTGCGCCCGATCGCAACGACGCGCCGTACTTCGTCGACTTCGTCCGGCGCGAGCTGCAGACGAGCTACCCGGCCGACGCGCTCACCGGCGAAGGGCTGCGGATCTTCACCGCGCTCGATCCGGTCTTGCAGACGATCGCCGCCACGACGTTGCGGGATGGGCTCGCCGCCCTCGAGCGCCAATACCCGCAGCTCGCCGGCCGCGAACCCGAGCAGCAGCTGCAAGGCGCGCTCGTCGCGCTCCATCCCGCGACCGGCGAGATCAAGGCGATGGTCGGCGGCCGCGATTACGCCGTCAGCCAGTTCAATCGCGCGAGTGACGCCGCCCGCCAGCCGGGGTCGGTCTTCAAGCCGATCGTCTATTTCGCGGCGCTCGATCCCGCCGGCGGTCCCTCGCACCTGTCGCCGGCGTCGCGCGTCCAGGACGAGCCGTTCTCGTGGAATTACGACGGCCAGGTGTGGACGCCCGAGAACTACGAGGGGCGCTATTTCGGCGACGTGACGGTGCGGCGCGCGCTCGAGATGTCGCTCAATGCCGCGACGGCGCGCGTGGCGTTCGAGGTCGGTTTGCCGCGCATTCGCGACACCGCGGAGCAGCTCGGCGTTTCCGGACCGCTGCCGACGGTGCCGTCGATGGTGCTCGGCAGTCTGGAGATGACGCCGCTCGCGGTGGCGGAAACGTATGCCGTGCTCGCGAGCCAAGGGCAGCGTACGCCGGCGCGCGCCGTGAAGCAGGTCGCCGACGAGCACGACCAGCTGCTCGAGGGGCGGCCGCTCGCGATCGCGAGCGTCGTCTCGCCGCAGGTGAGCTATCTGGTCACGCATCTGCTCGAGGGCGTGGTGGAGCACGGCACTGGGCGTGGCGTCCGTATGGCGGGCTTCACGGCGCCGGCCGCAGGGAAGACCGGCACGACGAACGACTACGGCGACGCGTGGTTCGTCGGCTACACGCCGGACGTCGTCGCGGTCGTGTGGGTCGGCTTCGATCGTCGCGAATCGCTCGGCCTCTCGGGCGCACGCGCGGCGCTGCCGATCTGGACGGAGTTCATGAAGCGCGCGACCGCCAACGTGCCGCCGCGCGCCTTCGAGGAGCCCGACGGCGTCACGCTCGTCGAGATCGACCCCGCGAGCGGCTTGCGCGCGACGCCGGACTGCCCACAGCGTATGATCGAGGCGTTCCTCGACGCCGACGCACCCACGATGGATTGCCCTCTGCATCGACACACGCCCGCCGTGGCGCCGCCCAGCGCACCGGCGTCGCCGCCGCCGCCGCGTGGCCAAGAGCCGCCGGAGCGGAAGCCATGGTGGCGGCGATGGTTCTGACCATGCCGCAATATTGGAGGCGCCGGGCGGGCAGCGGGGAGCGCCGCGCTGGCTCTGTAGATTTTCGACCTATTCGCCTGCGCGGCGCTCCCCGCTGCCCGCATGTCCGCCGGCAGTGGTGCGGCGTGCGCGCGATGCTCGCGCTGCATGCGTTGGTTGCGCTGCACGCGCTGCTCGCGCTGGCGGTCGCGGCGAGCGGATGCTCGGCGACGCGCGGCCGTGATCGCGACCCCGCGCTCGGCACGAGCGCGGCGACGGCGCGCGCGACGGTGACGCACGAGGACCGTGCGTCACCGTCGCGCGCGGAGGCTCCGAGCGAGACCGCCAGCGTCCGCCCTCCCGAGATCGCGCCTCCCGCGTTGCCGCCCGCTCTCGAAGACGACGGGTCGCTCGTCGCGAAGATCGACGGCACCACGCCGCCGCGGCGGGCGGCGGCGTTGCGGCTGACCGAACGCGGGCGTGCGCATCTCGCCGCCGGCGAGCCGGCGCGGGCGATCGAGGTCCTCGAGCGCGCCGTCGCGATCGATGCACGCAGCCCGTACGCCTATTACTTCCTCGCCGAAGCACACGCCGCGGCGCGACATCCCGCGTTGGCACATTCGTTCATCGCGCGGGCCGAGCAGCTTTTCGCCGGCAAGCCTTACTGGCTCGGCCGCGCGCACGCGCTGCACGGCCGTCTCGCCGAAGACGCAGGCCGCAGCGACGAGGCGCGCCGCGAGTACGATCGCGCCCTCGCGGCGTGGCCGCGGAATGCGGACGCGACGACCGGTCTTGCGCGCCTCGACGCGGCGGGGCAAGGAGCACAGTGATGCGCGTGCTGGCGATCGAGAGCTCCTGCGACGACACGGCCGCCGCCGTCCTCGATGGCGAGGGCGTGCGCTCCAGCGTCGTCGCCTCGCAAGATCTCGTACACAGCCGCTACGGCGGCGTCGTGCCGGAGCTCGCGTCCCGCCAGCACCTGCTCGCGATCGTTCCGGTCATGGAGCGTGCGCTCGCCGACGCGCAGATGACGCTCGATGACATCGAAGGCGTTGCCGCGACGTACGCCCCGGGCCTCGTCGGCTCGCTGCTCGTGGGTCTGCAAGCCGCGAAGGGTATTGCGTTCGCGCGCGGCCTGCCTTTCATCGGCGTCAACCACCTCGAGGGACACCTGCTCGCGATTCTTCTCGACCGTGCCGTCGCGTTTCCGTACCTCGGACTCCTCGTCTCGGGCGGCCACACGAGCCTCTACGTCGTCGAAGGCGTCGGCGCGTACCGCCTTCTCGGCCGCACGCGTGACGACGCCGCCGGCGAGGCGTTCGACAAGGGCGCCAAGATGCTCGGGCTCGGCTACCCCGGCGGCCGCGAGATCGATCGTCTTGCCGCTGACGGCGATCGCCGCGCGATCCGTTTCCCGCGCGCCACGCTCAAGCGCCGCGGCTACGATCTCAGCTTCAGCGGCGTGAAGACGTCGCTCCGCCAGTACCTGCTCGAGCAGCACGGCACGCCGCTCGCCGACGTGTGCGCGTCGTTTCAGGAGGCGATCGTCGACATGCTGGTGACGCCGACGCTGCGCGCCGCGGAAGACGTCGGTCTGCAGACCGTCGTCGTCTCCGGCGGCGTTTCCGCCAATCGCCGGTTGCGCGCGCGGATGGAAGAGGAGGGCGCGCGCGTCGGCCTGACGGTTCTCTTCCCGCGGCTCGCGTACTGCACCGACAACGCGGCGATGATCGGCTATGCAGGCCGCGCGCGCTTACTGCGCGGCGAGCGCCATCCGTTGACGCTGAACGCGGCCGCCACCGCGCCGATCGGGATCACATGTGACGCTCCGGCGACGGACGAGCGCGCGACGGAGCCGACGAACGGATCGAGCCGCTCGTGACGGGACTCTCGGCAGAGACACGCGCCATTCTCGCGCAGGAAGGCCTCGCGCCCCGCAAGCGCCTCGGCCAACACTTTCTCGTCGACCGCAACATCGTGAGCCGGATGATCGCGCTCGCCGACGTGGCACCGGACGAGGCGGTGCTCGAGATCGGGCCCGGACTCGGCGCGCTCACGGACGCGCTCGCGGCGCGCGCCGCACGGCTCTACGTCATCGAGTACGATCGCGGCCTTGCGGAGGTACTGCGCCGGAAGCTCGCGCCGGCCGCGAACGTGCGCGTCATCGAGGGCGACGCAGTCACGCTCGACCTCCGCGCTGCGATCCCGGAGGGAACCGCCAAGGTGGTCGCCAGCCTGCCGTACAATGTCGCCGTGCCGATCCTGTTCCGGCTCGTCGAAGAGCGCGCGATCTTCTCCGACGTGACGGTGATGCTGCAGCGCGAGGTCGCCGACCGCTTGCTCGCGCGCCCGGGCACGCGTGCATACGGCGCGCCGTCGCTCCTCTTCCAGCTCTATGCCGAGCCGCGCGGCCGTTTTCGCGTATCCCCGTCGGCCTTCTATCCGCGACCGCAAGTGACGTCGGAAGTGATCCGCGTACGGCTGAATCTCGCGCCGCGCATTCCCGTCGACGATCCTGCGCTGCTACGCGCGGTCGTGCGCGCCGCGTTCAACCAGCGCCGCAAGATGCTGCGGAACGCGCTGCAGACGCTGCCGCCGCGGCTCGCGCTCTCGGCGGCTGCGTGGGAGGAGATCTTCGCGACGACCGGCATCGACGGGCGGGCGCGCGGTGAGACGCTCGACTTGCCGGCGTTCGGCGCCCTCGCCGACGCCGCCGGGCGGGCGCTCGCCGAGAGTGGCGCGTCCTCTCGACGATCGAAGCGCCAGCTCGGACCCA
>WNFR01006319.1_pt1 | contig 19252 bp, 18 predicted proteins | sample 5400221 | NCBI WGS metagenome assembly WNFR01 (sample SAMN13153357, study PRJNA577476) | soil metagenome | isolation source: 40 cm soil under Madrone tree | place: USA:California | collected 2016-06-14 | reverse complement strand
ACATTCTCCAGATCGTTGTGCTTGCCACCCGCCCGCACACACTTCTGCGAAGAAGTCGCACGCGTGTAATCGCGCTTTTCGAGACCAAGAAAGACGTCTTTGAATTGGTTCATCCCCGCATTGGTGAATAGCAACGTAGGATCGTTATGTGGCACCAGCGACGACGAATGCACCTCGCGGTGTCCCTTCTGGACAAAAAAGTCCAGGAATTTGCGGCGAATTTGCGAGCCTGTCAGCATTGGAAACCTAATTCTAAACGACTAACCACAGAGGACACAGAAGTAGAGGCTTCAATCCGCGGTTGTCATTCGGTGACTCTCTATGCTGATCTCTCGTCGAGAGGTACCAGCAACCTGAACGGCTTGTTCCGCCCCCAGCGATAAATCTGGAAGTCACTATCGACGGTCAGGATATCGCCCGTGCTGAACTCATTCGCTAAATGGATCAGGAAGACATCAGCCAGATCAACATTGCGGTCGCGATACTTAGTTAGAATGCGCCGAACGTGAGGCGCTGCGTCGGGGAGGCTTATAGGAATTAGAAATTCTCGGGTCGCAACGCTGTGCAGGATCGCCTCCGCCGCTCCATCAACGTCGCGCAGCAAATAGCAGCTCTCCGCGATGACCGTTTCGCAGGTGATCAATGGAGCTCCGACATCGGCCATCGCTTCGGAGCAACGCGTGTGGAAAGTGTCAGTAGAGTCAAGCAGAGCCACAATCGTGCCTGTGTCCAGCAAAACTGGCTTCACCGGCCGAAGCCCTTCATGTGGGCTTTGTTGGACGCCAGATCGCCCACGCCGGACGCGAACTTGCCCTGCCCGTATATTGTCCGTTTCCGGCCATTGGGATGGCACGCGGCCAATAAGCGCAGGCCTTCGCGCACCACTCTAGAAGGGCTCCAGCCGAGCTGCTTCACCAGCTTTGCCAGCGCGTTTTGTGAGGGCTGGTCCAGGCGCGCTTGAATCGTAGAAGGCATAACACTATTGTAACACACAGTAGAACTTGTATTACACATATGCCGCGAATGACCGCCGGCCCTTCCAGCGTTACGTGTCGTTGGTTCACCGGCTGTCACCAGGTTGTCTCACTCCGGGACTTATGCCATCCTCTGAATGCATTTTTGGCGGAGGAGATGCCATGGCCTGCAACCCCGAAATTCTGCGACAAGTTCCCCTGTTTGCACTGCTCGACGACGAGGAGACCTGCGTTCTCGCCGGCCAGGTTGAAGTCAAGAAATTTGCGCAGCGGCAGCGGATTTACAAAATCGGCGACCCGGGCGGACAGGCGTACGTGATGGTCTCCGGCTCAGTTCGTCTCAGTACCATTGACGAAGACCATCAGGAAGTCATCGTCGACCAGCCCTCCACGGGAGAATTCTTTGGCTTCGCGTCGATGCTCGAGCAGACACCGCATCAGACCACCGCGACCGCGCAGGAGGAAACGGTCTGCATCGAAATTGATCGCCACGACATCTCCATTCTGCTCGAGCGCAAACCCCAGGCCGGAATGGACATGCTCACAGTGTTGGGACGCCAGTTCCACGCCTCGCAACAATTGGTGCGCCTGCGTGCCAGTCGCAATCCGAACGAGGTGATCGAAGAGGAAGAAACTTTCGGGGAGCGCGTTGCTGATACGGTGGCCAGTTTTGGCGGATCATGGACATTTATTATTGCCTTCGCGATCGTCCTAATCGCGTATTCCTCCACCAACGTACTGCTGCGCCATCGCGCATGGGACCCATATCCTTTTATTCTGCTGAATCTTTTCCTGTCGATGCTGGCGGCGATTCAGGCACCGGTCATCATGATGAGCCAGAACCGGCAGGACAAAAAAGACCGCCTTCGCGGCGAGCTGGATTACGACGTCAACCGGCGGGCGGAATCAGAAATTCAGGGCCTCGCCCGTAAGATCAACCTGATCGGTGAAAAAATCGAAGACGTCGAAGAGTTGCTGCGAAAACAGGTGGCACGTTGATGCTCGTGGCCCAGCACAATATGAAGCTCCAGGTCCGAAAAGCCTTAACCGCAAAGGCCGTAAAGATGCGCAGAGTTCGCAAAGAAGAACTCTGATATCTGGACTCTTCTCTGCGAACTCAGCGCACCTTTGCGATCTTTGCGGTTAAAAGCTGTTGATTTTTCTCGCGAGGAGGGATGTCACTCCAACTCTCCCTCCAATTCGCCCAACACTTCGTCTTCCACATCCCACTTCTTCAAAATTCCAAAAATAGTCTTCGCCCCAAATCCTGCTCGCATTAACTGACGAAAAACTCGCGCCGCCTGCTTCTTGTCTTGTGGCTTTTTCAGACGCTTGCGCTTTAAATATTCTCTTGCCTGCTTCTCTTCATTTACGTCCGCGTAAACGGAGTCCACTGCTTTGTCGAGAACTTCGCCATGCACTCCCTTGATTTTCAAATCAGTGATCACTCGCCTGCGCCCAAATTTTTCGTTGTCGCGACGAAACGCTGAATACGCCGCCGCATACTTTGCGTCGCTTAAATATCCTTGATCTTTTAATTTCCGAATCACCAACTCCACTAGCGTCTGTCCGATTTCGGATTCAGTTTCCACGCGCTGACGTAACAACCTCTTCAGCTCGGCAACCGAACGCATTCTTCGTCCCAGAGCGCCGACTGCGTATTCGTACAACTCGCCCTCAGTTTCCAGTTTGCGTGGACGCCCAAATCCCATGATGCCTACACGTTAGCAGCACCCGCCCAATTGCGGAACTGTTAACACAATCTTTACAGAACTTTTGATGACATTGGGAACTTCCTGTCGTCTATATACGTAACCTAATCAGGAGCAAGTCATGCTTACCGTAAAGACCGAACGTGCTGGGGACATCGTAGTTGTAAAGTGCGCAGGCAGAATTGTGCGCGGACAAGAAACCACGCTGCGGACCGCGGTGCTTCAGGAGAAGCTTGCCCGAATTATCGTGCTCGATCTTTCGGATGTCGAGTCCGTTGATGCCGGCGGTTTGAATCTTCTGGTATCTCTGCATCGTTGGACGGAAAGCAACCGGGCCCACCTGAAGCTGGTGAACCCGTGTGCGTTTGTGCACGAAATGCTGACGAGAACACATCTCGATTGCGTGTTCGATATCTCATCGCTCGATTGTGCGCTGGCGGTGCTCCGCGGAACCGAGCATCGCCCGGTGCAAACCCAGGCCCTCGCCTATTGATCAGTGTGGAGCGGGCGCCCTCGCCCGCGAAACTGGCCTTACAATAAAATTAATTGCGAGACGCAATTCTTCAGATAACATCTCAGGAACAATTCTGCTCTCGTTTCGTACTACTCTTATGACTACTGATCGTCCCCGGGTGCCTGCACTCACGTCGCTACGCTTCTTCGCTGCGCTCCACGTCTTTGTCTTTCATATGTACGCAATGAAGATCGCGAGCGGTACGGGACTGGCGCGGCAGATCTCCTCGATCGGCTACGTCGGAGTCAGTTTCTTCTTCGTTTTATCGGGATTCATTCTGGTTTACACGTATGCGGACCGGCAGATCTCCGCAGGTGAATTTTGGCGCGCGCGCTTCGCCCGTATCTATCCCGCCTACTTGTTCTCGTTGCTTTTTACCGCACCTTTTTTCTATTACGTTGCTATCAAGATAAAGCCAGCGCCTATTGCATTCATGATTTGGCCGCAGAATCATCTTGTCCTTTCTTCATTGCTGGTGCCATCGCTTCTCCAGTCCTGGATTCCAGGCGCGGCCCTGGCATGGAACCCTCCCGCCTGGAGCTTGTCCGACGAAGCGTTCTTCTATTTGTTGTTTCCAGTCCTCATCGTCTGGCTTGCGAAGAAGCGAAGCAAAACCTGGGTGCAGATGGCAGTACTTTGCTGGGCCGTGAGTCTGGCGATGACGCTTCTGTATGTGTGGCAGAAACCTGATGGCTTCGCCTTTGTGGACGACAACTCGCTGAACCTGAATTGGCTGACTGCCTTGAAGTTCAATCCGCTCGTGCGTTTTCCCGAGTTCCTGCTAGGGGCCTGCTGCGGGTTCCTTTTCCTTCGCGGCACAACGCAGCGGAAATGGGCGACGCCGCTCATTTTGGTCGGGCTTGCTTACTTTGCGATCATGGTTGCGTTCGCGCCACGAATTCCGTATCCCATTCTGCATGACGCCGCACTCACTCCTGCGTTTGTTGCCATCATCTATGGACTGGCTTTGCGTCCCAACTGGACGAAGATTTTGGAAATCAAGCCGCTGATATTACTTGGAGAGGCGAGCTACTCCTTTTATCTATTGCACGCCAATCTTCTGGGATGGATTTTTCAGCCCACCGGCGAGCAAATGCACCCATCGGTCGGCAAATTGCTCCTAGGCATAGTCGTTCCCATCGCAATGTCGATTGGTGTGTATAAGCTGATTGAGGAGCCTGCAAGACGGAAGCTGCGCAGGAAAAGGCCATCGCCGGAACTGGTGACGCTAGCAGCAACTGCTTAGTTAAGTGTGGCGCGCGCGCCCTCGCCCGCGGGATGCCGTTACCTTCCGAATCCCGCTGCCTGCATCGAGTTCTTCGACATGTCGCTGGTGGACGAAATGCCTTGCATGCGCAACTTGAAGTCGTCGGCATTCGAAGCGTTCTCCAGCGCTGTTTCGTAGTTGACCAAGCCAGCCTGGAACAAATCCCACAGCGACTGGTCGAACGTCTGCATGCCGTATTGCGACGTGCCCGCGGAAATGGCATCGCGCACCGCTCGTGTTTTTTCCGGCACCAGAATACACTCGCGGATATATGCAGTATTGATCATCACCTCTACGGCGGGAACACGTCCTTCGCCGTCGCAACGTCTGACGAGTCGCTGGCTGACGACCGCACGCAATACCGCCGCTAACTGCAAACGAATCTGCTTCTGCTCGGGAGGCGGAAAGACCGCAATAATTCGGTTGATAGTTTCGACCGCATCGAGCGTGTGCAGGGTGGAAAACACCATGTGGCCAGTTTCGGCCGCATGGAGTGCCGTTCCAATGGTTTCCATGTCGCGCATTTCGCCGACCAGAATCACGTCCGGATCCTGACGCAAAGAAGCCCTCAGCGCCGCCGAAAAGCTCGGAGTATCCACTTCAATCTCGCGCTGATTCACGTATCCTTTTTTGTCGCGATGCAGGAATTCGATTGGGTCTTCGATGGTAATAATGTGTTCCGCGCGGGTTGAATTCACGCGATCGATCATCGCGGCCAACGTCGTCGATTTACCGGACCCAGTCACTCCCGTGACCAGCACCAGCCCGCGGGGCATTTCGCAGATCTGCTCAATCACCTTGGGTAGATACAACTCGTCAAGCGCGCGAATTTTGGTCGGAATGACGCGGAGCACTAGCCCAACGTTTCCGCGCTGCTGAAACACGTTCACACGGAAGCGTCCGAGGCCCGCCACTCCGTAGGCCATATCAATTTCGCTGGTCTCTTTGAATTTTTGCTTCTGCCGCGCTGACATCATGCTGAACGCCATGGTCAGCATGTCCTCGGCGGTCACGCGGGGTTGGTCAGTCAGCGGCACCAGTTCGCCGTCAATGCGCAGGTGAGGATAGTTACCAACCTTCAAGTGCAAGTCGGAGGCTTTTCGCTCCATCGCAATTCGCAGCAGATCATCAATATGCATGCAGAGGTTCCCCAGGGGCTCTCAGTATCATCCCGCGAATCCGTACCCAGCCCAAGATGACCTAAGTAATTCGGCGACCAGCCATCCGGCCAATGGCCGTTCATCAAAAAGTGGCTGCAGCCGGAAGGCAGATTAACGTCGCGGGTGGGCGAGTGGTTTTTCGGGGCTTAGAAGTGGGCGGGCCATCGCAACTTCCTTCACTAAACAATTACCAACATCCGTTTCAGAGTGAAAGAAACACATCGCGAGTTCCTTGCATCGAACCAAGCTAAGCACCTGATGAAGCGATCTTTACGAGTTTTTACACGATCCCCCAGAGCGGTACATGTTTCAATGTTCTTTAGGAGAACTATAATCAGGCCTTCGGGTTAACGGGTAGATAAAGAATTATCGAGAGCAAGGAGATTTCGCTTGAGAAAGTTATTGGCGTTATTCGCTCTCGCATTCGCAGTGGTTTTTTCAGGCAGCGCACAAGCGCAGGAATTCCACGGTGCTTTCGGGTTTGGTACGGTGACCGCTCCTTCCCCCTCGACCGACAGTACTGGCTTTACATTTCCGTCGCTGAGCGGAGGCCTCTATCCTAGCTTCAGCGGAATTTTCCTCTTTAAGCACCACATCGGCTTCGGTGGGGAAGTCTCATGGCGCGCAAGCCGGGCGATTTACGGCGGCACGGTTTCTAACTTCGCGTTTGCACAGCCTTATCGGCCGATCTTTTATGACTTCAACGCCGTCTATGGCTCCAAGTTCGGCAAGAAGTTTGGCGCAGATGTCATGGCAGGAGTTGGCGGGGAGGACCTGCGATTCTATACGCCGTATTACACCTGCGGATTCACCTCTTGCACCAACTACCAGAGCAGCAACCACTTTGCCGGACACTTCGGGGGCGATATCCGTTACTACTTCTGGGGAAACGCTTTCATCAGGCCCGAAGTCCACTATTATGTCGTCCGCAATAATGTGGAGTTCAATAACGTAAACGTTTCAAGATTTACGATCTCGATCGGCTATTCGTTCATGCCTGGATTCTGAGGCAAATTCAGGCCACTAGATCACTTTTCTCTGTTCTGAGTGTACGCGTACAAAGCGTCATAGACGGGGAATTGCCGTGCCAGCCGGTCTTCGTCGGAAAAACCGAGAGCGGCGAAGCCTTGAGCAATCGCGCGCAAACCGATGCCCTCGGCAGCGACGCTCTCCTGTCCTTTGACATCGGCGGCGCGAACGATCAGGGCCAGCCGTTGCAAGGCCGGATCAACAATGCCGTAATCCTCAATGATCGCTTCGAAGCTACAGCGAGTACCGCGATGGTTGAGCTTTATCGCTTCAATCTTCGGCGCGTCGAAAGGGATTGCTCCTTCTCGTTCCGCTTCGGAGAGCAGATCTTTCTCTTCAACAAATAGAAACTCCGCCTGAGGATCTACGAACCGCTTGACCAGCCAGGGGCAGGCCACGCGATCCACTTTGATGTCCTTCCGTGTAATCCATTTCATACTCTGCCTCGTGGTTGCCATGAATACGTGAATTTGACCGCAAAACGATTCTCGTAGAACTGCGGAGGATTTGCCGCGACCAAACTTGCGAAGCGTTGGCCCGCTGTGTAGATAACATATAGATCGCTATCAGGACGATAATTCCAGCGCAGGCGAATGTTTGCACTGGCGGCTTGATTGTTGGCAGTGTCCATCTGGAGCAGTGACGAGAGCGTCAGGAATCGGGAGAATGAATAATTGGTCTGGAAACTGCCGAATACTACGGAGAAATGGCCCGCGGTGTTCGGTAGAGGAGTTACTAATGAGTTCGTCACCGCACCTAGTCTGAAACGATTCCACTGTTCAGCAAAGTTGAAAGACAGCCGCTCAGTCGCGCGATAGGTAGTGCGAACACGCGCCTCATTAAGGCGTCCGTTGTAATACGTACCAAAGCGCTCGAAAAAATTGACCATCAGGCGACGATCCTGAGGTGATCCGTAGGTAACCTGGTGCCGCACCCAGTGGTATTCACCGACAGGGATGAAAACGTTCTTGTAGATGTTGAACGGCGTAATCAGGCGTTGAGTGAAAACGTCCACGATATCGTCGTCGCTGTAGGAACCGTTGTTGAAATCAATGCGAAATGTATTTTGCCACTCCTGCGTTTGCAGGACGTGGCGAGTGTCGGGCGCGTGAAAAATGAATCCTTCAAAATTCAACTCGCGCACGCCCCGAACTTTCGGCCTTCGTTTGAAGTTGGCGTCGACGTAGTCGCAGATGCAATCAGCTCGCTCAATGAAGCCAACTTCTGGATTAAAACCCGGCCCTATTTTGCGGCGCTCGGCAAATAGATCAAGCCAATTGCTCTGATAGTTAAAGCTTCCGCCAACATTCGTCTGGCCCGAACTGAAGAACGGCGTTCGTGTTTGGGCGGCAAATCCATTGATGACCATATTCTTGAAGAAAACCAGCCGCGTGTCTGCGCCTGTTGTCTGGTTGAAACTGTCAAAAGGATTTCCCGAGCGCTTGTCGATCCCCATCACCCCTACATAAGAGCCTGCCCATAACGAGCGCTTCACACGTGCAACCGCGTAATTGGCATAAGGATTCGGCCCCGAACTGCGCGTATCTACGTCCATAAGTCCAAGTTCAAAGTTACCCAACGATCCTGTGACCTTGGCGCCACCGTTGATGGGGACTTCCTCGCCCGTAATCGGATCAATTCCAATCTGCCGGCTAAAAAACAACAGGTCGTTGTCTCCTCCGAGAGAGAAATTGAACACACCGGCATTCTCGAGAAAAAACTGGCGCTTTTCAGGGAAGAACAACCTATACGGAGTGAGATTGAACTTCTGCGTGTCTACGTCGGCGTCGGCGAAGTCGGTATTCGCGGTGAAATTGGCGACAAGGTTCGAACGCAAACCAAGTTTCACATCAACTCCCCCGGTGTAAAGACCGTTGGTTCCCGGGTTCAGGCCCGTTCCTGCGGCGCTTGGCGGAAAGTGACTGAAACCCATGAGCCCATAAGGCTTGACGATGAAGAGCCGCCCGCTGCCGATTTCGGAGATTCCGTGTAACTCCCCGGCTTGGCTGATCCTGGCAGCCCCGTAGGTGCGCCGCCAACCCGACCAGAGGTCTTCTTCGTTCTTGCGCCGGATAAATCGCTTGAAATTGATTCCCCAGATAACGTCGCGCGAGCGCATGAAGTTCAGAGTAGAAAAGGGAATTGCGATGGTGGCTGTCCAGCCCTGCTTCGTAATGCGTGCTTCCGATGTCCATACGCCATCCCAGCCGGCATCGCCGTCGCCAGTACCGGAATCCGTACGTTGTTCCTCGGTTATGAGAGCGTCCCGCTGTGTGCCTAGCGGATTGATTTGAAACACGTAGGCGTTACGCCGGTCATGAGCGGAGTCAATGATGAGTTCAAAATAGTCATCCAGCTCTTGCGGTACGTCGCGCCGCAACTCGGTAGCGACGACCTTCCGGGGGTTCGAGTCGAAGCAAGTTATGCCGAAATAGATTTCATTCCTAGTGTAGAGAACCCTTACCTCAGTTTTCTCAGTGGGAGCCTGTCCCTCGAACGGCTCTCGTTGCAGAAAGTTGGCGATTGCACTGGCCTTCTCCCACATGGGATCGTCGAGGGTGCCGTCCAAGCGGGGCGGTCGGTCCACGCGCGTGGCGCTCATGCTCCGAAGCGATACCTGAGCGCCATCTTGGGTTGCTTTTGTTTGTGCATTCAACTGCGCGTGAATTGGTGAGGGGAAAGACCACAGCGCCACGAGAAGGAACAAATCCGCGCAGAAGGTTCGGTTACGCCGAGAGGGGATCATCCGGCCGTTCCGCGTACGAGCACCCCGACAACTCCGGCGGCGAGAATCACCAGCGGCTCAGGGATCTTTTTCGTGAACAGCAAGATCGTCAGCGTGATGAGCCCGATCAGGACTGTGGGTAAATCGATCAGGGACCGGCGTGCCAAAATGTATGCAGCCCCTGCGATTGCGCCCACAGCAGCTGCGGTCACGCCCTGGACAAAAGCCTTTACCCGAGGATTCTGAGCAAAACGGCGATAGTAGGGTGCGCCAAAAAGGACAATAAAGTAAGGTGGCGCAAAAACCGCCCCACCCGCGACCAGTGCTCCCGCAGGGCCCGCCACTAAGTAGCCGATGAACGCCGCGGTTATGACAACCGGGCCTGGCGTAATCATCGCAACTGCGACCGCATCCACAAACTGGCGCTCCGTGAGCCAGTGGAATTTCCCGACGACGCCTCCATAGAGAAATGGCACGATGGCCAAGCCACTGCCGAATACAAACGCGCCCGCCTTTAAGAAAAACAGAAACAAGGCCACCATGGTTGCAATGGACGAAACGCCGTGTTCCCCGGTTAGCAAGGCAGCCATTCCCCCGGAGAACATCATTGAGGTCGGGCGGACAGGCACCGCGGGGGGCGCCTTTACGAGAACCGCGATAGCGCCACACAACACGAAGAGCCAGACGATTTCAGATTTGGTCCAAGCCGTAGTGATCGCAAGCGCAGCGAAAATGGTCCCGAGGAGCCAGTCCTTTCCGATAGTTGTCCGGACCAGTTTCACGGCGCTTCGAACGATGATCGCGATCACCGCCGCGCCAATCCCGTAGAACATGCCCTGAATCCACGGAAGGCTCCCGAAGTGAACATATAGCGCTGCCAGCACAAGCACCATCAAAAACGAAGGCAGAATGAATGCTATTCCAACGAGAGTGGCTCCGGTGGCCCCAGCTCGAGTCCATCCCAGGTACATTGCCAGCTGTGCAGCCAAAGGACCGGGAGAGAGTTGGGAGAAAGCTAAACCTTCCAGATAGTCCTGTTTCGAGATCCAGCGGCGCTCCTCAACCAGATCCTTCTGCATGTTTCCTGCGAGTGCAATCGGTCCACCAAAACCGAGTGTCCCCAAGCGCAAGAAGTACAACAGAAGGTCGCGGAAGGCGTACGGAAACGTTGAAGCGCCCTCCGGCGAAGGCGCCTGTCGCGTCAGTTGTGAGTGCATGCTGGTGGACTATTATTTGCCACCCTTACCTAGTTCGTCGAGTGCTGCTTTGAAACCCGTGGCCAACTTATCGGCGGGCCCCCTTCCCCAATAGTGGAGAAAGATGATCATTGGCCTCGAGTTGATCATGTGATTATGTATCGCCACGACATCCAATCCGTGGCTACGCAGCGCCTTGAGCGTTGGGTTGACTTCAGCTTCCAACATCGCAATATCACCCGCGACGGCAGCATCCTCGTTGGTGCCGACGAACGCGGCCCAGGTGTTGAGTCCCATGCGGGCGTTAATGGTTGCTCCCATTTCTTTAACACTGAGATCGTCGCGGCCGAGTGTGATCTTGTAAACCGCGCCATTTTGCTCGCCCTCATGTCCAATGATTTTTGCGATTGCCGCCGTATCCAGGCCGCTCTTGGCCGGAGTGCTCGCGGGAGGTGGTGCCCCGTGCCCGATCAGATCAAGCGCGGGCTTAATTTCGTTAGCCAGGTCTACCGCTTTACCATGCCCATGAACGTGCATAAAGTACACTCGCGGCTTCTCCCAGAAAAAATGATTGTGAAGAGCAGTCACTTCCAATCCGTGCTCCAGCAGAGCTGACATCACCGGATTGACCTCGTCCTCGAGCAAAACCAAATCGCCCATCATTACGTCGTTCTCACCATCGCCTTTGGTCAAAGCGAACCAGCCACCGAATCCGAATGGAGTCGGCACTGGGTAATCCGCAATTGTGACGTGCAGGTCATTGCGTGGAACATTGACTTTAAGCACGTTCTGTTTGTAGTCGCCAGATTTGCCAACAATCTTTAAAACTTCTTGATAATCGGCTGGCACTGCCTGAGCACCTAAGATTGCCGGTGTTGCTACCACGCCGAGCGTCAGCAGAAATTTGCCGACGCCGCGAATCGCTTTCCTCATATAACCCTCCAAAATCCACACTCAGAATTGCGCAGCATTAACTTCGATTGGCCAGGGGTGGTGGCAGTTCCTAGTGATCCGATGTATGCAGAAGTGGGAACGTTGCACGCAACTTTGCTGCTCGATGCGTGCTCCTATTGGCGCCGGTGCCCATCGATGAGCGTGTCCAGCGATCACATACTCAGAATGCTTCAGTACGCGAGGTCTCATGACCCAAGCCTAGCTTCGATAGCGCCATTTTCGCTGCATGGTAGCCGCACATCCCGTGCACGCCGCCACCCGGCGGAGTTGATGACGAGCAAATAAAAATATCTTTGGCGGAAGTCGCGTAATAGCGCCGCGTCGGCCGGAACAGGAATTGCCGAATGTCAAAAGCGCCGCCGTTGATATCACCGCCGACCAGATTGGCATCCACAGATTCGAGATCTGCCGGAGAGAACACCCGGCGCGCCAAGATGCAGTCGCGAAACCCAGGAAAAGGACGACCCGCGTGCATCCCGCTTCTCACCGCGTGCTCCGAGGCCGCGATTTCCTCAAAGGTCCCCCCCAAATGCAATGTCGCTGCGCGTAGGCACTCGGCGGCTTTCCACGGAATCGAATGGTTCAGCGCATAATCGACTTTAAAGACGCCCGGTCCATACCGATACTTTGCCAGCTCGCGCTTGTAACTATCAGAAAAGCGTTCTCCACCGATGCTGAGAAGCTGTCGCGGCGTCACATCACAGAGAATCAAGTCATAGTCTCGCAATTGCGCAAGACTCTCGACACGCGATGATGTCTTTATCGTGCCCCCAAGTGCCTCAAGATGTCGACAGAGGGCGTTTGTGAGCGACTGTGACCCTCCGCGCGGAATTGGCCAGCCAACCGCATGCGCAAGCACCCCGAGTATCAAGCCAAATGCGCCGCTCAGCGGTTCGGTGAGTCCAAGAAAAGAGTGGCCGACTAGCCCGGCGAATAACGCCCGTGTCCGCTCACTGCGAAAGCGGCGCGCAATAGTTCTCGCCGACAGCGGCGCCATCATCCCGAAACGTGCCATTAGCAATGGATGTTTTGGTATCAAGGAAATGGGACGAAGTACAGCAGATGCAAATTCCTGCCATTGGTCAACAAATGGCCACAGCAGCTCGTCCCAGGCCGGGCCGTCCACGCCAAGCGAAGTTTTCGAATGGCCGAGATCACGTTCCAAGATAACGGCTGTGCCATCATCCAGTGGATGCCCCAGCGGAGCCGGAGAGTGGATCCACTCCACTCCGTAGTCATGCAGGGGCAGCGACGAAAAGAATGGCGAGCCTACTCCCAGCGGATGTACTGCCGACCCGAAATCGTGCAGGAATCCCGGCAGCGTGAGTTCCAAAGTTCGCGCTGCGCCACCCGGAATGGGCTCTGCCTCGAGTACCTCTACTTGAAGTCCGGCTCGCGAGAGGACGATTGCTGCCGCCAGCCCATTCGGGCCGGCGCCGATCACGGATGCCTTGGGATTCATTTGCAACTATTTAGCCTAGCAGCAGTCGTCCAGTATGCTAGATAGAACAACGCCCTATCCAGTCTTCGGATAGGGCGTTGCATTTCTAAGTTAGACCAATTGCTCAGGCTGCTCGTCGCTCTCGCCCGGCGCTTGGGTTCACGACGCTTTCGCCAAGTTGCGTCAGCTTAGCATCGGCGGCCTTTTCTTCATTTAGTGTCTGTTGCAGCGAGCTAGCCGCTTCCTGAAAACCGAGCTGCTGTGCGAATGAGACAAGCGATCCGTAAACCGCCATTTCGTAGTGCTCCACTGTATTGCCACTCACGATCAGAGCGGCGTCACGTAAGAGGGATTCGTCAATGTCGCTGATCATGTCCTTCGCGGCACTGGTGAGTTCGTCGAGTATGTCATTCCCCTCAGTCTTCGGATCAGCGCCGATGATCGAAAACACCCGTTCAATGCGGCTGACGTGGTTACGGGTCTCCTGTAAATGCTGCTCTAAGGCACTTCGCAGCTCTGGCGAGGTGGCAGACTCAATCATGGTTGGCAAGCCTTTCTTCACCAGCTTCTGTTCACAATCGTAGATATAGCGAAGTTCAATTTCGAAGAGATCGCGCAAGCTCTCGATTTTCATGTCGGCTCCTTTGTGTCGGCTATTCCGCCGAATATTAATGTTGTTGAATTGATGTCGTTGAGATGGCCCTTCGTGGGCACGCGATGCACAGTCAGCTTTGGAATCGTGGGTGGCTCTGAGTACCCTCGGAAGTTCCGCCTGAAACCCCGGTGATTCGGAGAGTTTCTATCGAACTTACAGAACGTGATTATTACCCAACCCAATGGCCTACCGTTTGCGAGGCAGCTAGGGGAGTGCACTTTTCAGCATCCGCTGGAGTAATAGCAGGGTATCTGATAACAATTGATCGCTTAAATTACGAGATAGTGAGTGACGGTTCTGGTCGCTCGGGAGCGAAGTTTGAGGATCCATCGACCGATTTCGGCTGCGCATTTTGGAAGACGGAGGAGGAGTATGGCTGCCATGTTCATCGGTTTGGGGCTCGCAAGTTTTTTCCTCCCACTAATTAGTACGCTGCCAGCCGTAATGGGTAAGACTCGCTGGTCGATGTATAGCCTCCTCCGGCACTTCAATGCGGACGCTCTGCTTCACCACGCAGGAAGTTTCGTCCTATCAGTCGCGATAATCTATTCCCTCCTGGTGATTGCTCTTCTCGCTCTTCTCGTTTTTCTATCCGAAAAGCTCGGGACTGTAGTGACCTACCTTGCATGGCGTTTTGTTCGTATCGACTTGGAAAGAATGCTTTATAGATCGATCCAAGACTTTCGGATTCCTCGACTCGGAATACTCGGGACTGGTCGCGGCGTCGGGCTAACCCGCTGATGCTGGTTCTTGGAGGGGTGCTGCTGCTGCTCGTGTTCCTTGCACGCAACCAAGCGCTTGATGCTGAACAGTAGTGCGCGCAATCTCCGATCTTACCTCTCTGGCACTGGCATTCGGTGCCCGGTCTGCGATTGGTCTACCCGACAGGAAGACCGCTGGTATAGCCGCAGTGGGAATTGCTGGAACAAGTTAGATACGGTTGAGTGCGTACGCTGTGGTTGACGCAACCCGCCCAATGTTGACGGCCAAAGCTGTTCCGTGACTACCACGTTTCCTCAAACACCGGGGCCTTAGTTTTCCGGGAACGTGTCCTCCGAGAAACTCTCCTCAGCTTGCACGCAGAACTCCTTTTGAAATCCGCAACTTAGCGTCTCTTTAGAGTTCTTAAGAATTCCGTCAGGACACGACCAGGCAGATTAGTGCAGTCTAGCGCCCATAACGTCTGCACTGGATTGAGCAAACACTCTGCCGAGCGACGGCGAGACCAGCGCCAAAGAAAAGGACTAACCATGGCAGCCTTCGGAGGACTTCCGGGTATTCGGAATGACAGTGAAGCCGGCGTTTTCCCGGGCAATACCTCTTTTGGAGGAATTATGACAAAGCGCGGCAAGGTTTTGCGCGACACCACCGGTGGGCCAGGTTTGCTGTCCATCGACGGGCAGCATGTCCAGTTCGCGTCGGAGGGAGTGTGGCACTCTGAGGCGACCCCAGTTCCGGGCATGGCGGTGATGGTTGACTTTGCTCAGGACGGCAGCATCGTCGGCATCAGCTCAATCTCCGATTCGCAGATCGCGAAGGAGCAAGCGGGAGTTGTCGTAGAGGCGGCACGGCAGCGAGGCAAAGCATTGGCCTCTACCGCTGTCGCAAGGTTCGGGTTGCCGACGCTGATTGCGACTGGTCTGCTGATGATCGGATGGTTTTTCCTGACTGCCGCCTCCATTCAAACAATGTTAGGCAGGGTGGATTTCACCTTCTGGCAGCTGCTGGGTTTCCTGAATTCCGGCAGTGCATTTGAGTCCGTGATGCAGGGCCGCACCGGTCCGAGCGCCGGCTTCTACGGATTTCTGGCGCTGGTCGCTTTAGGCGGCCCATTTGTTCCTCATTTCTGGAAAGACAAGCGCGCAAGCTTGGGCGGATTGCTTCCTCTCTTATTCATGTTCATGGCCGCGATCATGCTTCGCAGCAGCCTCAACAGCAGCTTCGGAGCGGATGTCAACGGTCCTCTCGGTGACATGGCGAGACAGATGCGCGAAGAGGCGATGAAGGCGATATCGCTCGGGTTCGGCAGTTATCTATCAGCGCTAGCGAGTCTCTATTTCGCCGGCGTGGGCGTGAAAAAATTTCTCCTGGCCCGTGCCCTTGAAGCGCAAGCGCCGTCAGGATCAAAGCAGGTAGCAGTGTAAGGGATTGTGTAGCGGCGGGCGATCACGTTCGCCAATCAAAGTTCAAAAATTGGAGGATTGAAATGCGCCACTCGAATCTGAAAAAGCCTCTCCTGCTCGCGATCCTGATAGCTCTGGCCGCGGGTCTCTCAAGCGTCAGCTTTGCACAGATACAAGACGCGTCGGCACCGCAGGCAGCAGCGGCGGCGCCCCAATCTTCAGCCGCAATGCAAACTCAGCCAGCCGGGGCACCGCAAATCTGCGGAAATCAGCCGCTCTGTTATGAGTCGGCGGACTTCGCTGCGACCATCACCCACTTTCGCACCAGCGTGGTGAACAACTATCACGTGATTGATGTCACCATGCGCTTCCAGAACAAGACCCAGCAGCAGCTCATTCTCGGTTACGTCGTGAGCTCCGGGATCGCCACAGACGATCGTGGCAATCGGTCTATTGTTGGAGGCGCGAACGGATATCATGGCATTGGCTTGGTAGCCAGCAGCAATTTTGATCCGAAATTTGTGGTTCGCCCCTCAGGAGTCGGCGATGCGCAGTTTGAGCTAGTCCTGCAGGGCTGGCCGCAAGTGATCGGCTTCACCTACGCGCTCGACCTGGCCATTGCGGAAATCAATAGCTTCGAAGGCAATCAACACACCTTGGGCGAAGAGTATCCGATCCATTTCGACGGCCTGAAGAACGGAGCAGGCGCGGCGTCGCCGATGTTTGCCGGCGGTTCATCGTTTGGCTCTGCCGGTAATGCGATTTCGAATCCTTCGAGTGCAATGTCGAATCCTTGCGCCGCCGCAGGATCTCTCGGACAAGGTGCAGGCCAGGCCGCTTCCACGGTCTCGAATGCCGCCACTGCAATCTCCAACCTGGGATCAATGTTCCACCACAAGAAGACGCAGAACGCCGGCCAGGCAGCGACGACTGCCGTTGGATGCGATCCGAATGCCACAGTTGGAATGCCCACAGCGGCGGGTGTAACTGCGAATACCGCTGGGGCGCCAACAACGCCAACAAATCCGTTGCAACAAGCGGCCTCAAGAACAGCTGTGCCGCAAGGGACAACCAATCCGCTAAATCCATTAGCCAGTACGCCTGTGAAGTCGGTTCCTGCGACGGCTACAAAGACACCTCAAACAACTGCCATCAGAAGTTCGGCGGCAAGCGCTGCCAACGCTCAGATGGCATCGACACCTCATAATTCGGCGGCAGCCGCTCCGGTCAATGCGACAAAGCCGGCAGCTCCCGTTGCGCCGGTCAAGCCGAGCCCGACAAAACCGGCAAAGCAACAAACGCAAGGGCAGAAGAATGCGCCTGCAAATGCGAATTCAAAGTGATTGTTTCTGTGCATGCTGTCCTCTGCGGTTACGCGTTAGTTCCTGCCGCAGAGGGCGCATCATCCATGAAAGATACGAAGTGTGTTCCAACGCGAAACCAGCGGTGTACAATCGCAAGCAATTTTCGCGTTCATCCGGTGGCGTAGCTCGCGCCAAACGCCGCTGCGATTGGGGGATTAAGATGTGCCACTCGTCTAGAAGAACCATACTGTCGTCCGCCTGCTCGGCGGCAATCATTGGACTGATCACTCTCACCGCAAGCGCCCAGACTCCAAAGAAAGAAAGCGTCTGGGACAAGATCAAGAAAGCCGGTCAGCAGGGGGCGCAGCAGGGACAGCAACCTCAACAGCAGCCCAGCCAGCAACAGCCTACACAAAGACCGTCAAGACCCGGGCAACAGCCCCAGGGTGGATCTCCGATCAACGACTCCGGCCCATTCAAGCCGCCTGCCGGAACCAAGATTGAAGAGAAGGTCCTGGCGCCCGTGCAGGACCGCGCCAAGTTCGAAGTCAGTCCGCACGGCGTCCACGTTGCGACAATTGAGACTAACGGCAGCCGCGCCGTGGTTTGGTATGACGGCGTGGAAGGGCCGAAGTTCGACGAAATTCTGCCGCAGAACGGCGACTACAGGGTTGCCTTTAGCCCTGACGGAAATCGGTACGCTTACTGCGCCCGCTCCGGCAGTCAACTAGTTGTGATGGTGGACGGCAAAGAGCTCACTCGCAGCTCGGAGTCGGTTGACGGCCACTATGAAGCAAAGAATTGCGATCTGAGTTTCGCAGCGAACAGCAAGCACGTTTACTACACAAGCTGGGTCAATCTCGGGACCGAGCGCGGCAAGAGCTTTACGCGCTTTGTTTTTGATGGGAAGCCGAGCCCGGCAGGCAGCGTGGATAGAGACTCAATCGCAATCAGCCCAGACGGCGAGCACTTTGCATACACCCTGACCATCAGCGATCCACGCGGCCAAGACCGTTACGAGCTCGCCATCGATGGAAAGGTTATGCCGTATGTCGCGGGAGGTCCGCAATGGACGAGCGATAGCAAACATCTGTTCACGCAAGCCCGCGTTCGTTTGGGCCCACAGTTGGGCTTGGGTACCGATCTACTGCTCGACGGCAAACCAGTCATGCGGGCATACCACATGGAGGTTCATATACCGCCCGTCGGAGATATGTTCATGTGCACAGTGAATGCGCCGGCAGGTCAAGGCAAATCGGTCAACTTCTTGACGGTTGGAAGCAAAAAAATTCCCGGAAGTGAAGTTGACGGTCTCCAGGGCGCGGTTGAAAAGTTTGTCTTCAGTCCAGACGGAAAACACTTTGCTGCTCTCTACCGTAATCAGAACAGCCACTTCGTAATGGTTGACGGCAAGAAGCAGCTTGAGTATCAGAACATCGACAGTGTCGCGTTCACGGCGGATTCGTCGAAAGTTGCTTATCGAGCTGGCGCGAACGGCAAAAGCTTCGTCGTCCTGGGAGATCAGGAGTCTGATGCGTATGCCTTTCAGAGTCTTGCTGCTGCTCTGGTGATCGCGCCAGCGGGCGATCGGGTCGGCGCCCTGGTTAATGGTGACAACAATGCCCCGCTGCTGTACATGGATGGCAAGACGATCCGCACGGGACTCAAAGGCACATCACAGCTCCAGTTCACCTCCGACGGAAGCCACTACGCCTATGTCGCGCTCGACTCCGGAAATGGCACTCGTCTGGCGATCGACGGCGTGGCGCAGCCGGCGTCGAACTTTGGTGCAACATCCCAGGCGATTTACGCTAAATATACCCTCAGCCCGGATGGCAGACACGTCGCCCACTTTGGCTATCCGCCACAGCCTACGGGAGACGACGAGCACGGCCTGTTTTTGGATGGCAAGTATGTGCCGATCAATCATGGGATGAATACCACTTTCCTGACGTTCTCTCCAGACAACAAGCACCTGGTGTGGTTTCAAGCGGTGCCCTCAAAGAACGAATTCCGCGTAATGATAGATGGCAAGCCGGTCGCACAGACGGAAGCCGTGGCAACCCTGGGAATCAACAACGATGCAATAAAGTGGTTCGATTTTCTGCCCGATGGGACATTGCTTGTGCTTGGACAGGATGACAATTCGCTGAAGCGGATCAGCATCACGCCTTCGCCGAATACCGCCGTGGCACAGA
>WNFR01005916.1_pt1 | contig 19255 bp, 15 predicted proteins | sample 5400221 | NCBI WGS metagenome assembly WNFR01 (sample SAMN13153357, study PRJNA577476) | soil metagenome | isolation source: 40 cm soil under Madrone tree | place: USA:California | collected 2016-06-14 | reverse complement strand
CGGAATCATCTCCGGTTTCTTCCCAAACTCTCCCATGATGCCGGTATGCCGGTCTTGCACGAATGAACCAACAGTTTCCGTGGCATTCACGATCTTGAATGCGTTCAAAGGGGACGGAAGCGTGGCTAATACGGTCGCCTTCGTCATCGGAAGATCGACCATCCCAAACTGCAACAGAGGATGTCCGCAAGCCAGGAGGTGTTCGGCATCGATGTAGGTCACGGTGCAGGTGGCCGCAATGTCCATGTCGCCACGCACCAGCACTGCGCTTACTGCCGAACCTGGGACGAGCGGGTCAGGTTGCTTGGCGTCGCTTGCCGATCCAACGCCCATGACGGGAACGATTCCCTGCGATGCAAATTGTGGAGCGAATTTCTGTATCGAGTCTTCGGAGAAACCGCTGAAAACCACCGGAGTCTCAATCGGCTTTAGATAGTTAGCGAAGTTCTGTACCGGCAAAGACGCCGCGCCGGGTCCCGAAGTCTTGGCTGCAAGCGATGGCACGGACTTGGCCTGCACTGGTGCAGCGGCCGGTGTGCTATCAAGCGCGCTGATCTCGAGCATCTCGGAAATTGGCGTGACTCCGGCAATGGGTTCTTTCGAAAACTCGCCGATACGGAATGCAACCGCGCCCGCCAATGTCACCCTTGGGCCCGTTGGCATTGCGCAGCACACCCAGGACTTCGACGTCCATAGGCTCGGGCTTCGTACCCTGAAAAACGGTGTACGCTACCCCGCGCATTCCGGCATGGATCTGCGCCAGAGGCACGATCTCGGGCTTCGAAGTTTGGGCGTGACTCAGGGAGGAGAGTACAAATAAATACACTACTGCAAAGGCCAGAACAGCTCGTCTCATTTTGCTCCGCAGGACCGTCAGAGCAGGTCCGCAAAACTAGGTTGCACTTCGCTGTTTCTTTTTGCCGGTGGGAGAGGATCCAGCGAGCCGGGCAAAACATCCCAATCGCGAAGCTGTGCGTCTATACTAGCAGGGAGTAAACCTGAGGCGCTAATGTTTTCTACGCTTTTTTGTCAGAAATTCAGGCGAATCACTTATGTGCGCAAACATTTTCTACGCTGTTCCATAATTTTCGGCCTGATCGCCGCTTTGGCCCCCTCAGTTGCAGCGCAGCAGGACCAGTCAGCCCCGCCATCGAGTGGCCAGCAAAACCCCAACCAGCAGGAAGCGCCTCCTGAAGCCGGCGGCCCCAATAGTGACAACGGCCCCTATGCGATTCCCAAGAAAGGGGAAGAACCACCCCCAACTCCTCCACCGCCGGCAAGACCCAAAAAAATTGAAGGGATGCCGGACTACTCGATTCGAGTGGACGTCCCCCTAGTCACAGTTCCCGTTTTGGTCACGACTAAGAATGGACAGTTCATTCCCAATTTGAAGAAAGAAAATTTTCGGGTGTACGAAGACGGTGCTCAGCAGACCATCAATGACTTCAAGGTTGAGGAAGCGCCCATCACGGCGGTCCTGCTGGTTGAATTCGCCTCGACAACCTATCCGCTTCTGATCGATTCCCTACGCGCCTCCTACGCTTTTGCCAGCACCCTTAAAAAGGACGACTATGTCGCGGTTATTTCCTATGACATGAGGCCCGATATTCTTGTCGATTTCACTCAGGACAAGAACGCAGTGATGGGTGCCCTGAACAGTTTGCGCATGCCGGGGTTTTCAGAGACGAATGTTTTCGACGCGCTTTTCGACACCCTTGACCGGCTGGATCGGGTTGAAGGCCACAAATATGTAGTACTGGTCAGCACCGGAATAGATACATTCAGCAAACTGAATCTCGACCAGATCACCAAAAAAGTAAAGAACACCCACGACATCACGATTTTTCCGATCAGCATAGGCTGGCTGCTGCGCGAATACTGTGAGACGCACCGTTGATTCGCCACGAGTACACGCTCACTTATCGACCGACCAACACCAAACTGGACGGCACCTATAGGAAGCTCAAGGTGGACGTGGTGGCGGACAATGGCGGGCCGCTGAAGGTCAAAGACCAGAAGGGCAAGGACGTAAAGTACCAGGTGGTCGCCCGCGAAGGGTATACCGCCAAGCATACGGTTGACTAGGCAACGCCAGCGAACAGTTATCGGGCTGGCCTTGCTTAGTGAGCCAGACGGTCCAGCAGGAAAAATATCCCTACGCCAAGAAGTACGACCAGCGCCATTTTGCCTCCAGGCTCACGATTCACTTCCGGCATGAGATCTGAAGCGGCAACGTAAATCGTCACGCCTCCTGAAAGCGGCAGGCCAAGGGCGACATGGTGACGCCAGATTGCCATAGTTAACACCCCGGCGAAGGTCGCTGCGCCGAGGAGCACAGACGCGCCCCATGCCAATCGGTTGCTGCGGCCGCTCGCCAGCATGACCGAAGCAATCGTGAATCCCTCGGGAATCTTGTGAAGAAATACTGCCAGGAAGATCAGCCATCCCAGCCAGTTCGAGATGATGAATCCGGAAGCAATTGCGATTCCGTCGAAAAAAGTGTGAATGACCAGTCCCAAAAGCACCGAGTACCCTTTGTGGGAGGCCACGAACTGATCGGGATGAGTCTCCTCCCCAAAATGAAAGTGCGGGGTCACGGTGTGCTCAAAGAAATGGGTGATTAAGTATCCGATGAGGATCAACAGAGGAGCGTCTTTTTCGCGCAGGGCAAAACTGGCCGGGATGATTTCGAGCATCGCGGTGGCGAGCATGAATCCGGCGCCCAGCGCGACAAAATACTTCAGATAGGAGCGGTCCCAGTTTTTTCGGACGATGATAGTTCCGCCGAATACATTCGCGGCGGCGGCGGTCACGCCCAGCAAAAGACTGAGGAGAATGGGATGCACGAGAGTGGGAAATAATATCAGAAGCCCGCGGACATCAGATTTGCGCCGCGCCAGCAAATAGGCAGGATGCCCTCCTGTGCAAAAGAAATCAATTTTTTTGTATCTCTCTTGCTGGCAATGAAGTTATAGTGAATTTGCTCAGCGGTTCCCACGACAACTGACCTGGTTTGATGGCACGAAAAGGTGGTTCCACCATCCAGGAAGAGTTGTACGCCACGCCCGACGAACCGGCGCGCGAAGAGCTTGATGACGCTCGCCTGCTTGACTTGGACGCGGAGAAGGAATCGCCATTTCTGCGCGCACAAAAGCGCGTTCCCGCCCGACGCAGTCCGCTACCCAAGAAAACTGCCGCTCGTTTGCTGTGGGCGGTGCTCGCCATTGCAATAGCAGCGGTGTGTGCGGTATCGGCTGCTGCGTTTTACCACTACAGCGAGCACTCCTGGCGCTTTCGCCTGCAATCCAGTGACGACATCGAAATGACGGGGCTCAGCAATGTGACCCGCGGTCAGGTGATGGAAGTGCTCGGCGGAGATATCGGCCGCAATATCTTCTTTATTCCTTTGGAGCAGCGACAGAAACAGCTGCAGCAGATTGCCTGGGTCGAGTCGGCCAGCGTGATGCGATTTGCTCCCAACCGAATCAAGATCGACATCCACGAGCGCACCCCGGTGGCTTTCGCGCGCGTCGGGTCGAAGGTCATGCTGACCGACACCGGCGGCACGTTGATGGATCTTTCCGCGCGAAAAAGGTATTCGTTTCCCGTAATCGTCGGCATGAATGCAGGAGAGCCGCTCTCGACGCGAGCGGCAAGAATGAAGATTTACAACGAGCTTGTTCGTCAGCTCGACTCGGGTGGAGGACATTATTCGCAGAGCCTGAGCGAAGTGGATTTGTCTGACCCCGAAGACGTGAAAGTTCTCACTAATGACTCAGACGGTGGAGTGCTGATTCACCTTGGGTCTTCAAACTATCTGGATCGCTTCAAGATTTACGTTGCGCATTTGCGCGAGTGGCGCCAGCAATTCGACAAACTTGAGTCGGTGGACTTGCGCTACGACCGCCAGATCATCGTGAATCCCGATCTTCGTGGCGCCGCACGCCAGTCCGCCCTCTCGGCGACCGCCACCAGGGCTGCGATTTCCGCGGGAGTGAAACCGGCTGCGCTGGTGCATCGCGACACTGCTAAATATCCCGCGCCCCATCCAGCGGTGTTGAAATCCACAACCAGCAAGCGTGTAGAGAAGACGGCGCGCTGGCGCAAACGCAATCCTGCGCCGAAGCGAGTGGCGCTGAAGCCGGTTCAGCGCACGCCTCTCGTGGCTCACAAGATCACCCCTTCGATTCAAAAGCCGAGCCCAGCGATCCAGAAGGGACAGGGAACCCGCTAACCATGCCGAAGCCGAACGAAAGCTTTTTTACCGCGATCGATGTAGGCAGCGCCAAGACCTGTGTTCTGGTCGCTGAAATCGGCGAGAACGGCCTGCGCTATCGCGGTCACGGCCTGGCGGAGTCGAGAGGTTCGCGCAAAGGAGTGATCGTTGACCTCGACAAAGCGGTCGCGTCCATCCAGAAGGCAGTCGAACGCGCAGAAGACAGTGCCGGAGTTCCGATCGAGCACGCACTCTTAGGGGTCGGCGGATCGCATGTGCGGGGGCTTAATACCCATGGCGGGTTGATTTTCGGCAACCGTTCGCGCGAGATCGGCCGGGACGAAATTCGCCAGGCGGTGGAGAAGGCCCGCGCTGTTCCCCTGCCTCCCGACCGCGAAGTGTTACATCTTCTGCCGCAGGAGTTCATTCTCGACGATCAGTCCGGTGTGCACGATCCTATGGGCATGATCGGGACCCGGCTTGAAGTCCGTGTCCACATGATCACGGCCGCAACGTCGGCAACCCAGAATGTGATTACCGCCGTAAACCGCGCCGGGGTCCACGTGGATGACACAGTTTTTGAGCCGCTTGCCTGCGCCGACGCCGTGCTTCGTTCCGACGAGCGCGAACTTGGCATCTGCCTGGCAGACATTGGGGCAGGCTCGACAAACGTTATCGTGATTCAGGAAGGCGCAGTCGCCCACAGCGCTGTGCTGCCGGTTGGCGGAGATCACTTCACCAGCGATCTTTCCGTCGGATTGTGCACGCCGATTATCGAAGCGGAAAAGATCAAGAAGCTGTTCGGCAACACCATTGTCACGCTGATCCCGGAAGGCAACGAGGTGGAAGTGCCGTCGGTGGGCGATCGTCCTTCGCGCCTGATATCGCAGCGCATGGTGGGTGAAATCCTCGAACCTCGTGCCCGCGAACTTTTCGAAATGCTAAGGGACAATCTGCGCCACGCGGGAATGCTCGCAGTTTGCGCGGCAGGAATTGTGTTCAGCGGCGGCGGCTCGCGTTTGCCGGGATTAATGGATATCGCTGATTCGGTGCTGCGCAAGCCGGTGCGCCTGGCGTGGCCCGTGCCCATCCCGAAAATGCCGTCTACGTTGGCGGAGCCTGAATTCGCAACCGTGCTGGGGATGATTGTGTATAGCCATCGCGCGAGGACCGCGCGAGGCGTGCAGGATGACCGCTGGAGTTCGAAATTGAAAGCAATGCTGGTGGGGAAGGGTGCATAGAGAGTGACAAGTGGCCAGTGGCCAGTGGTCAGAACAGGCGCATGCGAACGGGTGGGCGACACCGATTGTGCTCATACCTACGTCCGTGTCTGAGGTAAGCATGAGCAAAAGGTGCACGTGCATGCCTTCGTACCTGGACGTAAGCATTTGCATGCACTGAGATGAGTCGCTCCAAATGTACGACGCAAGCACGAACAGCCCCGGAGGGGCGAACGAAATTAACCCAGCGCTTCCAGCGCTGGGTAGCGAGCGATAAATGACCCAAGTCCCGTAGGGACGGAAGAAAAGAAGCAGGAGCAGAATTTCAAAGCCAACGACGAACGACCAACGACCAACGACGAAGTAAATCGACCGATTTCACAGAGGTGAGTCAATGAAAAAGGAAAGCAACGAAATTCGCATCAGCTATAACGACGATTCCCGCAACGACGCCCGCATTAAAGTCATCGGCATCGGCGGGGGCGGAGGTAACGCCGTCAACCGCATGATCGAGGCCGGCATGGACGGCATCGAGTTCATCGTGGCCAACACTGACCTGCAAGCGCTGCGTATGTCGCGTGCCCCCATGAAGATTCAGCTTGGCGTGAAGCTGACCAACGGACTGGGCGCGGGCGCCAATCCGGAAGTCGGCCGCAAGGCCGCCCTGGAAGATTCCGACAAGATCATTGAAGCCCTCGAAGGCGCCGACATGGTCTTTGTTACAACTGGCCTCGGCGGCGGCACCGGTACGGGCGCGGCGCCGATCATCGCGTCCCTGGCCAGTGAAATGGGCGCGCTTACGGTAGCGGTCGTCACGAAGCCCTTTGCCTTTGAAGGCAAGCGGCGCATGCAACAGGCCGATCGCGGAGTCGCGGAGTTGATGGATTCGGTGGACACCACCATTGTCATTCCAAACGAAAAACTTCTAGCTGTGGCGCAAGACGCTGGCTTCTTCGAATCCTTCCGCGTCGCCGACGATATTCTTCGTCAAGGCGTGCAGGGAATTTCGGACATCATCACGATCCCTGGCATCATCAACCGCGACTTCGCCGACGTAAAGGCGATTATGGCGCGCATGGGATACGCGGTCATGGGCACAGCTTCGGCCAACGGCTCGCGCCGCGCCACCGAAGCCGCGCAGAAGGCGATTGCGTCGCCGCTGCTCGAAGCAGGAGCGATCGACGGCGCTCGCGGCATTCTCATCAACATCACGGGATCGGCTTCGCTGAAGCTAGCGGAAGTCCAAGAAGCCTGCAGCATCATTCAAAACGCCGCGCACGAAGACGCCAACATCATTTTCGGCGCGGTGCTGGCTCGGAGCCGGCTCCTCCGCCCATGGTCATGGAAGCGCCGCGGCCAGCCCCTGCCGCAGAGGTCATTTCATTGGACGGCATGCGGAGCGCCATGATCGCCAACTTCGAACAGGCGGATCTTGATGTGCCGGCATTTTTGAGGAAGCGGGGAGATGCGAACTGAGAAGATTTGGAACAGCCCGCATCGACGATGACAAGTCTGCTAAATAAGAAGATTCTCGTCATTGCGGCACTGCTCAGCGGCATTGTTTCAGCGGCGTACGCATGCCCAGATTTAGGGTACTCTCTGAGTTGTTCGTTCTGCAGGCAGATATCGCTCGCTGGTGTTCCGGGTATTCTGATTGCCGCAGCAGTTTCGATGGCACTGTTTGGCGGAGCGCACGGAGGCGGACCTCTTGGAATGTTGCTGATCATCGCTACTCCAATCAATTTTCTCCTGTACGTGGGGTTGGGCTTAGCCGTGCGCTCTGTACTGAAGGGACTCAAGAGGAGACGTTCGTCAGCGTGAGTTAATCGGCCTAGGGGGGCACTGCGATGACGCTTACTTAGCGCCGGCCCATGCCAACCCATCCGCCCCTGCGCCAGCGTCTATCAGCTTTTCCACTGTCCAATCTGAAGTGCGAATCACGGCGATTTTGTGGCTTGAATCGCAAGAGGCATAGGCCACTCGGCCATCGGGACGCACGAGAATTTCCTGCGGGGCGGAAGGGACATCGATGGTATGCGCAACCTTCATCGTGCCGAGATCTACAACGGCTACTTTGTTGGCGCTCGGCATTGCCACGACCAGCCAACGACCGTCCGGCGTGGGAGCAGTTCCGTAACCCTTGGCGGGTAACGGAATCCACGTTTTCACTTTGTTAGTTGCGGTATCGATGCCTGCGAGCTGCGGCTTTGTCTGATCGGCAGTGAAGGCGGTGCTACCGTCCACGGAAACTGATATTCGCTGCACGTGAGCTGAAACTGGAATCACCGCCAGAGTCTTTCGCGCCTGCATATCCAGTACAGAAACCGTTCCGGGACCAACATTGGCCGTATATCCGCGACGCCCATCAGGCGTGATGGCAAGCATGTGCGACTCCGGCTGTCCCGTCGGAATTGTGCCAACAATTTTCAGCGTGTGAGGATCGATCACCGTGACTGTTTGGTCGATCTCAGTAGTGACGTACAGCAGTCCATCTTTCGGACCAAACATGGCGCAATGCGGGCGAACGCCATGTCCGAAATCGAGATTGCCGGTGACCTTGCGCGTCGCAATGTCGATCACCAACATGTTCCGTCCGTCGGTACCAGGCAAGCCCACGCCAGAATTGCCATAGATGGGAACATAAGCAAGCTGGCCATCAGGAGACGCAATAACCTCGTGCCCAGTGGTGGCGTCTTCAGTAACTATTGCTACTTGGCGGCCTGCTTCTGGATCGACAATGCTGAGCGTGCGATCGCTTTTATTGGCGACCAGCAGAACTGCCCCGCTGGCGTTCTCGGCATGGCTTTGAGAGAGGCTTGACATGACTGCAAACGTCAACAGCAGTGTAATTCGTGAAAATTGCATTGCAGCCCCCGTCCGCCTACATAGGCACGCACGGAGTGTACCTCAAGAGTGTAGCGATTCCCGTGGTGGTTGCCGGTTACGACTAAAGGCCCGCCCAATGTGACCTGGCGTTCACCGGATAATTAGTTAACCCAACAGTAATTAGCCGACTATTACCAAAGTTCGCGTCCCTTACGCAAAAACGGAGTAACGTGCATATTCATCATCTACTTACGTGAACCTGACGAGTTACCCGGGAAAGCACTTTTTCATTGTACGAATTCTCATAAGTCCCATAAGATCAAAAACTCCAGCAACTTGCGTCATTAAAGAAAGCCGCTGGCCAGCTTCTTGCAATCTAAGTAGATGTGAATTCCGGGGACAGGACACGGGAGTGATCGCCAAGGGACCGAGAATCGCGCGCCTCATCGTTGTACTCATTGTTTTCACTTCATTACTGCTGATCGTTGATATTGGTTGGGCTGCCACCATTGGGACCCGGCCAGTGACCAGCCGCAGGTCCCGCAGCGTTGCAGAAAATCAACGCGCGCGCCGGCACATGCGTCATCTTGCGCGTAGTCGAAAGGTACGCTCCCGCACCGTCGCTTCACTGCGCCGCCGCCATTACTATGAGCGTTTTTATACGAGCTCTTTTTCGAAAGACATCTCTGATGGCGATGTGACACCAGGTGAGGATCCCGTCGTCCGACAGGCGGCAATTGACGCGTTGGGCAATATGAACGGGACGTTGATTGCAATCGAACCGACCAGCGGACGCGTACTCACCATGGTCAATCAAAAGCTGGCGCTCTCAAGCGGTGCGCAACCCTGCTCGACGATCAAGGTGTCGGTTGCACTGGCGGCATTGAGAGAAGGAATTATCACCAAGGAAACTCAAGTTCGCCTTGGCGGGCGCAGCCACATGAATCTGACGCTGGCCCTGGCGCACTCCAACAATGCTTATTTCGAAGCACTCGGACGGCAACTTGGTTTTGAGAAGGTCGCGCATTACGCGCACACCTACGGTCTGGGTGAGTTAGCTGGTTATCACATTAAAGGCGAGACGCCGGGTGTGTATCCCGCCGAGGAAATCTCCGCGAAGCTGGGCGGAGTGGGCAAGATGTGCTCATTCGGCGAAGGGATTTCGATGACCCCGCTGCAACTCGGCTCGCTGGTGACGGCAATCGCAAACGGCGGAACCATGTACTACCTCCAGCATCCGATCACCGCAGCCGAAGTGGCCAACTTCCAGCCTCTGGTGAAACGGCATCTCGATATCGCCGGAATGATTCCGGAAATTTCTGACGGTATGGCGGGCGCAGTCAGCTATGGTACTGCCCGTCGCCTGTTAGCAAACTTCAATGAAGAAGAAGTATTAGGAAAGACGGGTACCTGTTCTCATGCCGGAACCCGCTTCGGTTGGTTTGCAAGCTACGCCAATACCAACTATGGGCGCGTGGTTGTGGTCGTATTCCTTCAGGGCGGACGGCCTACATTCGGTCCTAAAGCGGCCGAGATCGCAGGACGCATGTACCGCAACCTCTACGATCACGATTTCTTCATGGCACGACCAGTGCCTCCTGTAGAACTTCGCAAGGCCAGCACTCCAGATTAGATATCCGCCTGTAAGCAAGCAAAAAGCCCTCGTATGAGGGGCTTTGTCTTTCATCCGGAGTAGAAGTTCTTATCTCTTCACTTCATCGCGCTCAACAACTCCATCCTTAATATTGACGACGCGATGGGCGTACTCGGCGATGTCGTGCTCATGCGTCACCAAAACGATGGTATTGCCTTCGCTATGCAGCCGGTCAAACAGTGCCATGATTTCGTTGCCGGTTTGCGAATCCAGGTTTCCGGTCGGCTCGTCGGCGAGAATAATGGACGGGCGATTTACCAGCGCACGCGCAATCGCGACTCGCTGCCGCTGACCTCCGGAGAGTTCATTAGGTTTGTGGCTCATGCGTGGCTCCATGCCGACAGCGCTTAGCGCTTCCTTGGCGCGTTCCGCGCGCTCAGCCGCAGGCATGCCAGCGTAAATCAGAGGCAGTTCCACGTTGTGGAGAGCAGTGGCCCGAGCCAGCAGGTTGAAAGTCTGGAACACAAACCCAATTTCCTTGTTGCGGATGCGCGCCAACTCATCGTCATCCAATTCGCTGACAAGTTGCGCGTTTAGCCAGTATTGGCCCCGGCTGGGGCTATCCAGACAACCTATCAGGTTCATCAGCGTGGACTTGCCCGAACCCGAAGGTCCCATAATCGCGACGTACTCGTTCCGGCGGATCTGAAGATTCACTCCGCGCAAAGCGTGCACCTGCTGTTCGGATCCCATGTCGTAGGTCTTCCAGAGGTCCGACGTGTAAATCATGCACGACTCTGGAGGAGCCGACACGTGTGGCTGGGAAATGTTGATTACCTCTGCGGTCGCCATTCTCTTCTCCTGCTCCACCCGGGGACACCTGGTCGTTCTTAGTCCCTAATCCTCATTGGACGAGCCACTTCGACGTTGGTTATATAAAAAGCTGTAGTGCGCGGATTCTCTCTTAATCAGCTTCCTATAAAGGTACGATGCGTTGCCACGAAAAGTTCCGGTCCAGAGAGACAAATCCGGGCAGCTTCCTCGGATTATATCCTGCGGGAATGAGTGGTTAGATAACTGCTCGTGGTCCCCGCGGGCGCAAATTGCTGGCTGGGCTTCCAAAGTCAATACGGGGAGCAAAGCTTTTACAAACGGCGGACAACCAATCCTACGTTTGTGCGAATCTGGCTATTTGGGGCAGTTTGCGCCTTATTCGCCATGCGTCCAGCATCCATTATCTTGTATTCCCCCCCTCAAAGACATAAAATGTACCCACCCAGAGTGTGTCTGAAGGAGCGTCCGTCCTTATGTTCCGTTCAAGTTGGCTGAGTCGCATTTTTACGTCTCTTGCGGTCTTGTTCGCCTTGGGATTGGGTCCGGTTGCGATTGCCCAGAACGGCACTAAGGTCTCAGAGGATCAGGATAAGAAATCTGCAGCCGACCAGCCTAAAGCAAATAAATCGGTGACTGATGATCAATCCGGCGATCCCCTGAAACGTCCTCTGGACGAGAAGCGCCGGAAACAGAATGAGAAGGCCTTCCGGAAAGAATTAAGAGGCGAGTACCGGAAGTGGCTGGACGAGGACGTGCGCTGGATCATTTCCGATGACGAGCGCAAGGCTTTTATGCAGCTCTCCAATGACGAGGAGCGCGATCAATTTATCGAGGCGTTCTGGCAACGGCGGAATCCAAATCCTGACAGCGAAGACAACGAATTCAAAGAAGAGCACTACGCCCGAATTGCCTACGCCAATGATCATTTTGCGGCAGGCATTCCCGGTTGGAAGACCGATCGCGGCCGAATCTACATCATGTACGGGAAACCGGATGAAATAGAATCCCACCCATCAGGCGGCACCTACGAGCGTCCCATTGAAGAGGGTGGTGGCAGCACATCCACCTTTCCTTTTGAAGACTGGCGTTATCGTTATCTGGAGGGTATCGGACAGGAAGTCATCATCGAGTTCGTCGATCCTTGCATGTGCGGTGAATACCACATGACCATGGATCGGGGCGAGAAAGACGCATTGATGAACGTCCCGGGCGCTGGGTTGACGATGTACGAACAAATGGGCATGAGCAGCAAGGCCAGCCGTTTTAACAATGGCCTTGAACACCTTGGTGCTGGTCCGGGTTCGCAAAACCTTCAAACCAAACAGTTCGACCGGTTGGAGCAGTACGCGAAGTTGAACGCGGCGCCAACAGTTAAGTTCAAAGATCTAGAAGAAGTTGTAAAGAGCAAGATCGTTTATAACTTAATGCCGTTCGATGTTCGCACGGACTTCGTGAAGATCACCAGCGACACCGTCCTGGTTCCGGTTACGGTGCAGATCAAGAACCGCGACATCACCTTCAATAACAAAGAAGGTGTGCAGCATGGCGTGGTAAACATTTTCGGCCGTGTTTCAACCCTGACCGGTAAAGTTGCGCAGACCTTCGAAGACACGGTAATTGCGGATGTTCCAGCCGAGTTATTGCCGCGCGAAGCGGAAAATTCGAAGGTTTACTGGAAGGCTGTCCCGCTTCGTCCCGGACGCTACCGTGTTGATGTGGTTGTAAAGGACGTGAATGGGGACCGTATGGGTACCTGGAGTAGAAGCATTATCGTGCCCGACTTTTCCGACGACAAGCTGGCCAATTCTTCGCTGATCGTTGCTGATTCCGTCGAGGCGGTTCCCTCCAAGAGCGTCGGTACTGGAATGTTCGTCATTGGTACTACCAAGGTGCGTCCGCGGGTAGCTCCTGCGAACGGCAAACCAGCAGTTTTCAAACGTGGGCAGAAAGTGAACTTCTGGATGCAGGTTTATAATCTCAGCGTGGACGAGAAAACCCACAAACCTTCGGCCACGTTCGAGTACGATATCGTGAACGCGACAACTAATAAGGCTGTGGTACACGCGGTAGAGTCTTCGGAGAAGATGGGCAACGTTGGCGACCAGGTCACTTTGCAAAAAACCGTGGCCGCTGCCAATCTTGATCCGGGTGTATATCGTATTCAGATAAAAGTGAGTGACAATATTTCCAAGCAAACTTTGGATCCGACGGCGACCTTCGCCGTAGAGTAATTCCGCTGAGGCATTAATGCTGCGTAAGCTCGGCTATTTCGTGGTTGCGCTTGGTTTGACGCTGCCGGCCTGGGGAGTAGAGCGATCTGCTTCCATCTCCGGTTACGTTCGCAATCCCAACGGCGTCCCTCAGATGGGCGCAGCGGTCGAAGTGCTGGGATCTGCCATGCAGACCTTCAAAGTATTTACTGACGATAAGGGGTTCTTCACCGCCACCGGTCTCCTGCCGGGTATTTACAGCCTAAAAGTTTCTGCTCCTTCATTTTTGCCTACCCTGCGCGAGAAGATTGGCCTTAAGGCTGGCGCAAGCGTACTTCTCAATCTGACTCTGAGCACGCTATTCGATGCCGTCCAATTCGCGCCACGCCGCGGGAATGCTGACGACGGAGATTGGGATTGGGTGCTGCGCTCCTCCGCCAACCGCCCGGTTCTCCGGGTGCTGCCGGACGGATCTTCGATGGTGATCGCCAAAAGCGAAGCCGCTTCCGATCTCAAGGGAAGTCTTTCATTTCTTGCTGGTGCGCCGTCAAAGGGATTCGGCTCCGTTTCTGACATGAGCGCGGGGTTTGTGGTGGAGAAATCTATTTTCTCGACCGGCACTCTTACTTTGAACGGGGATGTGGGATACGGAACAGGACTTCCGAATGCCGTTGTTCGCACCTCCTATAAGCACCAGATGGCGAACGGTTCCACTCCGGAAGTTGCCCTGACTATGCGGCGATTTGCGGCTCCCGATCTGGGCATGCGCAACACCGGCTTGCAGGCTCTTGCGTTGATGACCTCCGACGACATGACGATTGGAGACGTTCTGGAGCTAAAGTTCGGCAGTGAACTGCAGACGATCCAGTTCCTGGGAAGGGTGACCGCTTTTCGTCCTTTTGGTTCCGTCGCGGCGCATCTTTCTCCCGATACCCTCGTCGAGTATCGCTACACCACTTCCCGCCCTGATAGCCGTGCTGAACAGGGTTTTGAATCCGCGCCTGCTGACCTGAGTGAATCGGATCCGCGGATGAGCATCTCTGGATTTGCGCCCGCTCTCGAGAAGGCGTATCACCAGGAAATTGCACTGTCACATCGCTCCGGTGACACCAACATGCAGATCGCAATGTACACCGATCGAGTGACCAATCCCGCGCTTACCGGAGTGGGAGAGGTTTCTTCGCTCAACGGGCAGGTGTTACCAGATGTGTATTCCGGGACGTTTACCTATCAAGGCCGGAATTTTGCAACCAGAGGCTTGAGGCTGGTTTTGGAGCGTAAGCTGGCTTCCGACATAACAGCCACCCTTGATTATGGCTATGGCGGGGTGCTCACTCTGGATCAGGGGAAGACCAGCCTGGAGGACGTGCAGGATCGCATCCTTATCAGAAAGCGGCAGTCCATGGGCGCCAAATTGAGCGGTACTACTCCCGGCACAAAGACCCGATGGATAGCCTCCTATGGTTGGACCAATGGCCGCGCACTAACACCGGTCGATATGTTTAATGCTTCAGCCGGTCAGACTGATCCGTTCTTCGATCTTTTCTTCAAGCAGCCTGTTCCAGGCACCCGTTCTCTGCCGGGGCACATGGACATGCTTCTAGAAATCCGCAATCTAATGGCACAGGGATATGTCCCCGTCGTGGGGCAGGATGGCCGGACAGTTTACCTCGTCCAATCCGCACGCGCGGTAAGAGGCGGAGTAGAGTTCAGCTTCTAACGCCGTCCAACCAAATTTATTCCATACTCACAACTGAGTGCCTAAACGTTTGGGCAGAGATGCCTTGCCCCACCTTCCATCCCGAAGCTAGTTAGTTGCTGGAATGTGCACACTCATGTGCGCTACAATCCCTGTCATTCGCAAGGGGGCAGTTATGAAACTGCGGTTCCTGCTCGTTCTCTTTCTGATTTCGACTTCAACTGCATTGCTGGCGCAGACCTTTCGCGGCACAATTCTTGGGACAGTCACTGACCCTCAGGGCGCGGTCGTTTCCGGCGCGAAGGTGACGGTGCGTAATATCAACACCGGCCTCGAGCGCGCGACGGAAACCAGCGCGGATGGAAGTTATTCCGTTCCCGAACTGCCCATCGGTTCTTACACCGTCACGGTCACACAATCCGGGTTTCGGACCTCGTTTACAACGGACATCGCCGTGGACGTCGCGGCGGAGAAACGCGTCGATGTCGCGCTGAAGACCGGGCAGGTTTCGGAGACAGTCCAAGTTTCCGGCGAAGCCTTGCCGCAGATTGAGACCACTACGGACACTTTGGGCACTACGTTCACCGCTGAACAGGCAAAGGATTTGCCGCTGAACGGACGCGATTTCCAAAAAATGATTTTCCTTACCCCTGGGGTGGCGGGCTCACCTGACCAGATTACCGATTCACCCGGCTCGTACGGAATTTTCTCGATGAACGGCGCCCGCGGACGCTCCAACAATTTCCTGCTTGACGGCACGGATATGAATGACGGCTACCGCAACGATCCCGCCATCAACGAGGCCGGTGTGTTTGGTACGCCCGCCACCATTTTGCCGGTGGACGCCATTGAGGAGACGCAGATCGCATCCAATTTCATGCCCGAGTACGGACGCAACGCCGGTGCGGCCATTAACATCGTCACCAAGAGCGGCACCAATGCTTTGCACGGCTCGGCTATTGAGTATTTCCGGAACAATGCCTTGGACGCGCGTAATTATTTCAATCCGTCCACCCAGCCTAAAGCGCAATTCCACAACAATCAATTCGGGGGATCGCTAGGCGGTCCGATCGTGAAGGACAAGACTTTTTTCTACTTGAATTACGAAGGCCAGCGTGAACGAGTAGGAGTAGTGACACTGGCAAATGTACCGACGGGCAGCGCAGCTGATGGCTCTTTGGCGCCGAGCGACGCAACCAATCCGGTTATCGCGGCATTGCTGGCGCGGCACCCTTGGCCAGCCCCCAATCTGACCAGCGGACCTTTTAATGCCTCCGTGATTTCACCTTCTTATAACCGCGTGGACAGTATGATCGCGAAGATTGACCACAATCTAAATTCTCGCAATCTACTGACCGGCCGTTATTTCTTTGGTGACAGCTCGCAGGCGTTTCCTTTGGCGCTTACCGCGAGTGGCGGGCAGCTCCCGGGCTTCAATACTTTTACCCCGACACGAGTTCAGCTGGTGTCGTTGTCACACGTGTGGACGATTTCCGGAACCAAGGTCAACGAGTTGCGCTACGGTTGGAACCGGTTTGCGGAAGATTTTCTATCGGCCGATAGCAGTTTCCACCCCAGCTCCATTGGCTTGAATGTGGGACCCGGACTTGCTGATGCGGGGCTCCCCATCATTTTGGTGAGTGGTGTTGCCCAGCTCGGAGCTACCAGCGGCGACCCGCGTGGTCGAGTGGACACAAACAATCAACTCCTCGACAATTTTTCATGGAAGCTCAACAAGCACGATGTAAAGTTCGGGGTCGAATACCGTAGAACCACGATCAAACAGTATTTTGACAAGTATTTTCGAGGGAAGCTGAGTTTTAAGGACTCTTTCGACCCCGTCACAGGCAATCTGATCGCGACCGCTCTTCAGAATTTTCTTGCCGGCGCTCCGGACACTGGGTTCGGTGCGAGCTTCCAGTATTCGGGGAACACCAGGCGCCATACGGCGGAGAACAGCTATGGCTTCTATTTCCAGGACACCTACCGCGCCACGTCCCGGCTGACCTTAAACTACGGGCTGCGCTGGGATCATTTCGGAGTCGTTTCTGAAAAGAACAATCTTTTCAGTAATGCGACTACGGCCGATCCTACTACAGGTGCGTTTGTGCTCACCCAAGTGGGCCAACCTGGACTGGGGCGTTTGTACGAACCGGACTACAAGAATTTTTCGCCGCGAGTGAGCCTCGCTTGGGATGCGACTGGACAGGGCAGAACGGTCCTGCGCGCTGGCTGGGGACTCTTCTATGACGCTTTCCCTCAGGACATGTTTCTGGGACATCTGCCCTATCCGCCATTCTTCGATCCCGGCCCGGCTTACAACCCCGTTGGCCCTGCGCAAATCATCCCGGCGGCGAACACGACGGGGACTATCGTCGCCGGACAACCGGTCTTCGACACTGCCGGCTGCGGGACCGTGGAATGCGACATCTTCACAGTTGACCGTCATATTCACACGCCATATATGGAGAACTACAATGTCAATCTGCAGGAGCAACTAGCCAATAAGGTCGTATTCCAGGTTGGCTATGTGGGATCGCAGGGGCATAATCTATTCCGGTTTCGCGACATCAGTCAGCCGGGCCAGGCCGCAATCACGGCGGCAGACTTGGGCTGCAATTGCATCAATTCCTACGGTGTGCCGCGAACGTTCAATTTTCCGTATGGCTCGTTCTATATCATGCAAGAAGAGTCGACGGCGAAATCAAACTACAACGCGCTGCAGACCAGCTTGCGCGTGAACGGGTGGCGCGGGCTCACGTCGATCGTGAATTACACGTGGTCGCATTCTCAGGACACTGCCAGCGATGGCGAAGATTTTGAGCCGAACGCAGCGCAGCCCTACGACAGCACCCATCCAAATCTCGAATACGGGAACTCGAATTTCGACATCCGCAACCGGTTTACGTGGATTTTCGGTTATGAGCTTCCCAAGCAAGGATCGAGTCGGCTCAGGAATGGATGGGGTTTTACCAGCACCCTGACGCTTCAGACAGGCCAGCCATTCCAGATGAACTACAACTTTGAGGATGATTTCAGCGGTGCTGGCGAGGGTATCGACCGTCCCGATGTAGTTGGACCGATTGTGTATCACAAGAACAACCCTGCTAACTTTGTTGACCTGACCTCGTTTGCGATTCCATGCACGATTTCGCCTGGTCTCACTGGCTCCACGATAACGGGTACTGCGTCCGATTGTGTGCCGGGCACTCGCCACTTTGGCAACGAACGGCGCAACTCGCTCATTGGCCCTGCTTACAAGAACTGGGACGTCGCGATCTACAAAGACACCGCTCTTACAGAACGGCTGAATATGCAACTTCGGGCGGAGTTTTTCAATATCGTAAATCACCCGAACTTCGCGAGCCCGTTTCTGCCGTTGTTCATTGCGGATCCGGCACAGAATGGCTTCGCTCTGAACAGCAACGGCCGCGAAGTCGGGAGTGGCGGCTTTGCATTAGGAGCCACTGGAGATGTTGGCATCGGCAATCCGTTCCTTGGCGGTGGAGGCCCACGGGGAATTCAGTTGGCGGCGAAGTTTACGTTTTAAGCTCAGTTGTCAGTGATCAGTGTCCAGTGGTCAGTTCCTGAATGACAGTTCTGACTATTAGGCGGGCAGCTTCGCGCTAACCACTGGATACTGGCCAACTATTTTTCAGATCTCCCCAAACATCCTGCTTGAAATGACCTGTCATCCAGCCGGTGCAGGCTCTTTGCCATTTTCGGCGTCAGGAGCCGGAAGTGGCGGATGGTGAACAAGTATTCGGCGATGAACCAGAGCTGTTGGTCGGTGGTCATCCAGTTGAGGCGGTCGAAGCGCGCGAGGTTTACCGGATGGGAGAACGTTCTCAGGGTCCGTTCGCGGCGCAGGTTGAAGTAAACCTCAAAATAACTCATGGCCAGTTCGCGTAAGGTCCGATATACCGGCTCGCGATAACGACATCCGGTGTAGTTGGATTTCGCGACCGCTCCCCAGTGGCCGCGCTGTTTGTAGACCGCGATTACGTGATCGGTGTCGTGCTCGGCTTCAAGATCAATTACCAACGGAGGATATCCATTTACCCGCAGCGCCGCTGCCGCAAACGTTGCGCCTTCGAAACAGTGAGACGTGTTCTCGCGCAAAACCCGCTGTGGTGACCAGGCGGTATCAGCTAAATGATAGGGCTGGTCATCGAGAAAACGTTGAATTCCGTGCGGATCTTTCAGGCTATGGAGTTTGCGGAGTTCGGCAGGCGTGAAGCCGGAGCGCGAGTTGTTCATTGGGTTTGAGTCTAACGGAAGGGCTGAGTAAAGGCGTTAACCACAGAGGACACAGAGGACACGGGGGAAACCGCCACCACAGAGGGCACCAAGGTACACAAGGACAACAAGATCAACCCCGCCTCACCCAAACAGTTCTCCCAATTCCTTTGGACTATCGATTACCACATCTGGCGGCGCCTCGCACAACGTGTGCGGCGCAAAGCCGTAAGTCACACCGCACGTTGCGATGTCCGCGTTGCGCCCCGTCAGAACATCAATTGAGGAGTCGCCAACGATCATGGCTCTCTCCCGCACGGTCCCGGTTTCTTTCAGAAGTGTGTGCACTCCCAAGGGATCCGGCTTCTTGGTTTCAAAGCTGTTGCCGCCATAGACTCGCACGAAATAGTTTGCCAG
>WNFR01002464.1_pt1 | contig 19255 bp, 22 predicted proteins | sample 5400221 | NCBI WGS metagenome assembly WNFR01 (sample SAMN13153357, study PRJNA577476) | soil metagenome | isolation source: 40 cm soil under Madrone tree | place: USA:California | collected 2016-06-14 | reverse complement strand
CCGCGGCCAGACGCTCGCCCAGCACATGGCAGGACGCCGCCAGGTCGTCGAGGGCGCGGCCACCGCGCCGGCGGTGCTGGCGCGCGCCGCCCGCTGCGGTATCGAGATGCCGCTCTGCGCGACGGTCGATGCTATTCTTCATCGGGGAGCGGATCTCGACGAAGCGATCCGCAGTTTGTTGGCGCGACCATTGCGCCGCGAGGGAGCGTGAGATGGCGCATTTTCTGGTGAAATCGGAGCCGGTCAAATATCCATGGTCGCAGCTAGTCAAAGACAAGCGCACCCACTGGGACGGCGTGCGCAACCATCAGGCCGCGATCAATCTCAAGGCGATGAAGCCGGGCGACCAGTGCTTCTTCTACCATTCCAACGAGGGGCTGGAGATCGTCGGCATCTGCGAAGTGGTGAAGGCGGCCTACCCCGATCCGTCGGATGAGGCAGGCCGCTTCGTCATGGTCGACCTGAAGCCGGTCAAGCCGCTCAAGCATCCCGTCACCTTGGCCGCGATCAAGGCCGAGCCGCGGCTCAAGGATTTCGGCCTGGTGCGCCAAGGGCGCTTGTCCGTGGTGGCGGTGAGCGACGCGCAATGGGCGCTCATCCTCAAAATGTCAGAAACCGCGCCCAAGTGATCGACAACACGCGCGGCATCCTTGCGATGTCGGCGTCGGTCGTGGCCTTCATCTTCAACGATGCCCTGATCAAGCTTGCCGCCGAGACCGTGCCGGCCGCCGAGGCGATCGGTTTGCGTGGCGTCTTCGCCACGATGTGGTGTGCGCTCGCGCTGCTGGTGAGCGGGACGTGGCGGCAGGTGGGCGGCATTGCCCATCCGTCCGTGCTGCTGCGTGGCGCACTCGAGGCCGCCGCGGCCATTCTTTACCTGATCGCCCTGTTCCATATTCCGTTTGCGATCGCCACCGCCGTCAACCTTTCGACGCCGCTTCTGCTCTCGGTGCTCGCCGTGCTGTTCCTCAAGGAGCACGTGCATTGGCGGCGCTGGAGCGCGGTGTTTGCGGGCTTCGTGGGCGTGCTGATGGTGATCCAGCCGCGGCCTGGCGACATCAACGTCTGGACCTGGGCGGTGCTGGCCGCCTCCCTGATCGGGGCGCTCCGCGACATACTGAGCCGCTTTGTGCCAGCCTCGGTGCCGACGCTGTTGATCTCGCTCAGTTCGGCGTCGGTGGTTGCCGTCGTCGGCTGTGCCTGGGCGTTGGTGGAAGGCTGGCAGCCGATGACGGCGCGCGAGACCGGGCTGTTGCTCGCTTCCTCGCTCCTGTTGGCGGCCGGCTACCAATTCCTCGTGCTGGCGCTACGCTCGGGCGCGGAGTTCTCGGTCATCGGCTCTTTCCGCTACGCCTCGATCCTATGGGCGCTCGGTATCGGCTATGTCGTGTGGGGCGATATACCCAATGCACTCGCTTTGGCAGGCATCGCGGTGATCGCGGCCGCCGGCCTCTACATCCTGCAGCGCGAGCGGGTTCGCAACCGAGGCTAGACCTCCGCCCGGGGCGGCACGTCCAGCCGCACGATCACGCCCTCCAGTCCGGGAGACACGGCGGGATAGAGCTTCATCACCAAAGGATCGTGGCCCGGGATGATGTGGTCGGGCGAGGCCGCGAGTCGTTCGCAGGTTCGGAAGGCGTCGACCATGTCGCCGAGGTCGAAGGCGGTGACGAAGAAGCGGTTCTTCCGGATGTGCTCGTAACAGTGCGCGGCGTCGGAGGCCAGCACGACCCAGCCACGCCTGGTCGCGACGCGCACGATCTGCAGGCCGGGCGTGTGGCCGCCGGTGTGGTGCAGGCTGATGCCCGGCGCCAGATCGAATTCGCCGCGATGCATCTCGACACGGCCCTTGAAGTTCAGCCGTACCATGCCGACCACGTCCTCGACCTCGAAGCTGTGGCCGAATTTCGGATAGCGCATATAGGGGCCGGTGGCGAAGCCCATCTCGCGCTCCTGCAAATGGAAGCGCGCGACCGGGAATTTGTGGAAGTTGCCGACATGGTCGTAGTGCAGATGCGTCAGCACCACGTCGGTGACCGTCTCCGGCGCGATGCCGAGTTCGGCCAGCGTGTCGACCGGGCAGCGCAGGAACCGGCGCTTGCGCTTGGCCGCGACCTCCTCGGTGAAGCCGGTGTCGACTATCACGACACGGCCCTCGCCGCGGATCACCCAGGTGAAATAGTCCATCGGCATGGGCCCGTCATGCGGATCGCCGCCGATGAAATGGTCGGAGCGCCTGGCCTCGCGGGTGGCGTAGCGGATCGCGAAGACCTCGTACTCAGCCATTGCCGCCCTTCAGCGAGCCTTGCAGGCGTTCGGCATCGACCGCGATCTTCACGCCGGCGCGTTCCTCCTGCAGCAGCATGGCGACGCGCGAATCGCGCTCGCCCCAGCCGCGGTTCATCGCCTCGGTCATTTCCTCCAGCGAGAGATTGGCGAGCCGCATCGGCACGCCGACTTCGCGGCCGAGCGCCACGGCGAGCGAAACGTCCTTGTGCGCGAGCCGAAGCGCAAAGGCCGGCGGATCGTAGGTGCCGGGCAGGAACTGGTCGATCAGGCCGTCATAGGTGTGGCGCCGTCCGATCGCGCCCTGGCGCACTGCCTCGAACAGCACCAGCGGATCGACGCCCGCCTTCACGCCCATGGTGAAGACCTCGGCGAGGGCGGTGTTGAGGATATAGCCCGAGCAATTGTGCACCAGCTTGGCCACGGTCGCCTGGCCGATCGGGCCGACATAGCGGACCTGGTCGCCCATGGCACCGAGCACCGTCTTGTGGTGCTCGAAGACCGTCCTGTCGCCGCCGACCCAGATTGCGAGCTTGCCGGTTTTGGCACCGCGCGGGCCGCCGCTCACCGGCGCGTCGAACATGTGCACGCCCTTCTCGGCGAAGGCAGCATGGATCTTGCGCACCGTGGCCCGCGAATTGGTCGAGAGATCGAAATAGGCCGCGCCGTGTTTCATGCCGGCGAGCAGGCCGTCCTTGCCCAGGGCCACCGCCTCGACCTCGGGCGGACCGGGCAGTGAGGTGAAAACCACCTCTGATGCCTCGGCGACCGCGCGAGGCGAAGCGGCCCAGGCGGCGCCTGCTTTGACATGTGCGTCGGCGGCAACGCGCCGCGCGTCGTGAACGGTTAGCTTATGGCCTGCCTTCTGCAAATTGGCGGCCAGGCTCGCGCCCATGAGGCCGAGTCCGATGAATCCGAGCTGCATTTTTTGTTTCCTCCCGTCATCGCAGGAATGTCATCTCACCACCCAGGCCTCATAGTCGCGCGCTACATCTTCAACCGCGGTGTCGTAGAAGCGCTTGCCGTGTTCGGGCGTGGCGAGATTTGGATCCGAGCCCATGCGACCGTCCGGGAACTTGCGGCGGAAATCCTCGGCATCGGCGAACGAGCCGTTGGGCGCGATCCGGGGTTCCATCGGCAGGCGCTGGATGGTCTCGGGAAAGCCGTACCAGGTGAGCGCCACTTCCGACGCAGTGGCGTGGCTGCCTTCACCGACGGGATAGAGCTCCTGGCTCAGCCGCTTGATGCCCGGACTGTCCCACCAGTTGCGCAGCGCGCACTTGATCGAGGGCTGATTGCTCATGCGCTCCATGGAACGCTCAGCATAGATCTCGGAGAAGGCCGCCGTCACGGTGGCGATGTTGCCGCCATGGCCGTTGACGAAGAAGAAGCGCGTGAAGCCGTGCCGCGTCAGGGAGACCACCGTGTCGCGGATCACGGCCATCAGGGTGCTCGGCCGCAAGGTGATCGAACCGGCGAAGCCCAGATGATGCTGCGCCATGCCGACCGAAATGGTCGGCGCCACCAGCGCGCCTACTTTCTCGCCGACGCCACGGCCGATCATTTCCGCCGTCAGCGCATCGGTGCCGATCAGCCCGGTCGGGCCATGCTGCTCGGTCGAGCCGATCGGGATGATGATGCCGGTCTTGGTCTTGAGATAGTCGTCGACGAAGGTCCAAGTCTTGAGCTGCAGCTGCACGAAACGAAACTCCTATGGATTTACCGCAGGATGCGTCGCTTCGGGCGGCCTGACAAGGACGTCACCCTGTGCCGATTTTAGTGGCGAACCGCCTATAGCAAGGCAACGTCTTGGGGATCGACGAGGGGCGCCTGACAGCTCATGTTGCGGCAAACGTAAAGCGCGGGCTTGCCGTTCACGAGGCCTTTGCCGGCGGCGGGATGCTGTGCGGGCAGCGTCGTGTCGGGCGCTAGGCGACGCACGATCTTGTCGGGCAGGCTTTTGGCGTAAACGGCGCGGCGCAGCGCCTCGGTCGCGGGGTCGGCCGGCGCGCCCACGATCACCAGTTCGGTGGCGCGCTGCAGCAACTCATAGCCGTTGAGCAGGGTCATCAGCGGGAAGAAATTCTTCTCCAACTCGCCGGCGAAAGCCGCCACCTGGCGCTCCGCCTTGTCGCGCCATTCGGCCTCGCCGGTCAGCACCCACAAGCGGGCGAAGACTGCGACCAGCGTGCCGTTGCCGGCGGGCACGGCATTATCGTGGCAATGCTTGGCGCGCACGATCAGATCGGCCGCGTCGTCGGCGGTGATGAAATAGCCGCCGCTCTCGCTATCGGCGAAATGACCGTCGAGCACGCCGACCAGCGCTTTGGCTTCATTGATATAGGCGGCGTCGCCGGTTGCTTCGAACAGCGCGAGGCCGGCGCGCGCCATATTGGCGTAGTCGTCGAGCGTACCGCGGTGCAGACGCTTGCCTGCACGGTGGGAGTGGTAGAGCCGGCCCTCGTCGTTGCGCATCCTGTCCATCACGAAGCGCCAGGCGGTGACGGCGGCGGCGAGCCAGTCGTCGCGCTGAAACACGGCGGCGGCATTGGCCAGCGCCGCGATCATCAGGCCGTTCCAGTCGGCCAGCACCTTGTCGTCCCAGCCCGGCCAGACGCGCTTGTCGCGCACGGCCTTCAGCTTGGCGCGCAACTGGGCCAGGCGCTTTTCGTCGTCCTCACCCAGCAAGACGGGGCTTCGGTTGCGGTGGAGGATGTTATGGCCTTTCTCCCAGTTGCCATCGTCCTGCACGTCGTAGACGCCATTGAAAAAGCCTGCGTCTTCGGCGCCGAGAACGGCGTCGATCTCGGCTGAGCTCCAGACATAGAACTTGCCTTCGACGCCTTCGCTGTCGGCGTCGTAGGTGGCGGCAAACCCGCCGCCCTCGGCGATCATCTCACGCAAGACCCAGTCGCACGTCTCGGCGATGCGCGTGGCGTAGAGCGGACTTTTCGTGTCTTGCCAAACCAGGGTCAGCAGGTCGATCAGCTGGGCATTGTCGTAGAGCATCTTCTCGAAATGCGGGATCAGCCACTCGGAGTCCGTGGCGTAGCGCGCAAAGCCGCCGCCGAGATGATCGTAGATGCCGCCCTGGCACATGCGGTCGAGCGTCACCGTCACTGCGTCGAACAGGCGGGTCGAGGCGCGACCGCTGCGCAGCCAGGCGCGCCACAGCATCTCGAATAGATAGGGCGAGGGGAATTTCGGCGCCTTGCCGACGCCGCCCCACACCGGGTCGCATTCCTGTGCCAGCCGCTCGGCGATGCGGTCGAGCATCTCGAACTCGATCAATAGTCCTTCGCCTTTGATCTCGACCGCCTGGTTGGCGGCGTGCTCGCGTAGCGCCTGGAGAAGGCCGGTGCGGTTCTGCTCGACGGCCTCGGGATTCTCGTGCCAGGTCCGCGCGACGCTGTTCAGCACATCGACGAAACTCGGCCGGCCGTAGCGTGCCGGGGAGGGAAAATAGGTGCCGCCCCAGAAGGGTTCGCCGGCCGAGGTGCAGAACATGGTGAGTGGCCAGCCGCCTTGTTGGCCGAGCAGGTGTAGGGCCTGCATGTAGATGCCGTCGACGTCGGGCCGTTCTTCGCGGTCGACCTTGATGTTGACGAACAGCTCGTTCATCACCGCGGCGACTTCGGTCGATTCGAAGCTCTCATGCGCCATGACATGGCACCAATGACAGGCAGCGTAGCCGACCGAGAGCAGGATTGGCCGGTTGGTGCGCTTGGCTTCGGCCAGCGCCTCCTCGCCCCAGGCCCACCAATGCACCGGGTTGTCGGCATGCTGCAGGAGATAGGGGCTCGTCTCGGCGCCCAGCCGGTTGCGTCCGTTTGCTCGATTTGGCGTGCTCATGCCGATGCCTCGCCGAGATTGCCTTCGCTGTTGATGAGAAGAACGCGCGAGCGTTCGTTCAGGCGCAACGCGGCCCGCGCCTCATCATTGCTCTGGGCGCGTAGCAGACCTGCCATTCCGGCGCAGCCCGAGGGTCCGGAGACGATCGCGGGATCGACGTCGTCCGGCACGCCCAGGGTCCGACGTGCGCCGGGGACGCTGTCTTCGCCGATGGTCATGAACCAGTCGGCACCGAGCCCGATGACTGGCCAGGTGATTGGCGAGATCTCGCGGCAGGCGAGGCCGCCCATGACGGTGTTGGCGTCGCCGCTGGCCGGGGTGATCCGGCCCGCGCGGTTGCTTTGGAACCAGCAATCGGCGGAGACCGGCTCGACAACGATGAAAATCGGTCGAGCCTCCTCCATCATCTCCCACAGATAGCCGATCACGGCGGCGGCCAGCCCGCCGACACCCGCCTGCACGAAAACATGAGTCGGCGGCGCTTTCCATTGTGTCATCGCTTCGTGCGCCAGCACCGTGTAGCCGCGCATCACGGTCTTGGGGATGTACTCGTAGTCGTCCCAGGAGGTGTCGGAGATGATCGCCCATTTCTTCTCGGTGGCGACGCGGCGGCATTCGGCGACCGCTGCGTCGTAGTCGCCGGCGACGCGCACGACTTCCGCGCCGCGGGCGCGGATCGCGGCTTCCTTGTCTACACTGGTGAAGAAGGGCAGGAACACCACACAGCGATTGCCGAAGAGTTTGGCGCCGGCGGCGACCGAGCGGCCATGGTTGCCGGAACTGGCCGTGGTGAAGACCAGATCGCCGGTGAGGTCTTTGTGGGCGCCCGCGATCAGCTCGGCGAAACTGGGCGCGATCCGGTCGGCCGCGCCGACCACGCCGGTCAGGCGGACATAGACGGCCAGTACGCCGCCCAGCGCCTTGAAGGCACCGAAGCCGAAGCGCTGCGATTCATCCTTCACCAGGATGTCGGCCAAGCCCAGACGCCGGGCGAGGGCCGGCAACCGGTGGAGCGGCGTCACGTGATGGGCAGGGCATTGTTCGAGCATCTGCGCCAGTTCGGGAACGCCCGCGGCATTGATCACTGATCGCTGCGCATCGCCATAGGGCTGGTCGTGCCGCGCGCGAGGGTTGGGGGCAAGCCAGGAAAGGTCCATGGCGCGTCATAGCACGCCTCTGTGCCCCGGCGCGAAGATCGCCTAAGGTGACGGGCGAAGGAGTTCATCGATGAAAGTGAATGTCACTATCGACTGCACGCCCGAAGAGGCGCGGAATTTCATGGGCCTGCCCGACCTCAAGCCGATGCAGGACCGCATGATGGGTGAAATCGAGCAGCGCCTGCGCGCCGGCGTCGAGTCGATGAACCCCGAGTCGCTGGTCAAGACCTGGTTGCCGGCCTCGATGCAGGGCATCGAGCAGGTCCAGCAGATCCAGCACGCTTTCTGGCAACAGCTCGCCAGCATCGCCAGCGGCAAGAAGGAATAGATGGGCAATGAGCGAGCGTGAAAAGTCATCCGATCCCAAGCCGTACTACGAGGCGCATGTTTTTTGCTGCACCAACCGCCGGCCGGCCGGCCATCCGCGCGGCTGCTGCGCCGAGAAGGATGGCGAGGGCTTGCGCGATTATATGAAAAGCCGCGCCAAACAGATGGGTTTGAAGAACGTCCGTATCAACAGCGCGGGCTGCCTCGACCGTTGCGAGCTTGGCCCGACGATGGTGATCTATCCGGAAGGCGTGTGGTATTCCTGCCCGACCAAGGCCGATATCGACGAAGTGCTCGAAACGCACCTGGTCAAGGGCGGCCGTGTCGAGCGGCTGATGCTGCAGACGGCCGACAAGCTGCCGGCGAATCGGGCGAAGCGCGAAGGTTAAACCTTCGCGCTGGTGTGGCGGGAAAGTCGGAAGCATCGCCCGAGGGGTGTGACGTCAGGCCGCCAGCGGCTCTTCCAGCAGCTCGGACAGGCGCTTGATGATGCGGGTCGGCCGCGCCTCGACATGGACGGGCACGCCGGCGTCGAACGGGTCATACCAGATGCCGCAGATGCCCAGGCGCTGGGGAGCCGTGACCTCCCACTCGAAATTGTCGCCGACCATCCAGGCGTCGGCCGGCGCGACGGCCAGTTTTTCCAGCGCGTGGGTATAGACCGCAGGCTCGGGTTTGCCCTGGCCGAACTCGCCTTCGATTTGGATATGATCGAAGCGGTGTTCGAGTTCGAACCGCTCGATCTTGGCGCGCTGGGTGAGGGCAGCGCCATTGGTCACGAGGGCGAGCTTGACGCCGGCGGCGCGCAGCGCGTCGACCGTGGCGTGGGCGTCGGGGTAGAGCCGGTATTCGGTGCGTCGCAGTTCGGTGAAGGCGTCGGCGATGCGGTCAGCCAACGCTTCGTCGGGCCGCCCGAGCTTTGCCAGCGCGCGACGGACCGACCGCCGCCGCGCCCCGGGAATATCCAGCCGCCAGCGCGCCGCGGCCGACGGCTCGGTCCAGAAAGCGCGGGCCTCCTCCATTACCGCTACGCGCACCCGGGCGATCGCTGCTTCGTCGTGGGCATAGAGATGGGCGGCAAAGACATGAAGCAGGCGCGTCCACGCCTCTTCGGGCTGGGCGTAGGCGCGGATCAGCGTGTCGTCGAGATCGAACAGGATGGCGCGCGGCAGGACGATAGGCATGTTGGCGCTTAAAGGGTCGGGCGGGCGAAAGTGGTGGGCGCCGGGCTGACGACGACGCTGCGGTCGCCCTGGATCTCGATTACCGCCAGCGCGCGTTCGGAGCGGCCGTCAGGGAAGAAACGGAAGGCACCGTCGACGCCAGCCCAGCCATTGGGGTTGGTGATCGCCGCGACCGAGAAATCACCGCCTGGCCTCAGGCGGGCAAGGTTGCCGGCCAACGCCACGGCGTCGTAGGCGAGGGTCGCCAGACGGTGCGGCGGGCGGCCATAGGTGGCGAGATAGCGGCGCTCGAAATCACCGCGCTTGGCCGGGTCGGGGGCGGCGTACCAGGCGCCGCGCAGCATGGCTTCGGAGCCGATATTGGGAGTGTCCCAGCTACCGGTGCCGATGAACTGCACCGACCGATTGTCGATGCCGCCGGCCGCCAGGCCGCTCAGCACCGCCGACAGGCGCCCCGGCGCCACCGGCACCAGCACCGCGACCCTGCCACCCTCCTTCAGATCGTCGGCAAGCCGTCGTGCCCTTGCCGTCAGGTCGGCGCCCTCGGCATAAAGTTCGGTCGCCACGATTGTGCCACCGCGCGCCGCGACGTGACTGGCGAGCGTGCGCGCCATCTGTTCGCCATAGGCGGTCTGCGGCGCAAAAGCGGCGAACCGCCGGATGCCCGAGGCGAAGGCGTGGTCGACCACGCGGCGCACCTGCGGCGGTGCTGCGATGCCCATGATCCATACGCCGGGCTGGGCGATCGACTCGTCGTTGGAGAAGGAGATGACGTTGGCGCCGCCCTGCGCAACCAATGGAGCGAGCGCGCCGGCCGAGCTGCCGAACAGCGGACCCAGCACCAGCGCCACGCCGTCGCTGCGTGCCTTGCGATAGGCCTCGACGGCTTGGCCAGGGCCTTCGCCGCTGTCATAGGCGGCGAGCGCGATATCCTTGGCGCCACTGTCGAACAATGCCATTTCGGCGGCTTGCTGCAGCGACTGGCCGATCGCCGCGTTGCCGCCCGACAGCGGCAACAGAAGTGCGATCCGCGTCTTGCCCGAGGGTGTGAGCGGGGAGCCGGTCTGGACCGAGGTCGTGGCCAGCGGCGGCGCCATGGTAGACTGCGGCGCCGACCCGCCACAGGCGCTCAACAGGAAGCCCAGGGCGGCGAGCGCGAAGAAGGACGGACGCATCAGCACAGAACTCCGGCGAAACGGATGAAAATGGACGTGGACGAACAAGCCCAAGCTAGCGACGCACAGGCCCCGCGTAAACCGCCGGCCGGTCCCGGTCTCCACATTGTCGCAACGCCGATCGGCAACATGCGCGACATCACTTTGCGCGCCATCGACGTGTTGCGCGCGGCCGATCTGGTGGCCTGCGAGGACACGCGCGTCTTCGCCAAGCTGGCCAGCGCGCATGGCATCTCGGCGCCGACCATCGCCTATGCCGATGCCACGCAGGACATCGCCGAGCCGCGCATCCTGCGGGCGCTGGGGAAGGGAAAGATTGTGGCCCTGGTGTCGGACGCCGGCATGCCGCTGATCTCCGATCCCGGCTACCGGCTGGTGCGCGCCGCGATCGCCGCGGGCCATGACGTCACCTGCGCGCCGGGTCCTTCGGCGGTGCCGATGGCGCTGGCTTTGTCCGGCCTGCCGACCGACCGGTTCCTGTTCGCGGGCTTCCTGCCGGCCAAAAGCGCCGACCGGCGGCGCGCCATCGGTGCGGTAGCGAACGTTGCCGCGACCCTGGTGTTCTTCGAGGCGCCGCATCGCCTGCCCGAGTCGCTGGCCGATATCGCCGAATTGCTGGGCGACCGGCCCGCGGTGGTGGCGCGCGAACTTACCAAACTCTTCGAGGAGGTGCGGCGCTCCTCGCTGGCCGATCTCGCCGCCCATTACGCGGCCTTCCCCGATGTGAAGGGTGAGATCGTCCTGGTGATCGGCGCACCGCCGGCGGATGCCGCGCCCGACGAGGAGACGCTCGATGCCGCGTTGCGGGTCGCGCTGGCGGGGGCGTCGGTCAAGGACGCGGCGGCCGAGGTCGCGGCGCGTTTCGGCAAGCAGCGCCGCGATGTCTATGCGCGGGCGCTGGCGCTCAAGCGCGAGAATCGCGAATGAGCACGCGCCGGCCGGATCCGCGCCATCGCACCGCCGCGCGGCGCAAGGCCGAGCGGCTGGGTCGTAGCGCGGAATGGCGCGCAGTGTGGCGGCTGCGGCTGGCGGGATATGCGATCGTGGCCCGGCGTTACCGCACCAAAATGGGCGAGATCGACATCGTGGCGCGGCGCGGACGTATCCTGGTCATTGTCGAAGTGAAGGCCCGCGCCGGGCATACGTTGGCCGCCGAATCGCTGGGCGAGCGCCAGCTCGAACGGGTGGCGCGCGCGGCCAGCCTGTTCCTCGCCCGCCATCCGCGCTATGCCGAGTATGCGGTGCGCTTCGATGCGGTGCTGGTGGTGGGGCTGTGGCCACGCCATCAGCTCGATATCTGGCGGCCGGCTTGAAGAACGGCGGACGGTAACGTGTCGAGCTCAGAGTCTGAAACGGTCCGGCGCCTGGCGCGATTGCGTGACCTCTGCGCCGGCGATGGCGAGCGGCTCGATCTTCTTGAGGCCGCGCTTGCGCTCAGCGCCGCTCGCCGGGACGAAGAGGTCGTCGATCTCGGACCTTACCGGCAGCAGGTCGCGAGCATGACCGCCGCGCTGGCCGACCTGGTGCATCGGCGCGGCGCCACCCCTGAGGCACTGAGTGAGGTGATCGCGCGCGCCTACGCCTATCGCGGCGACAGCGAAACCTACGACGATCTGCAGAACGCCGACCTCGTGCGCGTAATCGAGCGGCGCAAAGGCTTGCCGGTGGCGCTGTCGATCCTCTATCTGCATGCCGCGCGTGCCCAGGGTTGGACGGCCGAGGGTCTGGCGTTTCCCGGTCATTTCCTGATTCGCGTCGCCATCGATGGCGCGCGCCACGTCATCGATCCTTTCCATGAGGGCGTGGTGCGCGACGCAGCCGCCTTGCGCGGATTGCTGCATCAGGTGCTGGGACCCGACGCCCAGCTGCGGCCCGATCATTTCGAGCCGGTCGCCGACCGCGAGGTGTTGTTGAGGCTGGAGAACAACGTTCGTCTGCGGCTCGCGCAGCGCGGGGACTGGCTTGGCGCTGCCCGGTCGCTCGACCGCATGCTGGCGATCGCGCCGGACCGATTGGAGCTTCTGTTCGAGGCCGGAGAACTCAATGCGCGGCTCGACAAGCGCCGCGCGGCAATCGCGTCCTTCGAGCGTTTTCTAGCCCTTGACGGCGGCCGGGGCGATCCGGCGCGGCGGCAGCGCGCCACCCGCCTGTTGCAGGAACTGCGCCGCGGGCTTAACTGACCATCAAGCTCCCCCTCAGGAAACTCCCATGAAGCTCGCCGTTGCCATCCAAATGGACCATGTGTCGACGATCGATATCGAGGGCGATTCGACCTTCGTGCTCGGTCTCGAAGCGCAGCGCCGCGGCTATGCGCTCTATCACTACACGCCGCCGTCGCTGATCTTCCGCGATCGCCGGGTAATGGCGCGGATCGAGCCGATGACGCTGCGGCGCGAGAAGGGTAACCACTTCACCCTCGGAGCGCCCGAAATGGTCGATCTTTCGACGATGGACGTAATCCTGCTGCGCCAGGACCCGCCGTTCGACATGTCCTACATCACCACCACGCATGTGCTCGAGCACATCCACCCCAAGACCCTGGTGGTCAATGATCCGGCGAGCGTGCGCAACGCGCCGGAGAAATTGTTCGTCACTCATTTCGACGGGCTGATGCCGCCCACGCTGATCACCGCTGACGCGGCGGCCCTGCGGTCGTTCCGCGACGAGTACAAGGACATCATCCTGAAGCCGTTGTTCGGCAACGGCGGGTCGGGCGTGTTTCGCGTGCGGCCGGGCGACGAGAACTTCAATTCGCTGCTGGAGATGTTCTCGCAGCGCAGCCGAGAGCCGATCATCGCCCAGCGCTATTTGCCGGAGGTGCGCAAGGGCGACAAACGCATCATCCTGATCGATGGTGTGGCGGTGGGCGCGATCGACCGCGTGCCGGCCGAGGGCGAGGCACGCTCCAATATGCATGTCGGCGGCGTGGCGGTGAAGGCGGGCCTTACCAAGCGCGATCGCGAGATCTGCGACACGATCGGCCCCGAACTCAAGCGCCTGGGCATGATCTTTGTCGGCATCGACGTGATCGGCGACTATCTGACCGAGATCAACGTCACCTCTCCCACCGGCCTGCAGCAGATCAACCGCTTCGACGGCGTTTTACTGGAGAGTCAGATATGGGACCGTATCGAGGCGCGCTGGCAGGCAACGCGCGGAGGGGTAGCATGAGCCGTCCGATGAGAAGACGCGAACTGCTCGCCTCGGCGTTGGCCGGTGCAATGGCTGCAGCGGCTGGGCCTGCGATGGCGCAAATCGACCTCTACACGCTGAAGCCGATCGTGAAAGCGGTGCGCGAGGGCGACGACGAGAAGGTCCGCCAAGCCTTGATGAAGGGCGACAATGCCAACCAGACCGACCAGGGCAAGCCGCTCCTCATGGTGGCGACGCTGGGAGGCAACGTCGCGGTGGTCGAGAGCCTGCTCAAGGCCGGCGCCGTGGTCGATGCCACGGATGGCGAGGGCTATACATCGCTGATTCGCGCCGCCGAGCATGGCGACGCCGACATCGTCGAGCTGCTGCTCAAGCGCAATGCCAGGCCCAACGCCCAGAATCGTCAGGGCGTTTCGGCCATGATGTTCGCCGCGCGCTCAGGCAATGCCGAGGTCGTGCGGATACTGCTGAACAAGAAGGCCGATCCCAATCTGGCCGACTTCACCGGCCGCACGGCGATGGCCTATGCGCGCCAGGCCGGTCGTGCTTCGATCGAGCCGATGCTGCGCAAGGCGGGCGGGCGGGAGTGATGTCGGCGGCACAAGCCGCCCCGATCGCGATCACCGATTCCCTGTCGCTCGACCCGCGGGAGATCGAGGAGAGCTTCGTGCGCGCGGCCGGCCCCGGCGGGCAGCACGTCAACAAGACCTCGACCGCAGTGCAACTGCGCTTCGACGTGCGGCGCTCGCCGTCGCTGCCCGGGGACGTGCGCGCCCGGCTGGAACGGCTGGCGGGGCGCAGGCTGACGAATGATGGCGTGCTGGTGATTGTGGCCCAGGGCCAGCGCAGCCAGATGCGCAACCGGCTGGAGGCGCTGGACCGGCTGGTCGAGCTGATCCGCGCCGCCGTGCCGCCGCCCACGCCACGCCGCAAGACACGGCCCACCAAGGCCAGCAAACGCCGCCGGCTCGAGGGCAAGAAGCACCGTGGCGCAGTGAAATCGCTGCGGAGCGGTCCGCGGCGCGACGAGTGAGCATTGACCCTCTGGCCGCGCGGCCCATGTGAAGGTTAGACTACCCAGGCACGATCGGCGGGAACAGGCATGGTTGATGCGGCGCGGGGGAGCAGGGAGGGAGCGGCACATCACGGCGCGCACGCGTCGCGTTCTGCGCTCGATGATGGCAGGCCGTGGCGTCGCGCGACCGCCTGGCTGGCTGGCCTGTGCGTGTTTTTCTATGCCAGCTACAGTTTTTCGAACTGGCTGGCGAGCCTGCGGGCCGGCGTGCCCGTGGTCGTTTACGACTGGGAACACGCCATCCCCTTCGTCGCCTGGATGATCATCCCTTACTGGAGTACCAATCTCCTTTTTGCGGTATCGCTGTTTTTCTGCCGCTCGCGGACGGAACTCGACAGCCATGCAAAAAGACTCCTGACGGCGCAGGTCGTGGCTGTTTCGTGCTTCATCCTGTTCCCGTTGCGGACCTCTTTCCCCGTCCCGGAGCTCGACGGCATCTTCGGCTTCTTCTTCGCGGCGCTGGGCGCCGTCGACCTGCCGTACAACCAGGCGCCGTCGCTGCACATCGCCGTCACTACCATCCTCTTCGCCCTCTACGGCAAGGTCCTTCCGCGCTGGGCGGTGCCCTTGTTCGCCGCCTGGTCGCTGCTCGTCGTGGGATCCGTGCTGACGACGTACCAGCATCACTTCGTCGATATTCCAACCGGGCTTCTGCTGGGATTGGTTTGCATATGGATATGGCCGCCGAACGGCGGCAACCGGCTTCTCCATTGGCGACTGACGGACGATCCGCAGCGGCGGAGAATCGCCGGTCGCTACGCTCTCGTGGCCGCGGTGATAGCGCTGCCGGCAGCCGTTCTGGGCAACGGCTTTCTGTGGCTGATATGGCCCGCGGCGGCCCTTGGCGCCGTGTCACTCGCTTATCTGGCGCTCGGCTGTCAGGTTTTTGCCAAGACCGCTGACGGGCATATCGACTGGCCGGCGTGGCTCGTGCTGGCGCCCTATCTCGTCGGCGCATGGTTGAAGGCGCGTCTGCGGACGCGAAGCGAGGCACGCGCCGTCGAAATCATCGATGGCATTTTCCTCGGACGGTTTCCTTCCGCTCGCGCTTGCGCTGATATGAAATCCGTCGTCGATCTCAGTTGCGCGTTCGCGCGGCCGGCCTTCCGGGGCCGGTGGATCAGCATTCCCATGCTCGATCTGGTCGCCCCCGACCCGGAGTCTTTGCGTGACGCTGTTGATGCGATCGAGAAAGCCCGGCCTCACGGCACAATGCTCGTCTGCGCCGGATCAGGCCATGTCCAGAGCGCGGCGGTGCTCGCGGTATGGCTGGTGCGAACCGGACGGGTGGCGCACCTCGGGGCAGGGCTCGATCTTCTCACAAGCAGGGACTCTCGGCTTGCGCTCACGTCCGCCCAGGTGTGGGTCATGACGGCCGCCGTTCAATCTGCCGTCACCCCGGAAAGCCCGTCGATGATTGCCGCGCGGCCATAAGGGCCACCAAACGGCTAATCGCCCAATTCGGCCTGAAGCTCTTCCTTGCGCTGGCGCATTTCCTCACCCAGTTCATCGAGGTCGAGTCCGGCTTTCTTCACTGCGGGAAAAAGCTCGGCTTCCTCTTCCTCGACATGGTGTTGAACCAGCTCGCTCAGGCCCTTGAGCCGATCGTCGAGGGCATCATCGACCTCCCCGTTGCCCAGGGCTTCCTCTATCTCGGTTACGAGATCGTCAATGCTGCCGTGATCGGTTTCCGCCTGGTCGATCAACTCTTCGGCTTCTTCGTCGTCTTCGAGCGCATCGGCCGCCGCAGGATAGAAGATTTCCTCCTCGACCGTGCCATGGATGGTGAGCGCGCGGCAGATCTGCTTGGCGAACTCGGTCTTCAGCGCCTCGTCGTCCTTGCTGTTCTCATATTCCTCGAACAGCCCCGCGACGAAAAGATGATCAGCCTCCAGCAGCGTCAGCGCGCTGGTCTTGCCCTTGGTGCCGCGGCTTTTGCGGTCGGCGCTTTCCCGGTTGCTCGTGGCCATTGGCAAACGTCCTCGTGACCGGTGGATTCGAGATCAGTCCAGATAACGGCTGCCTGATTATCGGATTCCAACAGGTTTCGTCTACGGCCGAAAGCCAGGCGCGCCGGTTTTTTTGACCCTCGCATGGTAAATGCACGGATACTATTTGATGACCGGCCTTCGCCGCCCGTTGCCGGAGTGTCGAGCCGAGCCCAGGCGTCATGCAATTCGCGAAAAACCCCCAGATTGTCGTGGGTTTGGGAAACCTCGCGAGGACCATCAAGGCTTAGCGGAGGCAAAAAAGGCGGACGCCATTGGCCTCAGCTGCTATATCGCCTGCCACGTCCCCGTAGCTCAGCCGGATAGAGCAGCGGTTTCCTAAACCGGAGGTCGGAGGTTCGAATCCTCTCGGGGACGCCATTTTCGCCTAAGCCCTTGAAACCACTGAAATCGCGAAACATTTTCCGCTTGTGCCGCTACGAAAACGCTACGGATTGGCGGGCGGGCAATGTGGATCAGGATGCAACACGTAACGAGGCACGGCGACGGCCGACTGCTGTTTAAGCGCGATATTCCGAAGGAATTGCGATCCGGCGCCGGCCGCACGACGTGGCAGAAGTCACTGCGCGCCCGGGACTGGAACGCTGCGGTTGCGACACTGCACCGTCAGTACATGGTGGAATCGGACCGTGATTTTGCTGGTTGGCGTGACCAGGCAGGTACCTCTCAACCCTTTCAGCCGATCATGCTCGACATCGAGATGCCGTCGGGGATCGCCCCCGATTTCACGGCGGCCTACGTCAATTCTCGGATTCCCGGGCACGATCTTCGAGAGCTTACGAAGCAGTTGGTGGCGGCAGGTGTCCTGCCTGGGCGGGTGACGGAAAATCGCGCACTGGTCAAGCTCGATGCCGTTGTCGAGCAATGGGCAAAGGAGCGCGACGTACGCCCAGCCACTCGCTCGGACATGGAAACTGCGCTGCGCGTATTCAAGACGGCCTGCGGCAACAAGGCGATCGACGAGTATGACCATGACGATGTGCGCAAGGCCAAGGCCGCCGTGCTGGCCGAGCCGATCAAGAATGGTACTAGGCGCAAGCGTTGGAACATGCTCTCCGCCTTGTTCGCATTTGCGAAGGGTAACCGATTGGTATCCGTCGATGTGTTCCGAGATATCCGACTGGAACTAGAGGACGACTCCGTCAAACGTTTGGATTGGACGTCGGAAGCGCTCAACAGGCTCGTTGACACCCCTGTATGGGCGACCGGCGAACGTCCCATAGTTGGGGGCGGGGAAGCTGCGTGGTGGTTGCCCGTGCTGTCTCTGCTGCACGGGAACCGACTGTCTGATACCAACCGACAGACCTCCTCGCCACCCCAGCCAGACTCGCCTCAATCACCCGACGTCAATGGGCCCGCGCGTCATGAGTTCTGTCGGTTGGTATAAATCAGCGGGAATAAGGCGCATGGCCTGGCGCTCAAGCGATTTGGGAACTGGCGGGCAAAGTTCAAGCAGGAGGAGGTGGCGCCGCGCAAGCGAGTCTCTAATGGCCATCCGCTCAGTAAGTGCCCGCCGCTTTGGTTGCCCTCGCGGACGGCCTCACATACCCACGGCGCTATTTCGCGGTCACTGCAGCCAGACCGGCCATGGCGACCTCGGCGTCCTGATTGGCGGCGGCGCCGGACACGCCGATAGCTCCCACGATCTTGCCGGCGACGACGATTGGCAGGCCGCCATCTATCGGCGTCACGCCGGGTACGGCGAGTATGCGCAAGCTCGTGCCACCCGCGGCAAGGCCCTCTTGCAGCAGCTTGGTCGGCCGTTTGAAATTGTTGGCCGTGACCGCTTTGCCGACCGCGATATCGATGCTGACAAGCTGTGTGTTGTCCATGCGGGAGAAGGCTACCAGCTTGCCACCGCTATCGACGACAGCAATTGCCATCAGCCATCCGTTCTTTTTGGCTTCAGCTTCGGCGGCCACCAGCATTTTTTTAGCGTCGTCGAGACTTATGCCGGGACCGTAGGCAGGCGGCGGAGCCGGCGTCTGGGCGTTAGAGCTGAGCGGCGACAGCAACACGACTGCCGCAGCTACTGCGACCAGGAACTTTGTCATGGTGTCATTTCCCCCTTGGCACGATTTCTTACTGGGTAGTATGCAGAAAAGGCCGTAAGGGTGGGGGTCACGTTCCAGTGACAGGCGCGCCGGCATGGCCTCGGTGTTCGTTCGGTATAGCCGGGATTACGCGGCGATCGGGGACCCGGCTCGAGCGGAACGGCTCGGCATGCAACGGCTACCCGAAGTCCTATGCCAAGGACGATCTGCCGAAGATTGACCATTATCCCGGCGGCCAGACGCTGCCCATGCCCAAGGCCATCGACATCACGCCCGGAAGTCTACTCGGTAGCGTTTCCGGCGAGCTTGGCTTGCGGAAATATCTCGAGTCTCAGGGTCACACCTTCATCGTCACGTCCGACAAGGACAGGCCGCTTCCATCTTCGAACGGGAGTTGATCGATGCGGACGTGTTGATCTTGCAGCCGTTCTGGCCGGCCTATCTGACGGCCGAACGCATCGCCAAGGCCAAGAAACTGAATCTCGCCCTGACGGCTGGCATCGGCTCCGACCATGTCGATCTTCAGGCCGCGATCGACCGTGGCGTCACCGTGGCCGAAGTCACCTATTGCAATTCGATCAGCGTCGCCGAGCACGTGGTGATGATTATCCTTGGCCTAGTCCGCAACTACATCCCCTGTCCTTACCGAATACTCCATCCGCGCTGCCATGAGGAATAAGATCAGGTAGGCAGATGTGCATGATCGCGTTTCTGATCCTATTCCTCCACGTCGTGGTCTCGCCGTTTAAGACGAAGGCACGGCTGGAAACTGAGATCATCATGCGGCGGCATCAGCTGACTGTGCTGCGCCGACGCTTTCCCTCGAAGCCGAAGTTGGCGGTAGCCGACCGACTGCTCTTCGTGTGGCTCCATCGCCTGTTTCCGTCGGTGTTGAACGTCGCACCCATTGTCCAGCCAGAGACGATCATCCGGTGGCATCGGACCGGCTTCCGACTGTACTGGCGCTGGAAGTCGTGCTCGCA